>Ga0247835_1000074_pt1 | contig 125688 bp, 109 predicted proteins | sample LaCtaG_3_FD_189912 | JGI IMG/M metagenome (GOLD analysis project Ga0247835, IMG submission 189912) | Freshwater microbial communities from meromictic Lake La Cruz, Castile-La Mancha, Spain - LaCruzMarch2015_13.5m | ecosystem: Environmental > Aquatic > Freshwater > Lake | place: Spain...
GTCAAAATTTGTATCTACCTTTGTCATGAGCCGGAAAGTGGGTTTGTTTCGCAACTCAAATTTACACCGACCGGCTCACTTTTCGTACTACTTCACCTTCTCAGTGGTGGATTCATGCAACAAAGCCCGTCAAAGGGCAAAAATTCACGGGAATCATTTTAGGCGGTACGGGTAAATATGCAGGGGCGTCGGGAGAATTCCACAGAGAAAGGCTGTTGGCGCCCAATTTTCCTGGGGCAGAGACTTTCAGGATTACGTTTCCTGGTTTACCAGAACCTGATTATTTTCCTAAATAAAATCTAAAATCATGATAACAACTGCTTTGATCATTGTAGTGGCAGCAATTATCCTGCTTGCCGTTTTCCTGCCTTCTATTTTAAAAAGTTTGGGTTTACATCCGGACTATAAAGACTCGAAGGCATTCAATCTTAAAGGTAAAAAAGCTTTAATCATCACGACCAGTCACGCTGTCCTGAATAAACCGGGCAAAACAACCGGTCAAAAAACAGGCGTTTTTGGTTCTGAATTGACCGTTCCCTATTACGAATTTCAAGACGCCGGCATGGAAGTAGATGTAGCCAGCATCAAGGGAGGCGAGATACCCATTGACCCTCAGTCTTTTTATTACATCTTAAAAACGAAGTCAGACAAACGCTTTTTGAAAGACAAAGATTTCCAGGCTAAAGTGAAAAATTCTTTGAGAATTGACGATGTTGATTTTACAAAATACGATGCGATTATGTTGGCAGGAGGCTGGGGCGCCGCTTATGATTTAGGACAATCAGACGTGTTGGGCAAAAAAATCAGCGAGGCGTACTATGCCGAAACGCCCGTTATCGGCAGCGTTTGTCATGGTGCATTGGGTTTAATCCAGGCAAAAGACAAATCGGGTAATCTTTTGATCAAAGGCAGGGATATGTCAGGCGTTACCAATAAACAACTGAAACAGTTTTTTATAACGCATACGCCCAGGCATCCAGAGACCGAATTGAAAAAAGCAGGTGCAAATTTCAAAGCCAATACCAAGGCATTGGACGCATTGGCCAGCATTACCGTCATTGACCATGAAAAACGATTTGTCACCGGTCAAAATCAAAATTCCGGGCATGAAACCGCCCAAAAGATGATGGAAATTATTGAGGCAAGGTCATAGCGATGATGAAAAATTTTACAGCATTCTTAATATTGGTGCTTTTTGCCGCAACTGGCCTGGCTCAGCATGATAACCCTCTCCAGCAGCCCAACATTGTCCTGATATTGATAGACGATGCCGGCATCATGGATTTAGGGGCGTATGGCGGAGAGGCAGCCACACCCAATATTGATGCTTTGGCACAGCGCGGCATGGTGTTTACGAATTACCACAGTTCGCCCGTTTGTGCGCCTTCACGTGCAATGTTGTTGACCGGTTCGGACAGTCATTTGACCGGTGTGCCGAATATCCCGGAATTTTTGACAGAAGAACAGCAGCAACTCCCCGGTTATCAAGGCATTTTGAATGATAAAGTAAAGACCTTAGCTACGCACCTAAAGGCGGCAGGATATAACACCTTTATGACAGGTAAATGGCATTTAGGACATACCGAAACCACATTGCCCAGCAATAGAGGATTTGACAGAACCTTTATTTTGGATGCATCAGGTGCTGATAATTATGTAGCGAAAGGGTATTTACCCATCAAGGCAACTGCTGAATGGCATCAGGATGGAAAAGTTGTGTCTTTGCCCAAAGACTTTTATTCGTCGAAGAATTACGTGGATAAAATGATGGAATTTATGAACGAAGCGGAGGATAAAAGTAAACCTTTCTTTGCTTTTCTCTCGTTTCAAGCCGTTCATATTCCCGTACAAGCACCCAGAGAATTTGTAGAAAAATACAGAGAAACGTATAAAGATGGTTGGTTGGCCTTGCGTGAAAAACGTTTTGAAAAAGCAAAACAACTTGGCCTTGTGCCCGAAACCATGACCATGGGAGACATGCTGCCCGTATTTAGAAAATGGGAAGGCTTATCCAAGGCGGAACAGCAGGAAGCGGCAAACGATATGGCAGTTCATGCGGCCATGTTGGAAGCAATGGATTATCATCTCGGCCGATACATTGTGTATTTAAAAGAGCAAGGGCTGTACGACAATACGGTATTTGTGATCACTTCTGACAATGGACCCGAAGGAGGTTATCCGCAAGGAGTAGCGATCTTCAACCCCTGGATGAAATGGCAGGGATATCATCGAGACCAGAACCGACTGGGTGAAAAAAATTATTATGGCGTGATCGGAACGGAGTTTGCCAGTGCAACAGCTTCGCCCTTTGCATTTTTTAAAACCTATACGGGTGAGGGCGGCTTGCGCGTGCCTTTTATTATGTCAGGAAAGCATATTCCTCAAGGACGAATTGCCGCTTTCACCATGGTCACAGATGTAACGCCTACACTGTTGGAGATAGCGGGCCTTGATTTGGGTACCCTTCAATCATCCGTACCTTTTACAGGAAAGAGCCTCCATCCTTTACTCCGCGGCGAAGCTCAACGCATTTATGCGCCAGATGAACCCATTGGTATAGAGTCCGCAGGAAGTGCTGCTCTATTCAAAGGGGACTGGAAAATCGTTAAAAATGCCAAACCGCATGGCGATTTAATCTGGCGTTTGTACAACATAGCAGCCGACCCTGGAGAAACCCGGGATTTGTCCACGGAAAATCCTCGGCTGTTCGCAGAAATGATGAGCGATTACGAGGCTTACGCCCGAAAATGTGGCGTAATAGACCTGGGTGTCGATTATGAAGCGCACAAAGTGGTGTTGGGAAAAGTGTTAAAAATGTGGGCGAATGCTGTTTTGCCCTGGCTGGCAGGCTTCATCCTGCTCTTCACAGGGTGGAGGTATTGGAGAAGAACGCAGAGGGGATTGAAAGGAGATTTTAAAAACCAATAGGGCGTAAAAAAAAAATTTGCATATATGAAATTCGATTACATCATCATAGGAGCCGGCTCTGCGGGTGCAGTTTTGGCCAACCGGTTGTCTGAAAATCCTCAAATCGCTGTTTTGCTCATTGAGGCTGGAAAAAAGGACAAAGGAATGAACATTCATATTCCGGCGGCATACACCAAGTTGAATAACAGCGCCGTGGATTGGGCTTATTGGTCGGAGCCACAAAAAGAATTTTTAAACCGCCGGCTATTCCTTCCCAGAGGGAAAACTTTAGGTGGGAGCAGCTCGACCAATGCCATGATTTACATCAGAGGAAATAGATTAGACTATGACAAATGGGCTGCACTGGGGAATAAAGGCTGGAGCTACGAAGATGTACTGCCTTATTTTAAAAAATCTGAAGACAACCAACAATTTCACAATGACTATCATGGAAAAGGCGGAGGCTTATATGTCGGCCATACAGGATACAAAACTGTCCTGGCGGATGCTTTCATCCAGGCCAATCAGGAGTTGGGCTATCCGTTCAATGAAGATGTCAATGGCGAAGTACAGGACGGTGTAACAAGAGCACAGTTTACGATTAAAAACGGAAAACGCTGGAGTACGGCACAGGCATTTATTAAGCCTGCTTTATCAAGACCTAATCTGGCGGTTTTGACAAAAGCTCAGGTCAGTAAAATTCTGATCGAAAATAAAAAAGCAACTGGAATAGAATATTGGGATACAAAAGGTAATAAAAAGATTATCCTATGTAAGCGAGAAGTGATTGTATCGGCGGGCGCCTTTAACGCTCCGCAGTTGCTGATGCTTTCCGGCATTGGAGACAAAGACGAATTGAAAAATCAAGGGATTCCTCTTGTACAACATTTACCCGGCGTGGGTAAAAACCTCCATGACCATTTGTTTTTTCACGTGGCTTCTCTCGCTTCTCAAAAAGTGTCCTTTAATAATGCCGAAACCTTGGGCAATTTATTGCGATATTTCTTGACTAAAAAAGGACCTTTCTCTATTAGTCCTTTGGAAACCTGCTCTTTTGTTCGAACGCAAGCGGGCCTGGCACAGCCAGATTTGCAGCTTCATTTTACGCCATCGCACTGTGGCGCTGCTGACTATGATCCCAAATTAAATATGTATGACACGAACACGTTTCCCAAAACGGAAGGATATACCATTTTACCTACGTTGTTAAAGCCCAAAAGCAGAGGTTATGTTGCTCTGAAATCTAATAACCCCCTGGATGCGCCCCTTATTCAACCTGATTTTTGTTCAGATAGCTACGACAAAGAAATCCTGATCAGAGGCTTTAAAATTGTAAAAAAATTACATCAAACCGAAGCGTTCAAACCCTATTTCAAAGAAATGCATTACCCGGCTCAATCAAATACCGATGAGGAAATCTGGTATCACATTCAAAAAACAGTAGAAACGGTTTATCACCCTGTCGGTACCTGTAAAATGGGAAATGATGAAATGGCAGTAGTAGATGCTGAATTGAAAGTCCACGGAATGGAGGGCTTACGAGTCGCCGATGCCTCTATTATGCCTGAAATTGTCTCCGGAAATACCAATGCACCAACCATTATGATTGGTGAAAAGGCGGCTGATTTGGTCAAAGGCGTTAAAATCGGGTAGAAATTATTTTTTGAAGACCATACATCGCCATAAAAATGCAATCACCTTTTGAAACCTGGATTCGAGCCAGGATAAAAGATCCTCTCCTCGAGGAAATTAATGCCATTGAAGGCATTTTTACTGAACGTAAGTTTAAGAAGGGCGAAATATTCAAAAAAAATAATTCTATTTCAAAAGAGTTAGCATTTATTCTGGAAGGAAGCGCCAGGGAGTATCTGCTCAATTCAAAGGGAGATGAGATCACCGGCTCAATCATTCAAAGTAATCATTTTCTTGCGGATTTGGTAAGTGTTCGAACAAATGAAGCGACTCCATTTATTTTACATTTTCTCGAGGACTCAACCGCCCTGGTCGCTTCCATCACAGCCCACAGAAAGTTGCTTGAAACAAACCTTGCCTACAATATTTTGATAAGAGAACATCTGGCAGACAGGGCCGCAAGGTATAGTAAACTACAAGTTTTGTTTATTACAGGTAACGCCAAAGATCGTTACGAATTTATCTGCGAAAACTACCCTCATCTGCTGTTGGAATTTCCGCTTAAATTTATTGCGACCATGATTGGCGTCACTCCCACCCAACTGAGCAGGCTCCGAAAAAAATAAACCCCGATTCATTTCTCAACATTTGTTGAGCGATCGCAGTTTTTGCCGGCCATACCTTTGCGGTCGGAAATACAAAAAAAATCAATACTTCAGGCAAGCGGGTGATAAAACGGCTTATGTCATTGGCAGCAGGTAGACGCTAATCACCCTCCCTTGATTCTAAAATTCAGTGGTTCATATACCACTATTTAACAAACACATTTCAAACAAAATGAAAAAAATACTCCTGACGCTCACATTCGTTTTTGTGATCACCCTGTGCTATTCACAATCGCTGAAAGAAGCGGCTCAATTCGTACAGGTTGAAAACTATTTTCTGGCAGCAGTTCAGTATGAACTTTCGACCCAGCTTCCATTTATTGATGAGCTGAAATAAAAAGCAACGCTCGGTTCATTTCTTCACAATTGTTAAGCGATTTCTATTCACCCGGTTTGTACCCTTCAAACTGAAATCAATCAAAAACAACACATCATGCAAATTGGCAAAAAAATCTTATATGTCATCGGCGGCTTTTTGGCCCTTTCCGCTGTCCTGGCCATTGCACTTCCCTCCATCCTGAAATCACGCGGTTTTCATCCCGATGATCCAGACGGAACAAAGTTCGATTTGAAAGGGAAGAAAGCGCTGATCGTATCCACCAGCCATAACGTGTTGAACAAACCCGGTGAAACGACCGGGCCGCCTACGGGTGTATTTGCATCCGAAATGACCATACCTTACTATGAGTTCCTGGATGCGAATATGGAAGTAGATATTGCCAGCATCAAAGGCGGAGAAGTGCCCATTGATCCACAGTCTTTCTACTATTTTCTGGAATCCAGGGAAGACAAGCGGTTTGAGCAGGATGAAACCTTCCAGGCCAAAATTAAAAATTCCATCCCGATTGCTGATATTGACATAAAAGACTACGACATCGTCTTTTTCGCAGGTGGATGGGGTGCTGCATACGATATGAATTCCGAGGTTGTGGCCACCAAAGTATCCGACGCATACTACAACTCCGATGTTATTATGGGTAGTGTGTGCCATGGTGCATTGGCTTTTACGGAGGCAAAGGATACAAGTGGCGACTATCTGGTTAAAGGCAGGCCCATGACCGGGGTTACGCAAAAGCAGCTTGCATCATTCGGGATTGAATTTACACCTTTCCACCCTGAACAAGAGCTAAAGAAAGCTGGCGCCATCTATCAAGCCAGTCATGAGAAACCCGTTGATCAGTTCAATACCATTACGGTTATTGACCAGGAAAAGCGATTTGTCACCGGCCAGAATCAAAATTCCAGCCATGACACTGCTCAATTGATGATGAAAACATTAAATGAAAAAGGATAAGGAATCGTATTTTTTCGATTAGTCTTTTTTGACTTAAAATCAATCAAAAAATGAGAAATTTAAGATTCGTACTTATTGCAGTAGCGATACTCTTGAGTACTTCAATCTTCTGCCAAACTGAGTATCGCCCGCTGCAAATTGCCGTTGAAACAGACCTTGTCGACATAGGTCTTGGAGGCTTTGGCATCTGGGGCTCGGTTCAAAAACACAAGAATCGCTTGTCTATCTCCTATGTGAACATTCCCAACCGGTACCCAGGTATTTACAACGATACAGGAATTAAAGATCATGACCAGTTTTTACGGTTGTCGCTTTGGCGCTACTGGAACAGTAAATACAGATTCTTTTATGGAATCAACGGTGAATACCATTGGCGAAAGTTGACGGAAAACGGGAACAGCGAGAAACTAAGCGAAGACGATATCCAGATCGGAGCCATCGTTGGTTACCACTGGCGTCCTTTCCATGAGAAAGAGAGTAACCTGAAGAACCTGTCCTTCTCTGCCTGGGCAGGGGTCAACTTTCGACTTCTGAGTATGAGAGAGGAGCGTGTTTTTGAACTAACGGGAAGTATCTACGAATTGCCATCTGTGTTTGAACCTACCGGAGGTATCAATGTCATATATACCTTCTACAACAAGTAAAGCCATGCGAACAAAACTTTCAATTTAAAAACATCAACTTATGAAATATATACTGCCCATTCTGTGCCTATTCGCGCTATTTGGCCTAAGCAACTGCGATGAGCTGCTCATTGATTCAGCGCTCAATAACAGCAACCTGGCAGGTGCAGACTACTGGTCTGAAGAGCCCAAAATACTCGGTGCCGGGGTCGGTTTCTGCGACATTGTAGCGGGTGATAGCAAAGATTTGGATGAGGCACTGGTTCGCTCGTTAGATGGAGCCTGGTTGTTTGACCAACCTTGCGGTAGTGATGACGATGGCGGCACCAGGACTCGTGCGACCACCAAAAAGACAATTGATGCAATATGGGTTGGAGAGGCTGATTACAGCACCTTGAAAGATGGAGCAAAAGCCTTTGATGGATTACCTATTGTTTTTAGCTGGCCTGTTCTAAGCGAAGATGTTGATCCTACGGATTTTCGGTTTACGCTTAATACCGGAGAAGTGGTTATCCCTCTATACGCGGGTATGGCCCCTAATGTAGAGTACAATGAACGAAACTGTATTGTTGTATTTGCAGAATTCGCCAACCGTTTGCCAAGTACCGATCCAAATTCGCGTTTTCCCGTACGCCTCGAAATTGTAGATGATGGTACGACGACGCGGATAATTACATCGATGTCATCTTGGCAGGAGACGAGGCAGCGGCCAGGAACATCACCTTCCTGGAAATTCCTAGCATCGAGGGGGGCTACACCCCTTTTTACAATCCTGGCGGACCAGGTACCACACCCTATCCAGGCGTGAACTATACCCAGCCAGTACCAAGGGATATGGAGCCGGTGATTATAGCGCTCGACAATCCAATGCGTGTGAATTATGACGGAAAACGTCATTAATAAACTTCACCCGCTTGCGCAAACCCTAAGTTGTAAACAAACTACTCAAATGAAAAAATCAGCTTTTAATATTTTATTTTTTTTGTTTCTTGTTTGTTCGCTAAAAGCACAAACAACAGATATTTCCAATCCCAAACCCAATATCGTCTTGATTTTAATAGACGACTCCGGCTTGATGGATTTAGGTGCTTTTGGTGGTGAGGCACGAACACCTAACATCGACAAGCTAGCGACTGCCGGGCTCATGTTTACCAACATGCATGCTTCACCGGTATGCGCCCCTTCAAGGGCCATGCTCTTGACGGGCACCGACAGCCACCTGGCCGGTGTGGCCAATCTGCCTGAATTCCTTGCTGAAGAATACCAAAGCAAGCCGGGCTATGCCGGTGTTTTGAACGACAGGGTACAAACCATTGCCACACGTTTAAAAGAAGCGAATTACAACACTTACATGACGGGTAAATGGCATCTGGGTCATGATGAAAAAACGCTGCCTTCTAAACGAGGTTTTGATCGCACTTTCATTTTGGGAGGCTCTGGTGCAAGCAACTATGATACCCATGGTTACCTGCCGATGAAGCCAATAGCCCATTGGTACGCCGATGGCAAAGAGGTCGAATTGCCTGAAGATTTCTATTCGTCAAAAACGTATATTGACAAAACGATTGAATTTCATGAGGCCGAGAAAAAGGCCAACAACCCGTTTTTTACCTACATCGCCTTTCAGGCCATTCATGCTCCAATACAAGCGCCCAGGGAATTTGTAGACCATTACAAAGAAACCTACAAGGAAGGCTGGAATAAACTGCGTCAAAAGCGATTTGAAAAGGCCAAACAACTGGGGTTTATTCCACAAAGTGCTCAGTTCTCGGATGTCTTTCCACAATTCAAAAAATGGGAGGAACTGTCTGAAGAAGAACAAGCATTGCACAGCACAGCCATGGCAGTAACAGCCGGTATGCTCGAAGCCATGGATTATCACATTGGCAGGTACATCGAGTATCTTACCCAAAAGGGACTGCTGGAAAATACCATTTTTATGGTTACCTCGGATAATGGACCGGATGGCGCAGATTATACCCAGGGCTTGATATGGGCAAAAAGAAATGGTTACCACACCGATTTCGATAAGAATGGCGGGAAAGGTTTTTTTGGTTTTGTAGGGCCCGAATTTGCAAATGCCATATCTGCTCCGTTTTCTTTTTTTAAATATTACACGGGTGAAGGAGGCATAAGGGTTCCACTGATTTTAAGCGGGAAAAATATTCCTAAAAACCAGCGAACAAATGCTTTTTGTTTTTTTACCGATATAGCTCCAACAATATATGATATAGTTGGACTCCCGACTACTGCAAATGAGGGTTATGCGCCCATTACAGGAAAAAGTATGTTTCCGCATATAAACAACCCATCTGTACCTGTTTATGCCGAAAATGAAGGGATAGGCCTGGAGGCAGCCGCAAGTGCTGCCTACTTTTTGAACGGGTATAAAATTGTAAAAAACAATATTCCGTTGGGGGATATGGAATGGCATTTATACAACCTTCAAGACGACCCGAGTGAAATAAATGATCTTGCCCAAAAAGAACCGGAAAGGCTTCAAAAAATGTTGGCAGCCTATGAAGCTTATGCAAAAAATGTAGGTGTACAGGATATGCCTGAAGGTTACTCGGCTCAGGGAACGGTGGCTAAAAAGTCCTATGCCAAAATGTTCATGAGTTGGCTCCCATACCTGATTGCTTTGGTGGTTGCTGCTGTTGGTTTTATTATGTGGAGGAAAAGGCGCAAGGATAAAATCGAAAAGTTAAGTTGATCATTTGAGCAGGCTGTTTTACGGCAACAATTTTCACTTTTTTTAAAACAAAAGACGTGGATATCATAAAATCACTCCTGTATCCATTTGCCCTGGCGTTCCTGACCACTATTGGTTGCACTACAACGGAGAAGGTCAAGTTAATCCGTGCCTATGAAAATCCAACAGCTAATTCATCGCCTGTGGACACAACAGTCACGAATGTAACTGCAAATCGCGACGATTCGGGGCGACAGGCCACTTTACTTTCAGCTTTTTATGGTCTTGATGATGACTTGCCCCCTGTGGCAGATAAGGGTATCGGTGAAGGGGCTGGCGGGGCAGATGGAATGCCGGTGATCTTTTCGCATGAAATTGATCCGCGCACTTTGCAGCCTGGTGATTTCAGGATTACCACAGCGTCTGGAAAAATTGGCGAAATCGGTTGGGTTACCCTTGCTCCTGCCGATGATAAGGGCGAGTTTCGGACGGTTTTGTTTGCCGGTCACTATGGCAGCATCAAAGACCAGCCAGTCAAAGTGGAAGTTATCGGCAACGTGCTTTCCCTCGATGGAAAGTTGAACTTTAAAGGAACGGGTATTGATGTCACACCATTAGAAGATGGCGCAACCATGGTTTGGGCGGAAGTTGTTCCCAAAGAAGATTGGGATTTGGGCAAAAAAGCCACCGCACTACCCTGGGGCGGTAGCAGTGGTGCTCCCGAAGGCACCAGGCAAGCGGTTAGGGTTACCTGGTCTGGAGGCGTCACCAAGCGTGGCAAAGAAATTAACGACGTGGAACGGCTACAATACAAAGTCACGGTTCAGCAAGCGGATGGTAGCAAAATCGAAGTAACCCCCTTTGCCATAGCTGATCTGGGGGATGGAGATAACAACCACGAACTTTGCCTGGATGTAACTGGTACCCCGCTATCCGTTTACTTCCCGGCAGGCTATCTTACGGATCCCAGGAAAGATCTTAATCCGGCAACAACGATAAAAGTGCCAAGTCATCAGTAATCAGTTTAGTACGTGGGTTGAGACTACGCTATGTTGGCGGTCGGGTTCACTTGGAGGCTATTTCCAAAAATCAACTTCATTGCCATCATGTTTGGCTGTAAAAAGCCAACTAATGGATTACTAAACCTTTTTAAGTTAACACAAATCTTGAACGTAACTATTCAGCAAGGTTAAACTACTGGTAACTTTTATTGCTATTTCTGCTTTACGTTTTATTTTCCTGTGCTAAACAGGAACCAATTCAGATTTTGGATAGCCGCGAATTTGTGGTGAAAAAATGTTTCGCCGCAGGCGAGTGCTGAATGGTTACAAACCGGGATGGTGGAAGGTTTGGCATACCAGTACATAAAGCGCATCAACAACCTGCTTACCACTGCGGCCATGTGTATTGCCCACCAGAGTTACCCATCTAAGGAAGCTCCAAATACTCAAACCCCAACAGCCCTTTCTGCAAAGGCAGCAACACCGTTTCGCCCGCCCTGGTCATCGGGTAGTACGCCTGCTGCCTGTATCGGAAGCGGTGCGCGACGCCCCCCTCGTCTTTGACCAACAAAAAATAACCCGAGGGTTTCAGTACCTCGCCTTTCAACACGCCGTAACCTGCCTCGGTGAACGGCTGTTCAGACAAAAACACAAAACTGCGGTGGTGTTCCGTTGCACCGGCGCGGTTCAGCAAGCTGGCAAGCAAGGGCATGATGAGGGTCAAGGCAAAAAACAGCATAAACACCTCCGGCCGGTGTTTTTCCCATGGCTGAAAGCGCTGTCGGAAAAAATAGATCAAGCTTACGGACAACACGGCACCAAAAGCCAACGCACCCCACACCAACCGTTTGCCCTCAATGGTGTTGCTCAGCACATGGAATTCACGGGTGTACATCCATACCACCACAAACAGCGCCAAAACGGCCAAAAAAGCGAGAAACTTTGTCCACATAATGCGCTTTATACTCGTCCTACGAGTATACTCGTAGGACGACTTTTATGATAGCAACGCTATCGCAATTTTCGTCCTACGAGTATACTCGTAGGACGACTAAATTCACCCCAGTTGCTCCAATGCAGCTTCCCACTCTGCCATCAATTTAGTGAGCTCGGATTTCAAAGTATCATATTTTTCAAGCACTTTTCCGGACTCCGGACGGGCATAAAAATCGTCGGCACCCATTTGCGATTCAATGGTCTGGATGTCGTTTTCCAGTTCGCCGATGCGTTTTTCTGCTTTTTGTACCGTGCGCTGAAGGCTCTTTTTCTCTTCCACGCCGAGGGCTTCCACACCGTCGTCGGGGGCAGCATACCCGCCGGTGGGTTTGGTGCGTTTTTCCACCTCGCGCATGTCGTTTGCCTTGCGCTTGTCGAGGAAGTAGTTCACGTCGCCCAGATATTCAATCAGGCGGTGGTCGCGGAATTCAATCGTGCGGTCGGTGAGGTCGGCAAGGAATTCACGGTCGTGACTCACCACCAACAGCGTGCCATTGTACTCCATCAGGGCGTTTTTGAGCACTTCTTTCGACAGCATATCCAGGTGGTTGGTAGGCTCATCGAGTAGCAGGAAGTTGAACGGCCGCAGGAGCATGCACGCCAGCGCCAAACGCGCGCGTTCGCCACCGGAGAGGGCCACTACCTTTTTGTCTACATCTTTACCGCTGAACAAAAATCCGCCAAGCGTGGCGCGCAGTTTGGTGCGCATTTCGGGCGGAGAAGCATTTTCCATGGTCTCTAAAAGCGTGATCTTCGGGTCAAGCGTTTCGGCCTGGTTCTGGGCATAGTAACCCACCGATACATTGTGGCCGAGGGTCACTTGTCCGCCGGTAGCATTTTCCTGTCCGATCAGTATTTTGGCCAGCGTGGTTTTGCCCTGACCGTTTTGGCCCACAAACGCCACGCGCTCGCCACGGAGCAGTTGAAAGTCGACGTGTTCGAGCACTTTCAGGTCGCCATAGCGTTTGCTCACGCGTTCGGCTTTGGCCACCACCTCGCCTGAGCGGGGCGCTTCCGGAAAGCGCAGGTTCATCACCGAGGTATCTACGTCGTCAATTTCGATGCGGTCTAATTTGTCGAGCTGCTTTTGCATGCTCTGGGCCATCTTTGTTTTGGTGGCCTTGGCCATAAAGCGGGCGATGGTGCGCTCGCGGTCGGCGATGACGCGCTGCTGGTTCTCGTAGGCTGCCGACATTTTTTCGCGCCGGTCAGCGCTAAGCTCTATGTATTTGGAATAGTTGGCCTTGTAGTCGTCCAAACGGCCCAGGATGATTTCGACGGTGCGGTTGGTGACGTTGTCCAGAAAACGCTTATCGTGGCTGATGACCACGGCCATGCCCGCATAATTGTTCAGGAAATTTTCTAGCCAAAGGATGCTCTCGATGTCCAGGTGGTTGGTGGGCTCATCGAGCAGCAGTAAATCGGGCTGGCGCAGCAGCATTTTGGCCAATTCGATGCGCATTTGCCAACCGCCGGAAAACTCTTCGGTAAGCCGCAACATGTCTGTTGGCGCAAAACCAAGGCCCGACAGCACCTTCTCCGCGTCGGTCTGGGAGGTATGGCCGCCAATGTGCGACAGCCGGTCGGTGATGTCGCCCATATCTACAATAAGGTCGTGGTAAGCATCCGACTCGTAGTCTTCGCGCTCGCCCAACTCCATTTCGATGGCTTTGAGGCGTTTTTCCAGTGCCAGTACCTCTTCAAAGGCGGTCATGGTTTCATCGAGCACCGTTTTGCCCTTGGGCATCAGCATGTCCTGGTGCAGGTAACCCACGGAAAAGGTAGAGGGTTTGACGACGTTGCCTTCGTGGGGAGACATGTCGCCGGCAACGATTTTCATCATGGTGGACTTGCCTGCGCCGTTGCGGCCTACAAGACCTACCCGGTCGCCGGGTTTGACTACCAAATTGATGCGGTCGAGCAGAATGCGGTCGCCGTACTGGACGTATATGTTGTTTAGGGATAACATGGCGGCGCAAAGATAGTACAAAACGTTGTTATCATTTTCCATGCTTTTTTTAAAAACCAAAAGTTCTTTGGAAAACAGGCACTTTGTAAGGGAAAAACGAAGCGAAATATGTTACACGGGTGAAAAGCGCTACTTTTGCACACATAAAATCAGACTGTTTTCATGGACTTTCAAAAAATACCCTCTCCTTGCTTTGTTTTGGAGGAGCAATTGCTGCGGCAAAACCTGCAACTTATTGACCGCGTGCAACGCGAAGCGGGCGTACAAATCATCCTGGCCTTCAAAGGATTCGCCATGTGGAGTGCTTTCCCCATCGTGCGGGAATACCTGAGTGGTGCCACGGCTTCTTCGCTGAGCGAAGCCCGACTGTGTTTTGATGAAATGGGGGTAAAAGCGCATACCTACGCTGTGGCGTATGTGCCGCGTGAGTTTCGAAAAATATTGGGCTATTCGAGCCACGTGACGTTCAACTCCATCGGTCAGTTCCGCAAATACATCGGCAAAGTGCAGTCCTGGCCAGAGCCGGTAAGCCCTGGCATCCGCGTCAATCCGGGCTGGTCGCCTGTAGGTACCGACCTGTACAATCCGGCAGCTCCAGGCTCCCGCTTAGGCGAAACCATAGAAAATTTCAAGGGTCAACTGCCCGATGGTGTAGAGGGCCTGCATTTTCATACCTTGTGTGAAAGCACCAGCTTCGACCTGGAGCAAACACTCGAGTATTTTGAAGGGCAGTTTGGTGCCTTTTTGCCTGCTTTAAAGTGGGTCAATTTTGGCGGAGGTCACCTCATGACCTGCGAAGGATACGATGTGGAACACCTCATCGGCGTGTTGCGCGCCTTCCGGCAACGCCACCCACACCTGCACGTTATCCTGGAACCGGGCAGCGCCATTGCCTGGAATACGGGTGTACTCGTATCAACAGTGCTGGACATTGTGCACAACAAAGGCATTCAGACGGCCATCATAGACGTGTCTTTCACGGCACACATGCCCGATACCCTCGAAATGCCGTATCAACCCGGGGTAAGGGGCGCTTTTACCGACCCCTCGCTCGGCAAATATACATACCGCCTCGGGGGCGTCAGTTGTTTGAGCGGCGACTTTGTACCCGAATACGGATTTGACCAAAAACTGAAAATCGGCCAAAAAATAGTGCTGGAAGACATGATGCACTACACCATGGTCAAAACCTCTACGTTCAACGGCGTCAACCACCCGGCCATCGCCATTTGGCGGCCAGACGGGCAGTTGGACATCGTCCGCCGCTTTGGGTACAGCGATTACAAACGCCGACTCTCTTAAACCGCATGCCCATTTACCGCCATTCGGTTTACGGTTTAACGACCTTGCTTGTGCTGGGTGCCGCCTTGCTTGTCCACCACTTTTGGGGGCACGGGGGGCATTTTGGGTTCGATGACATGCACTACGCCCGCCTTGCCAACCAGTTTGCCAACGGCATTTTCCGCACCACGGCAGGCCACTACACGTACCGTTGGGGCATGGTGGTGCCGCACGGGGTCATGTACGCCTTGTTTGGCGTGGGCGACCACACCTCGGCCATCGTTCCCTTGCTGGCTACCTTGCTCACCCTTGGGTGCATCTGGTTGCTCACGGATAGCCTGCCTGTTCCTGCCCGTGCATGGGCCATGGCGTTTACAGCGTTCAGCGAGTGGGTGTTTTTTTATTCGAACAAACTGATGCCCGATGTGCTGGTGATGACCTGTGTAACGGTGGCAGCAGCGGTTTACTACCAGCATCGCTTTGTCTGGAACGGGACAAAGCCTGTCTGGGCGGCATGGTGCACCGCAGGTGCCCTGTTTCTGGGCTTTTTGTGCAAGGAAACGGTTGTGTTGACCATGCCCGTATTTGCTGCCCTGCTTCTGGCGGATCTGTGGAGGGGGCGACTTACCCGATTTTGGCTGTTTGCCGCCGGATTTGGCGTGTTGATGACCGCTGTGTATTTGTGGTATTGTGCGTGGGCATTTGGCCACCCCTTGTCGCGCTTCCATGCCATTTCGGCCAACAGTTATTTCAACCCGTGCAGTTATGATCAATTGCCGCTGGAAAATACCCTGCGCCGAATCGGCTACGAATTGTGGGCGGTGTTTTTGTCCACCGGCGTACTCACAGGATTGGTTTTCATGGTACCGGCACTGTGGCGACAACGGGAGACGGCTTCCGGGGAGCGCACAGCAGAACAACGTTTTTTGTTGTTTATAGGCGTCGGTATGTTGCTGGCCAGCAATTTCATGACCACCTCTCCGAAGGCGTACGTGCCCCTTTGTTTGGACATTCGACATTATCTGTTTGCCATCCCGTTTGTGGGCATGTCAGCGGCAGTGGGCGCATCGGAATGGTTGAAGGAGAAAACGATGTGGAGGACTTATTGGCCCGTCGTTTTGGCTGTTGTCCTGCTGTATGTATCGTGGCGAAGGTACCCGGAAGGGCTGTATGCATTTGCCGTATTGACCGCAGTGCTTTTGTGCTGTGCGGTTTTGCGCCACCGTCTGGCGCAGGGATACCTGTGGTGGATGCTCTTATTGCCCCTGTTGGTCAAGCCCGTGTGGGTCATGCACAACGCACAGCAATCCAACTATACGGTTCAAAAAGACATGGTCTATCGGTATTTGACAACTTATCCATCGCATAAAATGTTGGTCATCAGCAATCCCGTAGAGTGCAACATCGATGAATACCTGTTGGGTTTTGATGCGGCGCGCGTGCGTTTTGTGTCGTTCAAGGAACTGACACCGGATGCTGTGGTTCAATCGGACACGGCGGTACTCATCCTGAACGGCATGACTGCCTGGATGAGCAACTTGGACTGGGAGGATATGCCAGGGTGGGTACAGCAGCCCGACTCCAGCCGCGTAATGCTGGATCAGCGGAGTGGAATCGAGTGGTACGGACTGAACAAGGCGGATTTGATGCGCCGTTTGCAGTAGTTGTCTGTCAGACAAAGAAAATATACAGCAGTGCTACCAGTACCAGGGTAACAACACCCAGAATGATCAAGAACATGCGGCCGTCTTTGGCGTCTTGTTCGGCGTACTTCTGTTTTGCAGCAAATTTTTTACGTGTAGCCATGTTTGTACAGTTTTGATTATGGGTTGCTTCGTTTGTTGTTGGCGGTAGCCACAACGTTGATTTATGAACGAACGACGAACACCTGTTCCGGATCGAGCAGGGGCAGGCGTTTGAGGCGCAAAAAGAGCTGGGTGGTGGCGATGACATCTTTTTCGCAGTAGGTTGCGATGCGATCCAGATCTCCGTCTTCCCAGAAAACCCGGGCAACATCGCTGCCATCAATGTCGTCTTTGGGCGAGGGAATGTCAAAAAGAGCAGTCAACAGGCGCAGAGACGTGTAGTTTTTGTTGTCGCCAAACTTCCACATCTCCAGGGTGTCGAGCAAGTGTTTGGTTTCCCAGGGTTTACGGCCGGCTATGTCAAGCATGCGCGGCAGGGGTAGTTGATTGACCAGCATGCGCCGGCAGATGTAGGGCACGTCAAATTCTTTGATGTTGTGGCCACACATGGCAAACCGGTCCGGGTTATTGAAGTGTTTGGCGAGGAGCTCGCTGAAATCCTCCAGCAAGCTGGCTTCAATGGTGTTTGCAAACGATTTGACGCGCATGATGGGTTTTTCGCCATCCACCCCTTTGGTCAAAAAACCAACCGATATGCAGATGATGCGGCCAAATTCAGCATAAATACCCGCCCGGTCGGAAAAGAGCTCGGCCATTTCGTCGTACTCAATTTCCGTCTCTGGCCGTTTGAGCAAATTGCGGCATTTTACACCCCAAAGCTCCTGCATGTCCTCAGACAAGGATTCGAACTCGGCAGACACCGGAACGGTTTCAATGTCGAGAAACAATATATTGTATAGATCAAAAGCGTCAAAAGCAGACATGGCACACCTTGTTATATGGGAGGGTAAAGATAATGCATTTGGAGAAAAAAATACATATGCATGCAATAAAGGGAAGTGACTTCCTGTTTTTAGACCGTCAATATCGAGCAAGATTATGCTGAACAAAAAAAATCTTGCTTGAAAGGTTGCCTATGCAATAATCCTACTTTCACTAAACTAAACCTTTCATCCACAGTATGAACACACCCACCAATTTCAATCAGTCCTCTTCGAATCCGACACCTGATTTCGGCGCTCCGCAAAACAAAGACAATTCGAAGCAAATCATCACCGGCATGGGCATCGCCTTAGCCTTGTTGCTCGGCTTAAGCATCTGGTTGCTCTGGTCTAAATCGCAAACCAGCCAACAATTAGAAGCTACCGGTATTGAGTTGAGCGAGCAAAAACAGGCATTTGCTGACCTTGACATACAGTTTAACGAAGCAAAAACGCAGCTGGAAGAGCAAAAAGGCATCAATGCTGAATTGGACGCCAAAATCAACGAACAGCTCCAGCAATTAGAAGAAAAGAAAAGCCAGATCGCTGGCCTGATCCGCGAAAACAAAAACTATCGCGGTGCCATGGCTGACTTCCAAACGCAAAAAACGGCCTGGTTGACCGAAATTGACGACTTGAAGCGTCAAATGGGTGTCTTGACCGAGCAAAATGCTGCACTGACGACTTCGCTGACCGAAACATCTACCCGCCTGGAAGAAGAAACTTCCGCCAAAGCGGCCCTGATTTCCGAAAAAACACAGCTCGAAACCGAGCGTGTTGAACTCAACAAAAAAGTAGACATCGCCTCTGCCGTAAAAGTGAAAAACGTCACGGTAAAGCCGGTTGACCTGAAAAAAAGCGGCAAAGAAAAAGAAAAGAACAAAGCCAAAAATGTAGAGCGCCTCAACATTTGCTTCCTGACAGAAGCCAACGAGGTAGTACCTGCTGGTGAAGAGACTTTCTACTTCACCATCGTTGATCCTACTGGCGCTACACTCGCCATCGAAGACCTCGGTTCGGGCGTGGCCAAAGAAAAGAAAACAGACTCTGAATTCCGTTACACGGTTTCGCAGTCGGTTTCTTACGACAACACAGAAACCAACGTATGTGCTGCATGGCAGCCTGGCCAAAACTTTGCCAAAGGCAAGTACACAGTACAGATTTACAACAAAGGTTACCTGGTGGGCACAAGCTCCTTCAACCTGAAGTAAACACAAAATACATTAAGTCAGCTGCGCATAAAGCGCACTTTCGGCCGCATGAGCAATCATGCGGCCGTTTTTTTTGTACTTTTGCACAAACTATTATGCCGTGTCTAAAATGAAAAAAAACAACTCCGCTGGCGGGTTCGTTTTTTCTACCGACCCGAACTTCCGTCCAAATGACGCCGACGAATCGCCGGTGTCCTCCGCCCCCGCCGCGCAACAAAACCTGCGCATCTGGCTGGATCGCTTGAAAGGGAACAAGGAAGCCACTGTCATCCGCGGTTTTGCAGGCTCCGACGCCGACCTGGCAGAACTGGCGCGCTTACTGAAAAACAAATGTGCCAGCGGCGGCAATGCCAAAGACGGCGAGATCATCCTCCAGGGCGATCACCGCGAAAAGGTGTTGAAACTGCTGCTCGAACAAGGATACTCCAAAACCAAAAAAGCAGGCGGGTAATACTGCTTGTCTAAAACCTGAAACCTGCATGTCCAACTGGCGGCTATTATTGCTCATTTTGGGCACCCTGGCATTGGCTTTGGGGTGCAACCCTCCCAAGAAATCGCCTGCTACACCCGGCAAACCCATCACGCCCGGCGCGGGCAAACCCGCCAAGCCTGCCACGCCACCGGTAGACACCGTAGTTTGGACGCCCGGCCAAAAACCCGACCAGCAACCCGGACGCGATAAGGTGGACGGACCCTACCGCATAGCCCTTTTGATGCCCTTCCTCACCAACCAGTTCAGCAGTACTGTACCGGAAAAAAGCGAGCTCGCACTCCAGTTTTACGCCGGTGCCCGTCTGGCCGCCCAACAACTTTCCACCACCGGTGGGCCGAACCTGAAAATAGACGTGGTGGATTCCCAACTCAGCGACGCCGAATTCCAGGCTGCACTCGCCAACCCGTTGCTCAAAGATGCCCAGGTGATCATTGGCCCGGCCCGGCCTTCGCATGTGGGTATGTTGGCCGCACAAGCCACAGGACGCCGTCAAATTGTCCTTTCTCCCATGACGCCCGGCAGCGAACAGGTGAAAGGTTTTCCGGATTTTCTGCAAATTAGCCCCTCGTTGCGCGCCCATTGTGAAGCCATCGTGCGCCATGTGGCCCGCAAACACGACCCCTCGGCAGTGACCCTTTTGTGCAAACAAAAAGAAGCCGACAGGCTGCCCTATTTCCAGCAGGCACAAGCCAAACGCGGCGGATCGCCTTATCGGGAGTTGATTTTGCCTGACAATACCGCCGACTTTTCGCAAGTTTCCCTCAAAGCCTACCTGCAACCCGGTAAAACCAGTGTGTTTATCGTGCCCAGTTGGGCCAGTCAGGACTTCATCAACAGCCTGCTGCGCAAACTCAAAGCCGAAAAAGCCAATGTGGAAGTATACGGCATGCCACAATGGGCTGATTTTGAAAATATTGAACCCGAATTTTTGACGGCCAACAGGGTGCATATTCCAAAATCCAATTACATCGACTATAACCGGGAGGATATCAAAGCGTTCCAAAAGGCTTTTTTAGATGCCTACGGCACCATTCCGAACGACGACGCCTTTAACGGTTATGATGTGGTGTTGTTTGCCGGGACAAGCCTCAAGCAATACGGGCTCTCGTTTGCGGAAAAGTTGAACAAGCAATCTTACAAGGGCTTTCGCAGCGATTACCAGTTTCAACCCGTTTCCGCTGGCCAAATTCTCGACACTGGCGTCCGCAACTTTGATTATCAGGAAAATGTTTTCCTGCACATCCTCCGCTTCGACAAATACGGCTACATACCCGCCAACTAAACGCCTAAACGCCTAAACTCCTCAACCCCTCAACCCCTCAACTCCTCAACTCCCCCTTGACCCCCACACGCGAACAAAAAATACGCCTTGCTGCCAAAAATACCCAGCCTGATTTGACTGTGGTGCTGGAGAATATTTTTGATTCCTTGAACATCAGCGCCGTCATGCGCTCCTGTGATGCGGTGGGCATACGCGAAATTTTTGTGGTATACACCCAGGACTACCTCACCCGCCGCGGATTGATTCTCGGTAAAAAAACCTCCGCGGGTACATTCAAATGGATCGATGTGTATGTGTTTGACAACCTTTCAGACTGCTTTGCTCGGGTGCGCGAGCGATACGGCCGCATATTGGCCACGCACCTGGGTGAACAGAGCCAGTCCTTGTTTGCCTTAGACCTCACACAACCCACCGCTTTATTGTTTGGCAACGAAGATGAAAGCGTCAGTCCGGAAGCATTGGCCCTGTCTGACGGTAACTTTACCATACCGCAAATGGGTTTTGCCGAGAGCCTAAACATCAGCGTAGCATGCGCGGTGACCTTGTACGAAGCATACCGCCAACGGGCACAGCAAGGCGCTTACGACGATCGACCCAAGTTGAACGAAGGGCAACAGGAACAGCTATTTCAACGTTGGGTGGCCATGTTGCGCGAAAAAAACGCCAACCACCAGCTGGCTATACCAATCGATTCCGACTCGCCGCCCATTCCGCCGGTTTTTGTTACCCGCGACCCGGATGCACCCGAGAAAGCGCCCGGGCGTCCTCTGCCGCTGACCCGTTTTGACTTGTGAGCCAGTATTGCGTCAACCGCTATTTTTTCAACTGCATATAACAGACAAAAGTCGGAAATTTGCCGAATGTCCAAACCAGATATCAGTATCGTCGTTCCACTCAAAAATGAATCCGAGAGCCTTCCGGAATTGGAAGCCTGGATTCGCCGGGTTGCCGAGGCACATGCGTATGCGTATGAAATCATTTTTGTGGACGATGGCAGCACCGACTCGTCGTGGAAGATCATCCAGGCGTTAAAAATGCAGAATCCGGGCGTTCGCGGCATCAAGTTCCGGCGCAACTACGGCAAGTCTGCCGCCTTACACACTGGCTTTCAAGCTGCTGAGGGCAAGGTGGTGATCACAATGGATGCCGATTTGCAGGACAGTCCCGACGAAATACCCGAGCTATACCGCATGGTGGTGGAAGACGGCTACGATTTGGTGAGCGGTTGGAAAAAGGTGCGGCACGATCCGCCGAGCAAGACCATCCCCACGCGCCTGTACAACCGCGCTACGCGTTGGGTCAGTGGTATTCCGTTGCACGATTTCAATTGCGGACTCAAATCGTACCGCAACGAGGTGGTCAAAGGCATTGAAGTGTACGGCGAAATGCACCGGTATATTCCGGTGATCGCCAAAATGGCGGGATTTACAAACATTGGTGAAAAAATAGTGGAACACCGGCCCCGCAAATATGGCACGACCAAATTTGGGCTGGAGCGCTTCATGAATGGCTTTTTGGATCTGTCGTCTATTACTTTGGTCGGCCGCTTTGGCAAACGCCCGATGCACTTTTTTGGCCCCATGGGCATCCTGTGTTTTTTTGTCGGTTTTGGCATTTTGGCTTACCTGAGCATATCAAAACTCATGTACAAGGAGTGGGGCATCACCGACCGGCCTTTATTTTACCTCGGTATCCTGGCGCTCATCGTCGGCTCCCAATTGTTTCTCACAGGTTTTCTCGCCGAACTCATCGCCCGAAACTCCACCACCCGCAACACCTATTTAGTAGAAGAAGAACTCTAAACCCAAAACTCAAAACTCAAAACTCAAAACTCAAAACCCAAAACTTAAAACTCAAAACTCACCACTCAAAACTCAAAACTCAAAACTCAAAACTCAAAACTTTTGAAAATCCTCCTCCTTTCCCCGGCTCATCCCCTCCGCGGAGGCATTGCGGCCTCTTCGGAGCGGTTGGCTGTGGAGTTTCAGGCGATGGGGCACGAGGTCGTTATCTATAGTTTTTCGTTGCAGTATCCAGGGTTTTTGTTTCCGGGAAAAACGCAGTATACAGAGGGCCCGGCGCCAACGGGTTTGATGATTAAATCCTGCATCAACTCAATTAATCCGCTGAACTGGGTGGAGGTTGGGCGTGCAATTCGGCAAGAGGCGGCCGACAGGATCGTGGTGCGGTTTTGGCTGCCGTTTATGGGCATGAGTTTGGGCAGCATATTGCGGATGGGGGCGGGAACGGTGCGGGTAACCGGCTTAGTCGACAATTTTATCCCACACGAAAAACGGCCGGGAGATGCTTTGTTGGCCCGGTATTTTAGCGGTGGATGCACGGATTTTGTGGCCATGTCGCGCAGTGTGCAGGCCGATCTGGCTTCGGCAACCGGCAAGCCCGTTCGGTACGCGCCGCATCCTGTGTACGACATTTACGGCGATGCCTTGCCCATGAAAGCAGCAAGGATGACCCTACAATTGCCGCCGGATAAACCGTTGGTGTTGTTTTTTGGCTTGATTCGGGCGTACAAAGGACTGGATTTGTTGCTGGAAGCGCTGGCGCTTTCGCCGGGTGTGCACGCGGTGGTGGCCGGAGAGCCGTATGGCGATTGGGCGCCTTATCAGGACATGATTGAGCGGCTGGGTTTAGCAGATCGCGTCCATTTATTTTTGGATTACATACCCGACGAGCGGGTGTCTGCTTTTTTTTCGGCGGCAGACCTGGTGGTGCAACCTTACAAAAGCGCTACGCAAAGCGGCATCTCTCAGATTGCCTATCATTTTGAAAAACCGATGGTGGTGACCAATGTGGGGGGCTTGCCAGAGATTGTGGAAGATGGGAAAACCGGTTTTGTAGTGGCGCCGGATGCCGCTTCAGTGGCCACGGCTATACAGGCGTATTTTGCCATTCCCGACCCGGAAAGTATGATATCGAACGTTCGGCAGGCAAAAGCGCGGTTTAGCTGGCGGTATTTGGCAGAGGCGGTACTGTTTTTTTAAATTGAGAATAAAGACTATTCTATATTTTTACCCTCTCAACTCCTCACCTCCTCAACTCCTCCACCCCTCAACTTATTCAACTATGTATGGTCAACAACGTTCCAGGGGCATAAACCCCATGATTATCATTGCTTTGGTTATGGCTGGCGGCACTTTGTTTAAGTATTGCGCCAACTCTACACAGAACGAAGTCACCGGCGAGCGGCAACACATTTCCATGACGCCGGAGCAGGAAATCGCGATGGGTTTGCAAAGCGCTCCTCAAATGGCGGCCGAATTTGGCGGCTTGAGCCGCAGCGCGCAAGGCACAGCGCTGGTGGAAAAAGTGGGTAATGCCGTGGTCAACGGCTCCAGTGCGGTCAAAACACCTTACCAATACCGGTTTCACCTGCTGGCAGACCAGCGAACGGTAAACGCATTTGCCTTGCCGGGCGGACAAATATTCATCACAGAAGCGCTGCTCGGCCGCTTGAAGTCGGAAGACCAACTGGCCGGGGTGCTCGGACACGAAGTAGGACACGTGGTGGCCCGCCACAGCGCCGAAAAATTGGCGCAAATGGAACTGGCTCAGGGCCTTACCGGGGCCGTTACTATGGCTACCTATAACCCTGGCAGCGTCAACTCCGGCGCGTACATCGCCAATGCCGTGTCTAACATGCTCCAACTGAGCTATGGACGCGAACAAGAGTTGCAAAGCGACGACCTCGGTGTGCGGTTCATGCTGGAATCGGGTTATGACCCCGAAGCCCTGATAGATGTGATGGCCATCCTGGCAGAGGCTTCGGGGCCAAACCATACGCCGGAATTTCAAAGCACGCACCCGAGCCCGGAAAACAGGGCGGAGCAGATTCGGAAGTCCATTGCAAAATATCGCCAGTAGCGGCGACTTTAGTCGCCGAAAAATCAGTCGCCGAAAAATCAGTCGCCGAAAAACCAGTCGTCGAAAAACCACTCGCTCCATACTACTCGTCTCAAACCACTCGCCACAAATTCGCCGATATTCAACGACTGAAGTCGTTGAATATCGGCGGCGACTAAAGTCGCCGCTACGCTATTTTTTATCCAAGATAGGCCGATAAGGCCGATTCGCAATGTCCCACGCCGTGTAAAAGGCCAACTGCGCGCGTTTGGCCAAGGCGTCAAAATTGATTTTATCGGGTGTATCGGTGGCGCGGTGGTAATCAGGATGCACACCGTTGAAATAAAAAATGGCTGGAATGCCTTTTTTGGCAAAGTTGTAATGGTCTGAACGCTCGTAGTACCGGTTCGGGTCGTTTGGGTCATTGTAAGTATAATCCAAGGCTAAGTTGGTATACGTCTGGTTGGCCTCTTCGTTGATGTTGTGCAGGTCTTTGCTCATGCGATCCGAACCGATGACATACACGTAATTCGGATCATGGAGGTGGGCTGCGTCTACTCGGCCGATCATGTCAATGTTGATGTTGGCTACAGTATTTTTCAGTGGAAACTGGGGGTACTCCACATAAAATTCGGATCCCAACAGACCTTTTTCCTCGCCGCTGACCAACATGCAGATGACGCTGCGTTTGGGGCCTACGCCCTGTTTTTGGGCTTCTGCAAAAGCGCGGGCAATTTCAATGACACCGGAAGTGCCCGAAGCATTGTCGTCGGCACCGTAATAGATCAGGCTGTCTACGTACCCAAGGTGGTCGTAGTGGGCGGTGATGATGAGGTATTCGTCTTTCAGCTTGGGGTCGGAGCCTTCGATAAATCCGATCACATTTGATCCTTCGAGGCGCTCGAGCGACTTGTCCATGAGCACATCAAGGTTGGTTTTTACCTTAAGCGGCTTGTACTTGCCGCCGCCGAGCAGGGCCTGGTGTGCAGATTCCACTTTACCGGCCTTGCTGCCCAAGAGCGCATTGGCCATTTCGGGTGTGATGAAAAGGCTGTTGGCAAACTCGGCTTTTATTTTAACCGGATCGGTTTGGGTGGGCCGCCAACGACGGGCAGACATGTCCGACTTGTTTTTCTGGATGTTGGAAACCAGTTCCGGATCGATGATGAGGCACAATGCTGCGCCTTTTTCCTTGGCCAGGCGGACTTTTTTGCGCCAGTCAGACGCCCATTTGGAGCGGTCTACGGTTCCGGTGATCACCGATTTGCCAGCAGCATTCATGGGTTCACCTGCGTAAAACAGGATCGCTTTACCCCGCACATCCACGCCGGCATAGTTGTCAAATGCACCTTCTGTGATGCCATAACCCACAAATACCACCTCTTTGAAATTCATCAGGGGTTGAGAGGCGTTGTACGTCGGATAGGTATAAAAGTCTGTGCGCTCCTTGTATTCCACGTCGTTGGCTTTGACCAGCAGGTCATTCCAGGGTTCTTTTTGAAGGACAATTTTTTGGAAGTAGGAGTTATTGTCGCCTTTGGGGGGGAGTCCGGCGGCTTTAAATTGTTGGGCAATGAATTCGGCGGCCAAGCGCTGTCCTTCCTCCCCTGTTTCGCGTCCCCCAAAGGCGTCGCTGGTAAGTTCCAGGAGCAGAGCCCGGGCATCTTCGGCCGTAATGCCTTTGGCAAACGGAGTCGGATCGGGTAGATCGTACAGTTTAGCCGGTTTTTTATGGGGTTTTTCAGGCACGAGGCGCTGGTAATAATTTTGCTGAATCGTGTCATTTTGAGCAGACAGCGACCACGTGAGGCTACAGCACGCTGCCAAGGCTACAATTAACGGGTATTGGTTCATGTTGAAGGATATTGCAAGGGTGTTTAAAATCGGATGCGAGTTAAGACAACTTGCGCAAACCCCAAAATTAATCTATTTGTTCGGGATTGGCAAGAGGGCATGCTGCTTGTTTAGAAGGAAACAGCGATGGAAGTAGTCATGAAAAAGTTGTTGTTCACCAGTTTCTCGTCCCGAATAAAAATGGGGTCATCGCTGCTGTTGAGGAAACGACCCTCCACGCGCCACAGGGCGTTGGGCAGCACGGCGTAGTCAACATTAAGGGAAAGGCCCACCACGCCAAAACCGTTGGGCGTGCCGGTGGCGATGATGACGCCGTTTTCGTCGCGGTAAAACTCGGCGCGGGCGGCAATGGCCGTTTTGGGTGTTGCGGCATAACGGGCGACGACAATGGGTGAATACCAGGTATTCAGGTCGCTGTTGTCCGGACTTTTTTCCTCAAAACCGATGTCGAAAGCGGCAGTCAACTCCCACTGATCGTTCACCTGAAATATTCCATACAAGTTGTGAAAATAACGCATCTGTCTGGCGTTATCGGGCTTGTCGGTACCGAAAAAAGTACTGCTGTTGAGCAATACTTTGGACGACGGTTTGTACTGCACCTGCGTACCGAACGATGGCAGTGAATTGCCCGGCACGCGCTGGATGCGCTGCCACCCGTTGAGCACCAGGCCGCTGAGCAGCCACTTGCCGTTGGGCGTGTTGTACGTGATTTTGGCGCCAGCCTCATAGTACGGCGAGTTTTCGGCGAGGATGCCCCGTGTCAGGTTGCGGCAGTCTTTGCCGATGGCGCTTTCAAAACCGATGTGCGAGCCGAAGACGCCTGCATCTACCCATATTTCGCGGTTGTCAGACACCTTGATGCCCGCGTTCATATCCAGGATATTTTTGAGTACGCCCGGTTCGGCAGCGTAATTGGCGTTCATATATGTGCCGGTAGCGAGGGCCACGTTGGCGCGCAGTTTGGAAGCGGCATAGTTGGCCTTGAGCATGCCGAGGTTGATGTTGACCTCATTGTGCCGGTTATAGGAGTAAAAAAACGGCGGACGGTTCCCGTCGGTATTCGGCTCGTTGAAGTCGTAAGCATAGTACGGCTCTACGTAACCGCCGAAGGCAAGCACGGGTTCGGGTTCGGCCGATTCGGTTTGCGCGTGCAGTTGTACGCACGTAAACAACAGAGCCATGCATATAAATAGCTGAATATGCTTCATGTGCGTATTAGTCATTTAGGTACCGCTCAAGGCCGCAGATGCCATCAACAGGCAATTTTGTCGACGCGCCGCCCATGTCGTCCGCCTTCAAATTCGGTGCTGATGAAAATGCGCACCATGGCCTGGGCCAGTATTTCGGGCACAAAGCGGGCGGGGAGGGCGATGACGTTGGCGTCGTTGTGCTGCCGGGCCAGGGCGGCCAATTCTTCGGTCCAGCACAAAGCGCAGCGGATGCCCTGGTGTTTGTTGGCGGTGATGGCCACGCCGTTGCCACTCCCGCACAGGACAATACCGCGGTCGGCATGCCCTTTTTCGACGGCCTCGGCCACCAGGTGCGCGTAGTCAGGGTAGTCCACCGATTCAGTCGAGTGGGCACCAAAATCCTGCACCATGTGGCCTTGTTGCTGGAGGAGGGTAACAAGGCCTTCTTTGTACTCAAATCCGGCGTGGTCGGAACCGATGGCAATTTTCATGTGCTGCACTGTTTGGGAAAAACTCAATTTTGTCGGAAAGGTACAACTTTGCTCATTTTGTACACTATATTGTCCACTACAGGTTACTTTTTACCGACCTTTGACTCTTCAACTTCTCAACTCAACAACTCCTCAACTCAACATGAGATTCATCTTCTTTTTGCTAATCTCTGCCCCGCTGTTTGCCCAAACCGAAAGCTGGCGTGCCAAAACTGCACCCGAACTGTTGGCTGCATTTGACCGCAATGGCGTCACCGACTTGCTGGTGGTGTTTCACCAACAGGCCGATGTGGCCGACGCCCGCTATGTGCGGGGTAAAAACGAAAAAGCACGATGGGTTTTTGACAAATTGCAACAGACCGCCCAGTCGACGCAAACCAGGGCCCTGCAGGTTCTCCGCCAGCACAACGCCGCCGCCAACAGCCTGTTCGTAGTGAATGCCATAGCGGTTAAAGATGCCGATGCGGCCCTGGCTCAAGCATTAGCCACCCTTCCGGAGGTAGCCCGCCTGTCGGCCGATCCCTGGATTGAGCTCGACCTGCTCCCGCGTGATGCGCCGCAACCAACAGTGGGCCGCAACGCCGTGGAGTGGGGCATAGACCGCATCAACGCACCCGCCGTTTGGGCCATGGGCTACACCGGACAAGGCATTACCGTGGGCGGCGCCGATACCGGATACGATTGGGCGCACCCCGCACTCAAACCGCATTACCGAGGCTGGGATTCCCTCACCAACACGGCCAACCACGCGTACAACTGGTTCGATGGCGTATTCGACAAGAGTCCGCTGAATGCCGACTCCCTCAATCCCTGCGGCTTTCGGAGTCCGCAACCTTGCGACGATGGCAGCCACGGCACCCACACGATGGGCACCATGACGGGCGACGACGGGCAAGGCAACCAGATCGGGGTGGCACCCGGCGCCCAATGGATAGGCTGCCGCAACATGGAACGCAACTGGGGGCGCCCCTCTACTTACCTGAACTGTTTCGAGTTTTTTTTGGCACCCACCGACGTGGACGGCAACAACCCCAAACCTGACCGCGCACCCCAGGTGATCAACAACTCGTGGTACTGCTCGGAAGACGAGGGTTGCACCGATGTGGGCGTAAACGATCTGCTGCGCCTCGCGGTGTCCAACCTCAAGGCTTCCGGCGTGTTCGTGGTGGTGAGCAACGGCAATTTTGGTTCCAGCTGTGAAACGGCCAACTTCCCGCCTGCCTATTTTGAGGAGAGTTTCAGCGTCGGTTCTATTCGGATAAACGATACCATATCGGGCTTCAGCAGCCGTGGCCCCGTTACCATCGATTCGAGCTATCGGGTTAAACCCAACGTATCGGCACCCGGCTCCAATGTGCGTTCTTGCGTGCCCAACGGCGGATATACAAATTTATCGGGCACCAGCATGGCCGGACCGCATGTGGCCGGTTTGGTTGCCCTGATATTGAGCGCCGCACCCGAATTGGCGGGCGAAGTGGACGTGCTGGAAAACATCATTGAACAAACAGCGCGACCAAAATTTGACGGCCCGGACTGTACCGACAACAACGCCGACAACCTGCCCAACAATACCTATGGGTTCGGTATTGTGGATGCTTTAGCCGCAGTATTGCGCGCCCAACAAGTAGTGGCTGTCCGCGAACCCGGGTCAACCCCGAACGGACGGTGGACGCCCAACCCGGCCACCGCGTACACCGAAATGCGCATGGAGCATGTCAATGAACCTGTTTCCCTGCAAATATTCAGCGCACAAGGCATACTGATGTACCACAGCAACGCCACGGCCCCTACATCGACTACCATTCGGATTGAATTGAACAATTGGCCGTCCGGCACGTATTTTTACCGCCTGCAAAGCACCCAAAATACCCAAACCGGCACCTTTGTCAAATACTAACCTCCAAACCCCACTCCCATGAAAATAGACATGCACACCCACATCCTGCCCGAGCGGCTGCCCAATTTTGCGGACAAGTTTGGGTATGGCGATTTCATCCACCTGGAGCACCACCGCCCGGGTTTTGCCCGCATGATGAAGGGGGACGTGTTTTTTCGGGAAATTGAACAAAACTGCTGGGATCCCAAGGTTCGAATCGAAGAGTATGCCCGCTACCGCACGCCCGTGCAAGTGGTGTGCACCATACCGGTCATGTTCAGTTATTGGGCCAAGGCACAGGACTGTTTGACGCTGTCGATGTTCCTGAACGACCACATTGCCGGTGTGGTCGACGATTACCCGGAGCATTACATCGGCCTGGGCACCATACCCATGCAAGACACGGCTTTGGCCATTCAAGAGCTCGAACGCCTCAAGGTATTGGGTTTTGCAGGGGTACAGATCGGCTCCAACGTCAACCAAAAGAACCTCAACGAACCCGAGTTTTTTCCCATTTTTGAAGCCTGCAACGCCTTGGACATGGCGGTGCTGGTGCATCCCTGGGACATGATGGGCCAGGCCGACATGCCCAAGTACTGGCTGCCCTGGCTGGTGGGTATGCCTGCCGAAACGAGCAGGGCAATCTGTTCCCTTATTTTCGGTGGCGTGATGGAGCGCCTGCCCAGGCTGCGGTGGTGTTTTGCACATGCGGGCGGGTCGTTTATCCCTACGCTTGGACGGGTGGAGCACGGCTTTAACTGTCGGCCTGATCTGGTAGCGGTAGACAATCCGGTGAACCCGCGGCACTACATGGGGCGTTTTTGGGTAGATTCGGCGACGCACGATCCGGCGTTGTTGCGGTATATTTTGGATACGATTGGCGAAGACAAGGTATGCCTGGGCTCCGATTATCCATTTCCGCTGGGGGATTTGGAAATTGGTAAATTCATCGAAAACATGTCGCTACCGGAGCAAACCAAGGAGCGTATTTTCCACAAAAACACCTTGACCTGGCTTTTTGGTACCTGATTTTAGGTGGAGGAAATTTTTTCTCCTGGTAATGGTAAAATGGCCTTAAATTTATTGCCTGATAAAATGTCTAATAACATGAAAACATTGTTGCGCACCTGTTTGGGGTTGTTTTTTGCAGGGATGGTATTGCCCGTTTTTGCCATAGATGCGGCCTTAACCACTATTGTATACGCCACACCAGACAAGCCTTACGTGGAAATTTCCTTAGAGATAGAGGGCAACTCTATTCGGCATGTTCCGGTAGACAGCCTGCTGAGCATGGCCAGCGTAGAGGTCATCCTGATTTTGCGGGCGGAAGGCACGGAGGACGTGTATAATTATGAAAAGTACCAGTTGGTTGGCAAGCCGGTCAACGGGCCTAAATCGTTGGTAGACATCAAGCGTTTCAACGTGGGTGCCGGTCGTTACAACCTGGAAGTGCAGTTGAAAGACCTGAACAACGCCAACAACATTCAATTCATGAATACGCTTTTTGAGGTCAACTTAGGTGCGGCGGTGTACCTCAGCGAGGTGCAGTTGTTGCGCCAGTTTTACGCAGACAATGGCGAGTCTGCATTTCACCGCAACGGGTTTTACATGGAGCCATTGCCGTTTCGTTTTTACGACCGTGCCGCACAGTTGATGGTGTTTTACGCCGAAATTTACCACTCCAACAAGTCCATAACCGACCAAAACTATATGGTGCGTTATGTAGTGGAAGAGGAACTACCCAACGGGCAAACCAAACTCTGGGGCTCGGGCAACCAACGCAAGGCCCCCTCGCCCATAGACGCGGTGCTGGTGCAAATGGACATCAAGACCATGAACAGCGGCAATTACCGCCTGACCGTAGAGGTGCGCAACAACTTGAACGAGGTGTTGGCCTCTCGGCAAATGAAGTTTCAGCGCAGCAATCCGCTCCTGAACATGGACGAAAAAGCCTTGACTACCGAAATGGTGAAAACCGAATTTGTGCAAAAACTCAACGAGGAGGAATTGCGCTATGCCCTGCGGGCCATCTCGCCCTTAGTGCGCCTGGGCGATGAACCCGACATGCTGCAAACCATCCTGAAAAACAACGACCCGGAGGCCATGCGCTTTTTCCTGTTCAGGCACTTTGTGCGCGTAGATGGCAACGACCCGGAAGGCGCATACAAACAATACATGGATGTGGCCAAAGCGGTGGACAACAAGTTTCACAGCGGATTTCGCTTTGGCTTTGAAACCGACCGCGGCCGCATGTTTCTGCGGTATGGCAAACCCGACGACGTGGTGCGCGTGGACGATGAGCCCAGCGCCCCACCTTATGAAATTTGGGTGTATTACAATTTTCCGGTCACCAACCAGCGCAACGTCAAGTTCCTTTTTTACAACCCCAGCTTAGCGGGCGACGACTTCGTGACCCTGCACTCCACCGCCCGGGGCGAAATCAACAATCCGCGCTGGGAACGCGACCTGTACGCCCGCAATGCCGGCGAACAATACGATGGCGACAATTACCAGGATGCCACCCAAATGCAACGGAATGTAAACCGCAATGCGCGGGTGTATTTTGAGGATTATTAGGCGAGTGGGAACTGGCTAATCGCCCTCTCCCTTTTTTTGCTCCACGAAGTATATCGTAGTTGGCTTTATGCCGATCTGCTGGTATCTTTTTGGTTGCTTCGCCAATAATTTCTAAACTGCGAACGATCGCACGTTTTAGCACCTCGTTGTCTATCAGGTGTCATCCTTGGTCATATCTGGCGATATGCTGCTATTGATAAACTCACATTCGTCATAAATATGTCTAAGGTACTCAATTGGCAATTTGGACATACTCAACGGCATTTAATATGTAAGAACCGAACAAGCCAATTTTGCTAATTCCGTGTTGGCGTATAAGCAACCGATTTGATGAAATTGCATCTTTTATGTGCTTTTTTGTAAGCATAATGCCAAATTTTCACCAAAAATACGAGTTTTTCTTAAACGGACTTTTTCTTTTTTACTCTACCCTACTTGGAAGGTAAGCTCATGTTAAAGATTAGGCTTAATCACACTACAAACCCGTATTTTTAGCCCAAATTACCCGCCATCCCATGCACATCAACTCTTTTCTCGCCCGCGAATCCGCCGACCCGCGCACCACGGCCCCGCACGTACTGCCCATTTACCCCACCTCTTCGTTTGTATTTGAATCCATCGAAGAAAGCATTGACGTGTTCAACAACATCGAAAAAGGGCACGTCTATAGCCGCTACGCCAACCCGACTGTGGATGCTGTGGCCCGCAAGTTGGCCGATCTGGAGGCTTTTGGACTCGATCACCTCCACGCAGAGGCCGTGATGACCAACAGCGGCATGTCGGCCATCAGCACCCTGATGTTTGGCTTGCTGAAATCGGGCGACAAGGTGCTTAGCCAGGGCAACCTGTACGGCGGCACCACTGAACTGCTGCGCAGCATACTGGCCCCGTTGGGCGTAGAAACGATATTTACCGACTTGAGCGACCTGCCCCACGTGTCCCGCTTACTCGATCAAACACCGGGCATTCGATTGATCTACTGCGAAACACCTGCCAATCCGACGCTTGCCTGCGTAGACCTGCAAGCACTGAGCGACCTGGCGCACGCGCATGGAGCATGGTGCGCAGTGGACAATACTTTTTGCACCCCTTACCTGCAACAGCCCTTCGCCGACGGGGTTGATTTTATCGTGCACTCCACCACCAAATTCCTGAACGGCCATGGCAACGGCATCGCTGGTGTCATCATCGGCAAAGACCGCGACCTGATGCGCCAACGCGTATGGAACGCCATGAAGCTTGTCGGTTCCAATTGCTCCCCTTTTGAAGCATGGCTGCTGCACAATGGACTCAAAACACTCGCGCTGCGCATGGATCGCCACTGCCACAACGCGCTGGAACTCGCCCGTTACTTGCAGCAACACCCGGCGGTTGAACACGTCAATTATCCCGGACTGACCACCCACCCCGACCACCAATTGGCCCTCCGGCAAATGCCCAAAGGCTTCGGCGGCATGCTCAGCTTTGAACTCAAAGGCGGCTATGAGACTGGCTTACAACTGCTTAACCGCGTGCAAATGTGCACCCTGGCCCCTACCCTGGGCGACGTGGATACCCTGCTGCTCCACCCCGCCTCCTCCTCCCACCTTAAAGTGCCCCGCGAACTGCGCGAAGCCAACGGCATCCGCGACGGACTGATCCGGGTGTCGGTGGGCATTGAAGCCATTGAAGACTTAAAAGCGGATCTGGGACAGGCTATGCAGTTTTGAGTTTTGAGTTTTGAGTTTTGAGTTGTTCAATATTTCGATAGGGCATTAATCGAAGCTAAAAAATACCCTTTTCCCAAACTCAAAACTCACAACTCACAACTCACAACTCATAACTGCCTTGACAAACGACACAAACAAAGGGTGGGGGCTTTCCACTGTGCTCTTGAGTTCGGGGTGAAACTGCACACCCACAAACCAGGGGTGGTTTTGCAACTCCATGATCTCGACCAATCCGGTGTCGGGGTTCAAGCCGGTCGCCCGCATACCGGCCTCTTCAAATGCCTTCAGGTAGGCGTTGTTGAACTCCCAACGGTGGCGGTGGCGCTCGCTGATGCGGGTATGTTTGTAGGCCTCGTGGGCTTTCGATTTTTTAAGGATGTCGCAGTCAAATGCCCCCAAACGCATGGTGCCTCCTTTTTGGCTGACGGTTTTTTGCGATTCCATCATGTCGATCACCGGATGGGGAGTCTGAGGAGACACTTCGGTAGAGGCCGCGCCCTCGAGGTTCAAGACGTGCCGGGCAAACTCCACACAGGCCATTTGCATGCCAAGGCAAATGCCGAAAAACGGAATGTTTTTTTCGCGGGCATACCGGATAGACATCAGTTTGCCGGGAATGCCGCGCTCCCCGAACCCGGGTGCTACTAAAATGCCCTTCAGGCCTGCCAGGGTATGCTCTACGTGCAAAAAGGTGCCTTCCAGCGCTTCGGCGTGTATGGGCACCACACGTACTTTGCACTCGTTGACTGCTCCGGCATGCACAAAGGCTTCATAAATGGACTTGTATGCGTCGGGCAGCTCGTTGTATTTGCCAATCAGACCAATTTGTATTTCCTCTTTCGGGTTTTTCAGTTTGACCAGAAATGCTTTCCAGTTGCTCAGGTTTGGCTCTTTGGTGTCGCGCAAATGCAATTTGGTAATCACAACCGTATCCAAACGTTCTTTGTACAACAGCAGCGGCACATCGTAAATGGAGTCGGCGTCCAAAGCCTCAATGACCGCGGTGGTTTCCACGTTGCAAAACTGCGCGAGTTTGCGCCGTATGTCGGGCGTCAGGGGATATTCGGTGCGGCAAGCCAACACGTCGGGTTGTACACCAAGCGACAGCAGCTCTTTGACAGAGTGTTGGGTCGGTTTGGTCTTGAGTTCTTTGGCGGCGTTGAGGAAGGGCAGCAGGGTGAGGTGTATCACGATGCAGTTGTCGCGCCCGAGCTCCCAGCGGATTTGCCTGACAGACTCGAGATAGGGCAGCGACTCAATATCGCCCACGGTACCGCCCAGTTCGGTGATGACAATGTCAAACTGGGTCGATTGGCCGAGCAAGAGCATGCGGCGCTTGATTTCGTCGGTGATGTGCGGAATTACCTGCACGGTTTTGCCGAGGTAATCGCCTGCGCGTTCTTTGTTGATCACCGTTTGGTACACGGCACCAGTGGTCACGTTGTTGGCCTGGGAGGTGGGTATGTTGAGGAAGCGTTCGTAGTGGCCGAGGTCGAGGTCTGTTTCCGCACCGTCATCGGTTACATAGCATTCCCCGTGTTCGTAAGGGTTGAGGGTGCCCGGATCAACGTTGATGTAAGGGTCAAATTTCTGGATGGTCACCGAAAAGCCACGCGCCTGGAGCAGCTTGGCCAATGAAGCGCACAAAATCCCTTTACCGAGAGAGGAGGTGACCCCGCCCGTAACAAAAATATATTTGGTCATGCTGAAATTGCGTTCGTGTTGTTACGGGACGCAAAGGTACGGCTTGAAGCGAAGAACTGTGTTTGAGGACGGAAAAAAATTAGGCCGATGAACAAAACCTTGTGTGTAAACCAAAGTTTAAGTAACTTTATCCTGTAAAATAAAGAATATGGAGCGCAAGGAACGCAAGCTACCCATTACCATTGACCCTGAAATCATGAGTGGTATACCAGTTTTCGCCGGTACAAGGGTTCCGGTAATTTCGTTGTTTGACTGGCTGGAAACAGAATCGCTGGAAACGTATTTGGAAAACTTCCCAAGTGTAAGCAAACAACAGGCTGTTCTGGTGTTAAAAGAAGCAAATCAATTAATTATTGATTTAATATTATTTCAACATGAAAATGCTGCTTGACGAAAACCTGCCTAAGAAGCTCAAATTATCGTTTACAGATTCACATGAAGTATACACTGTTAGTGAAATGAACTGGCAAGGAAAAAAGAATGGCGAGTTATTGGGGCTCATGATCATTAATGGCTTTGAGGCACTCTTAACTATTGACCAAAACCTTCAGCATCAACAAAATATAGAAAAATTTCCTTTAAAATTGATCATATTTAAAGCGGTAAACAACAAACTGGACACATTGATTCCTTACGTAGAAAGACTTACAGACATGCTTGAAAATGAACCTGAACCCCAAAAACAGGTTATTGTACTTTCGATCTGACAACCGTTTTTCTTTGAACCAAACCATCCAGGCAGAAGATTGGGGCAGGCTACCGTACAAGGAAGCCTGGGACAAGCAGTCCCAAATTCACCAGGCGCTGGTGGCCCAAAAACTAGCCCACCGATCGGAGCCAGCAGGCACCTATCCACAGGATCACCGGCTTGTTTTCGTGGAGCATCCGCCCGTTTTTACCCTTGGAAAAAGCGGAAAAGCCGACCATTTGTTGCTGACTGAGGCCGAATGCGCGGCACGTGGCATCGACTATTTTCCCATCAACCGTGGCGGCGACATCACTTTCCACGGGCCGGGCCAATTGGTGGTGTATCCCCTCCTTGATCTGGAGTGTTTCTTCTCGGATGTACACCGCTACGTCCGAAGCCTTGAGGAAGTGGTCATCCGCACCCTTGCCGACGAGGGCCTCTGCGGTACCCGCATCAAAGACTATACCGGCGTATGGATTTCGGATGCCCCACGCCCCACCCCCCGCCCCCCACACCGTAAGCTTTGCGCCATTGGCGTCCACCTGAGCCGTTGGGTTACCCTGCACGGACTGGCGTTGAATGTGCACACCGATTTGCAATATTTTGACTACATCGTACCTTGTGGCATCCGGGACGAGGACAAAACGGTGACCTCCATGGCCCGGGAACTAAATCGAGCCGTCGACGTTCAAAGGTTCAAACTGCGGCTTATGCATCATTTTGCCGAAGTTTTTCAATGTATGGTGGAGCCACCGCTTACAAATGAAATTTAAAACATGATTAAAGACATTCCTGTATTGAAGGTGGAGGACCTGGCCATCGCCATTGCGCCGAGACTGCCCCACGAAGAGGACGCTGATTTTTTTTGGGACAGCTACCTCATCAACCTCAAAGACGAACCCATCCGCTCGGTCATTGTCAACTCAACGGGTTACGGACAGATAGACGGTGAAATACGCCGAACGAGCACCCTGCGCTATTTTTGGGAGCACATTGGCCCATTGGATGTGGTTAAAATAGAACCGGTACAAAAAAGCCTGTTGCACCTGGCCAATGAGTTTTGGGTCAGTTTTTCGTATAACGATTATCTTTTTGATAAAAAATACGTGTTCGTGCCGGGCAGCCTGGAAGAGCCCTATTTTACCGACATCCCTTTTTTGGACAAACGCGGGGTCATGATTCGTTAAGCGCGCATAGGATACAACCATTCGCTTTGTAGGGGTGTTTAAATGCGAATTTTATTTTCGCTGCTCAACTTATTTCACCCATGTCTACTCCGTTGTACGAACGCACGTTTTCACCGCTCCAACAGGCCGGAGCTATTTTTGCCGGTTCTATCTTACTCATGGGCCTGGGTTGGCTCACCCGTGTTAGCGGGCTTATGGACGTGGAAGTGCTGTTTCCATGGGCCATTGCCACGGCCTTCACGCTTCTTTTTGCGCTTTTGAACAGCCTGATGAGTCTTTCGGCGGACAATTCCATGCAGTACTACGGCTCATCGATATACAGCTACATCGGTTTGGCGTTTATGAATGGCGTTGCTGCCCGTTATATTTCCGGCGTGCAATTGGCCGACGCCGAGTCTTACCGCTGGATTTACATCGTCATCACCATCGGTTTTCTCGTTTTCATGAGCATGGTCAACCTGATGAAAAAAATTGTCCAGTTTGCAGAACGCGAAGAATGGAACGAACCCAAATACAGAAAATGAGGTACTCCCAACTCAAAACTCAAAACTCCCAACTCAAAACTCCCAACTCAAAACTCAAAACTCAAAACTCAAAACTCAAAACTAATCCATATCGTATACGCCTTACACACCAATTTAAACACTCATGAAATTTTTAGCATTGTTAGTGCTCCTTAGCGCTTGTCAAAGTATGCCTACAACTCCGAAAGCAGAGGCAGCCACTTACACCCCTTCTCCCTCAGCAGTTGCGGCATCCGACAGCCTGGTACGTCCCTCGTTAGACGCTTCAGGCAAGGTGGTTAAAATTGAAAAAACCGACGCTGAATGGCAAAAACTGCTCCCTCCTTCAGCCTACTCTGTACTTCGACACGAAGGAACCGAGCGCGCTTTCACCGGTGAATACTATGACAACTACCGCAAAGGCACGTATGTCTGCGCAGGTTGCGGTTTGCCCCTGTTTAGCTCGGAGACCAAATTTGAATCCGGAACCGGATGGCCGTCCTTTTACGCGCCCATCCAGCCCGAGTACGTGACGCTCAACACCGACAACAGCTATGGCATGGCCCGCACCGAAGTAGAGTGCGCCCGTTGCGGCGGTCATCAGGGTCACGTGTTTGATGACGGGCCCAAACCCACCGGACTGCGGTATTGCATCAATTCGGTTTCGCTAAAGTTTGTTCAACAGTAACCCAATCAAGCAAAACCGTCAAAGCGGTTGTCGTCTTTTTCACAAGCCATAAAACAGCAAAGGCCTGACTTCACAGTCGGGCCTTTGCCATGTATACGTATTTACAAGTGGTTATTAATCCTGTCTGAGTACCAACGATACGCGTTCAATGCGACCGTCAGCAGCCTGCAACACCAGTTGGTAAACGCCTGATTGCAGCCCTCCATCTAAATTGATGTTCATGCGGCCTCCATTCATGGAGCCTGTTTGTTGCCAAACCAATTGGCCCTGGGCATTGAACAACCGAATGCTCAATGGTGCATCGTCGTCCATGCCCGCCCATTCCGCTGTCAGTTCGCCGGAGCTTGGATTGGGGTATATTGTCAATCCGTCTCCATCCTGAGGAATTATGTCGTTTGGAGCAGGTTTAGCAGCTGTGACGGGGCAGTTAAACGTGTTGAGGTGCGCCTCTACCCATACAGAGGGCGACAAGCGGGAGGTGATGTTGATGTACGCGGGGCTCGATTGTTCGGGCAAGGTGTACACAAACACGTCCGACTGGCCATTTGTCGGTCCATTGCCATTGGATTTGAACCGAATGGAATACATGGGCGTGAAGTTCGGGTTCCGAACCACAAAGGTGCGGCCGCTGGGCGAAGTATAGGTGCTGTTGTTGGCTGGCGCTAAAGCCACCACACCGTCTGGTATTTGAATGGCAGTATATATCAGCGGAGATGCGCAGAAATTGGTCACGCGAATCTGATACGTTTTATCACCCTTGATGTCCTTCGTGATTTTCAGCAATTCGTATCGCAAACAGCCAATGTTCTTGATGTCGCATGGATCATCCGGAGGCAGCGGCGGGTTGGTGGCCAACACCTGAACAACGAAGCAACAAGCCGCCTTGTCGCCACAGGCATCTTCAACCTCAAAACAAATTGCCGTGTTGCCCAATGGAAATGGAGTACCACTGGGCGGGCCCACAGTCTGTATCATGGTGATGTCCGGACACGGGCAGTCGGTCGAACAAACAGGCAAAGGGAATGTCACTATGGCCGACGTGGCACCTTGTGCAGCATTCACGGTCACGTTGGGCGGGCAAGATAGCACCGCTACAGAGTTAAAATCATTCAACAGATTCAACACATAAGTGACTATGGTATCGCAACCGGTTGAAGCCGTAAGGGTGTCTGTGTACACACCGGCTTTTGTATATGCATTTCCGTTGAGCACCAGTGTATCGCCCTCGCAGATGCCAAATGTATCTTTTCGTGTGGGCAATGGAAGTACACTGACCGTAAACGTGTCGAACAATACACAACCAAAAGTTGAAGTAGCTGCAACCGAGTAAATGGTGGTTGTGCTTGGCGAGATTGTGATGTCTGAACAGTCGGTACAACTCAAGCCAGCAGAAGGGCTCCAATTGTAATCATCAAATCCGGGCAGGCTAAGCATGATGGAGGATCCTTGACACACAACAGTATCCGGGAAACGGGTGTCGGGCAACAGGCTGTACCCGATGAATATGGAGTCAAACTGCGCAATGCCACAAGAGTCAACCACCTGCACAAAAAACAAACCGGCGGTATCGGTCGCAAACGTGGAATTGGAAGATCCATCCTGCCACAAATAACTGACAAAACCGACCCCCGCATTCAACACCACCGTACTGTCTGTACACAGGATCACATCCGGACCCAGGTCAAGCAATTGCGCAGCGAGCAGCGTATAGGCCACAGAGTCCAAGTTGTCGGTGTACAGCGATTCAGGCAAACCATTGGCTTCCAGATCGGCAACAGAAAAAGGCGTGGGAAGGGAACCGTTGGTATTGATCACCGCAAACAACGTGACGGTGCTGCCGGAGGGATAAGCAGCCAGAAAACTGTTGTCGGGTACCACCATTGTGGTGTCAAAACCCGGTGCCAGGGGTGCATTCTCGGCAGGGAAAGCAACCAGCAAATTGGCCGGGCCGTTGAACGGATTGGCGTCGTAAATGCTGACGGGAAAACCGGAAGGCAAAAGTGTATCACCCAGGTTGGATACATTGTATTGCAGCACCAATTCACCGTTTTGGCAAACGATGTCTTTCAACAACACGACCGCATCGGGCAGTGTAGGCTTGCAAAACGGGAACACATACGTCTCGGCATGCAGGTTGTCGTCATAAAGGGTTTCGGGCAGCCCGACCGCTGCCAGGTCATTCAGGGCAAATGGTGTGGGTAATGACCCGTTGTCGTTAATTACCGCGTAGAGGGTAACGGTGTCTCCCGCCGCAAATCCAGCGAGAAAGCTGCTGTTTGGCACGTTAAATGTTTCGTCAAAACCGGGTTGCAGGGTGTCGTTTTCGGCGTTGAACGTGACGAGCAGATTGGCCGGGCCTGTGGTCGGGTTGGCGTCGTAAATGCTGATGGGATAGCCCGGAAGCAAAAGGGTGTCACCGAGGTTGGATACATTGTATTGCAACTGCAACACCCCGTTTACGCAAAGCAGGTCTTTCAAAAGCACTACAGCGTCTGGCTGCGACAATTGCAAACGGCATGCATTGTTGACGCTCAACTGATCCGTGCCGGAAAATACGGTCGAGTTTAAATACAACTCCGTAAATGGTGATGTTGTAATGCTTACAGGACTGGAAACCGGGTTTTGCACAGCAGTTGCCGTCACCACCAAATCGGTCAGGTAATTACAATCACTGGAGATTTGCCCGTTCATGTCCAATTTAGCCAGCAGCAGGTCGGTTTGCCCTACAGAGTCGGTGCTGAAACCGGTAAGCCATAGAAACCCGCCGTGCGACAACAGTTGCGACTGGATAGCCCCACTTTCGTCAAATGCGTCGTTGTTGCCGTAGCGGAGCGTACGTGCCCACTGCGGATTGCCGTCCAAGTCCGTTTTCATCAGGAAAAGCGATCCCTGGATAACCTTGTTGCGGCCATACACGACAAATCCGTCTGGCACACGCACCAATTCATACGCGGTAGGACTGGCGATGCCCGCGAGTTTGTATTTTTTTGTCCACTCAATATCCCCATTCAGGTTGGTGCGCTGCAAAAAGATGTCTGTCAACAATGCGCTTGTACCGTTGTCGTCGCCCGAAAAAGTAGACGTGATGCCTTCTGCGTTCACCACCAGGTCGTATCCGTACAAGCGCGCATCGGCACCCAGGGAGACAGGGCTCATGAACGTCCATTGTGCGTTGCCCTGCAAGTCCAATTTGGAAATGGACTGTCGCATAAATTCAAAACCGATGCCATTGGTAAAACGGCCAACCGTGTACATGGCACCTTGATGCATGGCGATGCTGCCGAAGTTATCGGAGCTGCCCAGGTCGTAGCGTTTTTGGGAAATCTTTGTACCATTTGCCCGTTCAAAAAAAGAGATGGAAGCATCGTCGCCCAATCCCGATTCGTGGGGATTGGAGTAAAACAGGTACGTGTCATTTTGCGTGTCTTCCAGTATGCCGTTGCCGATGCTTTCAAACGCGCCAGTATGCAGCCACATGATTTGTTTGGTGTTGGGGTTCATGCGGAAAACGAATCCGACGGCACCGAGGCCTGTATTGGGAATTTCGCCAAACGTACCGCAACCGCCCAGCATGCCTTCTTCGTCCACTATTATTTCTGCTATGTTTTCGTCGCGGTCCGTAAAAATATCAAACACATAATTCCACAACTCCGTACCATCGGGAGCCACTTTCATAATCATCCCCTTGCCATTTGAAAGTCCGGTGACGTAGACATTACCGTCCTGGGCGTCGTACACGCCACAACCGCTTTCATTGGCAGCAGGGGTGCCGTACAGTTGCAAAAATGGGCTGCCGGATTGGGCCGACAGGAAAAAAGTTTGGAGTAAAAACCCCAGCAGGGTGAGTTTCAATCGCATGGGAACAAGGGTTTAGTGCGTATAAGAAAAGTATCATAAAGATATTTGTTAATTTTAATATCCGATTATATTCCATGTTAAATAATGTCAAATGCCGGGTAAACGACAGTAAATATTACAAATCGGGTAGTTTTTTCCGATGCCTTATAAAAAAAGCCCGCCCTGCGGTTGCAGGGCGGGTATCGGCGACTTTAGTCGCCGATGTGTTTGTCGGCGACTTTAGTCGCCGATGTGTTTGTCGGCGACTTTAGTCGCCGATGTGTTTGTCGGCGACTGAAGTCGCCGATGTGTTTGTCGGCGACTGAAGTCGCCGTGTGTTTGTCGGCGACTGAAGTCGCCGTGTGTGTTTCTCGGCGACTGAAGTCGCCGTGTGTGTTTCTCGGCGACTGAAGTCGCCGTGTGTGTTTCTCGGCGACTGAAGTCGCCGTGTGTGTTTCTCGGCGACTGAAGTCGCCGTTACATCATGTCCATGCCGCCGCCCATGCCGGGGTGGCCACCGCCGCCCATAGCCGATTTAGGCTCTGGCTTGTCGTTGATCACGCACTCGGTCGTCAACACCAGCGCAGCAATAGATGCTGCGTTTTCGAGGGCCACACGGGTTACTTTTGTAGGATCAATGATGCCTGCCTTTTTCAGGTCCTCGTAGCGGTCGTGGCGGGCATTGTAGCCTTCTGCGCCTGTGCTGTTTTGCACGGCGTGGAACACCACAGAGCTGTCGACACCGGCATTTTCAGCGATGGTACGGATGGGCGATTCCAGTGCTTTGCGGATGATGCCCATGCCGATGGTTTCGTCTTCGTTGCTGCCTTTGGCATCTTTGATCGATTCAATGGCGCGCACCAAGGCTACACCACCACCAGCTACGATGCCTTCTTCGATGGCAGCGCGGGTGGCATGCAGGGCGTCGTCTACACGGTCTTTCTTCTCTTTCATTTCCACTTCGGTAGCGGCACCTACGTAAAGAACAGCCACACCGCCAGCCAATTTGGCCAAACGCTCCTGAAGTTTCTCCTTGTCGTAGTCGCTCGTAGTGGTTTCAATTTGCTGTTTGATCTGGTTGATGCGGGCTTTGATGGCATCGTCTTTGCCTTTTCCACCCACAACGGTGGTGTTGTCTTTATCCACGGTTATGCGTTCGCAAGAACCGAGGTGTTCCAACCCGGCATTTTCCAGCTTGTAGCCTTGCTCTTCGCTGATGACCGTGCCCCCGGTGAGGATGGCGAGGTCATCAAGCATGGCTTTGCGGCGGTCGCCAAAGCCCGGAGCTTTTACAGCAACCACTTTAAGGCCTGCGCGCAGGCGGTTCACCACCAATACGCCAAGTGCTTGAGAATCCACATCTTCAGCAATGATGAGCAGGGGGCGACCCGTCTGAAGTGATTTTTCGAGTACCGGTACGAGATCCTGCATGTTGCTGATCTTCTTGTCGGTGATCAGGATGTAAGGCGTCTCGTAAGCGGCCTGCATTTTTTCGGCGTCCGTGATGAAGTAGGGGCTGAGGTAGCCGCGGTCGAATTGCATACCGATGACCTCTTCCATGTATGTATCGGTGCCTTTAGACTCTTCAACGGTGATTACGCCGTCTTTGGTGACGCGTTTCATGGCATCTGCGATGAGCTTACCGATGGTTTCGTCGTTGTTGGCCGATATGGCGGCAACTTGCTCGATTTTGTCGAAGTTGTCCTCAATTTTTTCAGACTGACCCTGGAGGTGCTCCACAACGGCACGCACGGCCTTGTCGATGCCGCGCTTAAGGTCCATCGGGTTAGAGCCTGCGGCCACACTGCGCAAACCGGCATTCACGATGGCTTGAGCCAGTACAGTTGCTGTGGTGGTACCATCACCGGCAGCATCTGCCGTTTTGCTGGCCACTTCTTTTGCCATTTGCGCGCCCATGTTGGCGATGGCGTCTTCCAGTTCGATTTCTTTGGCAACAGTCACACCATCTTTGGTAACGGCGGGTGCGCCAAAAGACTTCTGGATGATGACGTTGCGGCCTTTGGGGCCAAGGGTTACTTTTACGGCGTTTGCCAAAGCGTCGATGCCTTCTTTGAGTTTGGCGCGGGCGTCGGTATTGAAGTTGATTTGTTTAACAGCCATTGGTGTAATTTTTTTTTGATATTAAAGAATGACCAGGATATCGTCCTCGCGCATGATGAGGTAATCTGCTCCGTCGTGGTTGATTTCCTGACCAGAGTATTTGCCGTACAGGACAATGTCGCCCACTTGTACAGACATCAGGTTGCCGTCTTTTCCAGGACCTACGGCCACTACTTCTCCGCGTTGCGGTTTTTCTTTTGCGGTATCCGGGATGATGATGCCGCCCTTTGTTTTCTCATCTGCCGGTGCCGGCTTGATGATCACGCGATCAGCGATTGGTTTCATACAGTGCTTGTATTTTGTTTTGGTGAACAAAGTTAATTATAGTGAGCTGCCGAATATTATTCGGACACAAGCTGTCCATCAGAACTCATGCCAAGCCGCCATTCCTGACAAATTTGCAGGCGAAGTCAGGTATGGTTTCCGATGGTGGGTACCAAACTGGCAGCATAACTCAACTTCAACTGTCAGTTCGACCCAATAAGTTAAAATATGAGAAATGTGTCTTGGTGATTAAACTTGCCGTATCTTTGCAAACCTTTACTTACCGAAACTTGCTTTAATCCCTCTATCAACTCTTTCGAAAGCCATTTGCGCTACGGGCGCCTGATAAAAAAACATGCCAAGAAGTATTGATGTACTGTGCACCGGAGAGCTGTTGATGGCCTTTGTAACGGCCGACTTTGCCCACACGCCCGGAGAAGCCACCCTTTACCGCCGTATGCCTGCAGGTGAAGTTGCCCGCCTGGGTGCTGCATTGGCCAGGCAACAGCTTAAGGTACACGCAGTTGCAGCTGTTGGCCAGGATGAACTCGGGCTTTTATTGCGCCAGCATTTGGAACAAAACGGGATTGACATCAGCGGCATTACCCAGTTAGACGAACCCACTACGCTCCTCTTGAGCATGCGTGGCTCGGAGGGCGAAAAAACCCAGGTATACCGCGGTGCCGACGTGCAATTGGCCATCCGGCAGTTTCCGTATGCTCGTTTTGAGGATATTCACTGGTTTCACACCAGTGCATTTGCATTAAGCCGCGATCCGGCGCGGCGCGTCATCATCGAAGCTTGTGAAAAGGCCCACCGAGCGGTTTGCCGTGTCAGCCTGCACATGAATTATGCATCTTGCCTTTGGCCCGATCGGGCGGAGGCCCAGCGCGTGCTCAATACCTATGCCAGTAATTCCACAATGGTGTGCCTCACAGGTGCCGATTGGCTGGCTTTGCAAGGCGAATACTCCACCCCGCAAGCAGTCGGGGAGCATTTTTTGAAAATCGGTGCCCGGGAGGTGCTCTTTTCGCCAGACCAGCAAACCTGGTGGGCATTTTCCGCTGATCAGGGAGCGGTATCCGTCGCCTTGAAAGCACCAGTAGATACCGAAGCGTTTCTTGCAGGCTTCATGGCTCAACCCATGGAAGAGCGCAGCACACAAACCCGCTTAGAGAGTGTCGTGCTCTAACCCGTTAGCCCTTTTTGCTGCACAGCCAGTACCATTTCCGGAAAAAACAGGTTGAAGTTTTTTTCAAATACATCTATGTGATCCCAAAAATATGCACTTAACGCATCGGCATCTGCCGGAATGCTGTAGCGTGCTATAAACCCTCTTAATACGCTGTCAAGTGCTTCAGGCGTGGTGTAAGCGTATAAAAACCGCCCCTCCAGCATGCGCGGCCATCGGGAAAACAAGGGTTCCGGCATGTTTGTATGCTGTGCATCTAAGTTCACAAACACCGTCTGGGCAAACACGTCGAATATATCGGTGCTGTATACAGCCCAGTTTCGGTACAACAAATGGTCGTACAAAATGTCTAATATCGGCGAGGCATACCGACCGGCTATGGGCCGCAGCTGGCGCACCCCCTCCAAAGAGCCCCAATGCGCATCAGTAAATGCATCAATATTCCGGTGCAACAAAATGCCCTTTTGAATGCCCGATGGATAACCTGCCCACTGCCGTCCCTTTATGAAATCGCCAATAAAATTGCCCAACAACACCTCTGGATCATCAAAAGACAAAAAACAATGTGCGATGTGATTCATGTAGGTTGAGGCGTTGAGCGGTGAGAAAAAAGATGATTTTCCATTAGGAACCAGCAGCAGCGTATATTTGTTCGGGAAAAACAAGAGCAGCGCTTCCTCAACCCCAAACTCCTCAACCCCAAACTCCTCAACCCTAAACTCCTCAACCCTAAACTCCTCAACCCTAAACTCCTCAACTCCTCAACTCCTCAACTCCTCAACTCAAAAAAATGGCTAACGTAAAAATCGCCTGCCCCAAATGCAGCTGGGAACCCGACGGGGGTGCCTACTGGCAATGCACCTGCGGTTGTGTATGGAATACCTTCGATACCGCCGCCAAATGCCCCAACTGCAACAAACAATGGACGCACACCGCCTGCATACCACACCGGGGTGGCTGTAAAAGTATGCCTCCACATTTAGACTGGTACCATGATTTAGACAACTGGGTGAAAGAAGAGGTCGCCGAGGTGAACGTGGTGGAAGTTTAAAGTAAAAGATTTTGAAGCCGCTTTTTCCTGTTTCCTTTCCCTACCTTTGCGCGCTTCAAAACCAAATCCTTTATCTAAATCCCGTTTTACAAATCCGAATTCGACATGGCATTACAATGTGGCATAGTCGGCCTGCCCAACGTCGGCAAGTCTACCCTGTTCAATGCGCTCACCAGCGGCAAGGCGCTTGCGGCCAACTACCCTTTTGCAACCAAAGACCCCAACGTGGGCATCATCACGGTGCCCGACGCACGCTTAGACAAACTCGCCGAACTCGTCAACCCGCAGCGTACCCTGCCCACATCGGTCGAAATTGTGGACATCGCCGGCCTTATTAAAGGTGCAAGCCAGGGCGAAGGCCTCGGCAACCAGTTCCTCGCCAACATCCGCGAAGTAGACGCCATCGTTCACGTAGTACGCTGCTTTGACGATGATAATGTGGTGCACGTCGACGGTTCCGTCAATCCCGTACGCGATAAAGAAATCATCGACTTCGAGCTGGCCTTCAAGGACCTGGAAACCATCGATAAACGCATAGACAAAACCACCCGCGCCGCCCGTGCCGGCAATAAAGACGAAGCAAAAGCCCTTGAAGTACTCACCAAAGTAAAGGCCTTTTTGGAAACCGGCCAGCCAGCCCGAAAACTGCTGGGCGAGTTAGACGAAGACGGACTCTATCTGGTGCAAAAAGAACTCAGCCTCCTCACCGCCAAACCCGTGCTGTACGCCTGCAATGTAGATGAAAATAACCTCGATGGCAACGCGCACACGGAGGCCTTCCGAGCGTCTGTAGCCACCGAAAATGCACAGGTCATTATTGTATGCGCCGGCATAGAAGCGCAAATTGCCGATATGGAAACGATGGAAGAACGCAGTGAATTTCTGGAGATGATGGGCCTCACCGAACCCGGCAAAAACCGCCTCATCCGCAGTTGCTACGAACTGCTCAACCTCATCACCTACTTCACCGCCGGCGAAAAAGAAGTGCGCGCCTGGACGGTACGCCGCGGCGCAAAAGCACCGGAAGCCGCCGGAGTCATCCATTCGGACTTCGAAAAAGGGTTTATTCGCGCTGAAGTTATTGGCTACGACGATTTTATAACATTCGGATCAGAAGCAAAGGTGAAAGAGGCGGGCAAAATGTCCGTAGAAGGCAAGGAATATGTGGTGAAAGACGGCGACATCATGCACTTCCGTTTCAACGTGTAAGGGATTCCCATAAACCAAATCCCGTTACTGCTGTTCTTTCGCTCATGAAAGACGTCCTCCACATCCGCACCCTCGGCGAACTGAAGGCAAGCGGATACAAAGCCCGCTCGGTCAAAGACGAGCTGCGCGAAAACCTCATTGATAAAATCCGCAGAAAGGACAGCATTTTCCCCGGCATCTTCGGTTTCGACGACACGGTGCTACCCGATGTGGAACGCGCCGTGCTCAGCCGACACAACATCCTGCTGCTGGGCCTGCGCGGACAAGCCAAAACCCGCATCGCACGCCAGTTGATTCACCTGCTCGACGAGTTTACGCCGGTCGTGTCCGGTTCCGAACTCAACGACGACCCCCTCCACCCCATCAGCCGATTTGCCAAAGACGTCATCGCCGAACACGGCGACAATACGCCCATCGAATGGATGCACCGCAACGAACGGTACGTGGAAAAACTCGCCACACCCGACGTGAGCATTGCCGACTTGGTGGGCGACGTAGACCCCATCAAAGCAGCCAACCTGCGCCTGCCCTATTCCGACGAGCGCGTCATCCACTTTGGCCTCATTCCCCGCTCACACCGCTGTTTGTTTGTCATCAACGAGTTGCCCGACTTGCAGGCGCGAATCCAGGTGGCCCTGTTCAACGTGCTTCAGGAGGGCGATATGCAGATCAGAGGATTCAAACTGCGGTTGCCGCTTGATGTAGAATTTGTGTTCACCGCCAACCCGGAAGACTACACCAACCGCGGCAGCATCATCACCCCGCTGAAAGACCGCATCGAAAGCCAGATCACCACCCACTACCCTACCACCATCGACGTGGGGCGCAAAATCACCGAACAGGAAGCCCGCATCCCCGACGATCAGCGCAAGGCCGTGACCATACCCGGCCTGCTGAGCGATTTGATTGAAGAAATTGCGTTTGCCGCCCGCGAAAGCGAATTGGTAGACAAAAAGAGCGGCGTGAGCGCGCGCCTCACCATCAGCGCCGCCGAAAACCTGTACTCCACCGCTGAACGCCGCATCCTGCGCAATGGCGAAACAGAAACCGTGGCGCGCATCACCGATTTCTGGGGCGTTATTCCCGCCCTCACCGGCAAAGTGGAAATGGTGTACGAAGGCGAACAGGAAGGTCCACATGCTGTGGCCCTCAACATCATCGGCGCCGCACTCAAAAAAATGTTTTTGCAGTTTTTCCCCAATCCGAACAAACTCAAAAAAGGACAGGAGCGCGACCCGTTTGGCGTCATCCGCGCCTGGTTTGCGGCAAGCAACTATGTGGATTTGTTTACCGACCTGACCAACAAGAAATTCTACGAGGAATTAGACCGCGTGGCTGGTTTGCGCAAACTGGTGTCGGCCCTTGGAATTCCCGATGCAGACATACCCGTGTACATGGAACTCGCGCTGCACGGCTTGGCGGAGCTCGAGGTCATCAACAAAGATTTTGTACAGACAAAGTGGGTGTTTAAAGACTTCATCGCTGGCGACTTGACCAAAGACGACGACGATGATGGGGATATGCGGGATTTGTTCAACTAAATGCGCCTGTTGGTTACGCATAAAAACCCTTGGGAGGACGACGCTCAACGCTCCTCGCAAGGGTTTATCTTTTTAACATAAAACAGCGCAAATGGACACCTATTTAGGGTGATCAGCCTTAGCCAGCTCGGCTCTTATTTGTTCAACATAGACCTCGGTAACACCCACAAAATCAGCGACATCAGCATTGAGCCATTCAGGAAACTTTTGGATGGTCTTGATGGTCATGTCACGGTTGAGTTGTTCAAATGCTTCCTCACGACCTTTTGTTATGCCTTGCTCTAAGCCTTGCTCTAAGCCTTGCTCTAAGCCTTGCTTTAGACCTTGCTTTAGGCCTTGCTTTAGGCCTTTGCGCAAGCCAGCTTTTTTCCATGTTTCGCCAAAAATTTCCGGTATAGAATTCACCCAATTGTTTTCAGGCTCGGGCAGTTCCTGGCTAAGTGATTTGATCTCTGCTTGTGTCATGTCCAATAATTTAACAACGTAAAGGGTAAGCGTTTGGAACAACATCATGTTGTGGTCATCGTGCCGAAACACACCCCCAAAAGTAAGGATTTTTTTTCGGTTTTTTTGTACCCAATCCTTGTCCCGAGAAAATTTTAAAGCCAAAAACAGGTTGCTTAAGTATTCGGTGGCCTCTTTGACTTGAATATCTTGTTGCGTCATGTCGTGCAGATCAGTCAGCAAATACCTAAAATTTGGTATAAATGCTGCCCAACCATCGGGTAAGCCCCGAAAATAGTCTGAAAAGGATTTGTAATCCCAGCGCTGCTCGCCGTGGTACACCACCACTGGAATGATGATGGAAAACGGTCGTTTATTTTTGACATCATCCTCCCAGATTTGCAGCAAATAATCGAGCAACTGCAGGTAAATTGGTTGCGAGGGCACATAACTTTTGTGCTCAAACAGAAACAACAACCGCGCGGGCACCCCACTTTTCAACCGGGTTTCGTACACCACATCGCTAAAAGATACCCCAAAACGGCCACTCACAAAGGCCGTATCGCATTTGCGCAGCACCGCAAAGTCGATGCCCTGATGGATGGCAGGCGGCGTGTAATGCTCCAAGTATTTTTGGACAATCGCAACGTCACTGAAAAAAGCTTTGAACACTGCGTCGTGCAGTTGTTCTTTTTTGCGGGAACGGGAGCGTTTTTGGGCAGCCATGATCGCGATGTTTTTATTCGGCCAAAGTTACCCCGCAATCATTTATAAAACAAATAAGTTTAAAATAAAATTGTATAAAACTTTTAGATTTAAATAAGCATACCCAAACCAACCAACAATTGAATTGTCTTTTTCATGTTTTGTTATTTTAGGGGATGATGATTTTGAAAAAATGGTTGGTTACGCCATCGTGGCAGGTCAGCAGGTAAAAGCTTGGAGGTATATTTTGGATAAGAAAAGAAAGTGCTTCATGTTAAATTGGTTTGGTGGTTAATAAATTCATAATTATTGGTACAAATTTATAGCCTTGCTTCTACGCCCAAAAGGACAAAAAGCACCAATTCACCCCGATCAGTTATAAGTTTTTGTAAGCCCAGCACTCAAAACTCAGCACTCAAAACTCAAAACTCAGTACTCCTCCACCACCCACTCCATATCTATCTGCCGCTTCAGCAGATCCACCGCCGTGATGCGCACCTGCACCTTGTCGCCCATTTGCACCACTTTGCCGTAGCGGCGGCCGCGGGCGCGCAAGTTGCCCGCTTCCATCGTGTACGTGTCGGCCAAATATTTAAATTCTACCAAGCCTTCGGCTTTGGTGTCGGGCAGCTCCACAAAAAAGCCGCGGTCAATGAAGCCGCTCACCACCCCGGCAAACACCTGTCCGACGCGGCTGCGCATGTATTCTGCTTGTTTATATTTAATGGACTCGCGCTCGGCGTCGGCGGCTTTTTTCTCCTGCGTGGAGATGTGCTTGCACTGCTCTTCCAGTTTATCTTTGTCCATGCGCCACACCTGCCCGTCGAGGTTGCGTTCCAGGATGCGGTGGGCCAGCACATCGGAGTAGCGCCGGATGGGCGACGTGAAGTGGCTGTAATGGCTAAACCCGAGTCCATAGTGGCCGATGTTGTTCGAAGAATAAATGGCCTTGGCCATGGTGCGGATGGCCAAAGGTGCCAGGGGTTTCAGGCGGTCGTTTTGTTCGGCCGCTTTCATTAGGCCGTTGAAAGAGATGGCGATTTGTTTGGGTGTATCCACGTTCATCGGATACCCCAGTTCGTAGGCAAACCGCGAGAATTCGGCCACCTTTTCCATGTCGGGCAAATCGTGGATGCGGTAAATGAACGGGATTTCCTGCTGGCTTTGCGCTTTTTGGTCTATGTAGTATGCCACCTCCTGGTTGGCCAAAAGCATAAAATCTTCAATGAGCATGTTGGCGTCTTTGCGCTCTTTCACGTAAGCCTCCAGCGGCGTGCCGTCGGGTGCCAGGCGGAAGCGCACCTCCTCGGATTCGAAGTTGATGGCACCGTTTTTTTCACGCTGTTTGCGCATGATTTTGGACAACCGCAGCATTTCCATCAGCCCCCACACCAACGCATCGTAGTGCGGGTGTTCGGGCAAATGCGGGGCAGGCTTTCCGTCCAAAATGGTTTGCGCCTCCTCGTAGGAAAACCGCTTGTCCGAAAAAATGACCGTGCGGCCGAACCAGCGCTTCACAATCTGGTTTTTGGCGTCAAATTCCACCACCACCGAAAACGTAAACCGCTCCTGTTCAGGCACTAAGGAGCACAGGTTGTTCGACAGTTTTTCGGGCAGCATGGGGCACACGCGGTCGACTAAGTACACCGAAGTGCTGCGTTGCAGCGCCTCTTTGTCCATCTCGCTGCCAGGTTTGAGGTAGTAGGTCACGTCGGCGATGTGGATCCCCACTTCAAGGTTTCCGTTGTCTAACTTGCGGATGCTGAGGGCGTCGTCAAAATCTTTGGCGTCCTCAGGGTCGATGGTAAAGGTGAGCACGTCGCGGAAATCGCGGCGGCGTTCAATCTCCTGCGCCGGAATGGTGTTGGGAATGCGTTCCGCTTCGGCGAGCGCTTCGTCGGAGGCACGCAGCTCGAATCCGGCGTTGATGAGTATTTTTTTCATCTCAAATTCGCTGCCGCCTACCTTGCCCAATCCCTGCGTGACTTTACCGATGGGCATGCGGTTCTGGCCCTCCTGCCAGTCGGTGATTTGCACCACTACTTTGTCGCCGTGTTCGGCGTCGGCTATGTCATCAAGCCCCACATATATATCGGTGTGCAGGTTGGCATTGTCGGGTGTGAGCAGGGCGTATTTGCGTCCGATGTTGAGGGTGCCGATAAAATGTTCGTTGTTGCGTTTGAGCACCTGTACAACCTCGCCTTCGGGTTTGCGGTCGGGGGCATTGCGGCGGCGGGGCGAAGCGGGGAAAAGCTGCACCTTCACCGTGTCGCCGTGAAGCGCGCCGTTGACGTATCGGGGCGACACGTACACGTCGGTGTCCAAATCATCCGTTACAATGTAGGCCGCACCGGTGCGGGTCATGTCTACGCGGCCTTCAATGAATTTTTCTGCGCTGCGTTTGGGTGTGCGTGTCAGTTTAGTGATGCGGTTGCCTGCCAATGGGTCGGCTTCTTCGGGCCTGCGCAGCACCGCCCTGGGTTTGGGCGCTTCCTCGGGGTCTTCGGGGCCGGTGAGGCGCTCAAGGGCTACCCCGAATTTTTCGCCAGGAAAAACAAACACAGAACCGGCTTGCACCAACTGGTTTACGGCGTGGTCCACCGCGTCTTTATTGTTCTCCACACCGAGGTGTTCAATGATTTGCCTTGCCGTGAGTCGTTTGCGCGGATTGGACAACAGGTATCGGAGTATTTCGATTTGTAAATTTTTGGCCGTCAGTTTTCGGCGCGGTGTTGTTGGTCGTTTAGCCATAAGGGTGCGTGGTATTTGGCTCCGGGGCTTGGTTTTTAGTACACATTAGGGAGACAAAACTCCGACAATAAACGATCAATGTCAAAGATTAGTTTCGCCAGCCACCACCCTGAGCGGCACCGGGCGATACGAATGAATAACCAATCGTTAACCAAAGCCCTGCAACCCAGGGGCATTTTTTGCGTTAATGGGTTAAAATATGACCCTTATGCACCGCATTGCCCTGTTCGTAGTTTTGTTGTGGAGTGTACTGTCTGTTCAAGCCCAAACGGGCGCACCGGCAGAAAAATCGGACCCGGAAGCCAAAAAGCTGCTGGATCGCGTCCGAAAGCAGTATCAAGCGTACAAAAGCTTAGATGCTTCGTTCGCACTGACAATTGAAGTGCCGGGTGCGGCAAAAGAAGTTCAAAAAGGCAAAGTGTCGCAAGAAGGCGATAAATTTCGTTTGGACATGACGGATCAACTCATCGTCAGCGACGCCAAAACAACCTGGGTGTACCTCAAGAAAAACAAGGAAATTCAAATTGACAACGCTGACATAAACAGCTCATCGGCATTCCTCACGCCCCAACAATTGCTCGGCCGCTACGAAAAAGGCGACTACCTGTACGCCATTACGGAACGCAGCACGGTAAACGGCCGATCCATTGCACAGGTAGAGTTCAAACCGGTAGACAAACGCTCCGAGTATGCCAAATTGCGCGTATCCATAGATGAAAAAGCGGGCACTGTGGAGTCCATCAAAGCGTTTGCCAAAGACGGGTCGCGCTACACCTTTGCCATATCGGCCCTTTCACCCAACAAGGCTTTCGCGGCCGGGCACTTTACCCTGGATCCAAAACAATACCCCGGTGTGCGGGTGGAGGATTTGCGGATGTAGGGGTTAACCCTTTAGCGTCACAACCTGCTGTTATTTACCGTTTTTTGGGCCCGGTAGTTTTTTTACTCTGGCGAAGCATGCGGCAGTTTTGGCGCTGGTTGAACCGCCGCTCGCCGAACCAACAGGTCGTAGGTCAGGTTTAGCAGTTGAAGCTGTTTTTGTTCGTTGCCGTGTTCCACTTCGATGTTGATGTACGGAATGCCGTTTTGCAAACAATACACAGACAGCGAGCCGTCGTCGGTGTACAGGGTGTCGGCAAGCAATACGGTGTTGATGTTGTTTTGTTTAAAAAATGCAAAATCCTGCCTGGCGGTTACGACAACAAAGTTGTCAACATCTTCTTCGACGTGGATGAAGAGGTCTTGGGTTTCGTTGCTGTTCTGGTAGGAAATTATGGAAAAGTTATCGTTGCTGTTGTTGTGAACGGCAACGATTTGCCGCGATTTTTGGTTGGCGTACATGCAGGAGAGCAAGGTGTCGGCAAATGACTTGATGGCCTGCTTGTAAACCAAAGGGTTTCCGAGGTTGTGAAACTGGAGCGTTTCCCGAATGCCTTTGTCGGTAAATATCCGGTTGGGGTCAAACAACAGGGTTGTATTTGCGCTTCGGTACACCAACAGGCGCTTCTGTTCTTGTTCTACGGAAAGGAGGTTGAAATGCACAAACCGGGGAAGTTTTTCAAACACTTCTGTACACGTTCGTTCGTTGGGATGCAGCGCCACCAGGGTAGCCACTGCCCTTTCGGTGGTTTTCAACGAAAAGGTACACTCGTTTTCACCCAAGGCAATTTTGATAGCAGAATGCTCGTACCGGCTTCCTTTCACAAGGAAAAACCACATGGCCAGGAAAACAGTAGCCGGAATGAACAATTTCATAAGCAATATTCAATTGGACCGGCTAATGTACAGGGGAAAACGCAAGGGTACCCCAAAATCCAAATATACTTCTTGTACCCTGCGAACAACAAGCAAAAGAGGCGCTACTTGCTCCGAATAGCCACCACCGGATCCATGCGACTGGCTTGCAGGGCGGGAATCAGTCCTGCGACTATGCCAACGGCTACAGACGTAATGACGCCCACCAGCATGTTGTTCCACGACAGGAATATCTCAAAATCGATGGCTTTGGTGATGGCGTAAGCGCCGCCCCAGATAAAGAGCAGGCCTAAGGCACCGCCGGCAATGCACAGGACAATGGCTTCAATCAGGATTTCCAGGAGGATAAACCAGCGTTTGGCACCCAGTGCCATTTTGATGCCGATGATGTTGGTGCGCTCTTTGACGGATACAAACATGATGTTGGCCACCGAAAACATGCCCACCAGCAGGGCAAAAACGCCTATGACAAAACCGGCTACGTTGATGGTGCTGAACACGCTGTCGAACAATCCACTGAGTATGCTCAAGGTGTTGAGTGCAAAATTGTTTTCCTCCCGGGGTTTTAGCTGGCGTTTGGCGCGCATGACACCCGTGATTTCGTCTTTCATGTCTTCCAATTCCACATCGGGCTTAGCTTTCACCAAAATGCTGGTGCGTTCAAACTGGCCATTTCGGCGGATGCTGAAGCCCCGGCGGGCCAGGTTGTAACTCACCAAGGCGCCGTTGTCAAAATTGAATGGCTTGAGTAAATCTTTGCCCGACTCTTGCAGCACACCGATGACGCGCAATTTGCGGCCGCCCACGTTCACGGTTTTGTCTATCGGGTCAATGCCCTCGCCGAACAGGCCTTTGGCAATTTTGGCACCCAGCACCACCACATCTGACCCGCTTTGATACTCCAGCGACGAAAAAAAACGACCGCCGCTGTATTCCAGCCCAAACAGGTCGTTGCAATCCTGTGTAACGCCGAGAAAAAAAACATTTTCGGTATTGGAGGAGCGCCATTTAATCGTTTTGAGGCCGAGAAATTGCCAGTACCCAACCTGAGAAGCGCTTTTCAGGCGCTCTTCAAGGGCTTCGTATTCGCCAAAAGAGAAATTGGGCCGTCGCATCCATTTCCAGTAATTGGTACCCGGATCTTCGCCCCAGGAAAACTTTTCAACGTAAATGACGTCGTTGCCAAGCTTCTGCAAACTCCCCCGAATGTTGGCTTCCAGGCTGTCTACCGCGCTTTTGACCCCGATGATGCAAAAAATGCCAATGGTGACCCCCAAAATGGACAAAAAGGAGCGCAGCTTGTTGGCCATAAGCTGCTGCCAGGCCTGCGCAGCCCCCTCCCCCATGATCCGGAAAAATTGTTGCAGATTTGACTTCATATATCTTGACGTGACGGTGTCATGGTTTCAAAGGTCAACTTATTTGGTGCATGTTGCAAAAAAGTTTCGATGAACTTAAGTACAAAACAGACCAAACAACAGCCTCTCCGACTAACCGATGTTCCCGCGAAGGACGCTATGGTTCCGCCAAGTTCCGCTAAGGACTAACCGATGTTCCCGCGAAGGACGCTATGGTTCCGCCAAGTTCCGCTAAGGACTACCCGACTAACCGATGCTCCCGCGAAGGACGCTATGGTTCCGCTAAGTTCCGCTAAGGACTAATCGACTAACGACTGGCTTTAAGCGCATTCATCAGCAGTGCCGCGACGGTCATCAGCCCTACGCCGCCCGGAACCGGTGTGATGTAACTGCAACGTGGTTCGGCGGATTCGAAATGGACATCGCCGACCAATTTGAATCCCGATTTTTTCGAGGCGTCTGGCACCCGGTTGATCCCCACATCTATGACTACGGCATCTTGTTTGAGCCAGTCACCCTGAATAAACTCCGGTATGCCGATGGCAGCCACCACGATGTCGGCGCGGCGCACCTCGGCAGGCAAGTCTACCGTGCGGGAATGCGCGAGCGTGACCGTGCAGTCGCCAGGGTATCCTTTGCGCGACAACAAAATGCTCATCGGCTTGCCCACGATGTTGCTGCGGCCCACCACCACGGCGTGTTTGCCGGCAGTGGGAATGTTGTAGCGGCGGATCATCTCCAGGATACCGAGCGGGGTAGCAGGCAAAAAGGCATCCATACCTTGCGCCATGCGGCCGAAATTGACCGGGTGGAAACCGTCGACATCTTTTCGGGGATCGATGGCTAAGGTTATTTTTTCTTCATTGATGTGTTTGGGCAGGGGCAGTTGAACGATAAAACCGTCGACATCGGGGTCTGCGTTCAGCGCCTGTACGATGGCCAGCACCCGATCCTCAGTCACGTCCTCCGGTTCGCGGATGAGGGTGCTTTTGAACCCCACCTGCTCGCAGGAGCGGATTTTGCTGCCCACATACACCTGGCTGGCGGGGCTGTCGCCTACCAACACGGCGGCTAAATGTGGAATTTTACCACCTGATTGCCGAATAAGGTCTACTTCGGCGGCCAATTCGGCCTTAATGTTTTCGGAAAGGAGTTTGCCGTCGAGGAGCATGAGGAGTTGAGGAGTTGAGGGGTTGAGGGGTTGAGGAGTTTAGATGTAGAATTGGTCTAATTAAGCGGCAATGCAAACTTGTCTGTTGGTTGGCGCACAATTAATGGTAATTGATATACCTTTGCCCGGCGCAAGCGATGAGTGCACAAAATAATGTTTTGAACCGTGAACAGTCCGTTTGATCGGGCGTTCTGTTTTAAATTTACTGAAATCAACATATGGAGCCATCCGGGTATTTTCCAGTAGTGCTGCAGGCCCTGGTAGCCATTGGGTTTGTGGTATTTGTGTTGGTGGTGACGCACCTGTTGGGTCCGTTGCGCCACAGCAAGCGCAAAGATGAGAATTTTGAGTGTGGCATTGACATTCAGGGCAACGCTCGTTTTCCGGTATCGATAAAATATTTGATGACCGCGATCCTTTTTGTCTTGTTTGATGTGGAAGTGATTTTCTTTTACCCCTACGCCGTTAACTTCAGGGAAATGGGTATGGAGGGTTTCCTTGCTGTGTTGTTGTTTGTGGGTATTTTTTTGATTGGATATTACTACATTTTGAAAAAAGGCGCTTTGGAATGGGATCGGTAAACGCCGATTTGTCCAAAGCTTAACCGTTTATTGAACGATAAAACGACCAGGTCATGTCTGTACAATCAGCTCCCATGCCCGATGGATACGGTGGCGAAGGCTTTTTTGCCACCTCTCTTTCCAAAGCCATTGGTTTGGCACGTGCCAATTCTATATGGCCATTACCATTTGCCACCTCTTGCTGCGGCATCGAGTTTATGGCCACTATGGGTACCAATTACGATTTGGCGCGCTTCGGCATGGAGCGCTTGTCCTTTTCACCCCGGCAGGCCGACTTGTTGATGGTCATGGGCACCATTGCCAAAAAAATGGGTCCGGTACTCAAACAAGTGTACACCCAAATGGCCGAACCCAAATGGGTGATCGCCGTGGGTGCCTGTGCCAGTTCGGGCGGCATTTTTGACACCTATTCTGTGTTGCAAGGGATCGATAAGGTTATTCCGGTAGACGTGTACGTCCCCGGCTGCCCACCCCGCCCCGAGCAAATCATAGACGGTGTGATGAAAATCCAGGAATTGGTCAAAAATGAACCCTTACGGCGCCGTTTTTCACCCGAATACCAGCACTTGTTGGACAAATACCAGATCGGGTAATGAAACTGAACAACGACATCGTTTTTGCAGCCATCAAACGCCAGTTTCCGGATGCTGTGTTAGACCACAGCGAGCCACATGGCATGCTGACGCTGGAAACCACCCGCGAACAGATCATTCCAATGCTGGTTTTTGTGAAAAACGACCCAGAACTTCAAGTGAATTTTCTCACTTCGCTTTGCGGCATCCATTACCCGCAAAACACTGACAAAGAGCTTGGCATAGTATACCATTTGCACAGTTTTCTGCACAATTTCCGCTTCCGGATCAAGGTTTTTTTTCCGATAAACGATCCTGTTATCCCTACCGCCACCACCGTCTGGCCCACAGCCAACTGGATGGAGCGGGAAACATACGACTTTTACGGTGTGCTGTTCACTGGCCATCCCAACCTCAAGCGCATACTCAACGTGGAGGATCTCGACGTGTTTCCCATGCGCAAAGAGTACCGACTGGAAGACGGCACCCGCACCGATAAAGATGACCGTTTCTTTGGCCGCGATGGCCACGTGGGACGCGAGTTTGATTAAACCCGAACACAAAAAAGATGCAAGTACAATCTTACTTCTCTTCGCTTGATAATTTCGACGGCGAACTGGCTACGCTGAACCTGGGACCTACGCACCCGGCTACTCACGGCATTTTTCAGAATGTGCTGAAAATGGATGGCGAGCGCATCGTATCGGCAGAGCAGACCATCGGGTACATCCACCGCGCTTTCGAAAAATTGGCAGAACGCCGTCCGTACAACCAGATCACGCCCATCACCGACCGCCTGAATTACTGCTCCTCACCCATCAACAACATGGGTTGGCACATGACGGTAGAAAAGCTCATTGAAGTGGAGCTGCCCAAGCGCGCCCAGTACATGCGCGTGATCATCATGGAGCTGTCGCGCATAGCCGATCACCTCATTTGCAATACAGTTATCGGTGTAGATACGGGCGCATTGACCGGTTTTACCTACATGTTTCAGGAACGGGAGCGCATTTATGACTTGTTTGAAGAGGTTTGCGGCACCCGACTGACCACCAATATTGGCCGCATTGGGGGCATGGAGCGCGACTTCTCCCCGCGTTTTCACACCTTGTTGAAGGACTTTCTGAAAACCTTCCCCAAACGGTACGAAGAGTTCAACCGGCTGTTGGAGCGCAACCGCATTTTTATGGACCGCACCATCGGCACTGGCCCGATTGAGGGCAACCGCGCCCTGGAATGGGGTTTTACCGGCCCCAACCTGCGCGCTGCCGGCATCGACTATGACGTTCGGGTGATGGAGCCTTACAGCAGCTACGAAGACTTTGACTTTATCATTCCTGTCGGTGAAAACGGCGACACCTACGACCGCTTTATGGTGCGCCAGGAAGAAGTGCGACAGAGCCTGCGCATCATTCAACAAGCTTATGACAACCTGCCCCAGGGGCCTTACCACGCAGAAGTGCCCGATTATTATTTGCCCGACAAAGACGATGTGTACACCAAAATGGAAGCGCTCATTTACCACTTCAAAGTAGTGATGGGCGAAGTACCCGCGCCAAAAGGCGAAGTGTACCACGCTGTAGAAGGCGGAAACGGCGAGTTGGGCTTTTACCTCGTTAGCGACGGCGGCCGACAGCCCTACCGACTCCATTTCCGCCGCCCGTGTTTTATTTTTTACCAGGCGTATCCCGAAATGATCAAAGGCTCCATGCTGTCCGACGCCATCCTGACCATGTCAAGCATGAACGTCATCGCCGGAGAACTCGACGCCTAAACAAATAAACAAATCCACAAATCCACAAATCCACGCCATACATGAGCCACCCATCCACTGCCGACGCCCCGCCTTTCCAGTTTTCGCCGGAAACCGCCGCAGAAGCGCGTGCGATCATGCAGAAATTCCCTGAAGGCAAACAGAAAAGCGCCATCCTGCGCCTGCTGCACCTGGCACAAGAGGAGAATGGCGGGTGGTTGAGCATTCCGGCTATGGATCATGTGGGCGAGGTGCTGGGCGTTCACGCCATTGAGGTATACGAAGTAGCCACGTTTTACAGCATGTACAACTTTGCCCCCGTGGGTAAGTACGTGCTCGAGTTTTGCCACACCGGCCCCTGTGCCATTGAAGGGGCAGAGCGCATCATTGCGTATACCCAACAAAAACTGGGCATCAAAACCGGAGAAACCACACCCGATGGCGTGTTCACCATCAAAGAAGTGGAGTGCCTGGGTGCCTGCGGTTACGCTCCACTCATGCAGGTCGGTGAATTTTACCACGAACACCTCAATGAAACCAAAATAGACCAGTTTATTGAAGATTGCCGCGCCGGCACCATCCAAAAGGGTACCTGGCGCATGCATTGATACTTTTTTCACCCAAAACGATTGCGACATGGGACACATCAGCACAGCCGACATCGAGCGCATCAGCCGCCGTCCAGGCGAAAAACGCTACAATTATTTCCTCAAAACGGTGGTAGATACCGAAGAGGTGTACGGATTGTGTGATGCCGACGGCTGGGCTTTGCTCAGCGACGACAGCATTGGAGATGTGATTCCATTGTTTCCCGATCCGGTATTTGCCGAGCGCTTTCGCGTGGCTGCCGGTTGGGAAAAAGAGTACAACACAGAGGCACTTGACCTCAACGAACTGATGCTATGGCTCGACGACATGCAGCACGACGGATTGTTGGTGGCCGTGTTCCCCAACGAATCGTTTGAAAGTGTGGTACTCGAACCAGTGCGACTCAAAACCGAGTTGCTCTCTATTTTTGAACAAGAAGCGGAATAAATTTTATGCCTGGCAGAAAATTACTGATCGAAAACGCCCACATTGAGGGCATCCACACCTTGGACGTGTACCGCAAACACGGCGGTTACCGCAGTGTGGAAAAGGCGCTGAAAAACATGTCGCCCGACGAAGTGGTGGAAGAAGTAAAAAAATCCGGCCTGCGTGGTCGGGGTGGCGCAGGTTTCCCAACGGGTCTGAAGTGGTCGTTTTTGGCCAAACCGGAGGGTGTGCCGCGCTATTTGCTATGCAACGCCGATGAGTCGGAACCGGGCACTTTCAAGGATCGTTTCCTGATGGAAAAGCTTCCGCACCTGCTCATCGAGGGCATGATTGTGTCGAGCTTTGCCCTTGGGGCCAACACCTCTTACATATACATCCGTGGCGAATATTCCTGGATTGTGCACATCCTGGAGCGCGCCCTCGCCGAAGCGTATCAGGCTGGCTGGCTGGGTAAAAACATATTGGGTTCGGGGTACGACCTCGACCTGTACGTAAGCCCTGGCGCTGGTGCGTACATCTGTGGCGAAGAGACTGCCCTGATCGAGAGCCTGGAAGGCAAACGCGGCAACCCGCGCATTAAACCGCCTTTCCCTGCGGTAAAAGGATTGTGGGATCGCCCTTCGGTGGTGAACAACGTGGAAACCATAGCAGCTGTGGTGCCCATTGTGAACGACGGTGGTGAAGAATATGCCAAAATCGGCATCGGAAAAAGCACGGGCACCAAACTCATCAGCGCCTGCGGAAACATCAACAAACCCGGCGTGTACGAGATTGAACTGGGCGTACCCGTTGAAGAGTTTATCTACTCGGACGAATACTGTGGCGGCATCAAAAATGGCAAAAAACTCAAGGCCTGCGTGCCTGGCGGTTCTTCCGTGCCCATTTTGCCTCATTTCCTGGTCACCAAAACGGCCAATGGGGAACAGCGCCTCATGACGTACGAAAGCCTCGGCGACGGCGGTTTTGTGAGCGGCTCCATGCTGGGCTCTGGCGGTTTTATTGTGTACGACGAAGACCAGTGTGTAGTGCGCAATACCTATAATTTCACCCGTTTTTATCGGCACGAGTCTTGCGGCCAATGTTCACCCTGCCGCGAAGGCACCGGATGGATGGAAAAAGTATTGTGGCGCATGGAAAACGGTCAAGGCAAATTGAGCGACATCGACCTGTTGGTAGAAGTGGCTAAAAAAATTGAAGGCAATACCATTTGTCCGCTGGGCGACGCCGCCGCCTGGCCTGTGGCCGCTGCCGTCCGGCATTTCCGCGAAGAGTTTGAGTGGCACGTGCAGGAGCCGAAGTTGTGTCTGGAAAGGAATTACGGGCTGGTGCGGGAGCCTGTAGTTGTATAAATTGAGACGATAATGCCTGTAAAACACCCCACTTATTTCAAGGGTTAACGCAAACACCACGCAAACATAACTACTGGCCATGCCAAAAGTAAAAATAGACGGATTTGAAGTAGAAGTGCCCGATGGCACCACGATACTCAACGCCGCCCGACAAATTGGAGGCGACATAGTTCCCCCTGCCATGTGCTACTACTCTACCCTCAAGGGTTCGGGTGGAAAATGCCGTACCTGTCTCGTAAAAGTGACCAAAGGATCGGAAAAAGACCCACGGCCCATGCCCAAGCTCATGGCCAGCTGCCAAACCACGGTGCAGGACGGCATGGAAGTGGCCAACATTTCCAGTCCGGAAGTGCTTGACGCCCGCAGCAGCATTGTGGAGTTCCTCCTCCTCAACCACCCGCTGGACTGTCCCATCTGCGACCAGGCTGGCGAGTGCCATCTGCAAGACCTTGCTTTTGAACACGGGGCTGCAGGCACCCGCTACGAGTTTGAGCGCCGTACTTTCGAAAAAATTGACATTGGCCCCTACATCAAGCTGCACATGACGCGTTGCATTCTGTGCTACCGCTGTGTGTACGTGGCCAACCAGCTCACCAACGAGCGCGTGCACGGCATCCTCAACCGCGGCGACCACGCCGAGATCAGCACGTTTATTGAAAAAGCCATAGACAACGACTTCAGTGGCAACGTCATTGATGTGTGTCCGGTAGGTGCCCTCACCGACCGTACCTTCCGATTCAAAAGCCGCGTATGGTTCCTCAACCCTATGGATGCCCACCGCAATTGTGAAAAATGCGCGGGCAAAGCGGTGGTGTGGATGTATGGCGACGAGATTTTCCGCGTCACCGCACGCAAAGATATTTACGGCGAGGTGCACGATTACATCTGCAACACCTGCCGTTTTGAAACCAAAGACACCGCCGACTGGACCATAGAAGGCGCTCGACAGATCGAACGCCACTCCGTCATTTCCCAGAACCATTACGCCGAAGGCGCTTTAACCGTCCGTTGATATGCTGACCTTATCCATTTTAGTGCTGAGCGTGTTGGCCGAAAAACTCGGTCTCATCAGCGTGTTGTTTTTAGTCACCCTGGGTATTGCCGCGTATTCGACCTACGGCGAGCGCAAAATTGCAGCGTACATGCAGGATCGACTTGGGCCTGATCGCGCTGGGCCCTACGGCATTTTACAGCCTATTGCCGACGGGGTGAAGATGTTCATGAAAGAAGACTTCATTCCGATCAACTCCGAACGCTGGCTGTTCATTCTGGCGCCGGGCATTTTTATGTTTGTGGCGTGCATGACCAGCGCGGTCATACCCTGGGGTACTACGCTAACCGCTTTTGGTGCCAATCTTGATTTGCAGGTGACCGACGTGAACATAGGCATTCTGTACATCATGGGCTTTGTGTCATTAGGTGTTTTCGGCATCATGATTGGTGGTTGGGCGTCCAACAACAAGTTTGCCTTGTACGGAGCCATCCGCGCCAGCTCACAGATGATTTCGTACGAATTGGCTATGGGTTTGTCCATCATTGCCCTGATCATGCTGACGGGATCGCTGAGCTTGCGCACCATTGCCGAGCAGCAAAGTGGTTTTCAGTGGAACGTGTTGTACCAGCCATTGGGATTCCTGATCTTTTTCGTCTGTGCCCTGGCGGAGTGCAACCGTGCGCCGTTTGACATGGCCGAATGCGAAACAGAGCTGGTAGGGGGCTACCACACCGAATACAGCTCCATGAAACTCGGCTTTTTCCTGTTTGCCGAGTACATCAATATGTTTGTATCGGCGGCGGTTATTTCAACGCTTTACTTTGGCGGGTATAACTTTCCGGGCATCGACCCGGCTTGGCTGTGGGGTTTTATGGGGCCTGTTGTGTTGTTTTCCAAGATTTTCTTCTTCATCTTCGTATTCATGTGGATCCGCTGGACGCTGCCGCGCTTCCGCTACGACCAATTGATGCACCTGGGCTGGAAAGCACTGATTCCGCTGTCCATCTTAAATATGTTGTTGACCGGATTGGGTGTATTGCTGTTCAATCCATTATAAATAAAAAATATGTCTTACGCAAGCTTGTCTAACCGTTCCAAAAACGTGGTCAACAAAAAGATGACGTTTTGGGAAAGCATATACCTGCCAGCCATTTTGGGGGGTATGGCCACCACATTGCGGCATTTTTTCATGAAGAAAAACACGCTTCGTTATCCGGAGCAGCAGCGCGAATTTGCGCCGGTGTTCCGCGGCTGGCATGTGCTGAAACGCGATGAAAACGGTGCCGAAAACTGTACCGCATGCGGCCTGTGCGCGGTGGCTTGCCCGGCCGAAGCCATCACTATGGTGGCCGAAGAGCGCCAAAAGGGAGAAGAAAAGCTGTACCGTGAGGAGAAATACGCAGCTGTGTATGAAATCAATATGTTGCGCTGTATTTTCTGCGGGTTGTGCGAAGAAGCCTGCCCGAAAGAAGCCATATTTCTGACAGACCGCATTGTACCGTCTGACTATGTGCGCCAGAACTTTATTTTCGGGAAAGACATGTTGGTGGAAGGCATAGAGCCCGAGCACCGCATAGATGTGACCAAACGTCAAAAACATTTAGTGGAAAAAAAACAGGCGTGAAGGAATACGGAATGGGGAATGCGGAATATGGGTGAGGGTTGCAGAAAGCTGTTGCAAAGTTTTTAGTACTCAGGGTTCATTTCCGGTATTCAAGTCTATCTTTGCGCCGATTCTGATGCCATATACTGCATTCCGAATTCGCCATTCCGCATTCCGAATTTTGCATCCGAAAACAACATGATATTAAGCATATTCCTAGCCCTAAGCGTTATATCCATCATCACAGCGTTGTTGATGGTGATCACGCGCAATCCGGTGCACAGTGTGTTGTATCTGATTTTGACGTTCTTCGTGATTGCGGCACTGTACATTTTATTAAACGCACAATTTTTGGCGGTGGTGCACCTGATTGTGTACGCCGGGGCCATCATGGTGTTGTTTCTGTTTGTATTGATGCTGCTCAATTTGAGCAAAGATACTGAACCACAGAAGTCGGTGGCCTGGCGGTGGAGTGCTGCGGCGACATCAGGCATGTTGCTTGTAGTGCTCACAGGAGCCTTGCGCGGTGGCATTCAGCTTGCGGAAGGCAATCCGCCCAATGGGCAGGTAGGTTTAGTGGAAAACCTGGGCAAAGTGTTGTTTACCGACTATGTTGTTCCTTTTGAAATTGCCGGCATCCTGTTTCTCGCCGCCATGGTGGGTTCGGTATTGGTTGGCAAACGCGATCTAAACATCTGACCTATGCTCGAAATTGTCAAAGCGGTACCCATCGATTATTTTGTTTACCTGTGTACGGTGCTCTTCGTCATTGGAGTATTGGGTGTCATTGTGCGCCGCAACGCCATTGTGGTGCTCATGTGCATAGAGCTCATGCTCAACGCTGTCAATTTGCTTTTGGCTGCCTTTTCCACGTATTTGTCCGACGCTCAGGGACAAATCATGGTTTTTTTCATTATGGTGGTGGCGGCGGCGGAAGCGGCTGTGGGCCTGGGCATTTTGGTGATGATTTACCGCAACACCAAATCGACCGACATTTCCATGCTTGACAACCTCAAATGGTAAATCCGGCCCAGCGCCGTTACGATACACCGCATGCAAACACTTATACCCCTTATCCCTTTTTTGCCCCTCATCGGGTTTGCCATAAACGGCCTGCTGGGTGCGCGGCTTTCCAAAACGGTGGTTGGCCTCATTGGGTCGGGCAGCGTCTTGCTGTCGTTCATCCTCAGTGTGATGGCCTTTATGGAAGTATCGGCCACCCACCACCCTGTTGAAAGCCAGGCTTACCACTTCCTGTCGGTAGGCAGTTTACACATCTCGTTTGGCTTTCTGGTGGACGCGCTGTCCGGGTGGATGATGCTGGTGGTGACAGGCGTCGGTTTTCTGATACACGTATATTCGTTTGGTTACATGTACGATGATGACGGTTTCTGTCGGTTTTTCACGTACCTGAACCTGTTTATTTTTTCCATGCTGCTGTTGGTGATGGGCGACAATTTCCTGATGCTCTTCTTTGGTTGGGAAGGCGTTGGTTTGTGCTCATACCTGCTCATTGGCTTCTGGTATACCAACCGCGCGTACAACCATGCGGCCAACAAGGCGTTCATCATGAACCGCATAGGCGACCTCGGGTTGCTGTTGGGCATGTTTTTGGTGTATAAAACGTTTGACAGCCTGCATTTTGGCGAAGTGTTCAGCCGCCTGCAAACGGATCCGGTTGAAACGGGTGTTATTACGACCATTTGCCTGTTGTTGTTTGTGGGTGCGATAGGCAAGAGCGCTCAAATACCACTGTATACCTGGTTGCCCGACGCCATGGCTGGCCCAACGCCCGTGTCTGCACTCATCCACGCAGCCACGATGGTTACAGCGGGTATCTATTTGGTGGCGCGTTGCAATGGCCTGTTCAGCTTGTCGGAAACGGCTTTGATGACGGTCGCCAGTGTCGGATTGGCCACCAGTTTGTTGGCTGCTTTCATCGGGTTACGGCAGAACGACATCAAAAAAGTATTAGCTTATTCAACGGTGTCGCAGCTTGGGCTCATGTTTTTGGCCTTGGGCATGGGCGCATATACGAGTGCCATTTTTCACGTGACCACGCACGCCTTTTTCAAGGCGTTGTTGTTTCTTGGGGCAGGCAGCGTCATCCACGCGATGGGAGGCGAACAGGACATTCGCAACATGGGCGGCTTGCGCAAACACCTGCCCATCACTTTTTGGGTGTTTTTGATCGGTACATTCGCCATTTCAGGCGTACCGCTCTTGTCCGGTTTTTTCTCCAAAGACGAAATATTGGCGCACACGTTTGACCACGGCGGGGTTGCATGGTGGGCGTTGGCGTCGTTCAGCAGCCTGTTGACGGCGGTTTACATGGGCCGTTTGTTTTTCCTGACCTTTTACGGTGCCTTCCGCGGCACGCATGAGCAAGAACACCACCTGCACGAGAGTCCGGCGACCATGACCATTCCACTCATTATCCTGGCCGTGTTGTCTGTCGTGGGCGGATTATTCAACCTGCCCCACATCATGCATACAGAGCCGTCGCAATGGCTGGCGCACTGGCTGTCGGGCAACGGGCTGAATGGTCAACCAGTGATACCTGCCATAGAAGGACACATAGAGGCTTCAACCGAATGGCTGCTCATGGGTATCGCCTCGTTGGTAGCCGTAGCAGCCTTGCTTTATACGTATATGACGTACACCAAGCCACAGCATGTGCCTTTGCCCGACGAGCAGGTCAGTGGTTTGGGCAAGTTGCTGGCAGAGAAGTTTTACGTGGATGAGCTGTACGACGCGGTGATTGTACGGCCTATTGAGTTTTTCTCCCGGATTTTGCACTATTACGTAGACGTGTGGGCTATAGACGGCATCGTCAACGGAGTGGGCAAAGGCATTGAAACGCTTGGCGGGCAGTTTCGTCGGTTGCAAAATGGCAACATCGAATATTACCTGATCGGCATGGTCGCTGGCAGCATTGCACTGTTGTTGACCTATTTCCTGTAAACCTCCTGAAACGACCATCCGACCTATGTCTGCATATTTGATCCTGATTCCTGTTCTTGGCGCACTGGCATTGTTGTTGCTGCGGCCCGGTCAAGCCCGCATTTGGGCGCTTGCCATAACGATGGCTGTGGAAGCGCTCACCTTGTTCATGCTGTCTGATTTTGATCCGCAAGGCGGGCTGCAATTTGGCGTAAACCTGCCCTGGATGGCTGACGCCGGGTTTAACTTTCACTTAGAGGCAGACGGCATCACCATGTTGTTGCTGTTGCTCACCAATTTGCTCACGCCATTGATTGTGTATGCCGGTTTTAGCCGCACCCTGGCGTCCGAGTCCCGGTATTACGGGCTCATTTTGCTGATGCAAGGGGCATTAAACGGTGCATTTTTGGCTTGGGACGGCCTGCTTTTTTACGTATTTTACGAGCTCGCGCTTATACCGATTTACTTCATCTGCGCCATTTGGGGCGGAGGCGACCGGGTTCGGGTGACGTTAAAGTTTTTCATTTACACTTTTATTGGCTCCTTGTTTATGCTGGTGGCCTTGTTGTATGTGTATTTGAAAACGCCCGCGCCACATTCCTTCCAGTGGGAGGATTTGGTGGCTGTCCAACTCACTGCCAGCGAAGCATGGTGGGTAGCACTGGGCTTCTTCTTGGCCTTTGCCGTTAAAATGCCGGTATTCCCGTTTCATACCTGGCAGCCCGACACGTACACTTCGGCACCTACTGGCGGCACCATGTTGTTGTCGGCCATCATGCTCAAAATGGGTTTGTACGGGGCAATTCGTTGGATGATGCCCTTGGCGCCGGAATCCATGCATGTGTGGATGCCTGTATTTGTAGGCTTGGCGGTGACGGGCGTGGTGTACGCCAGCATCATTGCCATCAAACAAACAGATATAAAGCGCATGATTGCGTACTCGTCAATCGCGCACGTTGGCCTCATAGCTGCCGGCATTTTTGCCTGGAACAAAATGGGGGTACAAGGGGGCGTTTTACAGATGCTAAACCACGGCATCACGGTGCTGGGCCTGTTTATGGCGGTGGATATCCTGGAGCGCCGCTTAGGCAGCCGCTCCTTGTATGACATGGGCGGCATTGCCAAATCGGCACCCCGGTTTGCTGCCTTGTTCATGATTGTCTTGCTGGGTTCTTTAGCGGTACCGCTGACCAACGGATTTGTGGGTGAGTTTTTACTGCTGTTGGGCATTTGGCAGTACAACCCCTGGGTGGGTGCAGTGGCCGGTTTGACCATCATTTTCGGGGCCGTGTATTTGCTGCGGGCTTTTGGCTTGAGCATGTTTGGCCCGCCAACGGCGCAGACCGAAGGTTTCCAGGACGTCCGCCATGCCGAACTGGCTGTGCTGGGTGTTTTGGCCATTTGGGTGCTGGTGCTGGGCTTTTTTCCGCAACTCATTTTGGGTTTGACCGACAGCAGTGTCGACCGAATCCTAAGCGCCGTTCAATTCTAATACAAATACCATGAAAGCCATACTGATACTCTTTCTGACCGCCTTGGTGGTGTTGTTTACCGGTTTAACGGGTCGGCGCGATATGCTCAAGGGAATCACGCTGGCGGGCTTGCTGCTTGCCTTAGGGGTTACCTTAATGGATCTCCTGGGCGGCGATGCCGGCAACCAGGACACGTTGTATGCCAACATGTTTGTATTCGACAGCTATGCGCTGGCGTTTTCGGCTGTGGTGCTGCTTACCCTCACGCTGATTGTTGGTTTATCTGGCTGGAGTTTTCGGCAATTGAACGAGACGCTGGGTGATCACTACGGGCTGATGCTGTTCAGTGCTTGCGGGGCGCTGGTGATGGTGTCGTTCACCAACCTGACCATGTTGTTTTTGGGCATAGAGATATTGAGCATTCCTTTGTATGTATTGGCTGGCAGCCGCCGCCGTTCTATGGACTCCAATGAAGCCGCGCTGAAATACTTTTTGATGGGCGCGTTTGCCACGGGCATACTCTTGTATGGTTTTACATTAGTGTACGGCGCGACAGGCAGTTTTGACGTAGCCACCATTGCCGAAAAAGTGCGCATAGCAACAGAACGCAAAAACATGTTGCACATTGGCATATTGATGATCATTGTTGGGTTGAGTTTTAAAATTTCGGCCGTGCCCTTTCATTTTTGGGCCCCGGATGTATACACCGGAAGCCCGACCCTTGTGACCGCCTTTATGGCTACAGTGGTCAAAACGGCAGGATTTGCTGCTTTTTACCGGCTTTTTGCCGGTGCCTTTGGTGATGCTGCCGGTTTTTGGGGCATTGCCCTGAGTGCCATTGCGGCGCTGACCATGACGCTGGCGAACACCACTGCCATTTTTCAGCAGGATTTCAAGCGCATGATGGCGTATTCGTCCATCGCGCATGCGGGCTACCTGTTGATGGGCGTGTTGTCTATTGGCAGCGCTTCTGGCGGCGGCGATCAGGCGATCTTGTATTACACCTTGGTCTACTCGGTGGCTACGGTGGTGGCTTTTGCGGTGTACATGGTGGTATCCGAGCAAAATCAGGACAACACTTTTTTGGCATTTCGGGGCCTAGGACACAAACAGCCTGCGCTGGCGGCATTGATGGTGTTGTCGATGCTGACTTTGGCTGGCATTCCGCCTACAGCCGGTTTTTTTGGAAAATACATGCTTTTCGTTTCTGCTTTTGAGCAATATACCTGGTTGGTGGTGCTGGCGGTGATCAACTCGGCCATTTCCATTTGTTACTATTTCAAGGTGATCGTGGAAATGTATTTCACGCAGGAAGAAAATGCCTATTCAGCAAGCATGCCCAAAGGGTATCAGTGGGCTTTGTGGGTGGGGGTACTGCTCATGGCAGTATTGGCGGTATGGCCAGGGCTGGTTAGTATTTTAGTCGGTTAGTCGTTACTCGGTTAGTCGGTTAGTCTGATGGCTTTGGGTATTATCGGATAAATAAGCGGTGTCTGTGTTCAACTTCAATATACCCATAGTAGCTTGTATTTCAAATTCACCGACTAAAAAGACTAACCGACTAACCGACTAAAAAAATTAACATGAAAAATTTTGGCTTAATATCTGTGCTGCTTTTCATGATCGCCTGCAAAAACGATCAAGTGCCCAAGCCCGTCCAAGACGCTCCGGTGGTTGCCTCCAAAGACATTTACGCCGTGACGGTTAACGATTTGCGCTTGCGCGCCGAGCCAAACGGACAATCAGCTGTGCTGACGCAACTCCCGGAAGGTGCCCTTGTGGAAAGCTTGGGCGAAGTGTCGGCACAAAAGGAAGAAGTGGAGTTGCGTGGACGACTATGGCTGGAACCGTATTACCTGGTGATGGCACCCAGTAAACAAAAAGGCTGGCTGTATGGCGGTGGGCTGTTGCGGGTATACAGTGGCGATGGAAAAACAATGCCTGATTACCGGGTGCTGGAAGATTTTTCCCAAAAATTGGCTGCGTTAGACATTAAGCAGGTGGAAAGCGGAAAGGCTGCTTATGGCATTGCCCGGGCGGCGTTTGCTAATGCCGACGTCCCTACGGCTGATGCTGGCAGCCTGTTGCTGGAAAACTTCCTGAAACGCATGTTGTTCGATGGGGAATTGTACCGGTATACCGATAGTGAAAAATGGGGAGACATGAAGCTCGTCAACTCGGTGTATGAAGGCACTTTTGACTTGAACACCTTCCCGGAAACCAAACAACTGGCAGAAGGAGGGTTCCTGCTCATGGCGGCCGAAGGTTCCGTCTTTCCGGAAGTGAACTACCGCACGCTCAGCATGCTGTTCAGTGGAAAACTGAGTCCTAGCCTTCAAGCCTACTACGACCAAACCGCCAAAGAAACAGACAAACCCGTGTGGGACGATGGCGGAATCATCCTGCCCCTCCCCGAAATTGCCGACCGTGCCGCCTGGTGGGAACGCTTCACTAAAGACAACCCAACCTTCGTACAACGGGAAGCCGCCCGGTTTAATGCCGCCTACCTGATCCACTCCATCACCAATGGTGGCGACAACACCCCCATTTTTGACTACGAAAAGGAAGAAATAGCGCCGGAATTCAGGGCCGTCTGGAAAACCGTTCAACAAAAATACCCCGGTACACGCTTGGCCGAAATGTGCGGGCGCATTGAAAAAGCCGCAGAAGCCTCCAACTGGAAAATGACTCCCGAAGTGGAAGCCGAGCTGGAGCAGTTGACCAAGGCGTTGTTGCCGGATTAGACAGTTTTGAGTTATGAGTTTTGAGTTATGAGTTATGAGTTATGAGTTTTGAGTTTTGAGTTTTGAGTGGGTGAAAAGGGCTTTCATTTTCTTCGATTAAATGCCTTATCGAGATACTGAACAACTCAAAACTCATAACTCATAACTCAAAACTCAAAACTCATAACTCATAACTCATAACTCATAACTCATAACTCATAACTCATAACTGCCTAGTCCGCGACGGCAAATTCCGCATGGATGCCTTTGGGCGTCTCACTGATGTCCAGGAAGGAGTAACCATCTTTTTCGGTGACCCGGATGCGTTTGTCTTCTGGAAGCCATTCCGTTTTCACACCGCCTTTTTGGTAAAAAAAAGAGCGCAGCATAACCAACACTTCCTGCATGGAAAGCTGGCCTTGGGGTATGTCAAAGAGGTAAGTGGCCCCACCTTCATAGTATTTGGAGGTATACACCGTGCCGTCTTCGAACGCTTGGGAATAAGAATATTCGTTCACCATGCCGGGTTCAGCGCTGGTCAGTGGCTGTTTTGGCCCTTTGCGTTTGGAGATCATGCCGTAAAAGGCGTCGCCGTAGTCCATGCCGTCCTCTGGGTCTCCTTTCATGGTGGGGTATATAGATAAATAGCCATCGAAGGCGTATCCTTCAGTGCCGTCAACCATGCGCACTTTAGGCCAGTAACCAACTATTTCGTACGGACCGTATTTTTCTGCCACGTAACGGCCGTTGGCGGCCGGTAAAGCGATGACGACAACGGATTGATCGTAGGGAATGGTGGTTATTTTGACGCCTGCCGCGCCGGGTGTTTGGCGCAGGGTAAGTCCTGCCCTGGCGTGTACGTGCAGTTCATCACCCAATTTGTACCGCACCAGATTCGATTTTGCTGGAGTAGGCGCTTCTACCTTTGTGGGTTTTGTAGGCGTGGTGGGGGACTGTGCATGGGCGGCAGCGGTAAACAAAAGCGCCCAAATAAACAGGGAGAAGTACGTTTTCATTTTTTTCTTTCAAAGGTCTGCATAATTTTGCATCTCAATGGAATCCACCAACCGCTTTCCGGGACTCCCTTCGGGGGTACATTTGCCAGCAGTGCGCATTTTGCTCACCGAAGACGCCATCAAACGCGCGTTTGTGGGGTTCCTCAAAACGTTTTACCGGGATCGCTATGAAATAGACTCGGACAGTTTTCAGGCTAGCCTGGACAATGTGGGAAAAGGGGGGCTGGTAGCCGACGGCATGTTGCGTTTTCGGCAAACCAATGGCAAATTTTTTACCTGTGCCTATGAGGCCACCTCACGGGAACGCATAGATGAAGTGCGTTTTACCCTAAATGTTGCGTATTTCCTGTGGGACTGTGCTGCCTTTGGCGCTGTAGTGATGGCGCTTGGTTACGCCGCCTTTTATGCTACTCGGCTGCGTTGGTTGGTGGAACTCAAGTGGACGGGGAATGTGGGCATGCTGATTGGAATCTGGTTGATGGGGTTTTTGCTCTGGTATTTTACCATGCGGAGCTGGCGCAAATACCGATACATCTATGCCATTGAGCAGTTTAAGCAGTATTTTGCCGACGATCAATGGGTAGTGCTGGGTGATGACGTGTTCCCGTCTCCCCTTGATCCGTATATGATAGAATTGCGGGAACAGAGTACGTACAATGGATTCGGATTAGCTGTGGTAGACGCCGACGCCAAAGTGCGGGTGCTGGTGAGTCCCTCCCGGCTCGACTTTTATGGTAAAGACCGACGTATTGTCGAATGGTTCACACAAAACCAATGGTATCAGGCCGTTACACAAAATGCGCAGGTACTGAAAGGTATGCGCCCTACCCTACCCTCTCAGGGCCAGGTGCTTGTAAACAAGATCATCCGGCCCCTGCAATACCTCATTTGGGAGCCATCCAAAAAATTTCTTTGGCAAGCCATGCAGCAACCGCTCAGCGACTCCAATGTGGCGTTTGAGCGGTTTATGACCGGTCATCGATCTCAAAAGTGGGTATTTTTTCTATCCCTGATTGTTACGGGCGTTATTGGCTGGGAAGTAGCGCATTTCAAAGGCGAGGAAGCACACATGAGTTATCAGGATATCCGGAATATCTACGAAGGCAAAAATCCGGAAGACTACCCATATGTCATCACTGGTGAGCCCATCCCGTATCAAGGCGGCATCGTCAAACAATCGGTAGAAGCGGTGGAAGAAGAAGTGCCCACGATTGATTTATCGCGGGATGCGGAACCCACCAAACCCTTGCCTACCAAGCTTGAACAGGCAGAAAGGGCCATTGACAAGCCTTTAAACCCCTGCGCCGTGTTGGAGCAAAAGGGCTGGGTGGTGATCGATGATCAGTTTGCAAACCGATTGGCGGCCGATACGCGCATAGCCGATTTGCGGGTGCTGGGGTTTGAGGCCACAGTGGCCCCGTCGTATTGTGTGGAAAAAGGAAAAACAGGGTATGTGGTGTATCTGAATACCGTTTATCCGCAGGAGCAGCAGGCGCGGGAGGTACTGGAGCGGTTTACGGCGGCCTTATCCAACAGCAAAAAATCTATTCCGAACCACAAACCAACGCTTAAACAATTGAGATAAAGGGCGGTACACCCGTATTGGAATAGATGTCTTTAAGTAAAATGGTTTTTCCGGCCAGTTCAAAACCGGATTCCAGGTCTTTGTAATCCGTGTTTTGCCATTTGGTGTTGTCGTTGGTTCTTTGCCAGGCGGTTACGAAGGTTTGCAGACTATCCACATAAAGGATGCATTGTAAGCCAGGGATTTGCTGATAGCAAGGCAGTTTTTCGGCAAAATCGTACTTGTATGTGAATTGTGACAACACTTCGACAATGACAATCGGGTTCGTCTCGGCGTCCAGGCCTGGTCTCCATGAAAAGAGCTGAGCAGGTTCGGGTGTCACGCAACAATCGGGATTGAACACTGCCCGGTCGTTTTTGTACGCTTTTATGTACACCGGTCGGTTGCTGTCGTGAACAGCGGTCGGTTGCTGTCGTGAACGGCGTACACGGGCATGGTAAATAATTCCGAGAGCAAAACAATCAGCCGGGTAACTATTTTGCTGTGTACATGCGATTCATAACTCATGGCCAATATTTGATGTTGAAGATAGTCTGCTCTGTATTCCGCCACCGAAAGCACATCTAAGTATGCTTCAAAAGTGGCTGAAAAACGCTGAACGCCGTGCCCCATATCGCTGAGTTCTTTTCTGGTGAGCGGCATTTTTGTGCCATCAACATGCTGTATTGTTTTAGGGTCGCAAGTTAAGTTTTTTTTAAAACAAAAGATGTTTTTTGTGAAAAATTTTCCGTTGCAAACGGTCATTCGGTTACTTTTGTGTTGCTTATTGGTTCAAATGGTGCTCAGTTACCCGCTATGGGCATTTCGGGCGGTGGGGTCGGTGCCCGCAGTGCCGGTGTGGGGAGAGGCTTTTTTCCCGGAACCAGGACTGTGGTGGTTTATGGGTTGGCTGCCGGGCATGTTGGCTGTGGCGGCCTTCTGCTTTCCGGAGAACAAGTTGCTGGTGGGTGCTCTTGTAGGCTCGCTGGTGTGCAGTGTGCTGTTTGACCTCAACCGTTTGCAGCCCTGGGTGTATTGGTATGCATTGATGTTTGGCATATTGGCTTGGAGCAAATCGGACAAATCGCATCTGGCCGTGTTGATTGTGGCTGTATACGTTTGGGGAGGGTTGCACAAGATCACGCCCTGGTTTGCAGAGGATAATTTCCTTTGGTTTTGCGGTGCGTTTGCCCTCACGAAGCCTTTTGGTGTGCCGTTGTTGGGTTATGTGGCGGCTGTGGGGGAGGCACTTTTGGGTACGTTGTTGTGGTGGCCTAAAACCCGGCACGTGGGCTTATGGGCGGCAATGCTGATGCACATTTGGATCATGCTGGTGCTGAGTCCGCTCGGTTTGGACTGGAACAGCCTGGTGATTCCCTGGAACGTGGCGATGATGATTACTGTTTGGTATGTTTTTTATCAAAAAAAAGATTTTTATCGCATTAGTACAACATTTTCAAAGACGTTTATGGTGTGGCTGTTTTTATCGCCCATGATTCCCGGTTTACCCCGCGTGTTTGGTTGGCATTTATACAACAATACGCAGCCAGAAGCCACTTTTGTGTGCAGCGCCCAAAAACCGAATTGTGTATCGGATTGGGATCAAATGGCTTACGATGACGGGCAACGCCTGTTGTTAGATGACTGGGCTATGCGTAGTTTAGGGGCGCCGCTGTTTCACAGCGACTTGACGTTTCAGAAATTGCAGCGGTATTTGCAACGATGCGGGGTAGAAAATGGGTATTTGGAAGTAATGGAAGTGACATGGTGGCAGAAATAATTCGTCCTACGAGTATACTCGTAGGACGAATTATTTGACTGACATTTTGACATATTCGCAAAACCGCTTACCTTTGCATTCCGCATACGCGCACTCCCACACATGCACGAAGATTTAGCCATTACACATAACCTATATACGCACGACGAAGCCGCGCAAGGCCGCGCTTTTTCGCCTGTGATTGATCGCCCCGCTACGCCTTCAGCCAAACGTTTTTACATCGAAAGCTACGGCTGCCAGATGAACTTCAGCGACAGCGAAATCGTAGCCTCCATCCTGGCCGACATGGGTTACGCACCCACCCGCAATGTGGAAGAGAGCGACCTTATCCTCATCAACACCTGTTCCATCCGTGAAAAAGCCGAAGACACCGTGCGCAAACGCTTGCGCGCCTTTGGGCAAATAAAAGCCGAACGCCCCGGAACCTTGGTGGGCGTCCTGGGCTGCATGGCTGAACGGCTGAAAAAGAAGTTTCTGGAGGAAGAACAACTTGTCGACATCGTAGTCGGACCCGATGCCTACCGGGATTTGCCTGCGCTGATCGGTGGCGCTGAAGATGGCGACCGCACCGTGAACGTGCTGCTCAGCCGGGAAGAAACGTATGCCGACATCAGTCCGGTGCGCCTCAACAGCAACGGCATCTCGGCGTTCATCAGCATCATGCGCGGTTGCGACAACATGTGCTCTTTCTGTGTGGTGCCTTTTACCCGTGGCCGCGAACGTTCGCGCGATGCGTTCAGCATTGTGGCCGAAGCCACCGCCCTGTTTCACCAGGGTTACCGCGAAGTGACCCTGCTGGGCCAAAATGTGGACTCCTACAAATGGGAAAATCCGGAAACCGGCCAGCGCCTCACGTTTGACCACCTCCTGGAAATGGTGGCCCTCATTTCGCCTTCACTCCGCGTGCGCTTCAGCACCAGCCACCCCAAAGACATGACCGATGAGGTGCTGCACACCATGGCGCGCCACTCCAACATCTGTAAATACATCCACTTGCCCGTGCAATCCGGCAACAGCCGCGTGCTGGAACTCATGAACCGCACCTACGACCGGGCCTGGTACATGGGGCGTATAGAAGCCATCCGGCGCATATTGCCAGATTGCGCGGTGTCATCAGACATCATCGCCGGCTTTTGCACCGAAACCGAAGCCGAACACCAGGACACGCTGAGCATGGTGGAATGGGCCAGGTACTCCATGTCTTACATGTTCTATTATTCCGAGCGCCCTGGCACCTTAGCCGCCCGAAAATACCCCGACGACATACCGCTCGACGTCAAGAAACGCCGCCTCAACGAAATCATACGGTTGCAAAACATGGTCAGCCTCCACCACAACAAGGCCGACATCGGTAAAACGTTTGAAGTGCTGGTGGAGGGTGACTCCAGAAAAAGCGACCAGGATTTCTGCGGCCGCAATACCCAAAACAAAATGCTGGTCTTCCCAAAAGCAGAAGGCGTAAAACCGGGTGATTATGTGCAGGTAAGGGTAAAGGATGCTACGAGCGCGACGTTATTGGGCGAATTGGTCGGATAAACGTTTGAACACATGAAATCTACTTTTTACCAGGTATTAATTTGTGCTGTGCTCCTAGGCCTGTACATGCAGGCGCAGGCGCAAGAGCGCCACATCAAAGCCTATGTGGGCACCGAAACTGGATCAATCCATTATCCGCTCAACCAGTTGAATACAGATACTGGCGTTGTCTTCTCCTTGCAACGGATAGGCAAACCCGGATTTTGGCTCGCCTACGCGTACCAAACGCCTAAAAAAAATGTGCAGGAGTGGGGCATTGGATTCTCCTTTTTAAAGGATCAGGTAGTCGATTTCCTGAGCGATAGCCTTTGGGCTTACCCGGAACCCTTTATTTATGCCGGCAACAGCTTCAATTACCGGCTGGCTGGCCAATTTGAGCAAAGATACCTGCTGAACAAACAGGCGCAAAACAGCCGTTTTTACTTAGGCTTAATAGGCGCAATAAGCTACGACCATTTTCGTTTCAAGCCAAGAGAGTCCTTTTACTATCCGCATTACGGATTTAATCTAGGGCTGGAGGCAGGCTGTACATTCCACTATAACCTCATTGTTTTTAATTATTTACAGATGGATGTGGGCCTCGATTACAGCCCCATCAAATTCCAGTACAATTATTTCGTAGCTGAAAACCCTGCTTTTAGCTCAACCCAGCAAAAGATTAACGATGATGCTGAACTGGCCGTTTTTCAGCGCACCCGATGGGCATTCCGCATCGGCTTTGGCATTCCCCTTAGCCCACAGGCCGCTTCAGAACCAGACAAAAAATGACCAACCTCCAATCCATAAAAGCCCGTTTCGGCATAGTTGGCACCTCGCCGCAGCTCGATGCTGCCTTAGACACAGCTGTTCGTGTAGCGCCCACCGACCTCACGGTGCTCATCACGGGCGAGAGCGGTGTGGGCAAAGAGGCATTTTCTAAAATCATACACGCGCTCAGCGCACGCAAGCACAGCGATTTTATCGCCGTCAACTGCGGTGCCATACCCGAAGGCACCATCAATTCTGAACTGTTTGGCCACGAGAAAGGCTCGTTTACCGGTGCTCTGGGCGAACGAAAGGGCTATTTTGAAACCGTAGATGGCGGCACCATTTTCCTCGATGAAATTGGTGAAATGCCGCTCGATACCCAGGCTTACCTCCTGCGGGTGCTCGAAAACGGTGAATTCATGCGCGTAGGCTCTTCCAAAGTGCAAAAAACCGACGTGCGCGTGGTGGCCGCTACCAACGTGGACTTGCAAGAACGCATCCGAAAAGGCAAATTTCGCGACGACCTCTACTACCGCCTCAATACCGTACCCATTCGCGTGCCAGCCCTGCACGAACGCCGGGAGGATATTCCGCTGCTTTTCCGCAAGTTCACGTACGATTTTGCCGAAAAATACCGAACCACCTCCGTGCGCCTCGACCCCCAGGCCGAACAAGTGTTTTACGACTACCGATGGCCCGGCAACGTGCGCGAATTGCGCAATGTGGCCGAACAATTGTCCATCCTCTCCGAAGAACGCCTCGTGACTGTTGCAGAAATCAGGCGACTCATGCCACAGTTGCTCGCCCGCATCCTGCCCGTGGCCTACAACGATGCCAACGCAAACGAGTCAACGAACAACTTCAGCGAACGCGACGTACTGTACAAAATCCTGTTCGACATGCGCCAGGACATGAACGACCTCAAGTCGCTCATTTACGGCTTGGTGCAGGACAATAACCTCCGCATGCCTGAACAATCTCCGTTGCGCAGCCTCCAAAGCGGTATACTACCATTTGAACCAACCGAACACGCTTCGGGTTTTCACTACCCCGACAACCAGCCGCTCATCATCAATCCGACTTCACCCGCAAACGGCAACTTCGATGTCCAGGATCCGGACGATGAACCCCTCGCCATGGACGAGATAGAAAAAGAAGCCATCAAACGCGCCCTCAAAAAATACAACAACCGCCGAAAAGAAGCCGCCGAAGAACTCAAAATATCGGAACGAACCCTCTACCGAAAAATAAAAATGTACAATCTTTAGTCGGTCAGTCGGTTAGTCTTTTAGTCGGTCAGTCGTTAGTCGGTTAGTCTGCCAGCTTTTATTATTCCGTAAACATCAAAGCAGGGCCGACTAACCGACTAAAAGACTAACCGACTAACCGACTAACCGACTAACCGACTAACCGACTAACCGACTAAAAGACTAACCGACTAATATCATGCTCAAAAAAATTGTTTGCTTGTTTGTACCGTTGTGCATCGCAGCCACGGTATTGGCCCAAAAACCCAAAGGGCACAACATGAGGTTTAAACTCGACAATTACACCGAAAAGTCCGTCACCCTGGGTTTTCACTATGGCGAAAAGCAATATGTGAAAGACACCACCGCTCTGGGATCCGATGGGTATTTTACATTTGATGCCGATACCCTCTTGCCCTGTGGGGTGTATCTGCTGGTACTGAAACCAGAAAACATCTTCATTCAGTTCCTGCTGCCGGAAGACGACCAGGATTTCAGCATGCAAGCCGACACCAAAAAGGCCGTCGAAACCATGAAGGTCAAAGGCAGCGACGAAAACGCGATGTTTTATGAATACTTGTCCTACCTCAATAAACAACGGACGGTAGCCGACACCCTGCGCGCCCAAATAGCGAGGAGTACACCTGCCGACTCGGTGAAGTTAGCCGAGACGTTGTCTGGCATCGACAAATCGGTCAAACAATACCAGGCTGATTTTTTGAAAAAAAGTCCAAACAGCCTCGCTGCCAAAATCGTGCGCTCGGCCATGGAGCCGGAACTGCCTTCGTTTGAAGGAACCGACGAAGAAAAAAGGGTAAAACAATACTACTGGTATCGAAACCACTATTTTGACAACCTGGACGTGTCTGACCGCTGTTTGTTGCGCAGCCCTGTGTTGCATTCCAAGATTGATCAATACGTCAACAAAGTGATTCCGCAGCATCCCGATAGCATCAATTTGGCTATTGACGGGCTGCTGCGGAAAATGAAGTCCTCACCGGAACTGTACAAATACTACCTCATCCATTTTTTGAATTTTTATGCGAAGTCAAAGATTGTTGGTATGGACGCCGTTTACGTCCATGTTGCTCAAGACTACTATTGCAAAGGGGATGCCAATTGGACCAAAAAAGAGGACTTGGATAAAATTTGTGACAATGCTGTCCGCTTAGCGCCAATTTTAATCGGCAAAACGGCCCCGAACATTACCGTATTAAACAAAGACAATCAGCCACATACCCTATGGGATGTAGACGCCGACTACACGGTGCTCTATTTTTGGGCACCCGATTGCAGCCATTGCAAAAAAGCTGCCCCGTTTATGGTAGAGTTTGCCGAAAAATTTAAGGACCGGGGAGTCAAGGTGTTTGCCGTGTGCACAGCCGTGGGCGAAGAGGGCCCTACGTGCTGGAAAAGCATTGAAGAAAAAGGATTTTCCGATTTTCTGTTTCTCAACTACTACGACCCCTACCTAAAAAGCCGTTACAAACAGGTATACGACGTGTCCTCCACGCCACAGATTTTCATCCTGAACCGCAACCACGAGATCCTCATGAAACGCATCGGAGCCGAGCAACTCAGCCAGGTGATGGAAGAGGTGATCAAATTTCAGGAAGACAAAAAAAATAAAGGGAAATAACTATTCAAGCAGTTTGGCTTTTTCCAGCACCGCTTGCTCCAATTGCGCTTTGTATGCCACAATGCGGTCACGAAGAGCCGTATCGCTTGTGGCTAAAATTTGTGCGGCCAAAATGCCCGCATTCCGTCCGGCATTGAGGGCCACCGTGGCCACCGGCACCCCTTCAGGCATTTGCAGGATCGACAGGATGCTGTCCCAGCCATCAATAGAGTTGCTCGATTTGACGGGCACGCCAATGACAGGCAAGGGCGACATGGCGGCCACCATACCGGGCAAATGCGCAGCACCGCCAGCTCCGGCAATCACCACCTGCACACCGCGTTCATGCGCGTGCTGCGCAAAATCCCACAAGCGTGCGGGCGTGCGGTGCGCCGATACGATGGTCATTTGAAACGGCACCTCTAATGCAGTGAGGATGTCTGCCGCTTTTTGCATAATGGGCAGGTCAGAGTCTGACCCCATGATGATGGCTACCATGGTCAGTTTTGAGTTTTGAGTTTTGGGTTTTGAGTTTTGAGTTTTGAGTTTTGAGTTTTGGGTTTTGAGTTTTGAGTTTTGGGTTTTGGGTTTTGGGTTTAGGGGATTGGTTGGCCGATGAGGTCGAATGCTTCGGCGTCGGTGATGTGGATGTGTGCAAAATCGCCGATGCGTACAAAATGATCGGCAGCGGGTACCAGCACTTCGTTGTCTACTTCTGGCGAATCAAATTCGGTGCGGCCGATGAAATACCCGCCTTCTTTCCGGTCAAACAGCGTTTTGAACGTTTGGCCTATTTTGGCCTGGTTTTTTTCCAAAGAGATGCTTTGCTGTGCATCCATTAGGCGTTGGGCACGTTCGGCCTTCAGCTCCGCGTCCACGTCGTCTTTCAGGTCATAGGCCCGCGTATTTTCTTCATGTGAGTATTGGAACACCCCTACCCTTTCAAAGCGCTGTGTTTGCACAAAATCGAGCAGTTGCTCAAAATCGTCTTCTGTTTCGCCCGGGAAACCCACCAAAAAGGTCGTACGCAGGGCGATGCCGGGTACTTTTTCGCGGATGGCCCCGAGCAGTTCCAGGGTTTCGGCAGCGGTAATTTGCCGGCGCATGGCCTTCAGCATGGGGTCGCTGTGGTGCTGGAGCGGAATGTCGAGGTAGTTGCAAATTTCAGGCCGTTCGCGCATGGCATCGAGGATGTCCAGGGGAAATTTATTGGGATAGGCATAGTGCAACCGAATCCATTCGATGCCTTCCACGTCGGCTAAAGCGTGCAATAAAGCGGGCAGTTCGCGTTTTTTGTATAAGTCGAGGCCATAATAGGTCAACTCTTGCGCAATGAGGAGGAGTTCCTTCACCCCACGGCGGGCCAGGTTTTTGGCCTCCAGCAGCAACTCGTCTATGGGCCTGCTCACATGCCCGCCCCGCATAAGCGGAATGGCACAAAAGGAACACGTGCGGTTGCACCCTTCCGATATTTTGAGGTAAGCGTAATGGGGCAGCGTGGTGATGGCGCGTTCGCCGATGAGCTCGTGCTTGTAATCGGCCTCCATGCGCTGCAACAAGGCGGGCAATTCGAGCGTACCGAACCAGGCATCTACTTCGGGTATTTCCAGGGCCAACTCCTCGCGATAGCGCTGCGAAAGGCATCCGGTGACGTACAGTTTTTCGATTTCCCCCTCACTTTTCAGTGCAGCGTACTCAATAATGGTGTCAATGCTTTCCTGTTTGGCCACATCAATAAATCCGCAGGTGTTTACCACCACCACATTGGCGTCGCTGTTGCTTTCCTCGTGGGTCACTTCAAAATCGTTGCCGCGCAACTGCGTAATCAGGTTTTCGCTGTCGACCAAATTTTTGGAGCAACCCAGCGTAATGACCTGCACTTTATCTTTCCGAATAGACTTCGTTTTCATGCCTGCAATTAAGCGGGCAAAGATACGTCCTTCCAGCACAAGATGTCCGATTTGCATTACCTTTGCCCGCCCATCAAGGTACTTTTTAATTTTCTTATGCAACAATCCGACCTATTGGATGGCCTCGAAGCCGACCTGCACCGCCTGCTCGAACATGTGCGGAGCGAGTGGGCTGCTCTGTCTCCCGAAGCACTCAATACACGCCCTGCTCCCGATCAGTGGAACAAAGCAGAAATCCTTGCGCACCTCAATGCTTATTGGAACGCTTACCTCCCCGCCATAGAGTTGGCGATACACAAAGGCAAGGCGCGCCGCTGGACACCCTCGGGGCCCGTGCAATACACCGCCCGCGGCAAACGCGCACTGAAACAAGCCGACCCGCAACAAGGGAAAAAATACAAATCGGCCAAACGCTATAATTTTTTCCAGAAACCAACACCCCAACACCCCCTGAAATCATTCATCATCGGGGCCGAAAAGCTGCAACGCCTGCTCCAGTTGGCTAAAGCAGTTGACCTCAACAAAACCTCCGTGCGCAAAGCACACTCCTGGTTTGGTGGCCATTACACCCTTGGCAACCTCCTCGAATGGCTCGTGCGACACTCCGAAAAACATTTAAAAAGTTGAGGAGAGGAGGAGTTGAGGAGAGGAGGAGTTGAGGAGAGGAGGAGTTGAGGAGTTGAGAGGAGTTGAGGAGTTGAGGAGTTGATATATCGAGTCCCCCCCACTCAAAACTCATTACTCATTACTCAAAACTCATTACTCATTACTCAAAACTCATTACTCATTACTCAAAACTCATTACTCATTACTCAAAACTCATTACTCATTACTCAAAACTGTATCATTGGTTCCCGATGCAACATCGGGATGAAAAGGGAACCCGGTGCAAATCCGGGGCAGTCCCCGCTGCTGTAAGTTTCGAATGCATTCAAAAGCAATACCGCCACTGGGCAACCGGGAAGGCGCTTTTGAGGAAACGAGCCAGAAGACCTGCCAACGATCAACACTTTAACCTGGCTTCGGGTGAAAGCCGATGGTGATGCTGGTTGCACCGCGCAACCGGCTTTGCGCCCTTTCCCCCGTTTGCCTTTCATTTTCACTTTAAACTTTTTAAAAATGAAAGTCAAACTGATTTTCCCCATTTTATTGCTCACCGTTGCGGCTTTTTGGACGTCCTGCAACGACGACGACCCCGAACCCTCCAAAGGCAAATACGACACTGGTGTATTCGTGGTCAATGAAGGCCCTTTCGGGGGCAGTGGCAGCATTACCTGGTATAATCCGGACACCGATCAAACGGAAACGGACATTTTTGCCAACAACAACAACGGCGCGCTGCTCGGCCAATTTGTCCAGTCCCTCACCTTTTACAACGATAAAGCCTACATTGTGGTCAACAGTGCCAACCGCATTGTGGTGGTCGACGCCAATACGTTCCAGTTTTTGGACACCATCGTCGGCTTTATCCTCCCCCGTTTTATGCTGGTGACAGCCGACAACACCGCATGGGTATCCCAATGGGGCGAAGCAGGGCTAAATGGCAGCATCGCCAAAGTAGACCTGAACACCAACACCATTATCAAAACCGTTCCGCTCGGAAGAGGACCTGAAAAAATGTTTCGCGATGGAAACACGCTATACGTACCCAATTCGGGTGGCTTTGGCGTAGATTCAACCGTTTCTCTTTTCAACCTGACCACCGAATTGGAACAATCGCGCCAAACCGTGGCGGGTAAAAACCCCTGCTGCGTGGCTTCTCTTTTCGGCGATCCGTGGGTGCTCTGCAAAGGCAATTTCGCCGACCCCTTGCCAACCGGATACGTCGTCAACTTGAACAATGGCGTATTTAACACCACTTTTCCTTATGGAGACGACCTCCTCACCGCTTCAGACAATACCCTGAGGTGGGCCGGAGGAGGCAGCGTATGGAAAAACAATGGTGGACAGATTACCGGGTTCATCAGCCAAAATGCATACGGTTTGGGCTACAACAGCAGCACCAACCAGTTGTATTGTGCCGACCCGCGCGATTTTTCGGCCAACGGCCAGGTGGTCATATACTCCCTGGATGGCACCAAAACAGACAGCTTTCCGGTGGGCGTAGCGCCCGGGGAAGTCGTGTTTAAATAATAAGGCGTGGTGGGGTGTGGGTTTTATTCAACTTTTAATCTTTATTGGAGTTAAAATCACATGTTTTCACGCATGTTCAACAACCGTAAAAAGGACAACATGGATCAAGTGCGTATCCTGGAAGCGTTGCGGCAAGTCCGTGACCCACAAACGGGGCAAGACATTGTATCGGTGCACATGGTAGAAGACCTGCAGGTGGAAGGCAACAACGTCAATTTCAAGCTCGTCGTTCCTTCCCTGCAAATGCCCGGCAAGGCGGAACTGAATTTTGCGTGCATCGGTGCCATCACCGAATTGTTTCCGCAGGCACAGGTGAATGCGCACTTCATTGCCCGTGCACCCGGCAGCCAGGCAAACACCTCCATAGTGCCCCACATCAAAAACATCATTGCCGTGGCTTCCGGAAAAGGCGGCGTGGGCAAAAGCACCGTTGCCGTCAATTTGGCCCTTGGGCTCCAAAAATTAGGTGCCCGCGTCGGCCTGATGGATGCCGATGTGTACGGGCCATCCATGCCCACCATGCTCGGTCTCGTGGGCCAGCGTCCGTTGGTACAAGACGTATCGGGCCGCATGAAGATGGTGCCGCTCGAAGCGTATGGGCTGCCCGTCATCAGCATTGGCAACATCATTGAACCCGAACAGGCGGTTGTGCTGCGGGGTCCGCGCCTGGCAGGTGTCATCAAACAGTTTTTCAACGAAGTGCTTTGGGCACCACTCGATTTTCTGATCGTAGACCTGCCGCCCGGCACTGGCGATGTACAACTCACGCTGGTGCAAACCGTACCCATTACCGGCGTGGTGTTGGTCACTACACCTCAGGATGTGGCCCTCGCCGATGCCATCAAGGCCATGAACATGTTCCTGTTGCCCTCAATCAACGTGCCCATCCTCGGCGTGGTGGAAAACATGTCGTGGTTTACGCCTGCCGAACTGCCCAACAACAAATATTACATTTTTGGCGAGGGCGGTGGCAAAACATTAGCCAAGGCCGCCAACACGGTATTGCTCGGCCAAATTCCATTGGTGCAAAGTGTGCGCGAAGGGGGCGATTCGGGCGTGCCCGCCATTTTGCAACAAGAAGGCCCTGTCGCTAAAGCATTCCTGAATGTGGCAGAAAACACGCTCCGGCAAGTGGCCGTGCGCAATGAACTGATGCCCCCCACGCAAGCGGTGGAAATGGAAGGATGAGGGCGTGCGGAATGCGGAATACGGAATGCGGAATACGGAATACGGAATGGGGTTATTCGGGGTTGTTTTGCAGGAAGTTTGCGACGGCGTCTAATTCTTCGTAAAAATCGGGGCCGTATTTTCGGATGAGTGCGTCTTTCACGAACTGGTACACCGGAATTTGTTCGGCGGCCCCGCGAGTGCAGGCCGCAGCGCAGATGTCCCATTGATGGTAATTGAGTGCTTCGAAGCCGTGTTCATCGTTTTTGCTCACCCGTACAGGATACAAATGGCATGAAACAGGTTTTTGAAAATCAATAACACCTGCTTTCCAGGCTTTTTCAATGCCGCACTGTCCAATGCCGTCGGCCCCCAAGGCTAAATAAGCGCAGGGGCCATTTTCGATGAGGGTGGTTCCCCAGTCGTCTTCGTACCAAACGTATAGGCCTTGTTGTTCTATGGCATGGATACCGGCGGGACTGAGGAAGGGTTTTATTTTTTCATAAATGGCTTCCAGCACGGGCAATTCTTCCGCTTCCAACGGGGCCCCGGCGTCGCCTTCCCAACAGCAGGCCCCTTTGCAGGCGGAGAGGTTGCAGGCGAATTGCGCTTCCACCAGGTCATCGCTGACGAGTTTATCTTGAACAATGATCATTTTTCGGTGAGTTTTTTGATGAGGTCGGCCACTTTTCGGCGCTGTTCGCGGCGCTCGACAGCGGTGGGCGGCGCGGCGCGTTCGCTACAATCGGCCAGGGCGCATCGCTGACAGGTTACATTGACCGTTATTTTAGGGATGGCCGGATCGTTCCAGAAACGGATGGCCGCCTTGGCCTCGGCGTCAAGCTGGATGCCCAAGGTAACACTGGAGTTGTGGGCCGGAGCAGGAGAGCCGGTTTTGGCCACTGCAAAACACAGGTATTCCTCCCCGGTATCGTAAAACACAGCGCGTTGGACGCCAGCACTGTACAGGGAGTTGTCGGCGGATTTAGCCATGTTTTGGAGCAGCCGGATGCCCACCCATCGTCGACAGTAGTGTTCCTGAAACCCTGAAGCGTGGGGCTGATGGCGTCGGTTGAGGTGCAATTCTTTGTCCAGGTCAAACGCATCGCGCTCCAGGCGGTGTACCACACGCAGGAAAAAGGTTTTTTGCACGTTGTAATGGCGCGTGAGCAGGTTAAACCGTTGAAACAACACCTCCGGACTAACCGCGTACTTGCTCATCAAGTCGGTCAGCGCATTTGGATTCCATTTGTGCTGACCCAGAAAGAACTGCAAATCGCGCGCAAAAGCGTCCCGGTTCACCAGTAAAGCCACTGCAAAATAGCCTGCTTTGAAATTATTAAGCACTTTTTCGAATGACTCTACACGAACAAGGCTTGAACTGAGCGGGCGTTCTTTCAGGTTAAGCACCTGAAAGCCGAGTTCTTTGGCCAACTGAAAAGCGCGCTGGCGGGCATTGAGGTGGGGGCTAAGCAGCAAACGGCGTTTGTGCGGCTGGTATAAGGCGCGGAGGCCGACGAGCTCGGGGTATTTGGCCAACCCTTTTTCGTCTATGCGGTAGTCGTACTCTTCGCGGAGCAGGTCGGCGAGTCGTTCTTCCTGTACTGCGCTGCCCGATTCCAATAGTTGATGTTTTCGGGCAAAAGTTTCGGCAGCGGTTTCGAGGTCCTCGAAATAATTGAGGTGGAGTTCCTGGTAGGCGCGCAGGGCGGCGAGGAAGAAATTTTCGTTGCGCAGGGCGTACAGTCGGGCAATTTCGAGCAAAGCCGAGATGAATGCGTTGACCCGGTCGGGGGCCCGAGCGATGATTTCGACCACTTGTTGGAGCTCGATGCCGAAGAGGTCGAGGGGCAATTCGTTGAGGAAGTTGCTTTTCAGGAGGTCGCCTAATGGTGCCAGTTGATGGGTCAGTTCGGGGGAGGCCAACTGTTCGGGGCTGATGCCGAGGGCGTCGGACAGCTTTTGCAGGTTTTCGGTTTGCGGGTACTTTTTCCCCTTTTCAATTTCATTGAGGTAAGAGATTGAAATGCCCGTTTGCCGATGCAGGTCTTCAAAGTTCCATCCCAATTCCTGGCGGTATTGGCGCACTTTGAGCCCGAGTATGATTCTGTCCTGAAGTTTCTTAGCCATGTTGTGGGTGCAAAAATACGCAAAGCTGTGCATTGCGTGGCGTTGGGGTTGTGCGCCGCATGTTTTACCTTCGCACCGAACCAACTAAAACACACCATGCGCCAACAAATCGTAGCCGGAAACTGGAAAATGAACACCACCCTCACTGGAGGAGCGGCCCTTGCAGAAGCCATCACGGCCCAATTGCCGGAAAAACCGCGGGGCACCGTGGTACTGGCAGCGCCGTTCACCCATTTGCACGCTGTTGGACAGGTCATTGAGGAAAATCCAAACATCATGCTGGGTGCCCAAAACTGCCACCAGGCGGAAAAAGGGGCGTTTACCGGCGAAATATCGGTCGACATGCTGTTGGCCGTCGGCGTTCAATGGGTCATTCTCGGCCACTCGGAACGCCGCCAGTATTTTGGCGAAACGGACGCCATGCTGACCGAAAAAGTAAATACCGTGCTTGCCAATGGCCTGCGCCCGATTTTTTGCTGCGGCGAGCCTTTGAACATCCGCGAAGCTGGCACACACGTCGATTATGTGGCTGCCCAGTTGCGCAACAGCCTTTTTCATTTGCCGGAGGCCGAATTTCGGCAGGTGGTCATCGCTTACGAACCCATCTGGGCCATTGGCACCGGCCGCACGGCTTCTGCCGAACAGGCACAAGAGATGCACGCGGCCATCCGCGCACTGCTTGCCCAACAATATGGCCCGGATGTGGCCCAGGATACCACCATCCTGTATGGAGGCTCCTGCAACGCCCAAAACGCGCCCGAGCTGTTTGCTCAACCGGACGTGGACGGCGGCCTTATCGGCGGCGCATCCCTGAAAGCAGAAGACTTTGTGGCCATTGTGGGGGCGTTGAAAGGTTGATTTCGAGAAAACCATTGATGGCCTGACCATCTATACGTATATTTGCAACGCTTTTTACCTGCGGAAAACCACGTGAAGCAGCGCCTTTTTTTTATTTACCGGAAAACAAGGAGCAAACCAGTTTGAACTCAACCAGCAACTTCCATTTCATTACTTGTTAACGTATGAAAAACGCTTATATCTGCTTTTCGAAAATATATACATCCATAATTGTGTATTTTTTCGTAAATTTATTTGGTCTTTATTTGTTGCTCCCGCTTGCTGCATTTGCCCAACAAGCGCCCGGAGACCCGGATCAATTAACGGTAAACAATAACGCTCCAAGCCAGGACTTCCGGGGCATCAAACTCGGCGACGTTACTACCCCCGCGGCCAATCCGCAAAATCGGCCGGAAGCCATCGTCCTGCGCACTGCCGATCTTCCACTGACTGCCGGTGAAACGGTGTTGGTTCCTGTTCAGGTAAACGGCTTTACCGACCTCGCAGCGTTCCAGTTTGTCCTGCGATTTGACCCACAAGTACTTCATTTTGATGAGGTTGACGTGCCAAACGAAGGTATTTTGAGTGCATCTGACTTTGGAGACTACCTCGCGGCTTTTGGTGAATTGCGCTCCGCCTACGCCGCCGCCAACACATCGAGTGTCCCCGACGGATCCCACTTTTTTACCCTGCACTTCACCGCGTTGCAAAATGGAGGCTTGCTCAGCGAGCACCTTTACCTCGACGAAACGGAACTTCCGGCAGAAGGCTACACCGCCAACCTGGAACCCCGACCCATACAGCTGGCCTTTGTGCAAAGCACGTCCCTTGTGGATCCTGCTGCTCAGCCCTTTCACCTGACCGCCCAACCCAATCCGGCCTTCGGCCAAACCAATCTTTACTTTTTGATACCGCAACCCGGACAGTCGGTCATTCGAATAACAGATTCCAAAGGCCGTACAGTACAAGAGCACCGGGCGCATTACCTCGCGGGGTCGCACTCCTTACCCATTGAACTGAACCAGGCTGGCGTATACTTTGCTTCCCTGCAAACGGCCCAAGGGCTGAAAGTGGTGCGTATTGTCGTTGGCGAGTAATACAATAGTCGACCTCTTCTGTCTATACGGTGCAGGGCGTGCTTCATTCAGTACAGCACGCCCTGCTCATCCAACCCTACACGTACACGATCATGCTTACCGAACAGTCCCTTCAATTCCTGTACGAACTCTCTCAAAACAACAACCGCGACTGGTTTGAAAAAAACAAGCCGCGCTACGAACAAGTACTTAAAAAACCTTTTGAGGAGACCGTGGACGCGCTGATCGAACGCATGCGCGCGTTTGAACCACAATTTGAGGCCAAAGCCAAAGACTGCATTTTTCGCCTGCACCGCGACACCCGTTTTTCAAAAGACAAAACGCCCTACAAAACCAATGTGAGCGCTGTATTGACCCGTCATGGCCGAAAAAGCCAACACGAACCAGGCTATTACCTCGAAATTGGTTTTGGCGCGCTCAACATTGGCGGGGGAGCGTATTTTTTAGAAAAAGAAGACCTCCACAAGGTGCGCACAGCCATTGCACAAGACCCCGAGGCTTTCCACGCAGTCGTGGAAGACGCCGACTTTGTTGCGCATTTTGAAGCCATACAGGGCGACAAAAACAAGGTGATGCCTCCGGAATTCAAGGAAGCTGCCAAAACGGAACCCTTCCTGTACAACAAACAGTTCTTTTTTTGGAAAGAAATGGATTCCCAACTGGCCCTCGGCACGGCGTTCATCGACCTGGCAGCGGAGCATTTTGCAGCAGCCCGGGGGGTGAATGGTTATTTGAGGCAAGCGCTGTTGTGAGTTGTGAGTTTTGAGTTTTGAGTTTTGAGTTTTGAGTTTTGAGTGGGGGAAAAGGGCTTTCACTGTCTTCGATTCAATGCCTTATCGAGATGCTGAACAACTCAAAACTCACAACTCAAAACTCAAAACTCACAACTCAAAACTCACAACTCAAAACTCACAACTCAAATACTTCCCCACAATCGGCATTCTCCGGCCCATGCCAAAGGCTTTTGGGCTCACGCGGATGACCGGTGCTGCTTGTTCACGCTTAAACTCGTTGATGTTGACCATGCGGAGGATACGGGCCACAAGGGCCGGATCGTACCCCAGGGCTTCCAGCTCGCGCGGCCCCTGGCGTTGTTCAATGTATTGATACAACACGGCGTCAAGTATGTCGTAGGGGGGCAGGGAATCAGAATCTTTTTGGTCTGGCCGGAGTTCGGCGCTTGGTGGCTTTTGAATCGTGTTGGACGGAATCACCTCCCCGTTGCGGTTCAGGTACGCCGCCAGCGCGTACACCTCTGTTTTATACACATCGCCCAGCACCGCGAGGCCGCCGCACATGTCGCCGTACAAAGTGCCATACCCTACGGCCATTTCGCTTTTGTTGGACGTGTTGAGCAGGATGTGGCCGAATTTGTTGCTCATGGCCATTAAGAGTGTGCCCCTTGCGCGCGCCTGGATATTTTCTTCTGTGACGTCTGACGGGCGACCGACAAACTGCGCCTGAAGAGCGCCGCTAAAAGCCTCTACAATGGGCTGAATGGGCAGTATGTCATACGAAATGCCCAGGGTTTCGGCGAGTTGTTGCGCATCGGCCACCGAGTGGTCGCTGCTGTACTGGCTGGGCAGGAGCAACACGCGCACGTTTTTAGGGCCAAGGGCTTCTGCTGCCAACACGGCTGTTACAGCCGAATCGATGCCACCGGAAAGGCCCAATATGGCTTGTTTGAAGCCTAATTTATGGAAATAATCGCGTATGCCCACCACTAAGGCGTTGTGCATCAGTTCCGTTTTGCCTTTGGGTTGTTCCCGATTGTGGCCGCCTTGCAGCACCTCATCCAAATCGAACACCCGCATGGTTTGCTGGAAATACGACATTTCTTCAAAAACCAGTCCATCGGGAGACATGACGATGCTGCCGCCGTCAAACACAATGTCGGTTTGAGCACCGGTATGGTTGCAGTAGAACAGCGGAATGCCGTAGCGTTCCACGTTGGCGCGTACGACGCGGATGCGCTCGGCGGCTTGTTGGTAGCTGAAGGGCGATGCCGACACGTTGATGATGAAATCGGGGCGTTCAGCCATCATTTCATCCAGGGGGCAAACGGTATACAAGGGGTTGTGGTTGCCCACATTCCAGATGTCTTCGCACACCGTCAGGGCAATGCGCTTGCCTTTAAATTCAACCGTGTGGTGCAATTTGGCGGGTTCAAAATAGCGGTACTCGTCAAAGATGTCGTAAGTAGGCAGCAGGGTTTTGTGTTGCACAGCCTGTACCACACCATCGTACAAGAAGTAAACTGAGTTGAACAAGTCTTTGCCTTCTTTTTCCGGATTGCGCGTGGGTGCACCCACCACAATGGCAATGTGGTGGCTCATGCTGCGGAGTACGTCGATGCTGTGGTGGCAACGGCGGATGAAGTCGTCAAACTCCAGGAAATCGCGCGGCGGATAACCACAAACGGCCAATTCGCCGAAACACACCAGATCGGCGTTCAGGGCCATCGCGTCCTGTACATGCCGAACCATGTTTTTCAGGTTGTCCTCAAAGTTGCCGATGTGGTAATCTAACTGAGCGAGTGCTATTTTCAAGGCTGCGTGTTTGGGTGCGTAAACAGAACAAAGCAACGACAGTTTTTGGAAAAGTCATTTATTCAAAACAATTTTGTCCCCGATTTATTTTCCTCAACTCCTCAACTCCTCAACTCCTCAACTCCTAAACCCCTCAACTCCTCAACCCCTCAACCCCTCAACCCCTCAACCCCTCAACCCCTCCACTCCTCCACATATGCTAAAATTCCCAATCATCCTGCTCATTCGCATTTATCAGTACACGCTCTCGCCGTTGCTGGGGGCAAACAAATGCCGGTACCAACCGTCGTGCTCCCAGTACACCATAGAAGCGCTGCAGGAATGGGGACTTTTCAAGGGATTGTGGATGGGCGTGTTGCGCATCGGCCGCTGCCATCCGTGGAGCAACCACCCTATGCACGATCCGGTGCCCAAACGCAACCCGAAGCCCTGACGCATGGAGCACAACGCCCCAATTACCGCCAGTTCAAGGTTTCCAGCATGTGATCCACGTCTTTTTTCATAAAAGCAACCACAGGAGCCAGGGAATCGGGCCTTGCCTTGGTTTCGAAATACAAAGCGCCGCGTAGAAAATGTCGGGTAGAATCGCTCACAAAAAACTGATATGAAGACGCGGCAGGGCCTTCTACTTCGAAAATCATCCCGAACACCCGTGCATCCGGCCGGTCAAAACGATAGTCCTGGATGTAACTGGCGCGCTGGTTGTGCTTGTTGGTCATTTCGAATGCATCGGCAACGAGCTTGTCGTAATCGGCGCGCGACTTGATGGGGTAGTAGCTGCAGTAAATTTTGGCGTTCAGCGCCTGGATTTCGAGGTTAAACCAGCAGTCGCTGGCCGGTTTTTCGTCAAAAAACAGCGTATCGCGCACCATTTTGGCGTACCGGGGTTGTTCGAAAGTAAAAGCGCAGTAATCGGCGTCGGCACGCACGTATCCCTTTTCGGGGTACATTACCCTTGGGTAAGCACGGGGTTTGGGTATTGGTGCCGTTTCTGTGCAGGCATGGAGCAGTAGCAACAAGAACGCCGCTGCGCTAAAAAGAAATGGTTTCATGTGTGGCAGTTGACAACAGGAGTGCAAAGGTGCAGAAAAATCGCATGGAAATGGATTGCCCGGAACACCCGCTAATCTATGGTATGCAGTTTGACGGCAAAAGCACCGCTGTCCAACGCAGCCATGGGCCCTGCGCCGCTGAGCAACAGCCCCGAAAATCGCCCGGCAATGCTGTCACCACTAAAAAAATCGACCTCTACGGTGAGGTCGTCGCTGATGGCATTCGACACGCCGGTGTAGTTAAAAGTGTCGCGTTTGCTGAATTCCAGACCGCCCCAGGCAAAATTCTTGAGTTGTAAGCGCGCAAAACGCGGGGTGTATGGATATTCGCCGTAACTTTCGTCGAATTCGAAACCCAATGCCATGCCAAGTGTCGGTTGTAAAGGGTCGTCTTGCCTGATGATTTCCACATACATCCGCTCCCGACTGTACCAATTGCTGAGGGTGTCCAACTGCGCTGTAGTGGTGCGGCTGGGCTGTCCAAACGGACCCTTCCCCAGTCCGATGCCGTAACGCAGCCAGTGCGCACGATCCTTGAAAACAAAATAAATCCCGTTCGGGGTTCGGGGTTCTGCCGCAGGCAGTGCGCCAGAGCCCATGCTTGCAGCGTTCAAGCGGCAGTTTGTGGCTTGATCTCCAAACGAAAAATGTAAACACATTGCTATTGCACAAAACCAAAAAAAGTGCGGTGATCCCATTCGACAAAGTTAAGTGATGCCCCACACATTCAAATATTCAATTAACGTTACCCCTCAACTCCTCAACTCCTCAACTCCTCAACTCCTCTCAACTCCTCAACCCCTCTCAACTCCTCAACCCCTTCATGGACATCTACACCGCCGACTTTGTGTCCTCTTATCCCCGCGAGAGCCTTTGCCCAAAAGACGGCATACCAGAGTTTGCCTTCATCGGGCGCTCCAACGTGGGTAAATCGTCGTTGATCAACATGCTCACCGGCAAAAAAGGCCTGGCCAAAGTGTCGGGTACACCCGGTAAGACGCAACTCATTAATTTTTTCAGGATCAACAAGCGCTGGTATCTGGTCGATTTACCCGGCTACGGTTACGCCAAAGTGTCCAAATCCAAGTTAAAAGAGCTGTCCAAAATGATTGAGGGGTACCTCATGTTCCGCCCAACCCTGGCCCTGGCATTTGTACTGATCGATTCCAACGTGCCGCCGCAAAACGCCGACCTGGAATTCATCAATACCCTCGGCGCTGGCAACGTACCCATCGCCATTGTGTTTACCAAAACAGACCGCCTGACGCCCGGACAATTATCCAACAGCATGGCTGCATTTTTTGACCGTTTATCCGAGACCTGGGAAACCCCGCCGAAACACTTTGTCAGCTCTTCTGAATACCGCACTGGCCGCGAAGAAATATTGGGCTACATAGAAGAAGTGCTGAAGTCCATCTGATTTGCCGTACTTTGCGCCGTTTGTCCCCCTTTGCTGTGAAAAAAGACCTCGTTGTTTACCCACCTGTGTTGGAAGATATGGAGTCCTGGCCCGTATACCGGCTCAGCCAGGACCGCGACGGATTTATCCGCGAAATCGACGCTTTTACATTTAAGCGGCTAAACCAGCGCTACCGAAGCGATTTGTCCGACCTCCTGGTCAAAACACTGTACCAGGAGCGCGAACGCATCAAAAACGAGCCCTGGAAAATTGACCCGCCCGATCAGCGCGGATTTTGGAACGATGTGGGCAAGGGTATGATCAAAAAATCGCTCGACCGCGAACAAAACGAAGCCCGGGTGACCAACGAAGCCCTGCTGCACCAGATCATTCAGCGTTATGCCGAAGAAATTGTGGGCACTTTCAGTACCCGTACCTTCCGATTTGCCCGCCGCTTCCTCACCATTCTGTTCAACCGGCTGTTCAACGCAGCGGTAGACAAAAGCATCGCCAGCCTCGTCCGGGGCCGCCGCAACCTGTACGAGCGGCTCAATGTAGTGGGCGACATAGACACCGTGCGCGCCCTGTTCCAAAAAGGCACCGTAGTGGTGGTGCCTACTCATTTCAGCAACCTCGACTCCATACTCGTCGGGTACGCCATGGATCAGATCATGGGTTTACCCGCCTTTGCTTATGGCGCAGGCCTCAACCTGTACAACTTTGGGCCAGCAGCGTATTATATGAACCGCTTGGGTGCTTATCGGGTAGACCGACGGAAAAAAAATCCGGTGTACCTCGAAACACTCAAATCCATCAGTACCCTCAGCATCGTGCGGGGGGTCAACAACCTGTTTTTCCCCGGCGGCACCCGCTCCCGCAACGGCGCTTTGGAGCACGACCTCAAGATGGGCCTGCTGGGCACCACCATTGAAGCCCAACGCATGCTGTGCCAGCAGCAAGACGAGAAAAAAGTGTTCATCGTGCCCATGGTCATCGGGTACAATTTTGTACTCGAGGCCCCCTTCCTCATCGAACAGCACCTGCGCCAAACCGGCAAGGAGCAATACCTGCGCCTGCGCGACGAAGGCTCCAGCATCCGCAGTTGGCTGCGCTTTTTTTGGCGCTTCTTTTCTACTACAAGCGACATCACGCTGAGCATCGGCCGACCAATTGATGTACTCGGCAATTTTGTAAACGCCGAGGGTGTCAGCCACGACCGCCACGGCCACCCCATCAACATTCGCGAATATTTCTGGTACAACGGACAGGTGAGCGAAGACCGCCAACGCGAGGAAGAGTATACCCGTATTTTGGCCGACAAGCTCCTGCTGCGCTACCGGGCCGAAAATGTGGTGCTGTCCAGCCACCTTGTGCCGTTTGCCGTATTCGAAATACTTGCGCTGCAACACCCCAAACTGGATTTGTACGGACTCTTGCGCCTTCCTCCTGACGAGAATGCGATTCCTTTTGAAACCGTGGAAAAAGTGGTTATTGGCCTCAAAAACCGCCTGTTCGAAATGGAACAGCAGCACGCCATTCGGCTCGCGCCCGAAATTTACCTGCCCGCCGCCGAACTGATCCGCCAGGGTGTGCGCAAGCTCGGCGTATTCCACAGCCGCAAACCCCTGCGTTTTGACAAAGCGGGCAACATCGAGTCGTCTGATTTTAAAGTGCTTTATTATTACCACAACCGGCTTTCCAACTACCGGCTGGAAGCCGTGGTGGCCGCCAGTTTAGCGAACGAAGTGTAGCACTTTTTTACGCCATAAGGCTTTGGGTTGTGCGATAATTGTTGGATTTTTGTGCTGTATAATTTCTTTTTTCATCCAGCCTTCTTATTACTATGCCCCGCCCCCTTTTGCTCTTGCCGCTCTTGCTGGCCTTTCCCGTATTGTTGTCTGCCAAGGCCAAAAACGGATTTAAACGACTCGAAGACCGCGAATATCCGGAGGCGGTGGAAGCGTTTGAAAAGTGTTTTGCGCATATCGAACGGGATACGTGCGCTTGTGCATTTGGCCTGTCAAAAGCATACCTGGCCCAACGAAAAGACCCCGCGAACATCGAATTGGCCGAACAATACTACCTGCGATGCAAAGCCTGTTTCCAGGCTGCTGAAAAGGAACAAAAGGAAGACTGGAAAGAAGATTACCACTTTTCAGCAGGATCCCTAAAAACCCATGGGCGAAACCTGGCCAATGCCGTTTGGAAAGTTAAAGGTGCCACCGCTTCTATCCAGGAAGCCGATGTATACCTGCGGCATTACGAAAGCCTTAATCCGGAAAACGACACAGCCGCATACAAGGTGTGCCAAAAAGCAGTACAAACGGTACTCAAGGGCTCGGCCGATTATCCGCTCACCCGCTATGTGTTCGACTCCCGCATCGAAGAATGGCAGCGCACGGCAAGCCCCAAGGTGCCGGTTATCGAGCAACTGTTGCTGGAAAAATACTTCGAGGCCAAACCGGGCGAATCCCTGCGTTCTTTTTTGGCAGAAAACCCCAGGCACCGCTTTGCGCAAAAGACCGATCGCGAAGCCATGTTGAACGCCTGGGAATCGGCATCGCTGGGGCCCAAGCTGGACCGGCTGGCCATGAACGACGATTTGCTCGAACTCACGCTGTTTGAAGAACAGGTGAACGCCTTGCTGAAAAACGACCCGTCGCTGTCAAAAAAAGAAGGACTTACCCCCAGCCAGGCCGGGGTGCTGGACGAAATAACGGGTGCAGGCGACAGCATTGCATTGGATGACCGCATTAACATCCGACGAATAAAAGCCGATTTGGCGCGCAATGCTACCGTGCCTTTTCGGGATGTAGAGGATCTCAATCGCACGTTCGTACAACAAAAAAAATGGACGGAAGCCGCCTATCTCCTTCAACAGGTCGAACCTTACTACCCGGAGAACAAAGCCTGGATCGAATCGACCCTCGCGATCGTCTCGGCACCAGCCAGGAACATCACGAAGAAAAACATTGGCCCATCGGTGAATAATGCAAAAAGCCAATACCTCCCGGTCATTACAGCGGACGGGCAGTCGCTGTACTACTGCCAGGAAGAGAATGGCCCACGCTTTTTTGAAGACGTGTATGTGAGCCGGCTGGTTGATAAACGGTGGACAAAAGGGGAAATAGTGCCACTGTTATCCACTCCGGGTGTCAACGAAGCGCCCCTTTCCATCAGCGCCGACGGTAACTACCTCATCATGTTTCGCAACGGGAAACCCTTTGAAACAACCCGGACGGCGGGCGGGTGGTCGGAACCGCGTCCACTGAAGCTCGATCTCTCCCGGTTTGAATGGGTGGGGACGGTGCAGATTTCCGCCAATCGCCAGGTGATGGTTTTTGAGGCGTCGCCGACCGTGCCTCCGACCAACATTGACATTTACATCAGCCAGGCGAATGAACTGGGGGATTGGAGCGAACCGCTGCGACTCGATGCCCCTATTAATACCAAGGCGATTGAGCGTTCGCCGTATTTGCACCCCGATATGACCACCTTGTATTTTAGTTCGGCAGGGCATTCCGGTTTGGGCGGCATGGATGTGTTCGTCGCCCGACGGCTCGACAGCACCCTGACGCGCTGGAGCGAACCAGTCAATTTAGGCAAGGAAATCAACACCACAGGAGAAGACTGGGGGTATCGGGTCAGCACCGACGGCCAATCGGCCTGGTTTGCTGCCGAGGTCTCAAAAGGCAATCAGGATATTTTTACGGCAATTCTTCCGGAGGAAGCCCGTCCGGAAGCGGTTTGCTCCTTTACCGTTCACTTGCAGGATGAAACCGGAGACCCCCTCGATGCGGAGGTGGTTATCGAGGATCCACTTAACGGTGTGAAGATTGGTTCCTTCCGCAGCAATCCCGTTACCGGCGATGTCTTCCTCACGCTGCCCACGGGCTCAACGTACTTTTATTACGTCAACAAGCGCAATTATTTCCCGGAATCGGGCCGAATTGATCTGCATACCTGCGTAAACAAGAAAGATACCATCGCATTGCGCGCGATCCGCTCCATGCTGGAAACAGGCAAGTCCGTATTGCTTAACAACATCTTTTTTGACTACGACCAGGTAACGCTCCGCCCGCAATCACAATTTGAGATCAAGCGGCTGGTCAATTTAGCCAAACAGGAAAATGTAAAAGTGGAACTGCACGGGCACACCGACAACCAGGGCGCCGAAACATACAACCTGGAGCTGTCGCAACGCCGCGCGGAGGCCGTGCGCAGCGAGCTGATTCGACTGGGACTCCCGGAAAACATGGTCACTACAAAAGGATTTGGGGAAAGTAAACCCCTGGCTTCCAACGACACCGAAGAGGGAAAACAGCAGAACCGACGGGTGGAGGTGCTATTTCTTAAATAACCGCAATACCTTTGAGCAAACTACTTGTTCAGTTATGACATACGACAATTTACTGATTGACTTCGTCGACGGCATCGCAACCATCACCATCAACCGTGAAAAAGCACTCAATGCACTCAATACCCAAACCCTGCTGGAATTGCGGCACTTTTTCGGGAACGCGGGCCTCGAGTTGACCGATCTTAAAGGAGTGGTGCTCACCGGCGCGGGCACCAAAGCTTTTGTGGCTGGAGCCGACATCACGGAGTTCCGCGACCTGAGCGCCGAACAAGGCGTCGTATTTGCCCGCAACGGCCAGGAGGTGTTTTTCCTCATCGAGCGCTTCCCCAAGCCGGTTGTGGCGGCGGTCAACGGCTTTGCCCTCGGCGGCGGCTGCGAACTGGCCATGGCTTGCCACCTCCGCATTGCAGGGGAAAAGGCACGATTCGGCCAACCGGAAGTCAACCTCGGCCTCATACCCGGCTACGGCGGCACCCAGCGGCTGGTGCAGTACATCGGCAAAACCAAAGCGTTGGAACTCATGCTTACGGCCGACATGATTGACGCCCAGGAAGCCTACCGGCTCGGTTTGGTCAACGCGGTGGTTCCCCAGGGCGAAGAAGTCGGGGCCGCCATTGCCCTGCTGGAAAAAATCGCCGCAAAGGCACCCGTAGCAGTGGCCAAGGTGATCGAAGCGGTCAACGCCTATTTTCAGGATGGCGCAGACGGCTTTGAGGCCGAACTCCAGGCTTTTGGCGACTGCTGTGGAACCGACGATTTCCGCGAAGGTGCATCGGCATTTTTGGAGAAACGGGCGGCGGTGTTTACGGGGAAATAGTTGGGCTTCCTGATTACAGATTAACTAATTTCTCTTCTATTGCTTGTTGGATAGTATTTTTTGACTGCTGGCCCACACCGCAGGCAGAAGCGTACTTTTTCCAGTTTTTTAGAATGGAAACAATCAATTTTTTGATGTATTCCATCATCCCCTCGTTTTATCGCTGAACAACTGCTTTATTGCTTCAAGGTTTTCAACCGGTTTCAGCAGCAAATCAAAATCGGGAAGCCGCTGGAGCAATTCTGCTAATTTCAATAAATACAAACAGAAAACCGGTACAACAGCAAAAAGCCATTGTACCGGTTTATCCTTATTTCTAAAACATTATTGATTTCGCCTGATGTATCACAGGGTGTAAACACCGGAAAGGCAACAATTTTACTTCTTCAACACCACTTTTTGCGAAGCAAAGGCATTGTCGCCTTCCAGGCGCACAAAATAAGCGCCATTGGGCAGGTCGGCAATGTTGACAAACAGGTTGTAGATACCGGCTTCGTATTGGCGGGCAGGCAAACCGGTCATGACGCGTTTTCCGTTGAGGTCGTATACGTTGATGGCCGCTACAGCAGCTTCGTCGAAACCGGCCTGCAGGAACACATCGCCCGCGCTGGGATTCGGGTAGCAAGAGAACACGGCTACGGCTCCTTTGATGCCTTTGGTGGCCGAGTTGAAAGGTTTCGGGTTAGCAGGGGCGGGCGCATCCTGCTGGGCTTTAGCCGGAGTCGGCGTAGAGACGATGGTGAGGTGGTTCTCTGCATTCAACGTGCGGGCACCGGACTGGAAACTTTCGCCAGTGGTGTCCACGTATACCGTTGGTACGTAGAAGAAGTCGGCCTGGGCAGCATCGGCGCGCAAGTCAAGCACAAAGTAGCCGTGGCGATCCAGGTCTACATATTTCAGGTGCGGGTTGTACGTAACGCTTACACCGGGCGCCACAGGAATAGGGCCGTTCATAGCGAACTCGAACTGCGCGGTGATGGCGGCGCCGATGGCTTCGTCGAAGTTAGGCGACGAAATGGAGGGCGTACCAAATTCTACGGCCCAGGAGCCTTCGCCTGTGGCGGGGTTGTAGCCTTCGCGGGTAGCGGGGTTGTATGGGTTTGGTTGTGGCAGGTAGAGGAACTGTGGCAGGGGGTATTGAGCGGCATTTTTGGTCACGTCGAAAGCCCACGACGTGTGGGAGTCGCCCGTAACCACCACCACATTGTCGATGTTGGCATTGCGGATGGTGTCGATGATGCTGTTGCGTTGGGTGGGGTACGATTCCCAGTTGTCTATAAACAGGTTTTCTGAATCGCGGATGGAGTCGAGGTTGGTGGGGTCGGGTGCGCCGTCGAACGCACCGGCGGCAAAACCGACGTTAAACGTGCTGAAGAGTACCTGGTTGCCCAGTACTTTCCAGGTAGCGGTGGATGTTTTCAGGTTGTTGATCAGCCAGTCGTATTGTGTGTTGCTGATGATGTTGCGGGGAGGGTTATCCGGCGTATCGAAGCTTGCGGGGGGTTCCACGCGGCCTTCGAGGCGGGTGTCGAGCATGATCACATCGGCGAGGTTGCCGTAGGTAAACTTGCGGTAGATGCTGTTGGAGGGGTTATCGCGCATGGGCAGCCACTCGAAGTATACCTGTTTGGAAATGGCTTTGCGGTCTTCCCAGAGGCCTTCGCCGGGGTTGTGGTTTTCGGCGCCGTCGGTGTAGGAATCATTGGCCGACTCGTGGTCGTCCCAGATGGTGATGAACGTGTGTTGCTGGTGGGCGCGGATGAGTTTTTCGTCGAGGCGGTACAGTGAGTATCGGGTGCGGTAGTCGGCTAAGTTGAGGATTTCGGTAGCGGGTTCGTTTACGCGGTCGGGGAGCTGGATGCCATAAGTGCCGGCGCCGTATTCGTAGATGTAGTCGCCGAGGTGGACGACGGCGTCGATGTCATTGCGGTTGGCAATTTCGCCGTAGGCGTTGAAGTATCCGCCCTCGTAGTTGGAGCAGGAGATGATGGCAAATTTGAGGTTGCTGACCGAACCGGTGGGTACCGTTTTGGCGCGGCCGATGAGGGAGTTGGCGCCAGCGGCCTGGAAGTAATAGTAGTAGGTTGCGCCAGGGTTCAGGCCGGTGATGTCGAGTTTAACGGTATAGTCTTTGTCGGGGGTAGCGGTGAAGGAACCTTCTTTAACGGTGTTGGCAAAGTTGGTGTCGGTGGCGACGAAGTATTTGCCGGTGATACCGGGTTCGTTGTTTTCAGGTGTGATGCGGGTCCAAATAACCACGCTGTTGGTGGTGGGGTCGCCGGAAGCGACACCGTGGTAGAACGGCTTCAAGTCGGCATTGAATCCCCCGCGTGGGCGGCTTACTTTGCCGATGTGGGTGTTTTGGGCACTTAGGCCTGTGCACAGCGCGAGCAGGACAAGCAGGAGGTAAGAGGTGCGTTGCATAAGAAACAATTGGTTAGTGTTGTGGGATAACAACAACAAAAGTGAGATTTGGTGTATTAAGGGAAGGTTAAGAATGGAAAAAAATTATTTTAAATACCGAAATCAATACTTGTCATTGAGTACACAGGATTTTCACATACATGCTCAAAAAATCCTGTAAAACCTTGCCCATTCTGTCTAATCAACCTTTTGCCTTTACCATGTCCAATATTTTTTTAACCAAATCCCTGGTAGAAAATGGCTTGGTCACATATAGTGCAGCCCCCAGTTCGTAGCCTTTGGAGATGTCGTCTGGATTGGATTTGGCAGACATGAAAACAACAGCGGTGTTGTTGAGCCTGGGTTGCGCTTTGATCTGTGCACAAATTTGATACCCGTCTACATCCGGCATCATGATGTCCAACAGCACAATATCGGGTGTATTTTTGTCAATGATGTCCAACGCTTCTGTACCGTTTCGGGCCACAAATACCTCGAAGCCATGCTTGAACATCAGAAATTCCAAAGGCATCAGGATGTGCGGGTCATCGTCAACCATCAAGATAGTAGGTGCGCTCATGGGACGTCAAATTCTGATTTACAACCTGTATTGGTGCCTATTGTTCAATGTGGACGATGAAAATGGCCCCATTGGGCTTGTTGGCCTCCACCTGTATGGGGTATTCATGCAAATCGAGGATGCGCTTGGAGATGGCCAGCCCCATGCCGCTTCCCTCGGGCTTGAGGAGTTTTTTATTTTTGATTTGGTAAAATTTATCAAAAATAGTTTGCGTCTGTTCGGCCGGGATACCCGGTCCGTCGTCGGCAATGCTGATGCGGATGGATTGCAAATCCTGGGCCACATGCAGGTGTATGTGTTGCTTCGCGTATTTGATGGCGTTGGTCAGGAGGTTGTAAAACACTTGCCACAGCAGGTCTCGGTCTGCACGGAGCACCACCATGGTATTGGGCATAAACACTTGAAAGCTGATTTTTTTCTCCTCCAGCAGGGGCTGAATGGACTCGGTCAGCTCCTCCATCAGCGCGCGCAATTCAAAACTCGAGTAATTCAATTTGTAGCGGCCGGCTTCAAACCGCTCCAGGGTCAGGATTTGCGAAATGAGCCTGGTCATGCGTTCCGACTCCTGCACAATGGTACCCAGGTAATGCTTGCGCTGTGCTGCGTCAAACACATCGTCGTGGTCGAGCAGCACTTCTCCCAAAGCACGAATAGACGTGAGCGGGGTGCGGAGCTCATGCGTAACCGTAGTCAGGAATTCATCTTTTTGCTCATCGATGATTTTAAGCTGTTCGTTGACGCTTTTCAAATCGTCGCTCATTTTTTTCAGCTCCGATGTTTTGCGTTTCAGCTTGTTGTTCAGGCTGAGCACTTGTTGCTGCTCTTTGGCCACATCGAGCACCTCTGTAAAGGCAATGCGTTCCTGGCTCGACACCGAACTGATGAGCATGCGCGAGGAAGCTGCGCCGATGATGCCGCTCAACACCCGTTCCGTAAAGTTGATCATGCGCGAATCGGTAGCCGCAGCATCGTGTTCCAGAACGATGCCGTGGCGCTGCGCGAAATTGCGCAACAGCTGATCGCTTTTCCGGGGCTGCAAAAAGGAGTTGAGCAAATTGCGCAAGGTGGCCAAGCTGGCACTGCCCCGGCGTTCGAGCTGCCGCGCTCCCGGAACAGCCACTTTGTGGATGTCGACAAATGCCTCGGCTTGCAATGCTTCCTCGGCCGATTGTTTGGTAAACAGCGACACCCCGATAAAGGTCAGCACGTTGACACTCAGGCTCCAAAATATGCCGTTGCTCAACGGATCAAGGTTGGGCAAGCCCAAAATATTGGTCGGACGCAGCAGCGCAATGCCCCATGGCCCGTGTTGCACCACCTGCTCAATTACAGGAGACCACCCTGCAAAATTAGACAAAATGAGGGTGTACATCCAGATGAAAAACCCGGCACATATACTCGCAAAAGCCGCCGCACGGGTGCCATTTTTCCACAACATGCCCCCTATCAGTGCAGGAGCCATTTGCGAAACAGCCACAAAAGAGATAAAACCAACTGAAGAAATGGTCAAGCGCTCGGCCACCAAGTGTTCAAAAAAATAGGCCAACATGATGATCAGCAACATGCCCGCCCTGCGCAACCAAACCACCCCTTTGCCTAAGGAAGAAGGCAAACGGTTGGCTTTTTTGCTGAGGGCCACCCAGCCCGGTATGACCATCGAATTGGTCAACATATTGCTCAACGCAATGGTTTCGACCACAATCATGCCGATCGCTGCCGACAACCCACCCAGGTACACCAAGGCCATCAATAGCCCTTGATCGCTTTTGCGCGCAAACAAAAGCAAAAAGGTATCCGGATCCGTTTCGGCACTGTACACCAGGCGACCGGCTATGGCTATCGGCAACACAAACAGGTTGATCAAAAACAGATACAGCGGAAACATCCAGATGGACTTTCCAACGTGTCGCTCATCGTTGTTTTCGGTTACGGCCACCTGAAATTGCCTCGGTAAAGTAATAAAGGCCAAACCTGAAACCAATATCGCCAAAAACCAACCCAGCGGATCCATCGCTGCGGCATCAAATGGATGGATTTGACCACCTTGCACCTGACTTACAAATTGATCAAACAGCGCTGCCGGGCTGCTGAACAAACCAAAACAAACCCAGAAGCCGACCATTAAAAAAGCTACCAACTTAATCACCGATTCGAAAGCGATGGTGACGATCAGGCCCGTGTGTTTTTCCGCACTGTCCGTTCTTCGGGTTCCGTAAATCATGGCAAACAACGAAATCACCATCGTACTGTACAGGTTCATGGTGGTCTTCCAGGCTTCCGGATGCTCCATTTGAGGCGATACAAATACCATGCAGGTAGACACCGCCTTGAGCTGTATGGCTATGTAGGGTATGATGCCCACGATGTAACACAAAGCCACCAAGGCACCCAGTGAAATGGAATTGCCATACCGCGCAGATATCAAATCGGACAAATTCGTGATGCGCTGTTGCGCACATACCCGTATCATGCGCACCCAAAGCATGGCCGCCAAAGGCATGATAAAGGTAGGGCCAAGGTACACCGGCAAAAAGCCCACTCCGGTACGAGCAGCATTGCCAATCGATCCAAAATATGTCCATGCCGTACAGTATACCGCCAATGAAAGTACATAGATATGCGCCGGGGAGACAAACCTGTTCAGCCTTTGAATATGCCTTGTGGCTATGCGGGCTATCCAAAACAACAGGATAAAATACAACACCGTCAGTACCGTATAACTATTCATCCGCTGTAGGCAAATCGCTTTTCATCGATATTTTCGAATATGTTCTTAACAGGTAAATAGCAAACAACCAAATGATTAGAAAAAAAATCAACACATGGCCCGGATGGTCAGACAATGTGCTTTTCATCAAAACCGTGACCGGAAAATTGATCAGCAAAAAAAGCAATAAAAAAAGAAAAACAAACCTGGCGAATACTTTCATCATGGATGTATTGTTGACATGCAAAAGTACAAATTTATGTGTAGGGCAACGATGCCCTACACATATTTACAATCGGAATCAGCTGTGTTCTAAAAATCAATTTCCATCGCCATTGTAATAGCCTCTAAGTGCATAATAGCCAAAGGTGATGAGGCTGCCCACAATGATGGGCGTAAGGATAAACAGCATGATGATGCCGAAAACCAGATCGGATTGATTACCAGCCAGGCCGCTGGTTAGTTTGGGCAACCCAATCGAAGTAATGCTGAAATACCCGGCATATACGCCCAATGCCAGCCAAACGATGCCGAAGCCTTTTTTTATCGTGTCCATAAGGAGTGCGTTTTAAGAATTGGAGAGAAGTTTTAAGTGGCCCTTAGTCGTTTATGGTCTTGTGGGTATTGCTATTGACGTACAGTAAACCGATGATAAAACAAACGCCTGCAATCACAATCGGGTACCAGAGGCCCTGCAAATACCAGTCGGGGTCCGTAGGTGTCGGGCCGGTGCCCTTTGCGTTGGCCGCCAGGTATGTAGCCACCGCAGGCATCAGGCCGCCAAACACGCCATTGCCAATGTGGTAGGGCAAAGACATGGAGGTGTACCGAATGCGGGTGGGGAACAACTCCACCAGGAAGGCTGCGATAGGGCCGTATACCATCGTCACAAAAACCACTTGTATGAACACCAGGAACACCAGCGACCAGTAATCCGCTGTTGCAATTTTTGTAACGGCTTTGATTTTGGGCTTTGCTGACGCTTTGGCGGCGTCGGCAAACACCATTTCTTCTTTTGACTCGTCGTAAACCGCACCATCCACAAAGACTTTGTGTGTTTTGGTGGTCCGAACACTGTCGAGTGGATTCTTTTTGTCGGCTGCCATGGTGACGGCCACCGTGCCTTTTTCGGCTATTTCGGTGCGGTGCCCGTTTGTAGCCGTATTGTACATGCTCCTGTAAATCGGGAAGTACGAAAGGATCGCAATGAGCATGCCCGCCAACATAATCGGTTTTCGGCCAATTTTGTCTGAGAACCAGCCAAAGAAAACGAACAACGGCGTGCCAAACAACAGCGCAAGCGCCATGATTTCTTCCACCTGGATGCCATCTACCTTGCAATCATTTTTAAGAAAGTTCATGGCGTAATAGTGGCCCGTATACCAGATGACCCCCTGGCCCATGGTAGCACCCAACAACGCCAAAAGGACAAATTTGAAGTTGAATCGATTGCCAAAGCTCTCTTTTAACGGGTTTTTGGAGATGTTGCCCGTGTCTTTTGCCTTTTGGAACAACGGCGATTCGTGCATTTTGCGGCGTATAAAATAAGACAGGATCAACATCAGGATGGATGTCCAAAATGGTACACGCCATCCCCAGTTGTCAAAGGCCTCTTTGCTCATGGAAGATTTGGTGGCCATGATTACCAACAGCGACACAAACAGGCCGAGCGTGGCAGTGGTTTGTATCCACGACGTGAGGAAACCCCGCTGGTTGTCTTTGGCGTGTTCGGCCACGTAGGTGGCTGCACCACCGTATTCGCCGCCCAGGGCCAAACCCTGCAACAAGCGCAAAATGAGCACCAACACAGGTGCCATAAAGCCAATGGTCTCGTAACTCGGCACACAACCAATCAGAAAAGTAGCACCACCCATGAGCACCAGGGTGACCATGAACGTGTACTTACGGCCAATCAAATCGCCTAACCGACCAAAAAACAATGCACCGAAAGGCCGCACCACAAAACCCGCCGCAAAAGTGGCCAACGTACTCAGGAAAGCCGCTGTGGGGTTGTCTTGCGGGAAAAATTTTGTGGAAATGATGGTTGCCAAAGAACCAAAAATGTAGAAATCGTACCATTCGATCATGGTGCCCACCGATGAGGTCGCGATCACCTTGAAGATACTGGATTTAGCTGTTGACATGAGGAAAAATTAATGAATGATGAAATGGGTGCCCTTCAACGTTTACAGGAAAATATGGGTTTGCATGATGAACTCCCCTTTAGAGCCATCGCGGGTTCGATCTAAGTTGTACGTTGGCCTTGAACTGTACTGCAGCGTTATTTTCGCATGGTGGCCGTTGATAAACCAGTTTACACCTGCGTCAAATTGGGTCGATGCGTCTTCCAAACCTTCAAAGTTTTTATATGTGGTAGTGACGTATGGCATCAACTGGTGCCCGTTGCTGAACTTGGGAAACCCATAGCCCAATTGCAAATAACCGATCAGGCCTGTACCCAGGGTGGGTTGTGCATTTCCACCGCGCGCAAAACCGGCCTCGGAGCCTGTAGCCGAAGCATGCAAATTCAAAATGCCGATGTTTCGAACGTAGTTCGGCCCAAAATTCATCACTTGAACCAACCCATAAGCGTGTAAACAGCCTTTCTTTTCGCCCTTACCGATGGGCATGTCCAAAAACGCATCTACACCAAAATGCGATTGGGCATACGTGTCTAAGGTAAAGTTGCGAAACGTGTCTGGCGCACCCACCGTGTCGAGCGTTGCACTCAATTGGCCCATGATGTCTGCATGATGGTACCAGCCAGCCCCGACGTTGAATACTTTCTTGCTGCCCAGATAAGAACCCACCGTAAAAGGCAGTTTGTTGTTCTCTTTGTCCCAAAACTGGTAAAAAGCATAGCCCTGTGTGGCCCAATTTTCCGTTCTGACCGGTTCGGATGCAAAAGCATTGACGGTGGCATATGCAGGCAGCACCGGGCTGTTTGTAGCCAGACTGCCTGTTGGCGCTACGCCCAGTTTGCCAACCACGAAAGGCTTGTTCACCGAAACGCGATAATCCAGACGCCCCAGTTGACCCTTGGCATAAATACCAAACTGACGGGCAAATTGATCCGACTGCTCAATGTTGTACCAGTTGAAAATGGGGGCATCCAGGGTCATGAAGTTCAGCGTGGAGGCAGATGCGATGCGGCTGACGCCATTCCAATAATGCAAACCGGCGCCGATGTACAGCTTGTCCTGCACCACCTGATACTCCGTCCAGGCGTCGTGGATAAACAGCTGAGGCTTTTTTCCGTCTGTACCCGAAGCGCCCTGCCCGTTGCCGCCCCCATTGACAAAACTCTGGTTGTTGATGCCGAAATGCGTCAGGATCAAAAAGCGGGGGGATATCTGCGCATACCACAGCACGCGCGACCTGCGCAGCGCAAAATCGGTTGTCGAGCTTTGCGGCAGCCCGTTCACGTCTACGGTGCCCGGGTTGTTGGCCGTTTGGGTCAACCAAAACTGATGCCACATCAAAAAGCGCACGTACTTGCTCCCGTCCTCATTGAGTTTCAAAGTCAACGGCTTGTACCCATGATCCACCGCGGGCGGAGCGGGGGTTGGAGTAGTGGTGGGCTGAGCCCAAAGACTGCCCAAATAGAAAAAAGGGAGAAAAGGAAGTAAAACTCGATATTTCATTCGACAAACAGGTTAAAGTGTGAGACAAAAAGAAGTATTGGCCGTTAACCCCAAACAAGTTTGATGGCCACTGTTGCCGAACAAATGTAGCGTCACACTCCGCAAGCTGTAAAATGGTATATATACTTTTGGTCAAGGTATAGTTAAAAGATCGATTTCCGAAACCGCACCCACTGTATGACCATAAACTTGTCGCCCAGTTCGGTGATCATGCAACCGCTGCCTTTCAACTGCTTTTTGTCGCGAAAAAAGGCCAGCAACTCCTCATGCGTCAACACCTGGTACGTGGGGTGGTAAGCCGTGCTTTGTGGTTTCTCAATATGGTATTTTTTAACCCAATTGGCCACAGAAACGTGCGAAACACCCAAAATACGTTCGATTTCGCGCAAAGAAACCCCTTCAAGATATAACTGCAACGCTTTGACCACGTAGTACGGGTCCGTTTGCTTGCCCTCCTTGTTGACCGTAAAAAAATAGGCACACGCCTTGCACTTGTAGCGTTGCCGCTCTTTGACGATACCGCTTTTGACTACTTCTGCCTCATGGCATTTAGGACACACGACCGACATAGACACGTTTTGAAGTTAACAGAAATGCTGAACTGCTTTAATACAATGAAAAGCAGCTTTTTAGGCAAACAAAAGCAAAGATAAAAAAATGTATACCAAATAAACATAAATATACCAAATTAGCAAGAATCTACTTGCTCACCCATTTTGTTGTGTCCTAACTTTGTTGCACCGGATCATTGCATCGCCTTGGCGGGTATTTGCTCCGATTTTGTGCTCATATCAGTCTCAACACCTAACAATGTTTCTTATGCCCTACCAAATTCGAACCCTCGAAGAATACCACTCCACATACGCCCGGTCGGTAGCCGATCCGGAAGGATTCTGGGCCGACATCGCCTCTTATTTCACCTGGCGCAAACATTGGCGTCGGGTGCTCGACTGGAATTTCCAGGAGCCGCACATCCGCTGGTTCGAAGGGGCCAAGCTCAACATCACCGAAAATTGCCTGGATCGTTGGGTGGAAACGCAGCCCAACAAGCCAGCCCTTATTTGGGAACCAAACGATCCCGAAGAAGACCATCGCGTCCTGACGTACAAGGAACTCCTCGCCAAAGTGACTCAGTTTGCCCATGTGCTCAAAAACAAAGGTGTTCAAAAAGGCGACCGCGTTTGCATTTACCTGCCCATGGTGCCCGAATTGGCCATTGCGGTGCTCGCTTGCGCCCGCATCGGTGCCGTGCATTCGGTAGTCTTTGGCGGATTTTCAGCGCAAAGCATTGCCGATCGCATACAAGACTCCAACTGTAGCCTGGTGATTACCAGCGATGGTGCCTACCGCGGCAGCAAAGACATCCCCATGAAAGCCACCATAGACGACGCACTGCTGCGGTGCCCGTCGGTGAAAAGCGTCATCGTCCTCACCCGAACCCGCACACCGGTAAGCATGATTAAAGGCCGCGACACGTGGTGGGAAGACGACATCCGTAAGGTTGAAACCCAGGGAAATCCGCCTTTCCCAGTCGAGATCATGGATGCTGAAGACCCGCTTTTTATCCTCTACACCAGCGGATCCACGGGCAAGCCCAAAGGCGTTGTGCATACCTGTGCCGGCTATATGGTGTATACCAATTACAGCTTCGTCAACGTATTTCAACACCAGCCCGACGATATTCACTTTTGCACAGCCGATATCGGTTGGATCACCGGCCACAGTTACATCGTCTACGGCCCGTTGAGCGCAGGCGCCACCTCCATGATGTTTGAAGGCATTCCTACTTTTCCAGATGCCAGCCGCTTTTGGGACATTGTGCAAAAATTTAAAATCACCATCCTCTATACCGCTCCCACCGCCATTCGCAGCCTGATGACCTTCGGCACTGCCCCTATTGAAGGCAAAGACCTCAGCTCCTTGCGCGTGTTGGGCACCGTCGGCGAGCCCATCAATGAAGAGGCGTGGCATTGGTACCACAAACACATTGGAAAGGAACGATGCCCCATCATCGACACCTGGTGGCAAACCGAAACCGGCGGCATCATGATCAGCAACCTCGCCGGCGTCACGCCTGCCGTACCCACACAGGCGACCTTGCCTCTGCCAGGTATTCAGCCTGTTTTGCTCGATGAAAAAGGCCAACTGATTGAAGGCAGCGATGCGGCAAGTGGCGTGCTGCCTGCCGAGACGGTCAGCGGCAACCTCTGCATCAAGTTCCCGTGGCCTTCCATGATCCGCACCACCTGGGGCGATCACGAACGTTGCCGAACCAACTACTTTGTGACGTATGACGATATGTACTTCACTGGAGATGGTTGTCTGCGCGACGAAAAGGGCAATTACCGGATCACAGGACGTGTAGACGACGTACTCAATGTAAGCGGCCACCGCATAGGCACCGCCGAGGTCGAAAATGCCATCAACATGCACACCAACGTCGTCGAAAGCGCGGTAGTAGGCTATCCGCACGACATCAAGGGGCAAGGCATCTACGCGTTTGTGCTGTTTCAAGGGCACGAAGATGACCCGATGTTGATGCGCCAGGACATCCTCCAGACCGTGTCGCGCATCATCGGCGCCATTGCCAAGCCCGATAAAATCCAGTTCGTCACCGGGTTGCCCAAAACGCGCAGCGGCAAAATCATGCGCCGCATTTTGCGCAAAATTGCCGAAGGCGAAATCTCGAATTTGGGTGATACGTCTACATTGCTCGATCCGGCAATTGTAGATGAAATTGTGGAAGGAAGGTTGTGACGATGGTAAAATGGAAGCCAAAATGCCTGTAACCGCGCCGGTTCAATGCCCTTTGAAATAACGCTGATAAAGATCGGTTCATTATTTCAATCGTAGAGATGATGGTCAGCATCGTTCTCGTAAGCATTGCCGTGTTTTCTCATGCCCTGTTACAGATGGACAGCGTAAACTCGTAGGACGAATTTCATCACTAAAGGTCATGGCTTACTGTACAGCAACCCCAACAGCCACTCGCGTTCGGCCAGGTGTGTTGTCTTTTCGATATCCAGTTTAAGGGCTTCGCGTCCTTTGGCATCTCCGGGTCGCAAAGACAGCAGTTTTTTGGTAAAGCGTACGAGATTGTGGTACATTTCCCGGTGATAGCCCGTTTTAGGATGTCGCTTCAGGTAGGCTGCGAAGCTGTCCAGCAGGGAATCCAGCGCGTGCCAGGATTCCTGCTCGTAGAACATGCGGAGGAGCATGCGCCGCGCATCGAAGTTGTACAAGATGTCCCTAAATTCCACATGGCGGAGCAGTTCAAGCGCTTTTTCAGGCTCAGGACGCCGGAAATAGTACGTAGCGAGGTTGTAACGATACACGTTGTCGCGTTCCCGGGGCGGCAGATACTGGGCGAAGGTGTGCAGGTACTCCAGGGCCCAATCCCACTCCTTCAGCGCCAGAGCCAGGTTGAGTATATTGCGGTAGGTGAAACGGGATAGGTATCCGTTTTCGAGGAAAACCCCGCGATGGAGGCCATCGCGGTACAAATCGAAAGCCTCCTTGATGTAGCCGCGTTGCCCCGCGTTGAGACGTCGGATGCAGAAGTTAATGGCCAAAATGTACAGGTCGCGCAGCTCGGCGTCCGGGAACAGGCTTCCGTGTTCGGCAATATCGGTTTTGAGGGCGGCAAAGCCTGCATCGTTGTCCTGTACGGTCAGCGCTTTATAGGCGTGGTAATAGGTTTCGACGGCGGGGTAGGCGGCGAAGGCACCCGACTCAACCATGGCGAGTGTCTCGGCGAGGTATGGAATGGGTAGTTCGTCATCGCCGTGGGTTTGTTGCGTTAGGGCAGCACATCCCTGACGTAGGGTGTTTACGGCCACAAAGGCGCTGAAGGCATCGCCAACAACCTGCAGGTTGCTCTCGTTGTTGCGCTGTTTGGCGCGCAGGAATTCCCAGGACTCCAACTCAAGCGCCTGTCTGTGGTAATAGTAGTCGATACTCCGAAAGGGCGAGGCTTCTATTTTAGCCCGGGTTTTGGAAAGTTCCATCTCAAACAGATCGTCCAGGCCGTGTTTCTTCATAGCCTTGCACCGGTGCAGCGCAAGCCCAAGCGCGTCTTCCTGCCAGTTGTTCCACGCCAGGTAATTCCGGATGGCTTCGGCGGCATAAGTCATGAGGTGACGCATGCGCGCGTCGTCGTAGGTTTGCTGACGGGTCTTTCCCTTGCCATCGCGGTGGATGAAGGCATAGGCGGCTTCTTTGCTAAATGTTCGGTTCGACCGGGGAGCCCGTTTTTTGTCGCCGTTAAATTGTTCGATGTACTCGAGCAGCCTGAGCACCTCCGGACGGCGGTTGAACGCGTCGGCTTGCATGGCTTTCAGGACATCCCGCCGGTCGGCATCGGGAAGTCCGAGGTAAAGTTTGACCAGCAGACTGTCTGTCATGGTGCGAATTTCATGTAAAAGCTGGGATTGGAGATCGCAACTAGAGTAAAATTTTGAACAAAAATATTGCAACTAATTTAAAATCAAATTTATAATTGATAAATTTCTTCAAAAAATCCGACAGTTTGATAAATGTGTATTTGTTTGCCCTCCGGCGGTGCGGTTAACTTTGGGTCATCAAATAATCATAGCACATGAAACGTACTTTTTATTCACTGTTTGCGGCTGGATTTTTGCTTGGTCTGGTTTCCCGGGCGAGCGCACAATGCATTCCGTCTGATATATGCCAGGAGGTCTCGTGCCTGCTCACATCGTCTGAGTTGGAAACGGGGCAATGGAATAACGCCGGTTATTCTGCCGAAATCGGCGGTGTAAATTTTTGGTGCGCTCCGATTACCCTGGAGTCCGATATGTGGTTTCTGGTGATGGCGGTGGATAGCTCGGTGTACATTGAATTGACTGATTACGATTGTACGATTGGAAACGGTCTTCAATTGGCGCTTTACCCAAGTTGTGATGCCCCACCCTTGGGCTGTTATTATGGGATTGGCGCTGGGGTCGACATGGTGGCCTCTATCACCGCGAAGACACAGCCCGGAAATCTGTACATTCTTCTGGTTGACGGATTTGCCGGTGACCTGTGTTCCTTCACCATTAAAGCGGAAGGGCTCTCCAATTTCACCGGGCCGGCAAGTGTGCTGGAAGGCGAAGTCCGCCTCGATTTGAACGGTAACTGCCAAACCGACAGCCTGGAGGTTCCGCTGGAGGGAATCCCCGTTTCATTTTTCGGCAAATTGAACAACGTTCAGTCCACGAATGCCCAAGGTCACTTTGAGCAGAATTACCCCTCCATTCCGGGGTTTGAGGTCGGGGTGTCCATAGGGAATCTGTTCAACGATTATTGGATCTGGTGCCCCGATACGATCGTTGTGGTTGCCGACTCCCTGGCGGATACAACAAATGTCGTTTTTCATCTTCAGCCGGTCGTCTTGTGCGAGGATATGCGCGTGGAAATCGGCGTGCCGCCATTTTTCAGGCCTTGCCAGGAATCGATCATCAAGGTAGACTACGCCAATTGGGGTACAGTGACCGCACAGGATGCCACCGTGCTGATGGTGCTTCCTTCGTCTTTCCAAATTCTAAGCGCCGATAAGCCGTTTACCCGGGTGGGCGACACCCTGCTGTTGGAACTCGGCGACGTGCCGCCGCTGTATATGGGGCGCATTGCGCTTCGGGTAGTGCTGCCCTGCAACAACAACCTGAATAACCAGACACTATGTCTGGAAGCCAGGGTTTTTCCCGATTCGTCGTGCACGGGTATTCCTGCCTGGTCGGGTGCGCAGGTGGCGCTCGCCGCCAGCTGCGAAGGCGATTCTCTGGTTCAGTTCATCATAGAGAACGTCGGCTCGGGGTCTATGCAGTACATGCAGGAGTATATCATCATAGAGGATGAGGTGGTGTTGCGCCACGACAGTTTTCAGTTGAATGCCGGCCAGTCAATGGTGGTGGAAGTACCCGCCGACGGCTCGACCTGGCGTCTGGAAACCGGGCAGGAGCCGGGATTCCCCGGTCTCTCCATGCCGTCGCTGTCGATTGAGGGTTGCGGAGGGCTCACACCCGGACTGGTCAACGCATGGCCCCAGGATGACCGGGATCTGTTCAAGGACGTTGAGTGCCGTCTGGTAAGGGCGTCCTACGATCCGAACATCAAGGTAGCTTCGCCGGAAGGCGTCGGTCAGGATCAGCTCATCAGACCCAACACACCCATCGAATACACCATTCATTTTCAGAATACCGGCAACGACACGGCTTTTTATGTGCGGCTCGAGGATGCCCTGCCCCCGGAACTCGACGCGAGTACGTTCCGCGCCGGCGCCGCCTCGCACCCGCACACCTGGCAGATTCGCGGCGGTGACACGCTGGTGGTGCTGTTTGATCCGATCGTGCTGCCCGATAGCGCCACCAATGAACCGGCGTCGCAGGGCTGGTTTGAATTCCACATCCAGCAACAGCCCAATCTGCCCAACGGCACCCTGCTGGACAACCAGGCTGCCATCTATTTCGACTTCAATAAACCGGTAATCACCGACTTCGTCCGGCATACCGTGGGCAAGTTGACGGTTCGGGTAGATGATCTCCCGCCAGGGGGTGAACGGCTCTGGGACGTTTTCGGCAACCCCCTGAACGACCGCTGTACTTTCGTGGCGCGACAGCAGTTATACGGCACTTCGCGGATGGAGCTGTACGATGTGCAGGGACGTCTGCTCCAGGTGCATGTATTTGAAGGGGATCGGTTTGAGCTGTCCCGGAACGCCCTGAACGCCGGAACGGTAGTGTTTCGACTGATATCGGCAAAAACAGGCGTTTTTTCCGGAAAAATAGTGGTGGAATGAGCGTAAAATTCGTCCTACGAGTATACTCGTAGGACGACTACCTTCACGAAGATGACCCGATGTTGATGCGCCAGGACATCCTCCAGACCGTGTCGCGCATCATCGGCGCCATCGCCAAGCCCGATAAAATCCAGTTCGTCACCGGGTTGCCCAAAACGCGGAGCGGCAAAATCATGCGCCGCATTTTGCGCAAAATTGCGGAAGGCGACACCTCCAATTTGGGCGATACGTCCACGTTGCTCGATCCGGCGGTTGTAGATGACATCGTAGAGGGACGACTATAGCAAACGTGATGCCGCAGTGGAGCGCCAACCATATCTTCTTTTTGGACAGGATTGACAAGAGTTGACAGGATTGACAAGCGTTGACAGGATTGACAAGAGTTGACAGGATTGACAAGATTGACAGGATTGACAAGATTGACAAGGTGGGACAGGATTGACATGATTGACATGATTTTTTAGTGTGTACGTTAAAATCCTGTTCATCCCGCAACTCTTGTCAATCCTGTCCCACCTTGTCAATCCTGTCAAAAATGGTGCCGTGCGGGATTAGGTGTTGAGGTGTAGAATAGCAGTAATCAGCCTGTTCAAAGATCACCCCTACTGCTTCACTACCCGAAAAGCAATATCGCGTCCGTGTCCTTGAACAAGGACACGGTGATGGGTTGATATTTACGCTCTTACTCGATCACCAACACTTTGCTCCAGTTCAAACCACCGGCCTGCACATGCAGCGTGTACAAACCCGCAGACAGGCTGCGCACCTCAAACGGCACTGTTTGCACTCCTCCGCCAGACAGCGCCAACTCGCGGCGCGCCACGGCTTCGCCCAAACTGTTGTACAACACCGCCTGTACATCGGCAGCACCGTTCAGTTCAAGTTGCACAAAAAACGATCCATTCGTCGGGTTCGGGTACACCTGAAGCGCTGCTGCGCTGCCCGGCTCGCCTGTGGCAATGGTTCCGGTTTTAAAATTGAACGGACCAACCCACGCACTCACACCAGCCGTGCCACAAGTGCTGCGTACGTAGTAGTCAAACGAGGTGTTGGGCGGAAGGCCATTGAGCACGTACGGACTATTGTCGATGTTTTGAATCAAAATACCCAGTCCCTGCGGGAAACCTGCGGGGCCCCACTCAATGGTGTAGGCAGTGGCATTGCTGCTGGCGTCCCAGTTGAACGACACGCTGTTGGCACCCGCATCCACCATGAGGCCGGAAGGTGGCAAACAAACAGCTGTGCTGAACGTGAACGGCCCTACCCAGGTGCTGAGGGAATCATTGCCCTGTGCATCTGTGCCACACAACACCTGGAAGTAGGCATCGTAGCGCGTATTGGCCGTCAGGCTGTCTACCGTAAACGGCGACGTCACCAGTCCTTCATCCTGTCCTTTGCTCAATTCAAAGCCCACAGGGCCCCATTCCAGGTGCGCACCAATGCCCGCAGTCAACCACGCCAAGGTTGCCGTGCTGAAGGAGGTATCCGTTTGGTCAATCTGGCCGATAAAGGGGCAAGCATTTGGATCGGCGAGGGCCAGCACAAGCTCTTTGCGGCCGCTGAGTTCATTTTTGGTCAGGTTGTTCAGCGTGGTGTTCAGGTCCGCCACCGCATTGGTCCACAAGGTGCCCTCCGCATTTTTGCGGGTAGCGATGTACAAGGCGTCTTCCTGTCCTTCAGCATTGGCATTGCCGCCATAGGCCAGTACAACGTCGTAATTTACCCCCGTGGAGCGCGCAGGTACAACGCCATAATGCACCGATGTGCCAGGCACCAGCTCGATGCTGCTGCTGTTGGCCGGTGCATTGTTCACCACGTAAAGCTGCATGCCTGCTGCCTGGCCGCTGATGCCAGACACCTCAATGGCCGACTGGCCCGGGGCGTTGTAAGCCAGTGTGGTGTTGCCGAGGTCGGCATTGTACACATACACACTGGTGTCGCCAATACCTGCGCCCGAAACCACACGGTCTTGTGCCGGTACCATATCGCCCATTTCCCCGTGAAACAGGTTGGCAGACAGGTCGTACACGGTCGTTCCCGTGCGCTCATCGAGGCGGTAATACGACACAAGACCATTTTCATTGCCCGTCATGCGGCGGCACATGCCTTGGCGAATTTCGTCTTCTGAACGGGCTACATTCCACACGCGCACTTCGTCTACCCGTCCGTCCCAGTAGTACAACTCATTGTCGTCGATGTATCCACCGATGCGCATTTCAACGGGTTTGAATTCCCAATCGATCACGCCGGTTTTGTTTTCCTGTTGGGCCAATTGGCCGTTCACGTACATTTTAATGACCGAGCCGTCATACGTGCCCGCCACATGCACCCACTCGTTGAGCGGAATGTCAAAACCCGGGTTGTCGTTCCAGTCGTTGCCGCTCATGTCCACAGTTGTAAGGCGGAAGCGCAGGGCGCCATCCACGTATGCAAAATCGAAGCCCGACTCGTTGGAGCCGTTGTCCTGACAATAGTTCAGGAACGATTCCCACTGTTGCAGGCTGCGGGCATACACCCATCCTTCGCAGGTAATGTTTTGGGCAATTTCAAGGATCGGGTTTTTGGATACGCTGACGTGGTCGTCAAAACCGTCGAAATCCAGTGCATTTCCCGCACCGACGTTGTTGGTCGGAATACCCGCGTCGCATCCGGGCAGGTTATTCAGGCTCACGTTCCATACGCCGTTATACGCTCCGGTAAGGGAGCCCTTGCTGTCGCTCACTGCTGTACCCTGACCTTCATTGCCCTTCCAGTAGTGCAGCAAATTGGCATAAAACGGGTGGTTGGGCGTTACCTCGCACAGGTTTTGCGCCAGCGTCAGGGAGTCGAGGGCCACGTTCCAGATGCGCACGTCGGCTACCTGGCCTTTAAACCACTCGCTGTAATTGAGGGTGCCATCCTGGCCGATGCCCAGGGCAAGCGCAGTGTTCACGTCGCCCAAAAAGGCGGTGTTGTTGGTGGCCAACAGGCGGCCGTCCTGATACAGATTTTTGGCTCCATCGCGGTCAAATGTGACGGCGATGTGGTGCCAGAGGCCGTCGTTGATGGTGTCGCCGTTGATGTCAATGCGGTTGCTGCCGTCACCGATGTTGAATTTCCAGGTGGTGCCGTCGCCCCGGCCTGCAATCACAAAACCCTTGTTTGATCCACCATTCCAGTCTTTGTTCGAGAGTATGGCCGGGTCGCTTGTCCAGCCGTTGGAGCGCACAAAAAGCTCGAGGGTAAAATCGACATTGGTACCAAAGTTGAGGTCGTTGTTCAGTTGCACCAGGTCGTTTTGGCCGTCAAAATCGAGCGCCGTGAGCAAATTGGTGTTCAATTCGTTGACTTGTACCACCCGAACCAGGGTATCGGCGGCGCAGGCGTTTGACACAATCAATACCACGTTGTAGGCGCCGGTGGCCAAGTAGGTGTGCGACGGGTTTTCGAGGCTGCTTGTTTCGCCGTCGCCAAAGTCCCAGGAATACGTGCCAGGCGTGGAAAGGTTTACAAATTCAACGGTAGACAACAGGATGTTTTCTTCAAAATTGGCGCCGGGCGCGGGAAACAGGTTGCCATCGGTCCACGACTCCTGATTGACCCAGTTGCCATCGGCGTTGCCTTTGGAATCGTAAGCGATGGTGTCAATGCCTTCGTTCAGTTTCCAGTAGTGCAGCAGATCATTCCAAAGCGGATCGCTGTTGCTCAGGGTGTCGCACTGGGGCACGTCGGCGGGAGTAAGTACCTTGTTCCAAATGCGGAGTTCTGAAATTTCGGCGGTACAACCGAACAGGGAGTACGACTCCGAGTAGGCGCCCGTGCCATCCTGACCGATGTTGAGATTAAACGGGCTGTTGATGTCCAATATGGCCGCCATGCTTCTGGCACCTTCCAAATCGCCGTCGAACCACAGCGACAAATCGCCGTCACGGTCAAACGAAGCCAGCACGTGGTGCCACTGGCCGTCGTCCAGGGGTTTGCTGCCATTCACATCGGTGCGTGGGCCACCGCTGCCCACATTGACCTTGATGGAGTTGCCATTGAGCGCAATGACAAAACCCGGATTGCCGCCGCTGTCCCAGTCTTTGTCCGATACAATGGCCGGATCGCCGTCCCAACCAAAAGAACGCATGCGGAATTCAACCGTAAAGTCCTGGTCTGTGCCAAATTGAGGGTCAAATGGCGTAGCAATATAGTCCAAACGGCTCGTGCTGCACAGTTCAGCAGCCGTAAACGGGTCGAGGTTGCCCACGTTGCTGATGGTGATGGTTTGCACAAAAGTGATTTCCTGACAGGCGTTTCCAGCCTTCAGTTTTACCTCGTAAATACCCGGATTCAGGTATGTGTGCGAAGGTTCAAAGGCGTTGCTGGTGTTGCCGTCGCCAAAATCCCAGAAATAGTACGTAGCGTCTACGCACAGGTTTTCAAACGTGATGATGGAGCTGGCTACGGAATAATCGTAGTTGACTTCAAGTACCGGCACATTGCCCGACGACCACTGGGTATTGCCCACAAAGGTGCCGTTGTTGCCGCCAATTTCGTCAGTCACGCTTGTACCCGCCCCTTCTACCATGGGCCAGTAATGGATCAGATTGAGGATGTAGGGAAAACCGGCATCTACAAAAGTGCAGGTAACGCCCGCCAGTTCAGCCGGGGTCATTACACGGTTCCAGGCGCGCAGGTTCACCACCTCGCAGGTAGCCGCTTCCGAGTACGTGCCGGTACCGTCTTGCCCGATGTTAAAGTTGAACGGCGAATCCACATTGCCAACATTGGCCATAGAGGTACTCTGGGCAAACTGGTTGTCGATGTACAACGTCAACAGCCCGTCGCGGTCAAATGTAACCAGGATGTGGTGCCATTGTCCATCGTTGACGGTGCCCGCCTCCAGATCGGCCCTGTTGGTACCGTCGGCGATGTTCACGTCGATGCCCTGCCCGTTGCTGGCAAGCGCGATGTTAAAACCGGCGTTTTTGCCCGAATTCCAGTCTTTGTCCGACACAATGGCCGGATCGCTGCTCCATCCACTGCTGCGCATGGCAAACTCGATGGAAAAGTCCTGTGCAGCGCCAAATGAAGGGTTCCAGGTGGTGGCAATGTAATCGCTGTTGGTTCCAAATTTTACAGAAGTAAATTCCAACTGGCTGTATAAAAAAGCGGTATTGCCCCACAACAGGACAAAAAGCAGTAAGTGTTTCATAGTGGTTGTGTGTTTATGCATTTGGGTAAGGCAAATTGTTGCGGCCTGTGGCGCTGCCGAAACAACACCACGGGCCACAACGCTTGTATTAGTGCTTGATGATGCGACGGGTCAGCGTTTGGGCGCCGTCCAGAATGTTGATAAAATAAATCCCGCCCTGCAAGCCGGCGATGTCTACCGCAATCTGCTCGCTGCCGCCAGCTATTTTCTGCTGCTGCACCACACGGCCAGTGGCAGAGGTGATGGTCAGGCGGGCGTCGTCGCCGGTAACAGGCGATTTCAGTTGGGCGGTAAACTGGCCATTGCTGGGGTTGGGAAATACGTCAAAGAGGTTGGCATCTTGCCAGTTGTTGCCGTTGTCTTCTACAAAAGTGGACTTGCTAAGCCACGATTTGCCGTCGAGTTTCCATTGTGGAATAAACACATCGGATTCCACTGTGCCTTTGAGCAAGTGGGCCATGGCGGTCACGGCGATGTCAGCAAGCACCGGCGTGTTGGCCAATTTAACAGGATCCACAGGATTGGAGGGCATTTGGTAGCTGCCTGGATCAGTGCCGGTGATTTCCATTTTGGGTACAGACTCACCCGATGCGTACCACCAGATTTCGCGTTCGATGTTTGAGTTGCCGCCGTGTCCGGTGCCGGTGCCACCGTGGTCGGTAGTGCCCAGAATGAGCCAGTCTTCCTGGTCGTACGTGGCGCGGGCGCGCAGGGCAGCTACTACTTCGCCAATTTCTTTGTCGACTTGCTGGATGGCGTTGATGTATTGCGGGTTGTTACCGGTAAATCCGGAGCTGTGGCCCGTCGCGTCTGGTTCGTCGTAGTGCAGGAACAGCACGTCGAGTTCCGGATCCAACAACTGGATTTTGGCGGCAGCGGTGACCAGGCCCTGTCCCAGGTTGCCGGCGTCAATAGACAGGTCGAGGCCCGAGTTGAACACATAACCGCCCTGGTTGTCGGTGGTACCCATAGGGTTCCAGGTGATGATCTGCACGCATTTGGCTTCAGGACGGTACTCTTTTACCCTTTTGAAAAAGTAAGGGTATTCGTTGTAGTTCGCGTTGGTGTAGTTGTTGTTGGTGATCTTGTGTTTTTGCTCCCACACGCCGGTCAGCATGGTAGACCAGGACGGGCCGGATACGGTGATGCCGAGGTGCCAGGAGTCAAACGTGTACAACCCTTTGCTGAACAGGGAGTCCATATTCGGGGTGGAGGCCTGTATGAGGGCGTCGGAGCGCACACCGTCAATGCCGATAAAGAGCACTTTAGGCTCTTTGGTGGTTTGGCCATAAGCTTGCGCAAGCGTCAGGATGGCCAGCAGGGTAAAGAAAAGTTGTTTCATGATCTTGAAGTGTATGGTAAGTGGTTGAAAAATGGTCAAAGGGTGAATTTGAAGCCTGCCTGACACCGTATGCCGTAATACTCGGTTTTCAGCGGGCGTTCGCGGCGGCCACGGTAGATCACCAAAGGTGTGTTGGTGAGGTTGTTGGCTTCGGCAAACACCGACCAGGGGCCGTGGAGCTTTACCGTAGCTGCCGCGTCGAGGCTGAGGTTTTTGCCCACATAAGTGTCGTAATCGTTGTTCTGGTGTATTACGTCCACATCGCCTGTCACAGGATCTGTTACGGCAAAGAGGTTTAACTCCAAGAGGTAAGGGGCCTTGTAATTGAGGGCCAGGCGCGCCGTAACCCGGGTGTTTTCAAAAAACAGTGCCGCATTGGCTAAGTGTTTGGACTGCCGGGGCAAGGGCTGCGGATCTGTTCGGGCCGGTATGTTCATCTCGGAAAACGTGCGGGTGTAATTGCCATTGAACCCAAAATGACGCCACCAACCCGGCAAAAACCCGAACTTGCTCTGGTAAGAAAATTCCAGCCCCGCCGCATAAGCCGTGGGCGCGTTCTGGTATTTTTTGGCGATGACCCCGCCCGGCACCTGAAACTCGTTGGACACGCCGCCGTTGTCGGCGCTTGAACTTTCAAAAGCCGTGTAAATGTGG
>Ga0247835_1000076_pt1 | contig 125190 bp, 90 predicted proteins | sample LaCtaG_3_FD_189912 | JGI IMG/M metagenome (GOLD analysis project Ga0247835, IMG submission 189912) | Freshwater microbial communities from meromictic Lake La Cruz, Castile-La Mancha, Spain - LaCruzMarch2015_13.5m | ecosystem: Environmental > Aquatic > Freshwater > Lake | place: Spain...
AACGAGGCTCATCCATCCTCAGGGACGCTTGGTTGTCACCGCTAACACTTAACGAACGTGGCAAACCGGGAGCACAAACAAGCCACAGTGGCGTGCGTGCAAGCGACAAAGGCTTCCTGTCGATGAATTTGGGCGACTACTTGAGTCTGTTGGATTGGACGGGTCGCCAGCGTGTTGGCAGCTTAGAAAAACCCACCATTCCGAAAGATCTTGCTCCTATCCTTGCAAGGATTGGAATAGAGGGACAAATGTGGTGCGACTTGGTGTGGAATTTCAAAAAATACTTTGGTCGTGGAAGCGCAGCAGGCTCGCCGGAGAGCCTCAAAAAGTCAGCTTCCCAACGAAATCGCAAATTTGTTCCAGGGCAAAACGCAGCTGCGGGATGTTTCGCGAGTTCGTGAGCCCATTCACGGTTGATTCGCGGAAACCAATAAATCCATTAGAACCAATTGGGACACACCAATAGAACCAATGGTGGTATCGCCCTGAACGCCCGTCAAACTATTCTATCAACTCGCAAAGCGGATTTTCGAATGAGCAAACAACACCACCTCAGCGGGCAATATTGGCAGATTGCTTCGTGGCTGCTATTCCAATTCGCGTTCATCGTTGTTTCGGAGTTATGGTCGGCAAAGATACTGCAATCGGGCGAGCCCATTCCTGAGAAACTGGTCGTGCTGACCTTTGACGACTCGGCCAAGTCGCACTTCACTGTCGTACGACCGATGCTGTTGACATACGGATTTTCCGCAACCTTCTTCATCACCGAGGGCTTCGACTTCAAAGACAATAAACGCGACTACATGACATGGGAAGAGATTTCCCAGTTGCATCAAGATGGTTTTGAAATCGGCAATCACACCCGAGATCATTTGGGTATCAGCGACAAGAATCTAGACAAGTTGACCGAGCAACTCGAAGGCATCAATCAACGATGTGTCGCTTACAAAATACCAAAGCCCGTGAGTTTTGCTTGGCCCGGCAATGCGTTAGCGTCTAAGGGACTTGAAGCGTTATCGGCAGCCGGTATTCGCTTCGCCAGACGCGGTGGTGCACCTGAGTACGAGTATGCGAAAGGACGCGGCTTTGCTTACGAACCGATGTTGGATCATCCGTTGCTAATTCCCTCCGCGGGCGACGCGCGACCGGATTGGGAACTCGACGATTTTGTGCGGGCGGTACAACAGGCCAAGTTTGGACGCATTGCCGTATTGCAGTTCCACGGAGTTCCCGACACGGCACATAGTTGGGTCAACACGCCCAAAGCCAAGTTCGAGCAGTACATGCATTACTTGGCCACCGAGGGTTACAAAGTGATCGCCCTGCGAGATTTGGAAAAGTATGTTGATGCTACGGTAAAGCCCAACGATCCCTGGGGTGTGATCGAAGATCGCAAGTCTACGATCGCGAATCAAATCGACTATCAGAACTTTCGTCAGCCAAAGAACGACGACGAGTCCGCGTTCTGGTTGCGCAACATGCTGGTAGACCATCACTACTCCTTGGTAGAAGCCTCAGCGGCCACGGGGCTGACCACCCAGCAGATCAAATCGGCCACAAAGCGACTGAAGATCGATAGCCCTACTCAGCTTCCCGCAGATCAACTACGAGTCTTGCCCTATCCAGGTGGACGTCATCCTCGCACCGGGTTTCGTGACGGTGCAATCCGTCCTCAGCGAGACACCAAGCTCAGTGTGTTCTTACCGTGGGACCCGCAGTCGTATGTCGTTGCCGATGTTCCCGAGGCGATTTGGTGGGCGCAACAGGATCGCCGCGAGTTGATGTACTTGGCGCATACTCACGTCAAGACAACCTGGGATCGGACGGGGCAAGCGTTGAGCCCGGTCGAGTGGCAGCGTATCGAGTCAGGCTGGAGGGTTGTACGGCGATTACCAAATGGAGTCGAATTTGGTTGTGAGGCTTATCCACAGGAACGTGACTTGAAGCTGAAATTGTGGATTGAAAACGGCTCATCCGAGCCGCTCACCGGACTTGTGGTGCAAAATTGCGTGATGTTAGCTCGCGCCGCCGGATTCGAGCAACTGACCAACGACAATAAGCTGATCGAGAAGCCGTTTGTTGCTTGTCACGATGGAACGAAGACGCGTTGGATCATCACCGCGTGGCAGCGTTGCGTGCGTCCCTGGGCCAATCAGCCATGCCCCTGCATGCACTCGGACCCACAGTTTCCCGACTGCCCTCCCGGAGAGACTCGACAGCTAAACGGTGTCATCTCCTTTTACGCAGGAACAGACATTGCGTCCGAGTTCAAGCGACTGGAACCATCCATCGCAGAGCATTGATTATCGAGTTGCTCTGGGCTTGCCACCCTTTGCTCACAAAAACGTCCGTTGGATTACCGAGCTTCTATCGACGATGGAGTCTGCACCATGTGGTCTTGCATGAGAATCGTAGTGTCGCCGCGTTTCCCGCATGGACTTTTGGCTTGAAGATCGGGATGCGGGGCTCCTTGCGGATCGAGACGAGCGACCAACGTATCCCACTTGACCACACCCTGCTTGTCTAACGTCATTTGCAACGCCCAACCAGTCTGAGTCGCTTCGCTTTCGAAACCATTGAAGACGAAATTGCCCAGGCTATAAACAATAAGGTGCCCTTGGTAGTACTCCACTTCTTGAGTCACATGCGGGTGAGATCCAACGATGACGTCCGCGCCCGCGTCAATCATCTTGCGTGCGAATTGTTTTTGTCGATCGTTTGCCGGCTCTGACTCCCAGCCCCAATGCATATACGGGATCACGACATCGGCTATTTTCTTGGCTGACTGGATGTCTGCCAACACCCGCTCGTCATTTTCGCTCCACGCGACCCCCGCTTCGTTGTCTTGTGCTTGGAATGATTTCATAAAGACTTCGCAATAGCCGAGCATCGCGATCTTTAAACCATTGCGTTCGATGATCCACGGTCGATGCGCGGCTGCAAGGTCGCGTCCACCGCCAAAGTAGGGAATCTGGGCTTTCTCAAGTCGCTCGCATTGCTCGACAAAAGCCGGCTTACCGAAATCGCACGAGTGATTGTTCGCGACCGAAAGCCCCGTGAAATGCTGCTTCAACAATGGAACTACGCGAGGGTGCGCAAGGAATGTGTAAGGCTTTTCCTCGGCAACACCCTTTTCTGCGATAACGCATTCGAGATTGCCGATCGACACATCTGCCGCTTTGAATATCTCAGCAAACGCTTGAAACGGATCTTTTCCTTGCTCGATCTGAATCCCGGTTTCTTCGTCTTTCGCGACCATGATGTCCCCCACCATGATCAACTTGACTTGAGTCGATTCATTGACCGCGGGCGTATCTGCTCCTCTAGTTGGGCGAATGGCTGCGAAGCAAAGGTAAGCGACATGGAAAAAGATCAGGGCACGATGACACGACATAGCAGGTTCCAAAGGAAAAATGACACAATTTCGAAGGCAATCTTCGAGTATTCTAGTGAACTCGTCTCGAATGATGTTCAATCATTTAAGAGGATGTTGAAAATCGTGCTGTAGTGATCCGTCCAGAGAGCGATGTCCGGCCAGTCGCGGTCGATGGCCGTGGAGATTTTTTCTCCAGTGGACGGATCTGTGCTCTCGCGATACTGGGGAACCATGGGGGTTTCCGCCAGAAAACGCTCGTCGTTCGTGATAATGAAATAGTGGCTTCGCATCGCATGCTTTTGCGGTTGTTGTTCGCGGTAGATGCTCGTGTAAGGCATCTTGAGGACTTGTTTTGCCGCATTCTTAACAACTGGGTATAGGTTTAGGAAGCTATTGGTTATGTGAATACAGACGAATCCACGAAGCGAACCGTCCGCATTCTTTTTGAGGTGTCGCCGATAAATGTCAAAGGCCTCGCGTGTCAATAAGTGGGCCGGTACTGAATCACCGCTGAACGCGTCCAGGACAATCACGTCGTATTCCTGCGCAGGTTCTCGCTCCATCGTCAATCTGGCGTCTCCCAAGCGAACTTCGATCGGTTTTCCCAATCGCTTCTCGTAATCCGGGAGATACCAAAAATGCTCTCTGGCAATTTGTTCAACCAACGGGTTTATTTCGTAGAGAACACATTCGTCCGCCGCTCGATCGCCTTCCGAAGCGCGAGCGTAAGCTGCCAGCGATCCAGCCCCTAAGCCGACAACTGCAAATTTAAGCGGCTGATCGCGGAAGGGCCCATTCAAGCAATAGTCGAGTGTCCGTCCGACACCGCTGTCATGATCATAGTAGGTTAATGGCGCATTTCTTAACGAGGGTTGAGTCAACTGACGCCCATGAAGAATATTTCCACTCCAAAAACTGCGTCGACTGTCGGAGGGGCCTCTGGGTATTCCGTCGTTATCGCTGGCTGGTATTTCCAGCGTGTAACTGCGGTCTGCGACTTGAACGGTACCGTAGAAATTGCGAGCTTTCAAAATTGGCTTGTCAACTATACCGTCGCTACTGATCGAGCTGCGCCATTCGAACGGATCGACCGTCCATGCAACCAGCAACGTCGCAGCCAAGACGACACCCAGGACGCCAAGCACGCTTGTCTTCATCGATAACCACTTTTGCATGGCGGTCGAAATCAAAACATGCAACGCCAAAGCCAAACTGATGAATAGGCCGAACGGCCACTCGTAATATTCAACAAAGAACGGTGTCGCAACGAAGGTGATAAACAACCCGCCCACAGCTCCACCGGCCGAGATCATCAAGTAATATTCGGTGATGAACTTGCTGTTCTTGGGTCGCAAGCTAACGAGCTCTCCGTGGCAAACCATACAAATCGTGAACATGGTCCCAAAGTGCAAAATCAAATTCGGAATGAATGTCAGGTCGAGATCCAAGACCGTCAGCCCCAGAATCCCAAAAACGCACAGTCCGCTCCGGAGCTCGCGAATGTACCAACGCGGATGGTCGAAACAAATGATAAACGTCAGCAGGTAAAGCGCGAGTGGAACAATCCACAAAAACGGGACCGTGGCGATGTCGTGACAAACATGGTTTGTCGTTGCGATAAACATCAACGAGGATAGACCTGAAAGAGCGATGCATGCCCCACGCCGCCAGAAGCTAGGTGCGGCGGCGGTCGATTGAGCCGAGGAATCCAAGGAAACTCCAGCCGCAGCGGACCCGTGAATCGACCCGCCTGTTTCCACTACGACGATCCGACCGATTTTCCACGCGCAAATCATGCAGAACATCGCAAACAACCAAAAGCCTGCCATCCAAAAGTAACCCATCGTCTTCAATTCCAGAAAGGGCTCAAATAGAGCCGGAAAGGAACCGAGGGCCAGCAAGGAACCGAGGTTGGACAGCGAAAACAATCGATAGGGGGACCGTCCGGGATATGCTTGACTAAACCATGCTTGAATAAGTGGGCCGGTGGTCGATAAAACAAAGTAGGGGAGACCGACACAGAGGGTGAGCAACATCAAAATTCGTAATGTCGGATCTTCGTTGCCCTCAGGCTTCAACGAGCTAATCGGAATAACAAAGATCGCCATGATCGACGCCAATACAAGCAATACCACATGCAGTTTGACCTGAACCGAAAGCTTGAGCCGACTTGCCAAGAGATGGGAATAGACGTACCCCAAGAAGAGGGTGCATTGAAAAAACAGCATGGCGGTTGTCCAAACTGCCGGACTACCTCCGAACCAAGGCAAGATAAACTTGCTGATCAGCGGCTGTACTTGAAATAACAAAAAAGCGCTTACGAAAATAGTAAGCGAAAGCCAAAGCGCCAATCCAAGCGGTTTTTTCGATTCCATCTATCCCTCAAAACGATGTAATTACCGTACAGCGACACAAACATTCTTGTCTCGCTGTTTCCCACTAGAGAATGCGATATGGAGAGGATAGTCGACGATTCTCGAAAATGCATAGCCCACGCGTGAACCACAGCAAAGTTACTCAGGGCAAGTTATCCTTAGTCGAACACCATCCCATCATAACGCCTTTTTCGGTTGAATGCCAAAAGACTTCGCCAACTGCTCGGAGTTTGGATCAAAAGGTTTATCGACTTACTCATACAGCGTGAATAGGCCGCTGTGGTCGAGATCGCCGCAGGATCGCGTCACGACCAGTTCTTCCCACTGATCCAGCGAGTTGTCGAGCGTTGGGGAACGGAGTCCAACCGCCGCTGCTTGCTCAACAATCAATCGAACATCCTTCAACTGCCACTCGGCCCGACCGCCTGCTACGAAGTCTCGGCGCACCATGCGATCTCCGTGGAGATCGAGAATGCGGCTGTCAGCAAATCCACCTAGCATGGCTTGCCGAGCAGCGGCTGGGTCAACTCCCGAGAGTTCGGCAAGCCGCAATGCTTGAGCTACTGCGTCGATGGTTTGAGCAACGATCAATTGATTCGCTAGTTTGGTTACTTGCCCGGAACCGGAAGGTCCAAGATGAGTTACACGTTTCCCGACTGTACGAAGTATCGGTAAGGCTCGCTGAAAAGCGGACTCCGAGCCACCTGCCATGATCGAAAGCGTTGCAGCCTCGGCACCGACTTGGCCTCCGGATACCGGTGCGTCGACCCATGTCATTCGCTGGGCGAAGTTCTTGGTCGAAGGGACGCTTGTCGTTCCAAAGTCGATAATCATCGCGTCGCGGTCGATTTTTTCAAAAAGCCCAGACTTGCCAAATACGACGGATTCCACAACGTCCGTAGTTGTCAAGTTAAGGCAAATTACGCCCGGTCCTATAGCCGCTGCCAATTCAGGAAGTGTCTCGAAAGTCTTCATTCCTTGCGATTCCGCAGTGCGACGGGGGCCTGGGCTGCGATTCCAAACCAACATGCTGGCACCCGCCGCGCTCAGATGCCTTGCCATGGGAGCCCCCATGTTTCCAAGCCCCACAAAGCCTATTCGCTGTCCATTTAACGATTCCCTCGTCATCATTCGTCCATTCCTCTGGCAACAGGTCGAAAAAAATGCAGGTCGAGTATACCTCACCCGCCGTGAGTTGCTTCCTGCTTGCTATACTTTTCGAACGCTGTGGCAAGCGAAAGTTGCGTCTAGTGAACTACCAAAACGTCGAGACCAAGTACGATGCGAGTTGTGATTACAGGTGGTGGCGGATTTCTCGGATCGCTTCTATGCAATGCATTGATTCAACGTGGAACATTGACTGGCCCCAGCGGACAGCTTGAGCCGATTGATCGAATACTCTTGGTCGATCGGCACTTTCGCGAACCTGCCACGGGGCAAAGCACACCGAAAATCGTCACACAGAAAGCCTGCGACATCAGCGATCGCGACGCAGTCTTTGACGCGATCGAGAGTTCCAACGAAGTATCCATTTTTCACTTGGCCTCGATGGTCAGCGGCGAGTGCGAAGAGCGATTTGACGATGCCATCCGCATCAATCTTGTCGGTGGACTAAACATTTTCGAAGCGGCCCGCTCAGTAGCCAAGAAATCTTCGTCGCCCCTCCGTCCTCGCGTTGTCTTTGCCAGCAGCATAGCCTGCTTTGGTGGAGATACGATCCCAGATCACTTCTCCGATGATTCGAAATTGTTACCTGGTACGACGTACGGTATGACCAAAGCCATTTGTGAGCTATTGATCAACGATTGCTCGCGCAAGAGGTTTTTTGATGGACGATCGGCTAGATTACCCACGGTGATCATTCGGCCCGGAAAGCCAAATGCGGCAGCTTCGAGCTGGGCAAGTGGCATGTTTCGTGAGCCGCTGAATGGTGAAGACTGTTTGCTGCCAGTCCATCGTGAGCAACGTCATCCCATGACGGGATATAAGACGGTGATTGATTCTTTGATTTTCATTCACGAAATACCCGAGGAGCAATTAGGTCGTGACCGCGGCATTGGTTTGCCGGCGCATCAAGTCACACCCAACATGGCGGAACAAGTTCTTCGAGAAATTGCCCAATCACACGGAAGGAGAATTGGCAAATTCACCGATGCGTTTGATTCACGCATCCAAGGCATCGTCAATGGATGGCCGACTGCGATCCATAGTCGGCGAGCCGAGAAATTAGGATTGCCGATGCCTCCCCCTCTTAAGACCATCGTCGAGCAGTACATTCAAGATTTTCTGTAGCCGTTTGTTCCAACCGTTGGCCGTTGGACGAGCGGCAGACTGAAAGCTACCAATCATAACCCGTTGCGTGAGGGACCTGCAGTCAACGCGTCGCTTACGCGTCGGGTTACCATCGCTTGCTTCCTAGAAGTGTCTTGCTCCTACGCGAAGTGTCCTAGGACTCGGTCTGTGATCCTTGGGAAAAGCCGACCAGCCCAAACGAGGGCTTTGCCCCCAAGACTGATGATCATTTCACGTTTGGATCGAACCAGCGTTGAGATCGCAAGTTGAGCCACCCGTTCGGAAGACATGCTCCCAAGCGATTGACTCTTTTCATCGGCATTCGTTTCAACAAGTGACTCTAGAAACTCACTGCGAGTCGTGCTAGGGCTGAGCATGAGCACTTCAATCTTTTTTTGGGCCAACTCCACACGCAATGATTCTGCCCAACCGCGCATGGCGAACTTGGCCGCGCAGTATTCGCTTTTGTTCGGAACGGCGCGATGCGAGAGCACCGAACCGATGTTCAGAATGGCCGGACGAATACCGCGCTCGAGTAGAGGCAAGCAAAGTCGCGTTAGTTCCACCGGCGCAAAGAAATCAATTTCCATGACTTTGCGCAAGCGATCGCTGGTTGCATCATCGAATCGGCCGATCGCACCGGCACCCGCATTGTTGACCAAACAGTCCAAGCCATGAAAGCGGGATGCGGTCTCGTCAACGATGGCTTGGCGATGTTTCTCGCAAGTAAGATCGCCAGCCAAGATATGAATTTTGCCCGGCAAGTTATGGCAGACATGTTCCAGTTCTTGAAGCCGCTCGAGTCGACGCGCGGTTGCCAAAACGGACGCTCCGCGTCGACAAAGTTGAATCGTTAGTTCGCGTCCGATACCGCTCGATGCACCCGTCAGGATGATGCGTGCATTTTTGAGATCTCGTCGAGCCATAACCTACGCAACTTCGCCAATCGCGCCTGTCGCAGGGTTAACCGTAACTTGGTCGGTTGAACCAGCAGGCTTTTCGACGGGCAAGGGTGGCAAGAACGTGGCGGAATCCGGGCTTTGTTTCTCATGCGCAACTGGAATCTTACCCTTGATCACGCGAATGTCAGCACCTTGAGCCGCTAGCTTTCCAGCGACGCTGCTAGGCATTCGGCAATGCACCAACGCGAAGTCATCGTTATACTGTTTGGACATTATCTCGGCAGCGCTTGCAAGCCAAGCAATTGTCTTGCCATCGTCCAAGGGTAAGCGCACCTCCAACTCGACAAAGTTCTTGGTCAGTGCGTCGCTGACGGCCATGGCAAGCTGCGAGATTCCAATGCCACTGCGAGCTGAAATGGGAACTGCGTTAGGATAACGCTCTCGAAGTGCCACAACGCGTTCGCTTGCTCCCTCGCAATCGACCTTGTTCAGGACCAAAAGCGTGTCTTTCTCCTCGATACCGATTTCGTGAAGGACTTTGTAGACGGACGAAATTTGATTCATGACGGATGGATTGCTTGCGTCGGCAACATGAATTAGCAGGTCCGCCTGCCGCGTTTCCTCGAGGGTGGCTCGAAAGCTGGCGATGAGTCGGTGAGGCAGGTCGCGAATGAACCCGACTGTATCGCTGAGCAAGATGGGTCCCCAGCCGGGCAACATCCATTTGCGAGTGCGTGTATCGAGGGTTGCAAAGAGCTTATCGACAGCCAACACATCCGCATCGGTCAGCACATTCATCAGCGTGCTTTTGCCTGCGTTGGTATAGCCAGCCAGCGAAACACTGAAGGTATCGCCCCGCGAAGCAACTTCGCGAGCTTTGCGTTTTTCGACTTTTTCTAGTTCTGCTTTGAGATCGTGAACTCGTTTTTCAGCGAGGCGACGGTCAACTTCCAATTGTTTTTCACCTGGGCCACGCATTCCAACACCCATGCCTTGGCGAGACAAGTGCGTCCACATGCGTTTTAGTCGCGGCAAGGAGTACTCGAGTTGGGCCAACTCGACGGAGAGTCTTGCCTCATGCGTCTGTGCGTTGGAGGCAAAGATATCGAGGATGAGCTCAGATCGATCGATAACCTTAACGTTGAGGGCTTTTTCCAAGTTGCGTGTTTGAGCCGGGTTGAGATCGTTGTCAAACAAAACGACGTCAGCCGAATGCAGTTCGACCAATCCTCGCAATTCAGAGACTTTCCCCTTGCCTAAGTAAGTGGTTTGATCTGGATGATCGCGTTTCTGAATAACGCTCGCAACGACCGTGGTTCCGGCGGTTGTGGCTAAACCGGTCAACTCATCGAATGGGTCTTCGGCCAAAAAGTCGTTAGGCAATATTAAACGCGCGAGAACACTTCGTTCGCTAGCCAAACTTTCCGATCGATCATGTGTTTGCAAGAGGTTGAATTCTCCTTGAACAGTAAATGGGTGTGGAATGGGGAGTAAAAAGGGGGAGTGGAAATCCCTACAGGATTGCTTAAGTATAGCGTGAGCCGGTCGCGGTGGGCAAAGAAAACTTTTCGCTCGGCTACCCAAGAGAGGGTACAACGGAAAAATGGTTCGCCAATAGCCGAATTTTCATGAATGCTGTTCTTGGCAAAAACAGGCTCCAATCCCGTCTTGAACTCGTTCCCCTTTATGATTCGGGCGATGTCACTTGCCGGTGAGCTTCGAAGAGACCGACCCCAACGGCGACGGATAAGTTCAAGCTCCGCACAGGCCCCACCATCGGCAGTGACAAACAGCGATCGGCATACTCAGCGCGGACGGAGTCTGGTAGCCCACTCGACTCACTTCCGAAGACTAGCCAGTCCCCTTTTTCAAAAGCGACTTGGGTGTAATTCTTGGTTCCGAATTTGGTAAAAAACCAGGTGCGTTCCAATTGCATCAATTCGGTCATTTTCGGCCATGAATCGACGGCCTCCCAATTGAGATACTGCCAGTAGTCAAGGCCAGCTCTCTGCAGTTGCTTGTCGTCCAACCGAAATCCAGTGGGCCGCACTATCCAAAGCTTGGCGTTGAGCGCAACACAGGTACGTCCGATGTTGCCCGTGTTTTGTGGAATCTCCGGTTGGAAGAGTACGATGTTGAAACTGATACTAAATCTCCAAGCTTTTCAGTCAGATCAGTCAGACACTTCGGTTCGTAAGCCCGCCTACAACACCATGGCCTTCGATCTTAAAAGCACAGGCTAGCAGCCTGTGCTACGGGTGAATCTCATGATGCCGCTTGCCTAAGTTGAATGACTGACTCTCGTTTCAAGAATGGCGGGGCCTATTCGTCTATTGTACTCACTTCACCTAGACCTGCACTGATCATAGCGGCTAACACAGGCATCGAGGTGCTTTGCGAGAAAAATCGAACGCTTCCATCGCAAAAGACAGCTTGTGACCCACCCGTGTGAAACGAATAGAGTTCATTGTTGTTGTTGCAGTTCATCGCACATGGTCCAAGCGATGTCAAACCGTCGGTTGTAAATCCGTCGACCCAAAACTCCAAATCCGGATCGGCCCAACTCGCGCCACTTGCACGGCTGTTTGCTATCACCGCTCGACCTCGATAGAGATCCGGTCTGCCACCGTCCTCCACCCACGCGACCGTGCTGGAAGTGCCATCCGTGATGGAAGCGATTGTGCTTTTGGATCGCTTGTTATAGAACGGCGGACTCATTCCTGTGGTAAAGGAGGAGATCGTGCTCATTGGCAGAATCGCGCCAATGTATTGAGTTGCATCCGTACTTGGGTTCGACGCATTGTAGCCCGGAATGGGCGGTACAAGATTGTACGGCGACAAGCCTAACTTTCCGTTCACCCCATTGCCGATAGCATAGTCAGAGGCGGCTGCTAACCACCTAGTGAAACCCCTACTTCCTGGAGCATTTCCGGTATCCAGCCTCGCGCTATTTGGAACCGATGGGCATATAAACGTGGCAACCTGAGTCTTAATTACGGCCGCGTTCACTGGGCTCGACCAATTTTGAGTCAGGTCATATTGTGCGTACAAATTTCCTTGCTCGATGTAAGGCAGGAGAAACGTACCAGGTCCATGTTGGATGTTTCCCGTTGCCGGAGCAGGGACGCCAAACTCGACCACTGGGTATCCGGCGGTTGCATCGACTCGGGCGGGTGGAAAGAACCTTCGAGCACTCTCGAAATTGTGCAGTGCCAAACCGATCTGCTTCATATTGTTTTGACATGACATGCGTCTTGCAGCTTCGCGTGCCGCTTGTACGGCGGGCAGCAGCAATCCCACTAGAATTCCGATAATTGCAATCACCACTAACAATTCAACTAAGGTAAATGCACGACGTCTAACCATTGGAGTTCTCTCCCAAAACGAAGAAATGAAAAAAACACTATTTGCTAGAAAGCTCGAAAGTCGGAATCACCGTTGACTTCGCATTCACGGTTGCGGTGATACCGGATGTCTTTGAATCCGCATATTTGGCTGGTATTTTTTGAGCACTACTGTCTCGCTTGACTTGGTCTCCGCCTTCGTCATCGGTTGCCCCGAGCATGGCAATCCCAACCTTATATTCAGCCGCAGGCGCGCCATCGTTGGCGGCGTAAGTGAAAAGCGAAAACTTGCCGTTCTCATCGCTTGTCGCTTGCGGCAATTCCTGCCATTTGAATTTTGCTTTGTCGATCGCATGGAAAACGATCGTGGCGCCCTTTACTGGCCGTCCATCCAATGTAACCATCCCACTCGCTGGGTAGGTTGGTTGTTGCATGTTGTCACCACCACAACCCACGAACAAGAAACCGAAAAACATTAAAACAAATGGGATGGCTTTGTGGTGCATTTTTAATTCTTAAATCGCCTATCAGTTGATGATCGGGGCTCCACTGAGGAACCAATTTTGGGGTCGAATTGTACATAAGCAGCCACGCTTATTGTTAAGAATTGAGGAAGAAGCGCTAGGAATTTCTTTACCGTCTTTCGAAGCTTCCAACTCCAAGAACGGTCCGCGCAAAAGCCGATCCAGGGAAGGTACTTTCTATGCGCATTAAGATCAGGATTGGGCTGTATTCAATCCCGTTGTGATGCCTACCAAGCGTAAAACGGCCGACATCCAGCAGATGGTGCATTCACAGGTATTTCTACAAAGCCATCTGATTGAATCAGGGAAGCGATGTCGCCTGAACCGTGACTCGGAACGAGGGACAATCGGCCATCGGGTTTTAAACGGACCAAACGAAACCAAATCAGGTCGAGCGTTTTGGTATCATCGCAGTCCAAGTGTAAGACAGGCGGATGCTCAGGCTGAGTAAGTCCTGCCACGCTTCTCAGCAATTCCCAACCGAATCGGCGAAACGTAACGGCAACACTGAGCGGATTGCCAGGTAGTCCCAAAACCAGTTGACCGCGCGGGCCAACAGCTCCCAACATCGGTCTGCCTGGACGAATGGGGATCCGATGAAACACGACTTGACACCCAGCGCTCTTGATCGCCTCGGGCACGTAGTCGGTATCTCCCATGGATACGCCACCGGTCAGGAGCAAGACATCGCAACTCTCCAAGCAATGGCGGATCGCTTGCCTAGTGGCATCTTGATCGTCAACGACTTTGGTTCGTGTGGCTTCCACCCAAGGAAGGCGAGTTAGAATCGATTCCAAGAATGGACCATTCGAATCTCGAATTTGCCATGGTTCGATCGGCTGCCCAAACTCGATCAATTCATCGCCCGTGTTGATGATCCCAATTCGCACTTTTCGAAAAATGGTTAACGAGGACTGGTCGGAAAAGGTCACGGCCCCCGCAAAACGGCATGGTGTTAAAAGCGAGCTGGCTGCAATCACCTGGTCACCTGCGCGAGCGTTTTCGCCACGGCGTCGGATGTTTTGCCCAGGAACAAGCGATTCCTTAGAAACGCAAATGCTAACGTAGGTTTCCGACTCGTTGCAGTCTTCACGACGAACAACACACTGCGCCTGAGTCGGTACGGGGCCGCCGGTGAAGACCCGAACCGCACTTCGATCAGCCAACTGGCTTTGCGCGGAGCCAGCCGTTGAAGTTCCGCAAACGGGAAACGCCCGGCCATCATGGTCGTCAAGCCGAATCGCGTAACCATCCATAGCGGAAACATCGATTGCTGGGCTATCGCGAAAAGCCTGAATGTGCTCAGCGAGTACGCGACCGATACTCTCACCCATCGAAACAGACTCGGTCGATACGACGTTGAGCCTGGATTGAAGGTCAGCCATTTTGGCTGCGATAATGTCTTTAGGTGCAGTCAACGGGTTAATCCGCATCGATTTCTGTGCAACGACCGAACTACTTAACCGCTTTTTCTTCGCCGCATTCGGTCTCATTGCGTAAGGTAGCCGATTCGACCCCGGAGGGGATATAACCGGGAAGCTGAGCGGTTGGAACGTACGGGACAGACTGAGTCACTCCAACATAGCTTGGCGCGAATGGAACTGGTTGCGATCGGCGAAGTAGTGCGATTTGGCGGCGAATATTGGATAAGTCTTCTTGGATCGTTTGTGAGCTTAGATACGAGTCCTGAACCTTGCCAGTCTTAGTCTCAAGACCAGTCTTGGATTCCAGTGCGGCCAATCTCACGGCTAACTCTACCTTTTCCACTAGACCAGCGGTCATGACTTCGGACGCGTGTTGTCGTGCTTCGGCGACTGCCAACTGCGTTGAGAGCCTTGCGTTTCGCTCCGCCATCGCCATTAGCTGCTCGTTTGCGGAATGGCGTTCGGACATGATATGTTCGGTCATTTCCAGACGAGTGCTGAGTTCCGTCTTGGCAACCAACAAATCCACAATCGTCGTAACGGGGAGCGATACTTTGACGTGCTGGAGGCCGCTATTTCGCAAAATCGAGGCCGCTTCGGTTTCATCACTATGGTGTTCTTGGGAAGGGTAAGAATAAGCGATATCTAGGCCGGGAGGTGCTGGAGGCGCCACGGGGGCGACCATAATCGGTTCCTCGTCACTTTCGGAATCTACCACGACTTGAACACCCGATACGTCGCAGTGGGTGCCAGCAACAGGCTCATCCTGGACGTCATAGCACTTGTTGCCAGCGCAAATGCGATGGCCACAAGCGATGACTTCGCCGACGAAATCACCGAGTTGCATTCGTGGGATACGTTGCGTGAATTTCATGGGCATCGCAACTTGCGGATCATGTCCCAAAATGCCGTTCCCGGTGCTGGAAGCGGTTAGGTCGATTACGTTCACCGAGGGAGCATTGGCACCAAGCTTGTTTGGTTGTTCGGTGGTTGAGCCAAAGTGGAATTCAAATCCTACCGAAAACTTGGGCGACATTGTCAGCCAATCTCTTACTCTCACCCACTCGGCAAGTCCCGATGGGGTCGAACTGGGCTGGCAAGTCGAACTGGGCTGGCAAGTCAAACTTGGCAGACAATCGGACGGATTGCAACCAACGGCCGCAGAATCGTGACAGCATTTCTCGTCGCACTTAACGGAGTTTTTAACCGAGTTTTTAACTGAGTTTTCGCCGTCGTCACCCAGAGCAAGGGATGGGATTCCTAAACCGAAAATCAACGCGATGACCAATGATTTGACTTTTGACGCTGCGTCCATGCTCGCATCTCCGTAACTGTCGATTGACTAGAAAGGGGTTTGTTGGGAGGTTTTCACGTGCTCCCAACTCATGAGAAACACTCTAACTAATTCTCGAAAAAGATTAAAGATCGAAATCGAAAGTCAGAAATGCCGTTCCGCCCCGCCTACAAACCTCATGAAAACCAAGCTATCATCGTGGGCTAGCCCATCACTTGCTCGATTGCATCTCTACCAAGTTTGCACCCAATGTCCGCTGGCCCTTTGAATCGCCCTTCGTCCGTTTCGCCATCCCTGGCCGCCAAAACGGTGGCCGTCGTAGACATCGGAGCAACCAGTGTGAGGATGGCCATCGCCGAGATCGATGCGCGCGGTACCGTCCGAATTCTCGAAGAAGTAACGCAGGCCGTGTCGCTCGGAAAAGACACGTTTACTTCACAACGGATCCGACGGCAGAGCATCGAAGAGTGTGCCGTTGTTCTCAAGAGCTATCGAAGATTGATGCAGGAGTTCGGCATCTCAAGGCCCGATCAAGTACGTGTGGTGGCCACCAGCGCCGTACGAGAGGCTAGCAATCGACTAGCCTTTATCGATCGGATGTACATTGCGACGGGACTTGAAGTGGAATCGCTCGACGAAGCGGAGGTGAACCGGATCACTTATATGGGCATCCAGCCGCTTCTGCAGTCGAATCCTACACTGGCATCTGTCAAAACGATCGTGGTTGAGGTTGGGAGTGGCAGTACCGAGGTACTCGTTGTCCGAGGCGGAAACGTGCTCTTCTCGAACACCTATCGGTTGGGGTCGCTACGATTGATCGAGCAAGCCGATCGGTTAAATACTTCCCAGGCCAAACAGCGAGCGATCATTGAAACGCAAATTCATCGAATTGTGCATCAGATATACGAACACGTCGACTCGGACAGACAGATTCAAATGGTCGCAATCGGAGGTGATGTTCGTTTGGCAGCCGCGAACGTCCCTGGCGCACATTTCACAAAGCAGATGTGCACCGTTCCGGTTGATGGTTTGACCGACTTTGCCAAATCGGTGGGAGTGCTCAAGGAGGAAGAGTTGGTAGCCCGCTACGGATTGAGTTATGCGGATGCGGAAACAGTCTGGCCGGGCTTGATGAGTTATGTCCTGCTCGCTCGAGAGTTTCAATGTCAGCAAATCCATATTGCCGATACGAATTTGCGTGACGGACTGCTGAGCGATCTAGCCGTTCGCGATGCTTGGACGGCTGAGTTTAGAAATCAAATCATCCGATCCGCCATCAACCTGGGCCGCAAGATGGCGTTCGATGAAACGCACGCGAGACACGTCGCGACGCTTTCCAGGAAACTCTTTTCGGATTTGGCGGAGGAACATCAGCTCGATCAGCGAATGGAATTGATTCTGTATCTATCCGCTTTGCTTCATGAAATTGGTAGCTTCATCAATGCCCGCAGCCATCACAAGCATGCGATGTACATTATCCGCAACAGCGAACTCTTTGGCTTGTCGGTGAAGGATCTGCTGTTGGTAGCGTTGGTGGTTCGCTATCATCGACGTTCGTCCCCGCAACCCGACCACGAAGGTTACGCAACCTTGGATCGCAACGATCGGGTTGCCGTCGCCAAACTAGCCGCAATACTACGACTTGCCATTGCGCTGGACGAATCTAGGTCGCAGCGGATCAGCAATATTCGAAGCGGTCGGGACGGCGACCGGCTCATTATTGCAACTCAAGGCATCGAAGACGTTTCCTTGGAGCAATTGACGGTGCGGCAATCCGGTGACCTGTTCGAGGAAGTGTTCGGCATGAGCGTCTTACTACGATGCGAAGCCAATTAGTGATCGCACCCGGCAGGCGCGATCATCACTGCTTCGACGCTTTAATAGCGAACGAAATGCCATTGGCCGCTCTGTTTTATTCTATGGCGAGCGGCAGGATGAGATACACCCGTAGGACAGGCTGCTAGCCTGTGTTTTGAATGCCGAACCAGGCTGGCAGCCTGTACTGCGTGGTAGTTTTTGCGCTGCCGATCGCCAAATAGAAATCGAAACGCGATTTTTCTTTAGAATTTCTTGTAATGATTGCACTTTTTTCTTAACAATATTCTCCGCCTTTTGGTTATAAAAGATTGGGTTTTTCAATACATCCCACACCAAACTACCACGCTGTCCACAAAATTGCAGGCCTGCCATCATGAGCTTTCGACGATCTCGGAAAAGAAACCAACTTCGACCTCGTTTCGAACGGCTCGAGCTCAGGCAGATGCTTGCGGCTGACCTCTTGACGAACGAAAGCAAACCCTCCCTCCCTAGCTTTGAATCCGATGTTCATTTCTATGCAGGACAAGATCTTGTTGAGCTTCACACGCATCCGACAAGAATTGCGATCGGCTCGAAAACGGGAACATCGCCGGCGCTTCCAAGCGAACTCACCTTCGTACGTGATGTCTCGGCTGGGGTACGGGTTTATGAATCAAGCGTTCCGTTATCGAGCGAGTCGATTGCCTCCATCCAATCGATTGAGAACGTCGCATTCGCAACCTCCGTTTTTGTGAATGCGAAATCGTCCAGCGAGGCCGTCTTGCTCAACGAGATCATTGTCGCTCTGGAACCCGGCGTTTCAGCGGTCGAATTTTTTGGCCAGCATGATGAGTTTTCAACTTATCGACCGCTCGACGGCACGCCGGACCAGTTCATCGCAACGGTGACGTCAGGTTATGGCGCATCTGCACTGGATGTGGGCAACGAGATCGCAAAGGCTCCTGGTGTCGCATGGATGTCACCCAACTTTTATCAATCCTGGGAGAAGTTCTATTTCCCCAACGATCCGCTCTTTGGAAACCAATGGCACTTGCACAACACAGGTCAGAGTGCCGGAACGGTTGATGCAGACTCAGATCTTCCCGAGGCATGGGACGTTGTTCCAGGTGGTTCATCCAACCTCGTGGTTGGTGTAATCGATGATGGTGTGGAGTCAACTCATCCCGACTTGAACATTTGGACCAATTCTGGAGAGATTGCCGGTGACGGAATCGACAATGACGGTAATGGCTGGGTCGACGACATCCGAGGATGGAATTTCGTACTCAATACGAACAACTCAGAACCTTTGGGAACGGATAGGCATGGAACATCGGTAGCGGGTGTTTCGAATGCTCGAGGCGACAACGGAATTGGCGTCGCAGGTGCAGCCTATCGGGCCAAAGTTATGGCCATCAAAATGTTCGACGGCAGTTTGGTTGCCAGCGATGCGAATATTGCCGCAGCCCTGTACTATGCTGGCGGGAGAACACGCAGTGGCACAGGCACATGGCGAGCTGCAGACTTGGTCAATAACTCGTGGGGAGGAGCCGGGACCAGCGCCGCGATCAATGCGGCATTGACATGGGGGACAACACTTGGGCGTGAAGGACAAGGGGCAACCTATTTCTTTGCATCCGGTAACGGTTTTGCGTCTAGCATCAGCGAACCCGCCGTACAAGCGGGATCGATTCCGGGTGTGATTGCCGTGGGAGCAACCAACAATCGAGCTGAACGATCCAACTATAGCAACTACGGTCCTCAGTTGGACTTCGTTGCACCGAGCAACGACACTCGTGCCGGCTATTTGGCCATCGAAACAACCGACCGTGTCGGCGCGAGCGGCTACGCAGCGGGAGACTACACTGGTACGGGTGCAACTGGCTTTGGCGGCACGTCCTCTGCGACCCCGTTGGCCTCGGGAATCGGTGCTTTGGTATTATCACAAGCCCAGTCCTTGGCTGTACCTCTGAGCCCGACTCAAATGCGAGGGTTCTTGAGAAACGCGACCGACTTATTCGGCGGTTATTCATTCGACATCAATACAGGCAAAAACATCGAAGTCGGATATGGTCGGCTCAACGCGTCGACCGCCGTGCGGGGCGTAGGAATTCCGGAAATCTCGGTGGTCTCAACCGTGAATGAAATCCTATCGGGCAGCACGGTCAATATGGGATCGGTCAATCTCGGAAGGACGACTGCTGTGTCGTTGCGAATACGCAATCAAGGGACTCAACCGCTGACGATTTCTGCGGCTAGCGTGGCGGCACCGTTCTCGATTGATCCTGGTCTTGTCGGGACCAGTATTGGCATTGGAGAATCCAGATTGTTAACGCTTCGTTTTTCTCCGACGAGCCCTGGAACTCAAAACGCCCCTGCTACGATTGCGTCCAACGACACGGATGAATCCTCTTTTGTTCTGAATTTGACAGGCTTTGCGATCAACACTGCGGTTTCAGGCAATGTCTATGAGGACTTTGCAGGCGATGGCGTTCGGGCCCCCTCGGATACGAACATCTTGAGCTCAGGTGCAATCGTTTATATCGACGCCAACAGCAATGGCAATTTTGACACGGGTGAAACAAATACACCCGTCGATGCAACGGGTTACTATGCCTTTTTGACCCTACCCAATGGCACGCATCGAGTCAGACCATCCTTGCCTGGCTGGTTCCAAAATGGACCGGCCGGTGGTTTTTATTCGATCACGATAACGAGCCCATTGGATTTCAATCTCAATCAAGATTTTGGATTTAGCCGGAACGGCAGGATGTACGCAAGGGGGTTCAACGACCTCAACTTCGATGGTACTGTCGATTCGGGAGAGATGGGTGTCCCGGGACAACTCATTTACATCGATGCAAATCGCAATGCGGTTTATGAACCATCGATCGTCGCCACGAGCGTCACACCTGTAACAGTCCCCGATCTTGCAACGTCCATCGCCACGCTCTCGGTTCCCGACTCGCGAATCATCACGGATATCAATGTCACGGTCAACATCGTTCACACTTGGATGAGCGATATGGTCCTAACACTCATCGGTCCGCTCGGTCAACGCGTTCTGTTGGCGAGCGCCGTGGGGGGCAGTGCGGCTGGTTACATCGATACGATATTTGACGACCAAGCGGCAACCGCGATCACTGCCGGTGCATTCCCGTTCACCGGGTCATTCCGGCCTTCGGGGCTACTGTCCACGTTTAATGGAACGCAAGCCATGGGCGTTTGGAGGCTGGAAGTAGTGGACAACGTGGGGGGCGATTCGGGAACCATTAACTCGTGGTCTATTTCCCTTTTTGGTCCGGATACAGGCCGCTTCACGAATGAAGAAGGTTTCGTCGCCATCGATCTTCCGAACGGAAGCTCACAGGTCCCATTGCAACCCGTTGGATCTTGGGACTACACGCTCCCATCTGACGGAATCCGACAAGTCACACGGACAGCTGGCCCTGTGCGGGGTATTGATTATGGTTTGGTATTCGGGAACTTTGCGCCTACCGCTTTGGCTTTAGCACCTGCGGCAGTCGATGAAAATATGCCAGCGGGAACGCTGGTCGGAGCTTTTTCGACAACCGATCCAAACCGCACGGACACCTTCAGCTACGCATTCGCCAGCGGCACGGGCAGCGATGACAACACCAGTTTCCAAGTGGTTGGAAATCAGCTCGTCACGGCAGTGCCCTTTGACTTCGAAGCGCAGAGTACGCGCAGTGTTCGAGTGAGAACAACAGACTCAGGAGGACTCACTTTCGAAAGAGCCTTTATCGTTTCGATCAACAATGTCAATGAAGCCGGAAGTGGGATCACATTGACAAGCAACACGCTCCCCGAAAACGAGCTGCCTGGCTACCTTGTCGGATTGCTTGTTTCCAACGATCCAGACACCAGCGATACCATTCTTTTTCAATTCTCCAATGCCGCTGGGGCCAACGATAACGGTTTGTTCAAGATCCAAGGTAACCGGTTGGAGTCCGCCGTTACCTTGGATTACGAAGCACGAAGCAGCTACGCGATTCGAGTCCGGGCCACCGACCGCGCCGGTTTAACCATCGAACAAAACTTGTTGGTCAGCGTAACCAACGTAAATGAAAAGCCTTTCGACATCCTCTTGTCCAATAGTTCCATTCTTGAAAACTCTGCGATCGGCACAGCGATCGGCACCTTCCGTACATTAGATGTCGACCAAGGAGACACTCACACAGTCAGCATGTCCGCGGGAGTCGGCGGCGACGACAATGCGAAATTCGAATTGGTCGGGACTGAGTTGCGAGTCAAAACGTTGCTCGATTTTGAGACGCAACGCCTTCATTCCATTCGAGTTCGTTCAACAGATCTCAACGGACTGTGGTTGGAAAAGGTCTTCGCAATCACCATCATCAATGCTAACGAAAGCCCAACCAATGTGACGCTGTCTCCTTCCTCGGTCAACGAGGGACTTGCGATAGGCACTACCGTCGGCGTTCTTGTGGCCATCGATCCGGACATCCCGGACAATCATAAATTCGAGTTGTTTGCCACTGCGACGTACCCGGACAACGATAAGTTCCGCATTGTCGGGAACCAACTGCGAACATCCGCAATTTTCAATTTCAATGTCAAGAACCTATACTCGATTGGGGTACAAGCGATTGATCAAGGGGGACTAACGTTTGTTAAAAATCTAGTCGTCACCATCAACGATGTGAACGATCCCCCAACGGATATCGGTTTGGACAATCGATCCATCCTAGAAAATCGACCCGCTGCGAGCCCGATTGGCAATTTCTCCACATTCGATCCGGACGGTGGTGATACCTTTACCTATTCGCTTGTTTCCGGATCTGGGGCAACGGATAACGCAAACTTTGTCATTGTTGGTAGTCAATTGCGATCCGCCGCCAGTTTCGATTTCGAAGCCAAGGCAAGTTACTCGATTCGAGTTGAGAGCAAAGATTCCTCAGGCATCAGTGTTCAGAAATCGTTCCTGATCGACGTCACCAACGTAAACGAATCGCCAACCTCAATCGCGTTGAACAACAATGCGTTCGACGAAAATAGTCCGGTCGGCACCGCTATCGGACTCATGTCGACCCAGGACCCTGACGTTGCTGACACATTTGTTTACAGCTTTGCGACAGGCGCTGGCGATCAGGACAACAGCAAGTTTACAATTGTCGGCAACGCCCTTCAATCGAATGTCGTTGTGGACTACGAACTAACTCCGAGCTTTTCAATATTGGTCAAGAGTACCGATGCAGGCGGACTGAGCACTCAAAAGCAGTTTACCATTGCGATTCGCGATTTGAACGAAGCACCTTTCAACCTTACTATCAGTTCGAATCTAGTTGAAAACACACCGGTCGGAGTTCCTGTCGGAACCGCCGCTGCCACCGACGTCGATCTTAACGATGTGCTTACGTATAGTCTTGTGACCGGAACGGGTTCGACGGACAACTCGCTTTTTTCGATAACTCCTCAAGGTGTCATTAGGCATTTGCAACCTCTCGATTTCGAATCCAAATCAAGTTATTCGATTCGGGTACGCGCAACGGACAAGGGTGGACTTTTTGTCGAGAACTCGGCAGCTTTGTCCGTTATCGACCAGAACGAAGCGCCGACGCAAGTCGCGTTGAGTGCATCCAGTCTGGCTGAAAACCTAGGCGCAGGTGCGACAGTCGGATTGCTCAGCACAGTCGATCAAGATGCTTTTGATACATTTACCTACAGCATTGTGGCTGGAGAAGGTTCAACGGATAACGCCGCGTTTTCCATTGTTGGGAATGCATTACAAGCGGTAGCTAATTTTGACTTTGAGACCAAGAGTGCCTACTCGGTTCGAATTCGATCGACGGATGCAGGTGGACTATTCAACGAGCAGGTCTTTGCTATCTCCGTCAAGGATGCAAACGAGGCACCTACGCTCGTGTCCTTGTCCAATAGCTCGGTGCTCGAAAATGCTCCGGCCGGTACGTTCGTGGGGATCGCGACAACTTCGGACGTGGATGCTGGTGATGCCTTCACCTATTCCTTGGTTGCCGGTGTCGGTTCGGAAGACAACAGTGCATTTGCAATGGTAAACAATCGACTCGAAACGACGTCGGCGTTTGACTTTGAAATCAAGAGCAGCTACGCGGTCCGTTTGCGAAGCACCGACCGCGGCGGATTGAGTACGGAAGCTCCCTTTGTCATCCAAGTCCTGGATGCAAACGACTTGCCAACCAATCTGAGCTTGTCATCCACTCAAGTCAACGAGAACGTCGCAGTAGGATTCTTGGTAGGCCTGCTCAATTCCACCGATCAAGACGCGTCGGACACAGTCGCATACCGATTTGTGTCTGGAAACAATGACAACGCTTCGTTCCTGCTTGGTGGAACCAACGAACAAGAACTGAGGATCCTAGCGTCACCGAACTTCGAGTTGAAGTCCAGTTATCGAATCGATATTCAAGCTATCGACAAATCTGGATCGGGCCCAATCCAATCCTTTATCATCGCGGTCAACGATCTAAACGAAGCGCCTACGCAAATCGCATTGAGTGCATCGAGCCTGGCTGAAAACCTAGGTCCAAATGCGGCCGTTGGTTTGTTGAGTACGGTCGATCAAGACGCTTTGGATACCTTTACCTACAGCCTTGTGACTGGAGTCGGAGCAACGGATAATTCCGCGTTTGCGATCGTTGCGAATAGCTTGCGAACGACAGCTAATTTTGACTTTGAGACCAAGAATGTGTACTCGGTTCGAATTCGATCGACGGATGCTGGTGGACTATTCAACGAGCAGTTTTTCGATATTTCGGTCACGGATGTTAACGAGGCGCCTACGCTTGTGTCCCTGATCAACAACTCGGTGCTCGAAAACGCACCGGCCGGAACGTTCGTGGGGATCGCGACCACCTCGGACGTGGATGCCGGTGACTCCTTCAACTATTCCCTGGTTGACGGTGTTGGTTCGGAAGACAACAGTGCGTTTGCAATGGTTAACAATCGACTCGAAACGACGTCGTCGTTTGACTTTGAGACCCGGAGTAGCTACTCAATCCGAATGCGAACCACCGACCGCGGCGGATTGAGCACGGAATCTCCCATAGTCATTCAAGTCCTTGATGCCAATGACTTGCCAACCAATCTGAGCCTATCGTCCACACAGGTGAACGAAAACGTCGCTATCGGAGCTTTGATAGGTCTACTGAATTCCACCGATCAAGACGCCTCGGACACAGTCACATACCGATTTGTGTCTGGAATCAATGACAACGCGTCGTTCCTGCTTGGTGGAACCAATGGACAAGAACTGAGGATCCTAGCGTCACCGAACTTCGAGTTGAAATCCAGTTATCAAATCGATATTCAAGCTATCGATAAATCCACATCGGGTCCAATCAAATCCTTTATCATCGCAGTCAATGACCTAAACGAAGCGCCGACGCGTTTGTTGCTTTCGAATTCGACCATTCAAGAGAACAACCCCTTGGGAACACGGATCGGTCTTTTGTCTGCGGAAGATCAAGACATTGGAGACACGCATGAGTTTATGTTAGTAGCTGGTGCGGGCATCGCGGACAACGATCGATTTACAATCGTTGGCAACGAATTACGATTGGCAGAATCCGCAGATTTCGAACGGCAACCCAGTTATTCCGTTCGCATCCTTGGGATCGATGCGGGTGGCCTATCGTTGGAAAGAAGTTTCGTTATCTCCGTTGGTGATCAGCCCGAATCGCCAACGAATCTGAAATTGAGCAACAGTCGAATCGCCGAGAATCGCGGCCCACTTGCCTTGGTGGGAACCATGGATGCCTTCGATCCGGACGCTGGCGACCTGTTGTCCTATTCGCTGGTTTCGGGGCTGGGAAGTACCGACAATGCCATATTCGAACTGGACAAAGCTAGCTTGCTTGCCAAGAGTTCCTTGGATTTCGAAGTCAAGAACAGCTATTCCGTTCGAGTGAGGGTGACGGACCGAACCGGCCTATTCGTAGAGGAACCATTTACGATTGCAGTGGATAACGTGCCCGAAGCTCCGACAGCGATCGCAGCATCCAACACCTCCATACCAGAAAACCGTCCGGCCGGGACCGCGATTGGAACGCTCACAACGACGGACCCGGACATTGGCGAAACCTTTAGTTACAGTTTGGTACCAAGCTCAACTTCAGGAGACAACGCGAAATTTGAGCTCGTTGGAAACGAGATACGCTCGAATGCAAAATATAATTTTGAGGCCAAGTCGTCTTATCAATTGCTAGTTCGCAGCACCGATTCGGCTGGCTTGTTTGTGGAGGTTCCGTTCGTCATCCAAGTGACCGACGTCGTGGAACTGCCGATCAATGCCCAGCCCGACAATGCGACAACAACAACGAATCGCGTCGTCATCATCAATGTCCTTGGAAACGATAGCGATCCCGATGGATTTATCGATGTGTCGACCGTAACGATCGTCTCGCCGCCCAGTCAAGGAAGCGTGCGAGTACTGGCGGATGGACGTATCGAGTTCACGCCTCCCCAAGACCAACGTTCCACCTATTCGTTCTCCTATACGGTTCGCGACAACGACGATGTCGTGAGCAACGCTTCGTCGGTAGTTGTCAAAGTCTATTCCGCATTCCAAAACCAACGATTGACGTTGGATGTTGATGACGACGGGTCGATTACCCCGCTCGATGTTTTGACGGTGATCAACGACATCAATGTCAATGGAATACGCACGCTGCCGACAAACGTACCCGATACGGCCCCCTACATTGATACGAACGGGAACGGCCAATCGGATCCTCTCGACGTGTTGGAAGTCGTCAATTATTTGAATTCGCAAGGTGGCGGCGAGGGTGAGAGTCGCCGAACCGATAGGGACGCGAATTGGGCTGACGTCGCATTTGCGAATACGGATTTCGCATCACCTGTCGATCATCGATCTGAGAAATCTGAAAGCGGAATGCCATCCGCATTTATGGTTGCTATCGATGAATACCACCGAGACCTAGCGATCGGAAAAAACCGACGACGCTAAATGCTAAGGAACGACGGAAATGTTGAACCGCATGTTTGCTGGCAAAGCATCATGGATCGTGTCTGGCCAAATTTGCCGTCTGTAACGAGAAAAAGCCCTCTTTGAGCGAATTTTTGGGCCGCCTGTGCCGATAAACCCGGTGGTACTGGGTATTCCGCTGGTTCTCATCGTAGCGAACAAGCGTGTCAAGCCGGTTATTCGATGGTTTCAAGGCATAACAGTGCCAACCAGCAGGTGTCCAAAGCATCTGTTCCAATGGGGGGAATTGCAGGCTCTGGAATACAACAGGGTTTGCAATCGCATATTTGCGTTGGAGAGATTTCAATGAAGTTGCTCAAGGGCTGGAAATTAAGAATACTGACCGGACTAGCACTCGCCTCTGTTGGCGGGCAATTGCAAGCCCAGATGATGCCTGGGAGCATGGACCCAAGCATGCTCGGTGCGGGAGGGGGACCGATGGGGCCTGCCTCGTATCGAATACCTGGTCCGCCTCCAGGAATGGCGCCTCCAGGAATGGCGCCTCCAGGAATGGCGCCTCCAGGAATGGGTGGTGGTCCTCAAATGGATCCTTCGATGGGCATGCCCGCGAACCCAAATATGAGTATGGACCCCAACTTGCCTAGCGCAGGTTACGGACCTGAGTGTTATGGTCCGGATGGAGGCCAAGTCTGCCCGAATTGCGGTAGCGGATGTGGAGGTGGATGCGGTAACGCATGCACGGACATTTTCGGCAGAGACCGTTGTGGGTTGCTGGGTGCGATAGGTGCAAAGCTCGGCCAATGCCGCGGCAAATTGCGTCCATACGGCGAAGGCGGAATTGCGACTCAACGCTGGTTTGACGTTTATGCAGAAGCTATGTTCTTGTCACGAACCAAGGGCGCTGCGAACTTCAACACTTCCTCGCTCGGTGCTGGCTCCGGCAACTTTGTCCTCGGCACCGATCAAGTTAATTTGAACCAAGTCCAAGGGGGGCTGAGCCTCCAAGCCAACGTGCAAACCGGTCCTGGTTCGAATTTCGAATTCGTCTACTTCGGCTTGAACAAATGGAATTCGTCCGCTCAAGTCACGAGTCCCCCGCCAGGGAGTCTGTTTTCATTCATCAGCAATTTCGGAGTCACACCTAGTGGCGGATTCGACGACACGGACCGATCGCTTCTTCACTCGCTGAGCTATACGTCGCAACTCAATAACGGTGAAATCAATTTCCGTCGTCGTTGGGCCGAGCCGTACGGGTTCTATCAAGGAAGTTTCCTGATGGGTGTTCGTTACCTCGATCTGGATGAGCAAATCATTTTCTCCGCTCGCGGTGCAAACAATAACACGGCTGCAAACAATGGATTGAGGTTCTGTGATTACACGACAGATACTCAGAACGCGTTAGTCGGATTCCAAGTGGGTGCAGACCTTTGGTACAACCTGTTTCCAGGTGTCAAACTCGGTGTCGAGGGCAAGACAGGCATATACAACAATCGAGCCCATCAAATCACAAGTATTGTGGCGAACTCGATCTCGTCGTTGAACGAAGAGGTGTTGTCGAACCAAGTGGCCTACGTCACACAGCTGTCGAGCCAACTCTACTATCGACTCAACTACAAATGGGCGGTCCGCTCGTCGTATCAAGTGATTTGGGTCGATGGAGTCGCGTTGGCCGCCGAGAACTTGAATTCGACGCCACCATCCACGTTTCTACCTGGTTCGGCCCGAACTGCGACAATCAACAGCGATGCTGACATTGTTTTGCAAGGTTTCACCATCGGTGCAGAATACACTTGGTAATCTGCTGATCTGAAACTTCGAAACAAGAATAATGAAAAAACCAGGAGTGAGCGCTCCTGGTTTTTTTGTTTTCGTTCGTTCGATCTGGCTCCCCTCGCCCCCTAGCGTCAGCCGGTTAGCCCACCCCCTGCGTATTGTCTCCTCCTCGCCCCGGTACTCCGGGGAGAGGGGGTCGGGGGGTGAGGGGCGAACAACGTACAATACCTCGGATCTATTGGCGATCCCAATGCTTTCAGCCCCTCATCCCCAGCCCTTCTCCCCGGAGTACCGGGGAGAAGGGAGCAAGAATCTAATCTTGAGTAGTCATTGGTCATTGCGTAGTGCGTAGCGCGAAAGCACGCTAAGGCGTGGGGCTCGCCGCCCGTCGTTCCGCATTTGCGGCGGTTTCGTAGAACTTGAGCAAATCCTCGCGAAGCTTAACCATCGCGGGCTGATAGATGTACATCATGTGTCCACCTTCGTAGAAGCCATACTGAAGGTTTGCTTTGAGAGTAGGTTCTAGCATCAAGTGGTTGGTCGTATTCATCATCGCAAAGTGTGGTGTTGCCAAATCATAATAGCCGCAGGCCAAGAAAACCTTCAAGTAAGGGTTCGCAGTCATAGCCTTGCGAAGTGTGTCCGTCGCATCCACATAGCGGCCCTCAAAACGGCGATAACTCCAGGGTTGGACGTTTCCGGTAAGGATTTCGTACACGCGGTCCTCTTTGTATTCTAGGTCGCGACGCACGTAATCGTTCAAGGTTGCGGCGAAAGGGCCGAAAATGGCAGCCCCACTCGCGTCGTACTCGTATCCATCGCCTGCATCGTCTCGGTCTATTCCAACGTAGCGACTATCAAATCGACCAATCGTTCTGCTTTTGGATCGCAACAGTTCCTTGCCAAATCGATCCATGTCCACCCGCAGCTTGGCCTTGATCACGAACTCGCGTGACAATCCCGTCAACTTCGACAATTGGTCCGCAGTGATACTAAACTCCTCTGGAGATAATGAAGTTCCCTTTAGCAACGAAGCGGCGTAGCGACCGTTGGCAAATTCCTCTGCCTGCTTGACAACGGCTTCGACCGTTTGGCCTTGCAGTTCAGGGGATAGTGCTTTGTGATACCAAGCGGTCGCGGCGTACGTTGGCAAAAAAGTGATGTAGGGCAAATCGTTGCTGCCGCCAAATCGTAACGTTTGAAAATTGATGACACCGGAAACAATGACCGCGCCGTTGAGTTCCATGTAGTAGCGATCTTGCAAGTATCCGGCCAGACCAGCCGCGCGGACGCCACCGTAACTCTCACCCAACACAAATTTCGGACTCAGCCAGCGTTGATACTTGGTTGTCCAATCATGGATGAATTGCCCGACGCTTCGAAGGTCCTCTTCGTAGCCATGGAATTGCTCTTTGCCTTCGCCCTCCGTTGGACGTGAATAACCGGTGCTGACCGGATCGATGAAAACCAAATCCGTGACGTCGAGCAAGCTCATGTTATTGTCGCTTAACTTGTAGGGCGGACGCAGCGGTGTCGCATCGTCTGGGAATTGAATGCGTTTGGGGCCAAGCATTCCAAGATGGAGCCAAACGCTGCTGCTGCCTGGTCCTCCGTTGAAACAAAACGTGACAGGTCTCGCTCCTAGGTTCGCAACATCGGTTCGGGTATAAGCGATAAAGAACATCTCGGCCTTGGACTTTAAAGCATCATCCTTCAGTTGCAGTTTGCCGGCGACGGCTTCATACGAAATGTCGATGCCGTTGATAGCGAGTGAATGCTTGGTTGTGACGATTGTTTCTTTTTTCTCTTCGGTTTTCGATTTTTCCTCTTTGGCGGTATCCACTTTTGCGGTTTCGGACTTTTCTTGACCGACGAGAGGGCCGCTAAAGCCCAGGGCAAGCAAGAACAGGGGCAAGCAATTCCGCTTGAGAAAACGGATACGAAAGGAGGTGAATCGAGGGAGAAGCATCTTGCAGGGGACCTTGGTTGGTTACACTGAACGCGAGTATTTTAGGCGATCGGCAGACCAAAGACTACCGCGTAGCACAGGCTGCCAGCCTGTACTAGTGTAAAAAGCACAGGCTAGCAGCCTGTTCTACGGTATATCTCATGCTGCCGCTCGCCTTAGAGGAAAGACCTATTTTGCTTTGCCTGCAAGTGAAAAACCAGAAGCAAAATCGGACAAGCGCCATCTGCCGCACCAAAAAGAGGACAGGATGAATTGGATTACAGGTTTTTTGTTGCAACCGCTCGTTTTGGTTGGCCTTGGCGGAGCGATCGGAAGCGTTGCTCGATACGGTATGGGCTTGCTGCTTTTGCAGGTTTCGCAGGCGATGCAGTTGCCGGTGGCTACCACCATCGTCAATATCTCCGGTTCGTTCGCGTTGGGGTGCATTGCTGGCAACGCAGGCGATCGGTCTCAACCGTTTTATTTATTCTTAGCGGTGGGATGCTGCGGAGGGTTCACGACATTCTCAACGTTCTCGCTGGAGATGGTTGAGCACCTACAACAAGGTAGGCTCGGCGTGGCATTACTGGAATGCATTGCGAATGTCGTGCTCGGTGCCGGCGCACTTTATGTTGGCCTTGCCCTGACAAAATGATCCATCCGAGTATTCTGTTCGTGTTAGTCGTGGACGGCAGGACCGGCAGTCGCATCCACCGCAACCACTTGACCGTTCTGCCACTGCAATTCGATGATCTTGTCCGCATATTGCTCGAATAGATGGCGGTCATGGTGGCTGATCATCAGCACTTGAAAACCCAAGGCCCGACTCGCGTCATGAATGATCTTCACCAACTTCGGTACCAGATCCGCCCTGAGCCAACAGTCTTGTTCATCCAAAACCAGGAATCTTCGATGGGTCGCTTCGTCGAGGGTTGTTAGCGCGAAAATACGCAAGCAAACGCTGACGATGTTTGCCACCGAACCGCCCTGGCCATTCAGTAAATCCTCTTGCTTGCCGTTTCTTTCAATCCAAAACTCGACGCTGGCACTATTTCGCGAAAAGCCCGCTTCGGCGTGAAACGAAATAGGTTGCTCCAGTATCTCCTGAAGCGCGATCGTGATCTTTTCCTGAACGGTTCCCAACAGAGTGGAAAAAAGATCTTGGTTCAATTTCTCCAGAGCTGTCGAAACCCTGTCTGCAGTCCGAAGATAGCCTTTGAGCCGTTCCAGTTCGACCGTATTCGCAGCAACTTGGCGAATCGCTTCTTGACGAGCAAACGCCAATCGATCGAGTCGCCGTCGCAACGAAAGGGCTTCGTTGGTAATTGGGACAAGGTCGATCGACGTTTCGGTTAAAGGTTGCATTTGGAAGACGTTTGAGAAAGATCAACTCACACATACCGCCGCGCATTATACCGCTTGACGTCGCTGGCGTGGAATAGGCTGGCAGCGCTGGCAGCCTGTCCTCCCAACCTCAGAGCGTTGACGATCGCTTGGATAGGCTATACTCAAGGAAGTTTCAATGTTCGATGAACACGATTCAATAGTTTGATCGGTCTAATGGCAACCTTTTGGCCAGTCTGGCGAAGCAACGCCTCAGCAAATCAGGCAGAGTACGAAAAAGAGATCGAGCAACTGCGTCGAAAAGCTCCGATCCCATCGATATGGCTTTTCGGAAAGACGGGCAGCGGCAAGAGTTCTATTATTCGCTACTTAACTGGCGCTGAGTCCGCTACCATCGGTGAGGGCTATCGTCCCGAGACAAAGACTTCCAGACGTTTCGACTTCCCTGACTCTGTGGAACCTTTGTTGTCCTTTATTGATACGCGTGGATTGGGCGAGGCAGCCTACGACCCACAAGTCGATATCGAACGCTTTGAGAGCTCGACGCAGCTCATGCTGGTTGCGGTACGAGTTACGGATCACTCGTTACACAGCGTCATCGAGCCGCTTCAGAGAATTCGCAAAGCGTCCCCACATCGCCCAGTCGTCCTGGTGCTGACGTGCTTGCACGAAGCGACTGGCTCCAGTGACCTGACACGTGGCCCGGATCCCTTTGCAACCCACCCAAAAAGCCACTCGGAAAGTAAATCGGAAAGCCAATCATCAGAAATCCCCGAAGGTCTGCAGACTCTGATCGATGAAAAGACCAAGCAATTCAAGGGTTTGTACGATGTCGTTGTTCCCATCGACTTGACGCAAAAGGACGATGGATTTGCGGATTCCGATTTTGGTGGGCTCCGTCTCAAACAGTCCATTCTGGAATATCTTCCGCATGCCTACAGGCAGGCACTGCTAACGCTGAACCAAACAGATCGCAACGAATCCGATCGTCAGAAAAGAGCGCGATGGCAAGTGCTGGCATCCAGTGCGCTGGCCGCCACGGCGGGAGCTGTGCCCCTTCCTTGGGTGGATATTCCTATCGTCCTGGGACTTCAAACGCACCTCGCGTTGAGAATCGCCAAGATCTATGAACAAGATATTTCGCCAGCCGACTGGGCTGTACTAACGAGCGCCGCAGGGTCGCGGATTGCTCTGCGTTTAGTCGTGCTTGAGACGCTGAAATTCATTCCGTTTTTGGGAATGGCGGTCGGGGCTGCCGGTTCGTTTGCGTTCACCTACGCTCTTGGTATGTCATGGGATTGGTACTTCGCCAACATGCGTGGAGGTAAAGTGCCGAACATCGAAAAACTCAAGGATGTTTTTGCCGTGCAATTGAAACGAGGGCGCGAACTGTGGAAGGCCCCTTGAGCTTAATTCGTTTACTGTCTCTCCGGTTTGCCGTGCTATTCGTCCTTTGGGCAGTGCCGATTCTGCTCTATGTTGCGATCAGTTGTATCGCCATCTACCAGTCGGGTTGGTTATCGATTCTCGCATGGACGCTTCCCCCGATTTGGTTGACGGCTTGGCTGGTCTCGAAATTTTGGGTTGTCCCGAAGTCGCAAAAGCATGTGTCCAACGAGCCGATCAAGGTGCCCGCGTTCTGGACAGCTCAAGACGCTGCAGCAATGAAAGTGGTCGAGGAATTTCGAGATGGGGTCGTTGATTTGGATCGAATGTCGATCGCGGATCCAGATCGCTACTTTCGCGATGCGCAAGCGTTGAGTCAGTTATTGGCTGGTCACTACCACCAAGTGACGAGCCCAAATGCACTTAGCCCGCTAACGATAGTTGAGCTGATTTCCGTTGTTCATTTGTCCGTAGAAGACCTCGAGGCTTGGGTGTTGCAAAACGTGCCCGGCAGTGATTTGGTCACGGTGGGGCAAATGGAGCAGTTACCGGCGGCCTTCAAAGCTCTCGATATTGGGCAAACGATCCTGTTTTTGGTATCCACGATCGCCAACCCGAGCAAACTTTTTTTGTACCCGATATGGCGAAAGTCGGGAAACGTGACGGCTGCTTTGCAAGAAGGGCTGATCAACGCCTTTTACCAAGTCTATTTGCGGCAAGTCGGTTACTATCTGATCGAAATGTATAGCGGGCGATTGAAAGGGGGCTCACGTCGCTATCGTCAGCAGTTTGGTCAAATGGCTGCCGCGATGCACACATCCGGTGGTGATGCAAGTTTGTTCGCAGCCCTCGAAGATGTCAGCACGGCGGTTGTGGTCATGGGGCAAGTCAAGGCAGGGAAATCGAGTTTGATCAACGCGTTGATCATGGATAAAGTCGCAGCCATCAGCACATTGCCCGAGACTCGCGAAGTGAAACGGTATGACTACCGAATCGAACCATCGGACAACGTCCTCTCGTTGCTCGATACGCCTGGCTACGGGGAAGCAAACGTGACCGATCGCCAAATGTCAGAGATAAAGTCGGCGTCGCAAATTGCAGACATCATTCTACTTGTCATGGCAGCCAACTCGCCGGCGAGAGACGCGGACTTACAGCTGGTTCGGGAGTTGACGGCTCATTATCGCCAACGCCCTCATCTTAGGCCGCCACCCATCATCGCAGTACTCACTCATATCGATTTGTTGCGACCTGTGCGCGAGTGGTCCCCGCCGTACAACTGGCGAAATCCGAAATCGGCGAAAGAGCAATCGATTGCCAACGCTGTGGCTTATACGAAAGAGCTCTTTGGCGAAGCGGTTGTTGGGTGCGCCTGTGTTTACACGGGCGAGACTCATTCGCCGGATTCAAGCGTCCTGGACGAGGTCGTTCCTCAATTGGTCGAACACATGAGTCATGGTCATTCTGCCGCGATCCTGAGGGCGTTCTACCAGCAACTCAGCCAACAACGCTTTCAGCAACTGGCGACGCAGGTTATCGGGTTGTTAAAGCACATCGGCCAAAGCCTCGTGAAATAAGAATGGCATGTTGACGTTAGTTACATCAACGCTGGTGGAATGTATGGCTGGCTTCGTCGTCGCCGTGAGTTGCTCGCTACTCTGGAAATGGGGGGAACGTAGGATGGGACCATTGTCCCGTCCGTGCATATTCATGTCTGGGAGTATCCTTTAGGTAAGTTGCTCGGGACAATGGTCCCAAGCTACTGAGTTGCCCGAAGCTGCTGATGCAATTCTATATCGTCAAATTTCCATCCCGCATTTTCCCATTTTGGATTGATCCATCGATGCCACTCCTTCGGCGGCAGTTGGGCTTTGATTGGATTGGCGCCAATGTACTGAACGACTCCATAGAGGTGCTCTTCGTCCCGAATGATCCGGTCATAGCTTTCTTGCGTCCATAAAGGGCCACTGGAACCTTCGCGTTGATTGATGAATCGAGTAGTCGTACGTTTGATCGCCCCAAGTTCATCTTCTATTTCAATTTCATCGAAAGGTCGCATCGATTTCTCGTTGCTTATTTGCTGGAATGGCATCTGCCAAATTAAAGGTGGCGAAGTAAGTTGCTCCATCTTGACGCCAATGCGGTAAGTGTCGCTCGTAACGTCTCACAGGTAAGTATTGGTTAAGGCCTTTGAAGTTTGGCGGGGCAGACAGGTTAAGAGTCATCAAAGGTTCTCCTTGCGTAGGATGGGACCATTGTCCCGTCCATTTGATCTATTCAGTGGTTTGATCTATTCAGTGGTTCGCTCGGGACAATGGTCCCAAGCTACTTATCTAGTTCAGCCCTTTATACCAACGCAACAGGTGCATGGCACCGTTAGGTGCCTTGTTCCGTTCCGGTTTTGGCTTGTGCGATAAACCTCCACCGTCCTGGACGACACTACATTGAAAAAAACGTTCTTGTTGTAAACTTCATCATTCATTCTGGAACAACGGCAAAACCAACTTCGCCCCCATAATTGGAGCTTTAATGACGCCTAAAACCCCGTTGAAAAATTATTGCAATTTTTCGCTGGAATATTTCCAATATTCCTCAAAGTCCAACCTTGTTTCTCTAAAAAGTGCGGATATGGTATGGTACGACTAGCCCGGATTTTCCGTGTGGATGATCCACCCAGGGGCTTTTTTACGTTTTTTGTGCATAGCGAATATGGGGTAGGTGTTTCAATGAGATTTGTGTTTTTGGGATTGGCTTTAGTTGCTGCGATGATGCTTGGCGGAACGACCGCACAGGCAGGCTTTATTAACGGTGGATCATCATTTTCCGGCACGGTGGAAAACCCATCGAGCGGAACTGTTTTGGACACTAGAAACATTACTACTGTTACCAAGACATCGGGCTCCAATGATTTTAACCAAGCACCGAACTTCACAACCGTTTGGCAAGATTTCGTGCTTACAAATCCAATGACTACGCCCTTTGTCTTGACCAATGGTACTTTCGGGACCTTCACGGGGTTCACATTGCTTTCGGACAACCTTGCTAGTGGTATCACCGCAGGTAACGGCAACCGTACGATCGTTTATAAGGGATCTTTCACAGCGGGATCTCTGTTTGCTGCGGATATTCGAGATGCGACCGATGCAGATTTGACGATCACCCTCAATCAAAGCACAACCGGTCCTAACACGTTCTTCTCGAGCACTGTTACCTTGACCGCGTTCGGTACAACGGCGGTTCCAGAGCCTACCACGATTGCGCTGTTTGGTCTGGGCGCGTTGGGATTGGTTGCTCGACGATTCCGTCGCAAGTAGTCCTAGACTACCGCAAATTTGAATGATTTTGAAACGCACTCTCGTCTTGGGAGTGCGTTTTTCTTTTTCGTTGGGCTATCCAGTTCGCCCCCTTGGCTCCGGATGTATCCGAAAGGGTGGAATGGCCGTTAGGTGCCCCATGAGTGAGTTTCCCACTCGTCCGTCATTCCCGCGCAGGCGGGAATCTAGTCATCACTCGCACTCCACTGGATTCCCGCCTTCGCGGGAACGACTTATTGTGGATTCCCGCCTGCGCGGGAACGACTTATTGTGGATTCCCGCCTGCGCGGGAACGACTTATTGACGTGGTCCGTAGGGCCACCCATCTATGCTTCTCGACCGATTTGATGGGTAGCACCGTTAGGTGCCCCATGAGTGATCTTCCCACCCGTCCGTCATTCCCGCGCAGGCGGGAACCCAGTCATCACTCGCACTCCACTGGATTCCCGCCTTCGCGGGAACGACTTATTGTGGATTCCCGCCTTCGCGGGAACGACTTATTGGCGTGGTCCGTGGGGCCACCCATCTATGCTTCTCGACCGATTTGATGGGTAGCACCGGTAGGTGCCCCATGAGTGAGTTTCCCACTCGTCCGTCATTCCCGCGCAGGCGGGAATCTAGTCATCACTCGCACTCCACTGGATTCCCGTCTTTGCGGGAACGACTTATTGTGGATTCCCGCCTTCGCGGGAACGACTTATTGTGGACTCCCGCCTGCGCGGGAACGACTAATTGGCGTGGCTCGATAAAACATGCTAGTGTCGTCATGTTAGACGCGTAGAGCGAAACATAAAAATACCCCGGCCAGGTGCAATGAGGCGGACACTGCACACTGGCCGATGGGGTACTCTGCGGTCGGCGAACCGACGCAAATCCATTTGGACTCAAAAGTTCAGATCGAAAACATCGAGAGCGTGGAGCTGTGGGTTTAGTCCCACAAGCTCCGCCACTCAATCGACGTTTGGGTAGAACAGGGACGTGCACAACATTCGAGCACATTCCCGCATTAACACTTCGGAAGCAATGTTTGTGCCAAAACCATGGATTGAGCCAGAAGTGATGCGATTCCGCCCATGACAACTTTTTCCATTACGCTAAGCTATGCAGAACTCGCTAGGATTTGCGGCGGAACTCGCTAAGTGATCTGCGGTGCCATTCCACGACGAATCGCCGCCTATGCTTAAAATAGGGGCAATGGCGAACCTCGCAGAGCGAGTGATTGTCGTAGGATCGTGCTCGCAACAACCAGTCAAAAAAGTCGAATCATTATGACGAATCCCACCATCATCCCCGAATCTCAAATTGCTTCGAAAGCAAATTCGACGCTCCGGACGATCAAAATTTTCGACACCACGCTGCGGGATGGCGAACAATCGCCCGGTGGAAGCATGAATTTGACCGAAAAACTGAAGGTCGCTCAGGCGCTTTCGGATTTGGGGGTCGATGTGATGGAGGCCGGTTTTCCGATCGCCTCACCAGGGGATTTCGAGGCCGTACGCGAGATTTCGGCAACCATTCGTGGCCCGATTATCTGCGGATTGGCTCGATGCAACGACGGAGATATCGACCGCGCTTGGGAGGCATTGCAAAAAGCGCATCAGGCTCGTATTCACGTCTTTCTTGCGACGAGCGCCATTCACCGTGAATTCAAGCTGCGAATGTCCCAAGAGGAGATCATTGATCGCGCCGTCAAGGGAGTGCAACGCGCGGTTTCGCATTGCGATGATGTCGAGTTCTCCGCAGAAGATGCAGCCAGAACCGAAATCGATTTCTTGTGCCGCGTTGTCGAAGCAGCCATCGATGCAGGTGCAACGACCATCAATGTTCCCGATACCGTGGGTTACACGACTCCCAATGAGATGTACGAACGCATTCAGTCCTTGCTAAATCGTGTCCCCAATATTGATAAAGCCGTCTTGAGTTGCCATTGCCACGATGATCTTGGATTAGCGGTTGCAAATTCTCTCGCCGCCGTTCAAGCCGGTGCAGGTCAAATCGAGTGCACCATCAATGGTATAGGGGAACGGGCTGGCAACTGCTCTCTCGAAGAGGTCGTTATGGCGATGCGAACTCGCCAAGAACTGTTTCACACTCAGACGCGTATCGTCACCGAACGTCTGGTGCCTGTCAGTCGTTTGCTTTGTAAGATCACGGGCCTGGACGTTCAACGCAACAAAGCGATCGTGGGTCGAAATGCGTTTGCGCATGAGTCAGGCATCCATCAAGACGGCATGCTCAAAGATCGTAGTACGTATGAAATCATGCGCCCCGAAGATGTTGGTTTTGCAAAGACGGATCTTGTGCTCGGCAAGCACAGCGGTCGCGCAGCATTGGCGGACCGAGCTCGTGAGTTAGGTTATCAGCTCACCGGCGAGCAACTACAAACGGTGTTCGAACAATTCAAGACGTTAGCCGACAAAAAGAAAGAGCTCTACGATGGCGATATCGTCGCCTTGATACAGCAACAGATTAGCGGACCGACACAACGCGTTTGGTCGCTGGTTTCGTTTTCCGTCTCGAGCGGCAGCGGCAAAACGCCAAACGTTGAATTAACGTTGCAACATGGGGACGAGCAGTTCACCGAGCGAGTGGAACAAGGGGACGGGCCGATCGATGCAGCCTTTTGGGCAGTCGAAAAAATCACTGGCATCAAGGTCGTGTGCAAGGACTTTCGAGTTCGAAGCGCCACCATCGGACGCGATGCGTTGGGGGAAGTTACCGTCGAAGTGGAACATGAAGGACAACTGTATCGCGGGATGGGTACCTCAACGGATACGGTAGAGTCGACCATCCAAGCGATGCTCAATGCGGTCAACCGAATTGTGACGGAAAAGACCGTTCGTTCTCAAGGTCGCGTAACGCCACAAGATGCATGAGACGGTTAAATTTCATAGTTCATAGTTCATAGTTCAAAGGCTAAAGGCTAGGTTTTTGGGAAATCCTCGATCGTTAGCAATGTTGCGAGCGGAATCCCTTGCGCTTCGAAGGCAGCCCGTCCACCTTCGAGTCGATCGATGACGCCCAAGACCCCGATGACATCCAGCCCGAAATCTTTCGCGGCTTGAGCTGCTTTCAGAGCGCTCCCTCCGCTGGTAATGACATCTTCCACGATCACACATTTCATACCAGGTCGCACGGGCCCTTCGACCAACTTGCCGGTTCCGTGCTGCTTGGCTTCTTTACGGACCATGAATCCGAGCAGCCCTCGGTCCCTAAGTCCCGAATGTACCACGATCGAGGCGGTAATCGGATCCGCTCCGATCGCTAAACCGCCCACGGCATCGGGAATGGAACCGAAATGATTTCCCAAAATCAGATCCAGCATTCCCGCTGCAATTTGGTTCGCACCTTGAGGATGCAAGGTCACGGTCCGACAATCAAGGTAGTACGACGCTTGTTTTCCACTTGCCAACGTGAATTGCCCAAATTGAAGTGCATACTGGCGGACGATTGAAATCAATTGGTCGCGGTCGTAGTTTAAATTCATCAGTAATTCATTTTTGGAATGGCCTAGAAAAAACATCCGAGAGGCGATCTAGGAGTCGTGGAGGAAGAGTTTAACGAGTTCCTCTTTCGACGCACAGGTCCCAACGATTGCTAGCACATTGCGTCCCGCTCGCGCAGTAAGTTGTCTTGCTTGAACCATCGCACATAAGCTAATCTCCGGTCGGAGGGTTTGTGAGCATGCATAGAAACAAAGCAAAAAACAGTTGTTTTCAGATGACGCCGGCGCTATGCGGGCTCGTGTGTTTATGGGTGGCCGGCTGTAAAATGTCAGCCCCGATGCACGTATGGAAAGCTTCGGAAGTCCCCAAGCGTGGCATTGTGCGGGTGGCAGTGGCTCCTATCGGAGGAAAAACCGATGCGACCGATCGGCTCCTGATCGCGATGCAGAGGGCTCAGCCGCAGCCCAATCCGATGTTGGCTGCCATGTATCCTCACGAGCTTTCACAGGTTGGTGGCATTCAACTGGTCTCGTACGACAACCAACCCAATGATATGGCCGCCCTGTCGTCGGCCAGACTCGCTGGAATGGACTACATCCTTCAGGGCAACATTATCGATGAAGCGTTGGATATTCCGCCTCCGGAACCAACTCCGAAACGCAGATTTCGTTTGTTCAAACCCAAGGAAAAACTGGAGTACTTGACCGTTCACTGGAGTATTGTGGATGTTTCCTCTGGGCAACGCATCAAAGAGGAGATCGTCTCGATCGATCGCAAACAAGCGGAGAAGAAATACCCAGAACTCATGATGTTTGCGCAAGGGAACGACAGTCGAGTGCTCTTGGCCTCTGCGAAGCAGTCATGGTCCATGGTGGCGCCGACTACGGAAACAAGACAGGCAATACTGGACTTGCCTTGGTTCATGCCGGGCTCATCCCAGGTTCGAAAAGGAAATGGCTATGCGAGGCAAGGGAATTGGCAAGCGGCGGAACGGGTTTGGCAAGAGGCGGTCGATCAGCACTCTTGGAACACTGCCGCCTGGAAAAACTTAAGCTTGGCAGCCACGGCCAAAGAGGATTTCCAATTGGCTCGCGATCGACTTAAACATGCGGATACGATTCTTCCCGGAGATTCCACCTTTCCAACGTTGACCTGGATCGAACAAAGGCAGCGGGACTACCACAAATCGCTGGATCTAGCTCCTCCCGCAACGGGATGGACTCTACCTGATCCTCCTCAATCCGTCCGGCCCGACGAGGTTCCTTCGTCTCCGCCCCGCGAACTGAAAGACCTGCCTTGGTGGACGGCCATTCCCTTTGTTCCGCCCCCCGGTTGGACGTGGAAACAGTGGTGGACTCAGCCAATCGTACTCTAAACGAAAAGGCTGCTATAATGACCAGGCATGCGCCCGATCCCAACCCGAAGCGTAAGCGAGGAACCATTGCGCAATCCCAACCCGAAGCGTAAGCGAGGGATAATTTCGCAGGTCCCTCACTTACGTATCGGTTTATGATTGGTAGTTTTCAATCTACCGCTCGCCTAAGACCAAAGGTTCCATCCGAAGGTGAGTGCCAGACGCTTGCGCAACCGTCTTTACCCATTCCCTTCAAATCCAAGTATTATGCCTATTGCTCCTGGTTGGCAAACCGAGAATCGACCACCTCGTATTCTTATCGTGGACGATGATTTCGAAGTTGCCGAGCCAGTGAAATATGCATTGGAAGGTCTTGGTTACGCAGTCACGCACGTGCCCGACGGAAATCAAGGCGTGGATTCGATTGAAACGGTGAATCCCGACTTGATGGTGCTCGACATGATGATGCCAGGCCGAAGCGGATTCCTGGTCCTGGAGCACCTGCGTCGAATCAAGAAGTCGATGGTACGCGTCGTCATGGTGACTGGCAACGATGGCGAACGCCATCAGGCCTATGCAAGGATGTTGGGGGCAGATGATTACATTCACAAACCTTTTGCTATGGACAAACTAGTACAAACAATTCAAAGACTTCTTGATGAGCCTTTTCCAGACGGGAGCGTAGAATGAATGCAATCGAACCAACAACGCAACGGGTCTTCTCGGTGCAATGGTCCGGAGATGCTGATGGTTTTCTTGATTTGCTGGACCAAACGCTGTTGCCAATGGAACTCAAGGTGCTCGCGTTGCACACGATCGAAGAGGTGTTTGAAGCGATCGTCATGTTGCGAGTCCGTGGTGCCCCCGCGATCGGTATCGCCGCCGCCTACGGCGTTGTGCTTGGACTCCAAAAATGTTTGTCGAATGGAAACTCGGTACGGGAAGCCCGAGAGGTTTCCGTTAAGGCTTGCGAGTACTTAGCGACGAGTCGCCCGACCGCCGTCAATTTGTTTTGGGCGCTCGATCGGATGAAAGCGGTTGTCGCTCGCAGCACCAACATCGCATCGCCCTTGGACCTAGCTCAAGCTTTGCTGAGAGAAGCGAGACTGATTCACGACGAGGATCGCAGAACTTGCCATGCGATCGGTGACCATGGTGCCGAGTTACTGGAGGACAATTCCGGGGTGCTTACGCATTGCAATGCAGGTGGCTTGGCAACTTCGGAATACGGGACAGCTTTGGCGGCTATCTTTACAGCCCAAGACCAAGGCAAGAACATTCATGTGTTTGCCGATGAGACTCGGCCATTGCTGCAGGGCTCAAGGTTGACCGCTTGGGAACTCCAGCAGCGGGGCGTTCGGTGTACCGTCATCTGCGACTCGATGGCAGCCCAAGTCATGCGTGAGGGCCGCATCCAGGCGGTCATCGTCGGTGCAGATCGAATCACAGCCCGCGGTGATACGGCCAACAAGATCGGCACGTATGGGGTTGCGGTCTTGGCCAAGCACCACAATATTCCGTTCTATGTCGCAGCACCCCGCAGCACGTTTGACTTGTCGATGACCAGTGGCGACGCCATTCAAATCGAACAACGCAAAGCAGATGAGATTATGCACGGTTTTGGCAGACAGACGGCACCAAGCGGTATCGACGTGTACAACCCCGCCTTCGATGTGACGCCGGCTGAATTGATCTCAGCTATCATAACCGAGCGCGGCATCATCTCCCCGGTTTGCGAAGAACGCGTGCGAGCGATGGTGGAGTAATCGGCAGTGGGGAGTTCGTTGTGCGACGCTCCGCGTCGCAGGAATCACGACGCGGAGCGTCGTGCAACTTAGAAAGGCGACAATAGGTGAATATTCCTTTGGAGCAAATCATGGCATATCAAGATCTTCGCAAATGCTCTCGCCAAAGCCAAAGGGGCTCGATGATTAGCAGGCTACTGCTGTTTGCGGCTTGGTTGCTACCATCGTTCCTCGGACCACGCGCGGTTGCCCAAAATAAAGACGTAACGCCTGCGGCCGTTTCCGCATCGATCGCGCAGTGTGTCTCGTTTCTGGAGAAAAGCCAAGAGACCGCTGGACGTCGCGGCTCTTGGCCTGGCCAACTCGAATACGGTACAGGACAAACGTGTTTGGTGACATTGGCCTTGCTGAGCGCTGGACAAAGCATCAAATCCCCCAAGATCGTTAAGGCATTGGATTACATTCGAAGCGTCAAGTCGGACCGAACCTATACGGCATCGTTAAGAATAATGGTACTTTGCTTGGCAGAACCGGCCAAAGACATGGCGAGAATCCAGGAAGAGGTTGACTGGCTTGTGAAAGCTCAGGCGAGAAACGGTGGCTGGGGTTACTATCAGGGTACCGGCGATTCGGATGAATCGAACAGCCAGTTTGCAGTTCTCGCGTTATGGGAAGCCAGCAAACTTGGAATTGTGATTCCCCAAAAGTGCTTTGATGAGAGCAGACAGTACTGGAACAGTCAAAGACGCGGCGAGGGTTGGGGCTATCGAAAAGAAAGCCCGATCGGCAGCATGACTTGCGCTGGGATCGCTTCCATGATCATCTTGCAAGACGCTTCGGAAGGAACCGATGCGCAAGTCGTTGGAAACAACATTAAGTGTTGCGGGACCGGCACAAACAGTGATACGAAAGCTGCTGATTTCGACCTCGCCAAACCGATACAATGGCTTGCTCGCAATTTTTCCGTCAACCGCAACCCGGAGAGTGGAAAGTACACCATGTACTACCTCTATGCACTGGAGAGGGTCGGGCGTCTGACCGGCCAACGTTTCATTGGCGATCACGATTGGTATCGCGAAGGTGCCGAGTATTTGCTCTCAAACCAGGGCCAAAGTATCGGTGGAAGTTTTCGAGGTGGTCCGATTGAGGCTGACGAAATCACTGCTTCTGCGATGGCTCTTTTGTTCTTGAGCAAAGGCAAACGACAAGTGGTCATCGGTCATTTGCAATTCGGGGATCCCAAGGATTCCGATTGGAATCACCATCGTCGCTCAATCCAAAACCTCACCGGGCAGATCGAGAAGGTCTGGAAGCGTGAACTGGCGTGGCAAACCATCCGTTTAGAAAAAGCAACGGTGGAAAACCTCCTCGAAACACCCGTTTTGTTCATCAGTGGCTCCAAGGAATTCAAGCTTACGGACCCGCAACGCAAACTGCTCAAAGACTATACCGAACAAGGCGGGTTTATTTTTGCAGAGGCTTGCAACGGGGATGGATGCAACGGGGAAGCGTTTGATAAATCGTTTCGACGCGAGATGGAGACCATTTTCGACAAGCAATTTCAAAAGCTGGCTCCGTCGCATCCGATCTGGTCAGCCGAAACCAAAGTCGATCCGAATGCCCTACCAAAAGATTTTTGGCTGTATGGCCTGGACACTTGTTGTCGCACCAGCGTTGTCTATTCGCCTATCAGTTTGTCATGCCGATGGGAACTGGGTCGGCCGTATGGGATCATCCCAAAGCGTGCCGCTTCGGTCGAGTCGGATATCATGAACGCAGTCAAACTGGGTGTCAACGCGGTGGCCTATGCAACCGGACGCGAGCTCAAAGACAAACTGGACGCAGCGACCATAATCATCCCACAAGGGGACCGTCAAGCGCTGGCTCGCGGGGCGCTGACCATACCCAAGATTCAGCACAGCGGTGGATCGGATGACACTCCGAAAGCGGTCTCCAACTTGATCGAAATGTTTCGGCGAGAATCGCAGTCCCTGGTCGACAGCAAGACTCCCATGGTCTCGCTCGTGAGCCCGGAAGTCGAGAAGTATCCGATCCTCTACATTCACGGGCGAAACCAATTTGCCTTATCGCAAGAAGAACGGCAAGGCTTAAAGAAGCACTTCGAAAACGGCGGCTTCGTAATGGGTGATGCGATCTGCGCTTCCAAAGAATTTTCCGAAGCGGTTCGAAAGGAATTCAGTCAGGTTCTACCCGATTCATTCTGGCGAAAAGTCGACCCAAAACATCCGCTCATGCAACGCAATGGGCCCGTTGGATACGATTTGGGAAACGTTGCATTGATCGATGCATCGGCTGCAGGCTCGGACCTTCGCCAATCCAAGCGCGAGGGGCCGGCAGATCTTGATGCGCTGGAATGGAATGGCAGAATTGTGATGTTGTTCTCGCCCAATGATCTAAGCTGTGCAATGGAGAGCAAGCACTCGATGCAATGCCGAGGTTATGTTCGGGAGGATGCATTCCGAATCGGAATCAACATGCTACTGTATGCGCTCACGCAATAGATCAAACAAAGCTGGCCGATGGATGAACCACCGGCCAGCGCTTGTTTTTTCCTCCGACCGTCCATCGGCACGACACGGAGCCGCTGCGAGACTGGCGCAGATCAGGCGTGCTACTGCACTCGCCTTTTGACGATCTAAGCCAACGCAATATGATGGTCCCTCAGCCTGAAAAACGACCAGAGGCAATTGATGCGAACAGTTTCCGATTCGCACATCTGCACTATACGTAACGGATTGGGCATTGGAAAGATTGATTCTCCAAAAAAATTGATGAGTACTCGCGCAGAATTCTTGCTCCCTTCTCCCTGGTACTCAGGGGAGAAGGGCTGGGGATGAGGGGCTTGGACTGTAAGAATCGTATCGATATGCAGGGCAATGATTCGCCCCTAGTATCTAGCAACGGTACCCAATTTTAAGCGATTGGAAACGAGAACAAAACGAAGTCAATAGGATGCACTCGTCCTATTTTTTGATTTGAAAATCAAGCTGGCTTTGACCCCACTTGTGCGCTTTCATGTCCTCGATGGTCAATTTCAATTGATAACTGCCAGATGCGATTTGCTGAGGCATGTAGATCTTGTAAACGATGAAGTAGTCGCGTCGATGATTCTGGCATAACTCTGGTTCCATCGGCAACAATTGGTCAGCTACCTTGCGACCTTGGCTGTCGATGATCTCGTAGCTGCCTTGCAGTTGCGTTTCAAATCCAGTTCGGATTTTTTCAGCCGAAACGTTCTCAATTTCGCAGTACAGCAAAACTTCTTGATCGGCTTGGAACTGACTCTTTGGAAACTTCGTCACAACACCATATCGCTCAACCTCGGTACAAAAAGCGAGCGACTTGATTTCCAAATTACTCGCTGCTGCAAGATAATTCGTGGCTTCTCGCTGGTTGTTCATGACGAGAGACCAGTGACGCGAACGAACTGGCATCGCGTCCGGATTGGTTGCCTCAAACAGGGCTTGCATCTCATGTGCAATAAACGCGTTTTCGTTGTCGCTCAAGTGCTCGATAGGTCGTAGCGCGTCATCCAGCCGGCGTTGAACAACGTACAGCATTCGCAATTTTATTTCCTGGATCCGCCTTATGCTCTCATCGGTGGAAGGGGTTTCGCGAATTTGCTTTTCCAATTGTTCGATGGCATGGTTTGTACTTTCCGCTAAAGTCAATGAATGAACTGGCGAACTATCTTGAGGAGTGGCAGGTGCGCTGTCACCACTTGGGGCAACTGCATTTGGATTGGATGGCGCGACGGCGATTCCCGAAGCACTTAAGACTTTGGACTCCGGCGGCATGATGGTTGAAATCGTTGCCGCAGAATTCAAACCTTCTTCAGGAGCAACAGGAGTCCCCTGAAGCGGCGATGGAATTGTGGTTGCAACTGAGTTAGCGTGCTCCTTGACACCAGAATCATTCACATCAGGATCATTCAGACGAATCGAGACGCCCGACTTTTTCTTGTCGTTCGATTCAGAAGCTACTTTTGCGACTGCATTTTCGTTCGATTCTGAGGGGTTCGCTGTGGAATCGGAAAGCGTTCGCTTTTCGTTCGAGGACTTGGAGGGTTGCTCTTCGCTATTTACGGCAAGACTCGATGCCATGTCGATAACATGTTGTTGGACCGCCTCAAGTTGTTTCTTGTACAAGTCGCGTTGAGCGGGAGGCAATGAATCCAAAGCTCCCTCAAAGTCGAGGTCTTGCTGCTGAGTGCTTAATAAAGGCCGGTCGTTGCGATGTTTGTTTGCATTGCCTTCCGCATTTAGATACCCTAGCAGCGTGTGGGGCGTGCGTTTATTGTTGCGTTCTGCCGCAGCGTATCGAGATGCTTTTGGCAGTCCCTTGGTTCCTGAAGCGTTTTCTCGCGATCGAGCATCTGCGAAGCTGGGGCGTGGTACTTTTCCTGGCGATCGGTACGGAATGGACCAGTCATCTTCTTCCTCGTTGAGAAAAGCCATGTCATCATTGCGAGATCGAAGCCCTAGCCCTTGGCAACCTGGTATGACAACCAGCGAGAACAGGACAATCGCGAGGCTGAGCTTCTTGAGGTCGAAACGCGTCGTTTGCAAGCCCATGCTGAAGCTTAACCGAAAGCGTTCGAATTGCGGATGCGACATGATGGAACTCGTCTCTTAGGGTTTACTTTGCGGTAGAAAGCGCTTTGAATAAGGGAGCCGTTGGTCCGTTTCCTGCTAAAACTTCGTAGGCCAAGGAGAGATAATCTTCTGCTCCGTGACTGTTGGGCGCGTAGGCGAAAATGGATTGTCCGAAGCTTGGGGCTTCCGCCAATCGAATGTTGCGTCGCACTTTGGTTTGAAAGAACTTGGCTTGAGCCCAAACCGGACTTTGAGCCGTGCTTACTTTCAAAAATTCTTCGACATCGCGACTGACTTCGGCGGCCAAACGAGTGCCGGATTCGTACATGCAAAGCACGATGCCCTCGAGTCGCAAGTCCGGATTCAATCGTTTTGCAACGAGCTCAATCGTTCGGAGAAGTTTGCTCAACCCGTGCAGCGCCAGGAAGTGAGGTTGCAATGGCAAGAAGACCTCATCGACGGCCGTGAGGGCGTTGAGAGTGAGCACACCAAGCGATGGCGGGCAATCCAGAATCATGAAATCGAAATCGGAATCGTCCATCTCGATTCTGTCTTTTAAGATCACTTCGCGGCCAACTTCACCGGCCAATTCCATCTCGGCAGCCGCCAAATCGAGGCTAGCTGGAACCACGGCGAGATTGGGCAGTACCCAGCGTCTAACTTGATCAAGCCTCGCATCACCGCACAACATGTCGTAAATACTGATTTCGTTTTCGTTAAGCGTCAAACCCAAATGCAACGACGCATGGGCTTGTGGATCCAAATCCAGCACGCACACTTTCTTGCCGCATTGTGCAAGTCCGGCAGCGAGATTCACAGCCGTTGTGGTTTTGCCAACACCACCTTTTTGGTTGAGGACAGCGATTTTTCGCATCGTCAATATGCCTTGTTTCTGGGTAGGTCTCAAACTTGCTGACCAGCCAAACATCGAGATCGGGATTTCCTCCATGTTTCGCTAACGATTGGCAGCTTTCGCTGGACGGTAGCAAACAGGTCGCATGCGAATCCAGGTCAATCCAGATCGGCGGTTGACAATTTCGATAATTCGAACATCCTTTTGTTCTCCAAAGACTCCACTCCCCACTCATTTCCTGTAAGGTCTCGATCCGTGAGAAAGTTCTTTATTGCTGGCAATTGGAAGATGAACCTATTGCGGGACTCGTCGGTTGCTTTGGTCCACCAACTGATGGATCAATTACAAAACACTTCGAGCGTCGACGTTGCAGTTTGCCCTCCAAGCGTGTACCTGCATGACGTTGGTGCGGCACTTCGCGGCAGTCCGATTCAACTAGGGGCACAAAATGTCCATCATGCGACCGAGGGGGCTTACACGGGTGAGATAAGCTGCGCGATGTTAAACGATCTGGGATGCCGCTATGTGATACTCGGTCACAGCGAACGACGCGCGATTTTCGGCGAAACCGATGTCGACGTAAATGTTAAGCTTCATGCCGTTTTAAAGGCAGGTCTGACCCCCATCGTGTGCGTTGGCGAAACCTTGCAGCAACGCGAAGCAGGCGAAACACAGCAAGTGGTTCGAGGGCAATGCACGCATTCCCTATCAGGCTTGACGAACGAACAAATGGCTAAGACGGTTCTCGCTTACGAGCCCGTCTGGGCCATCGGCACCGGCAAAACGGCCACGCCTGCTCAAGCGGAAGAAGTACACGCCGACATTCGTAAATTGCTAGCGACAACGTTTTCCGGATCCGTAGCAAATGCGGTGGTCATCCAGTACGGCGGGAGCGTCAAAGCCGATAACGCCATGGAATTGCTTGGCCAACCCAACATTGACGGAGCGTTAGTGGGTGGCGCTTCCTTGAAATCGGACTCGTTTTTGGCGATTGTGCAGGCGGCCGCGAAAATCAAGAAGTAGAGTCGCATGGAATGGATTATGCTAAGATGGTACGGGTAGGAGCCGGAAACGTTTTGGTAACCCGACGCGTAAGCGAGGGATTTTATTGGCGGTCCCTCGCTTACGCTTCGGGTTATGAACCATCCACGCTAGAAGCGTTGCGGCTTCAAAGAGAGTGTCATTTGGCTTCTGAAAATGGGACATCAGAATGAAATTGCAGCTTGTTGCCGTTGTTCTTCCTTTGTTGACGTTCGCCGTCTCGAAAGCGGATACTTTCGAAATGATTGGTGGCGGGACAATCTCAGGTCGTCCTTTGACCAATGAGCCAAAATCGGAGTTCCTCAAGATTCTGACGAGCGACGGTTTTGAAATCGAAATCGCGCGCACCAAGCTCAGCACCAAAGGGCGATCGATCGGTGAACCACAATTGGAATATGCCAAACTTGCTGCCAGCAAGGACGACTCGGTCGAGTCCCACAAAGCTCTTTCGCTATTTTGCAATGTAAACCAAAAGGAGCTTGCGAGAGCCCACAACGAACGAATCGTGGAACTTGACCCAAGTGACAAAGTCGCATGGGCGGCAATTGAGTATATCACAGACAAAGACGGACAATGGGTTCGCAAGGAGGCGCTGAACAAGAGGCGTGGATTAGTCAAAGGTAAAAACCATTTGACTACTCTTCACGCCAAAGCCATCTCGGATGTCGAAGAGAAACTCAAAAAAGACATTGCGGATATTGAGAAGAAGATCAACATATACGCATCGAATATGGGCAAATCCGGTCGGTTGGGAATCGAAGCGGCGGAGTTCTTCCGCACGCTAAATGACCCTCTCGCCATCCCGAAAATCTATAAGCTCCTTCAGGCAGATCTAATTGAGGGTCGAAATGGCGATTTTTATATGGAGATTCTCACGCGTATGCCTGGTGCGTCTGCGAGTTCCACTTTTATTGAAATTGCCTTGACTTCAAAGAATCAAGCGGCTGTCAGCACTAGCCTTGAAATGCTATTGAGAACGGAATATTCCAGCGAGCTCGCGTTGAGTGCTTTTCTCGGAGCTCTCGGAAGCAAAGACATACAAAAAATAGATCGTGCCGGAAGCAATCTTCAGGTTCTTAATGAAGATCGAGCGGTTTTCCCGCTGATCGAATCCCTCACGTCGATCATTACCAGAACACAAACCACACCGGGTACAAATGCCATCAACTCCGACGGAGGTGTGCAACAGTCCATGGGAGCAAGCAAAACCACGACCAAGCAACCGTATAATCACCAGAGTGTTCTATCGGCCTTGAACTCCATTACGGGCGAAAACTTTGGATTCAACAAACAGGAATGGCGTTTGTGGTATGCCAGAAAATATGCGGATACAAACTTGAACTTGCGTCGTAGCGAGTGAAGATTGCAGTTCTAGAATTTCTGTGCGGCGGTGGCTTGATCGAGCCTGATCAACCTCGAACCGACCCGAATACACCGGCGAACGTTCTTGTTCCTCTTTTTGGCGAAGGCTTGTCGATGCTGGATGCATTGGCAACGGATTTCATTGAGTGCGGACATTCGGTATTCACTTGTTTGGATCGTTCGGTTCTAACGAGTGCTTTAATACCCCCATCCTTTTTGAGTTCGGCTTCTATTTCGATTGTCGAAACGACGGATCGGTTTTTAGACGTTTGGGGCCATGTCGCATCCGACTGCGATGTGACAGTGGTTATTGCTCCTGAACTGAACAACGCATTGGCATCGATTGTTCAAACGCTGCGGGCGTTGGGGGTCACTGTTCTCGCGTCTGACGCAGCGTTCTTGAAGGCCGCATCCGATAAAAGGTTGATGGCAAAAATGCTGCTTGCACGTGGGGTCGCACACCCGGCGACTTGGACGCTTCGGGAGTACTACGGATCGCGAGAGGCGGCAGCAAAAACGATCGGCACCTCACCCATCACTGTCAAACGCCGCGATGGTGCTGGCTGCGCGGAAATGAGGTACTTTGCGAACTGCGTGGCGTTCGAGTCGTGGGCCTCAACGACGAGCCTGTTAGCGGAAAACGCGGACCATTGGATCGTTCAGCCTTGGATCGACGGTCAGCCGGCGAGTCTCGCGCTCATCGCGCAGGGAAGCCGCAAGGTTTTGGGTGCCTTCGAACAACGAATGGAGGTCCGTCCAATAGAAATCGCAAACCAAGGTCAGTGCGTTCAATACCGAGGTGGCTCAGGTCCGCTGGCCCAAGTTTCCTTCGCGCAGCTAGAAGAGTTTGCCAACGTAGTGCTCGACGCGGTTCCACCAGGAGCAGCGGGCTGGATTGGAATTGATTTCCTGATTCCACTTGAGGCTAAAACAGCGAGCGATTGGATTGCCATCGAAATCAACCCTAGGTTGACGACGAGTTATGCCGGGTATCGAAAATGGTACGGCCACGAATTAGCGAACATGCTCCTTGGAATTCGACCTGTTCCAAGTTCAGTTGGCTTTCCAACTTGGGAGCGAATCGAATTTGATGCATAACGGGCATCATGGCGGATCGTAGCCACCTTGGTGAAACGGATGGCACCTTGCGATTCGCTTAATCCCTTTCCAAACACCACGCACTGCGCCGTATTTCTCGATGGCTTCAATCGTGTACTGCGAACAAGTCGGGGAGAAACGACAATTGCTACCTAGGAGCGGGCTGATCGCGCGTTGATAAAAACGGACTGTGGCTATGAGCAAGTAGCGAAGGCATTGATGCAACGGATTCATCACACACAGTCAGCTATTGATTGATTCGATAGACGGGGGGCAAGCGTAATTTTTTTCCGGACTTGGGAGGGAACGGCAACGGGGTAAACTCGGCAACTGTCGCGACTCTCGACTCTTGTTCACTCATTGTAACGACCCCTTGTTCGTCAAGTTGTGAGGAAGTTGCGACGACATTTGCATGAGAAATGTTCGATGCGGGTATCCTTTGTCCGTCACTTCGCCAGCTATTTGGCAAGTCCAACAGGCCTGCCAAGGCAGGTTGCGTAGACAACTCTTTCAAATGGTCGACGAGAATGCGGCGAACTTCCAAGATGGCTCGGGCCGTTCTGTGAATGTCTTGATGTTTCGACTCAACCATGATTTCGCTTACGACATCATCCATATGGGCGCTCTCGATACCGACCACGCCGTCACTGGGTTCCGACTCTCGGCTGAACCAATGAGATTTTTCAACGACTCCAATGATATTGTGATACGTAACCCACGGAGCGCGTCGAGCGCGTAACATGGTCGGGAAAATGGGAGAATCGGGACTGAGAGAATCGATGCTCGTGGTTGTGGTCAGCAACTCCGTGTTGCGGAACATGTTCGGGTTCTGTCGAATCAGAGAATTGCCGATATCGGTAATGCTGCTAGGCAACTTGATCAGCTTTCGGCCAATCCACCGGGTGTAGTCGTTTGCATAGTCGCTACCACGGTGGGGTGTCCCAATGGTTACGACTCGCTTAATCGCGTTGTTTGGGTGAAAGAAAAGAGCTGCAGCCAAGCGTTGACGTTCGACATCCTCTCCCTTGACCTTTTCGTAGGGTTCATCGCTCAAAATATGCCAAAACTCTTCGCCGCTCTCGAGTGTTTGCATACGCGAAACGAGTCCCCCCATGCTATGCCCAACCAATACCATTTGGTCGAGAACCGGATGAGTGGCTTGAGGGTCCAAGGTTTTTCGCAATTCGAACAAGTCGCTGCGCATTTGGGTCGCGCTGACCCAGAACGGCTGTCCCGTTGGATACTGGTAGAACCAAAATTGGTAGTTTTTTCGAAGCTCCTGAAACGAGCGGAGGTCGTTGAACATGGGCATCCAAGTGAGCGGGCTCGAAAATAGTCCATGAACCATCACGACAGGAATGCGGTTTGGATCATAGGGTTCAAGCATGTAAACACCGCGCAGTTTTTCTGCTTTGTTTAGGTCCAACGGGTTCAAATTGCTATTGGTTTGCTCGCGAAACTTAGGATTATCCAAGAAGTATGCGAGGGGTGTGCTCAAATCCGATTGGAGCGGTACCAAGCGCGAATTCAGCTCGATATCGGTCGAGTCCAATGGATCGTGCAGTTCAAGCACGCATGGATGCCGATGCTGAGAATTAGGAGAAGCGTGAATCGATGGCGATGTGACTCGCAGCAGTGCAGTCACCGGGAATGCCAATCCCTCTGGATAGTATTTTTCCGCTGGATTAGCACCATGATGTTCCTGCCGCACCGCGATCATCGGTACGCCGACTCCATAATTTACGTTGGCTGAGTCGAGTCCTTTCACTTGGAATTCACTACAGAACTTAAGCGACTCGAAGTCGGCATCGTGCCACGAACCACGCGATACGACTTGGACGTCGTAATCTTTCTTGGACGTGGTAATACGATAACTGTTGCCGGGTTTTAAGTTCCCTTGCTTGCTCACCAAACGCAAGGTAGCTTCTAACGCTGTGTTGTACAGATCGCACGCCCCTCGAAACTGGGGATCATATGGGTTGCGTGACACGTCCAAATCGGTGCAGAACAAGTACAAATAGGCATTGCTAACCGACACGGTGTACATGTCCAAGGCATGCCCTTCGTGCCTGGCTTTCTCGGCTTTACTGGCGATCGTGAAAGCAAGTTCTGAGATCGCATAAATTTTCTCAGCACCCTTTTCGTCCATTGCAAGTTCTTGCAACTGAACCAGGCAGTCTTCGGGATTTCGATGGTAGGCATCCAACAATGCGTAATGCCGAAGAAGCGTTGTCGTTCGCGGCGTTATTTGAGCGCCACTGCGCGACATCAAGCTGAGGCTTTCCGTCAGCGGATTAACCGGGTTTTGACGAACTTGGACAAATTTCTGCGATGCACAGCCAACCGTTAGCAACAACAGGAAAACCGGTAAACAAAATAGATGCACGCGTGTGAAAGCTAGAAGGCATTGCCCTCCCGACACACGTACTTTCCTGGTATTTTGTTGAACCCGCACTGACATTTACGATTTCCAGGGGAATTGGCCGCTTCTCCGCGAATTTCTAAATAGCACGCTGACCATGTTGCAGGCAATGCCAATGAATACCGCTTGTTAAGATAGGTAGTTCTGAGCCGGCCAACATCTCAACCAAACTGAAACTGAGGCAATCTCATTAACCAATCCAACGTTCAGACACCAACGAACCGTCTCGCAAAAAAGCCCTCGATCGGGCTCTTCACACTCGTCTGCATGATCGTGGGCAACATGATTGGTGTCGGCGTCTATGTCGGCAGCTACTACTCACTTCTGTCGCTCAAAGATGCTAGGCTGGTCTTGTTGGTCTGGCTCATCGGTGGTATCCATGCCATTTGCGGGGCGATCGCGTACGGGGCGGTGGCTAGTCGATTGCCCGTCTCAGGGGGTGAGTACTCCTACCTTTCTAGATGTGTCCATCCGGCCATCGGCTTTATTGCTGGTTGGATCTCAATCATTGCTGGCTTCACGGCCCCCATTGCCGCATCTGCATTGCTTATGGGCGAATACCTCGTTGGAGCAGACGCAGCCAGCACAATTGCAAGCGATGACATCTCGCGAGTCCGAATCATTGCAACCGCGGCCATCGTCGTCGCCGCAGCTTTGCATGCATTCCACTTGAAAGTCGGCACCACGTTCAACAATATGGTTATCGCGATCAAGCTCGTGTGCTTCTCCATTTTTCTGGTTGTTGGTATTCCCTTTGTATTGCAAGCAACCAACTCGGGAATATTGACGGATCCAACGAGCGGCTTAGGCGACCCCTCATCCATTGCCGCGAGACTTCAGCAACCGGAGATACTCATGTCCATGATCGTATCTCTCTTCTATGTTTCTCTGGCTTACACCGGCTTCAACGCAAGCATTTATCTGGCAGGAGAGGTCGAGAAGGAAACAGACATTAACCATCGGCGGAATTTCGTGAGTCGCTCGATGTGGATGGCATGCGTACTGGTCATGCTCCTCTACCTGTTGCTTAATTTTGTATTTTTGTATGGCCTAAGTCCAGAGCGTATTGCTCAGTCCGGAAAAGGCTATGTGGCTGTTGTGGCGGAGAATATCGGTGGCAATGGTCTATCGCGGGTAATACGCTTTGCGATCATTCTGTCGGCTGCAACCAGCATTCTCGCCATGATGGCGACTGGACCAATGGTGTACGCACAAATGGCCGCCGATGGCCGATTGCCAAGATTCTTTCAGATCACGAACCATGTTCCCAGAATCGCCATTTTCGTACAGGCGTCGCTCAGTTGCGTTGTCGTTTGGATCTCGGACATCGAAGGGATTATCAAGTTTTTAGGACTGACATTGACTGCGTGCGGTGCGCTTGCGGTCTCAAGTATTTGGTTTGCCAAGAAAAATTTCATGATGGAGAAACCCATTCGTTGGTACGAGCATGTGGCGACGATTCTCTACATCTCAGGCGCTGTTCTGTTCTTGGTCGTTGCCTCGCAACGCGAACAGAATCAGTTCTGGTTGTGCATTGGAGCTTTTGCAACCGGTGCGTTGGTTTACGCTGCAGCCGCCATTCGTCGACGAAGGAATGCATAAAAAAAGCCCCACGTTTAACCGCAGGGCTTTTTGTTTTCGTACTCGATGTCAAGCACTAGTAGTTCACTTGCCAATTCAGGCTAACTATGGCAGTTCCGGCTCGACTGGAACTGGCTGCCCCTCTTGGCCAAAGATAATGGTCTGTGTTCCACCACCGCCAAAGCTGGTTGGCATGTTGTACACATAGATCGCGTCGATCGCTTTCGCTATGCGTTGCTGTGCTTCTCCAAGGTGAGCTAGCGAGTACGGATCGAGTGCATTGCGACCTTCGAGCGTCGCATCGATCTTTCGCTTTAAATCCCTGAGTTGCATCAACGCCAGAGAAGTAACCGGCTTGGTGACCGCATTCGAATCGTTCGGCAACCCCAAATCGATCAGGCGCTCTAGATGCTCTCGCTGTAGGTTTCGGCGCCATGAACTGATGCGTGGTTTGCGAGAGGATACTTCACCCTCCGGCTTAGCGCTCAACTCGGACCAAACCTCGTTGAAGATTTTGTCCATCAGTTCAGGAAGCGTCATCGCATCTTGATCCTGAGGGACCAATTGCTCATTGTCGAACACGCGACGCAAGGTTGTTGGGTTCATCAACATGGTTAGTGCAGATGCCTGATATCCCAAAACTCGATCGTGGATTGGGAATGTGGATTCACTCATCGAACGGACCCCTTCGTCCGCCCACTTGTCATTGGTCAATCGCTCCAAAATCTGAGGCGTAATGCCAAAGGCTTCGTCTCGGAAGGCAGTCTTAAACACGAAGTCCAAGGCCTTGCGTTGTCGATCTGCTGCGACCGGCACCAGCGATTGTCGATTGCCTGGATCACCCTTTTTGTCGCGATTGACAAAAGCACCGCCAACCCAATTGGCCATCATGCTAACCGACTTCATCTGCTCGCCGAGCGTTAATTCATATCCACGGCGGGCCTTGCCCCAACTATCGCCATCCTTGACAAATTTATCAAGCAAACGGGATCGATAGAGTTTGACCAGCCTCATTTGATTTTCAGCGTAGTCAAGCGGTTCCTTGGTGTAGTCATAGCGCCTAGCAAATGGATCTGGACCACTGGTGTCTTCATCCGTCGCGTATTGCAACTCAGGTTCACTGACTCGCTTGAGAATTTCAGGCAGCTTGGCTTCTTCCGGTGTGTAGCCGTATTCGATGGCCCAATAATCGTAGGGGCCAATGCCCGTCATCGTATAATCGCCCCGAATCGCCCCCTCTAGCTCGTATGGCATATTGATTGGCATGTAATCCATCACGGAAGACGCGAGTGGCTTCTTGCCCTTCAAGTCTACCGAGTTCATTTCCTTGAGTGAGTAGACACTCGAAGCCTTGAAGTTGTGACGCAGTCCAAGTGTGTGACCGACCTCGTGTGCGACGAGTTCCGCCAAGAGAGGACCGATGAACGACTCAGGCATCCCGTCAAGCAAATCTTCCTTTGGTTTCTTTGCTTCAGGTTTCTTGTCTTCAGGCTTTTTGTCTTCTGCCTTAGGTTCGTCCTTCTTTGGCTCGTCTTTCTTTGGCTCGTCCTTCTTAGGCTCGTCTTTCTTAGGTTCGTCCTTCTTAGGCTCGTCTGTCTTTGGTTCGTCCTTCTTAGGCTCGTCTTTCTTAGGCTCATCCTTTTTTGGCTCGTCCTTCGGAGGTTCATCGATGAAAGGCAGATTGCCTTCTTCGTCGAACAAACTGAGAGCCAAACGGGCCATTCCCATGTCCATTTGTTTTCCAACGGCTGCGTTGCAATAACCGTTGACCTGGCTTGTTCTGCCAAACAAACCATCCAAGGGTTGGTCGCCAATCAGTTTAGAATCGACTTTCGTAAACGGGTCGCCAGCGAAAGGAGACTTGGATTGGTTGGAATAAACACCCTTCAGGTACTCGCGGTTCGAACTGGGTGCCAAGCGTAGACGCGGATCCCAGTTGGGGTGTGATCCAAGCCACGAAATGGTTTCAGCGCTCATCCCTTCCATGGCCAAATCAGGCATCATGTCGTGATACTGAAAGTTGAAGTGACGAATCCAGCCATCGGTCAGAACGATATCTGCATCTAATATTTCGCCAGTGAGCGGATGAACGCGGCTTGGCCCGATGGCTGTCCCAATATCGTTGTTGAGCCAGCGGACGAAATTGTATTGAACATCTTCTGGATCGAGATCCATAAAGTCGCCGGTCTTGGCGTCTTGGTAATAGACTTGAATCGCGTCCGAAAAACCAATGCTCTCGAAGGCCTTGTTCCAATACTCAAGCCCCTGCTTTACAAAGCGGCGATAGCGAACCGGAGTGGTATGTTCGATGTAGAAGCGAATTGGCGTAACCGGAGGGCTTAGCTTGAGGCTAGGATCCCTCTTTTCCAGACGCCAGCGCGTAACGTAGCGAACGAGTTTCTTGTCTTCGGCATAGCTACCGAGATCGCTAAAGTTCGTAACGAAGTAGCCGACGCGTTGATCAGCTTTGCGAGGGCGATAGCCGTTTTCGTCAGGCACTTCGCTAAAAGAGTAGTGAAGCGTTTGCAGTTTTCCGCCCCCCGAGACCACTTCGAAAGCGATTTCTGTATTCTTGGCGAAGGACTTTGCTTTTACGATTTTCGAGAGTTGCGGATCCTGAATTCGAACCTTCGGGCCGAAAAATTTCGAGGCGTTACCTACAAAGAGGGCATCCGCGTCAATAACAGGACCACGCGATGGGCCGATGGCCACAATCGGCATATCCAGCAAGACCGTGTCGGTAAAGAGACGCTTGACGGATGATTTCGACTCGGGTTCCCCGTTGGAACGAATCGCAACGTTTGGCATAATCAGAGCCAAACGCTTATTGTAAAGCCTCCAGTAAACGTAATACTCGCCCTCTTGCAGACCAGCAAACTTATCGCCGCTACTCACGGTCAAAGCGATAAAGTACTTTTTGGTTGCATAGTCCTTTGGCAATTCCAATAGCATCTGGCCGTCTTTTTCACGCGTCCAAACGCCGCACAACGGGATCGCATTTTTATCTAGGTTCTTCGATTCCGTCTTTACGAAACCCTCGCTTACTTTTTCAAAAGGAGGGTAATCCGGTGGCGTCGGCTCTTGAGCCGAGACCGCCGACCATTGCGAGAAACCCAATCCAACGGCGGTTATCAGCGCCAGGGATTGCGTCCAAGATTGTCGATCCAGTTTCATTCGATTCTTTCAGTAAAGTTGCCAAACGTTACGTTATTTGACCAATTGCCATACAGATTGCTTCGATAGCACCAAGGCTAATCGGGCATTCTGGTTCCCGTCACATGTGCACCGGAGAGTCGGTCCAAATGAGCGGAGGGTGGGTTCTGGGGAAGCCTACGTCAACTTCAATCCCAGGTGGAGGCGTGTTTGAGCGTAGTTAGGAAATCGCTCTTTGGGCACCCTTTTATACTATCCGACCCGGACAACCTGCCCAATCGGTAATGGCTTACCCAACCCCTCCATTATTAGCCGAGGATGCCACTCGGTCTAGGGATTAGAAACATGGCAGAGAAAATTAGTTCCGTTTTGATGACCCACTATTCTTGGGCAATTGTGATTGAAATCGTCCCGCTATTATCAACCAAGCCACTGGAAGGCTCGTTGATTTTCAAGAAAAGAGTTCCCTCCAGGGCGGGGACCAGCGTTCCGGATTGTCCGATTCGATGGGTTTCCCAACGTCTTGTTCGTTCCGAATCCTCTGTTGGCACGATGCTCGCCAAGACGCAACCGAGCGGATTACCGCGGTAGTATTCGATGGTAACTCCCTGCGGCTCGGATATCCAATCCTCTCCATTGGCTCCTTCTCCGAGACGAATTCGGTATCGCCCCTGGCAGTCGAACGTAAGTGGCCTCCCTTTTTCAACCCGAAGTCCTGACGATTGCCAGCCATGATCGGTTGCCAACTCGAATTTCCGAGAACCGTCCAGCTTTGTGGTTGGCCGTTCCCCACTCAACACCAACGACCGACTCAGATCGTAGCCGAAATCCAAATCCGAGATAAAGCCATTCCAATCCGTTTGCGCCTCGTTCCAGGACTCGCCCAGCCTTGCTTTGAACTTCCGCGAAAGTGCTAGCGAGTAGTCGAGTTTCCCTGCGGAGACCTCTCGGAGCATCGGACCAAACTTCGGATGGTTTGTAAAAAAAACACAAGCCGCCCAGCTCCAAGCGTATCGAGTTGTTTGGTCTTGCACGGTTTCATAACCCAATATTTGCGACAGCGTCGGAGCGGTAGTTTGTTTCAACGTTTCATCGATCAATCTCAAACGGCCCCAATACGATACCTGCGCCGGTGACGAGGGAATGACTCCAAGTTGTAATTTACCGTCCGATAGCATATGAGTTGCTTGCATGTCCGCCATTCCCTCCATAAACCAAGCGGAACCTCCGCCACCGTACAAATGCCACATGACCCAATGCATTGCTTCATGCAAGAATAGGTGCCGCCTGTAGTACGTCGATGGTTGCTCTCGCACATAGAGTCGATCACCAAATTGGTAACCCTCCTTAAAAGCTGGTAAGCCAGTCATCAACCCATTGCGTTGAAACTTGGACTCGTCCACGATCACGTATACCGTTGCTTTCAGTCCCTTAGTCGCATTCGCGTCAACGTGAAAGTAGTCTTGCCATTGAACTAAGCTCTGCTCAAGAAGCCCCGACCAACTTCGCAGCTCGTCATCGATTGGGATGTCCGAGATCAAGTCCAAACGAGTCGATTGCAGCTCGTAGAGTCCAGTCGCCTTGTTGCGCAATTCCTGACAAGATGCGAAGGGAACGAACGCACCGACCGGCGATAACAAGAAAATCAAGAAACAAGACAAGAATGCGTAGCGTTCCATCGGACTATTGTTTTGCGATCGTAGTGAAACAAAATCAAGCGAAGAGACAAATTGAGATCAATTAGTTTAAGCTCCAGAGTCCCCTTTCGCTCCGCGAAAGTAGCGTTCTTTCGGAGAGGCTGTGAAAAAATGCATAGTCATCACCGGAGGGCTTGCCAATAACACTCGTCCACTGATTGGAATGAACGTCGCACAGGAGACGACTCGTTCCCAGGCTCTGCCTGGGAACGCCTTGGTGTGGAGGCTCCTGCCTCCCGAGTTCACAAACTAAGGATACATTTCGGCGAGGCGGAGCCTCGTTTGCATTGAGTTACCAGGCAGAGCCGCAGAGCCTGGTAACTAGATTGCACAGCGAAAGGCGACTGTCCTATCGGCTTGCATCCTGAATTCGCTCTTCGTCGGTCTTGAGCTTCTTCATGAACGCATTGAATTCGCGTTCTAACGATCGGATCTCACCGAAAATTTCCACGAAGGCAGCAACCCTCGCTCGCGGCGAGGCATCATTCGCCAGGTGCGAACATTTTTTGTAATAATCAATCAGCTTGGCAAAGCGAGTCTCCATCAAGAAATAGGTCAGCGCCCACGCTTGCCCGTAAGCTTCGACGGCTTGATTTTGGGTTCTGGCTGCATAGAACAAACCATCCGAAACCACGAGCTCAAGCGGCGAACGCGATGGATCCCTTGCAATCTTTCGATAGTCGGATAGCCGCGTTTGATTTACCGAGCCGATACCGCCCCAAACAGCCCCGGACGGAGTCTCGAAATAACTTGCAAGTCCTTCGTGAGCCCACCTCGATCCGACCTTACCAAGCGGCATAAGTCCAGTATTTCCGGCCAACTGATGCGTAGCTTCATGCGACACCACTTCGATGTCTGCTTCTTCTTTGGCCACTTTGATCAGCAGATCAAATACGTTGGAAAGTTGAGCCATATCTTGCGAAATAACTGTTCCACGGGACATCGCTTTCTTTCGCTTGAGATCTTCCGCGAGCTCGCTCATCAGTTTCATCGATTTCGTGGACCCTTGATCATAGAAAACGCTAATGTTGTCCTTCGGAGACCAAAACCCAGCGGCCAATGCGAGCTCCGGATCCAGAATCGTCGAATACCGTAGAAAGGTACTTTCCTCAGCAAAGAGCAGTACTTTCAGGTGCTCGGTGGGTGTTTCCAGCACGATGCCATTGATGGCGAATTTCAGAAAATAACATTCATAGACTGTTTCTAACAGTTGCAGACGTGTCTCGGCGCGAGTTTGTTTTCTGCGGCCCACTCGCGTGTCGGCGGTGTCATGGAACAGGACGTAGTGGTCGCTTACGGCCACCTTCATCTTGTTAAGCTTCGTAGCCTCACGCAATTGGCTTTCGATGGCAGTGGGGTCCCCCAAAGGTTTCTTGATGCGCTTTCTCGCTTCGATCAAACGCACAAGCGTCTCGTTTTCGGGTTCGATCTTATACGCATCGCTGCAACAATCGTAAAAGTCCTTTAACAGCCCTTGTCGGAGCGCCTCGCGTGCTGCTTCAATGTAATCTTCGCTGCTCTTCGATTTCGCTGCCTTGAGACGCAGTTTCTTAAAATCCTCGAGACGGCCAGGTGCTTTGATTACCACGGCATCATCCATGTTTAAGACGATTGCACCGAAGGCGGGATGCGTGTACTCGACCATCCCAGCCGCAATGACTTTGGTTTTGCCCTCGAATATCGTCTTCAGTTTGGTGCCGGGCAAATTGTAGATGACAAAATCTCCGCCCGAGTTTTTCGCGAAAAAGCTAGCGGAAATCCAGATCCAAGCGATGGTAAGCGCGAGTTGGCGAACGGGTTTGACGAGCATATTGCTCTGTCCAGATTCGATTTTGGGGGTCAGCGTTGGTGAACAGGTTTCAGCCGAACGGATCTCTTGGTTTGTCAACGCAAAGAATTAGGGTTCAAAAAATTAGCCGTTGGGCGCTAGCCCCGGTTGTTGTCGCAAGAACCGTTGCTATCGCCAATCGGCTAATCCTAAAATTAGATTTGGACTAAGCGTTAGTTTAACTTGAGTAGATTCCAAACTCAACCCGCACAAATATTGGACTGTTAAGCAGTTGCGGTAGAAGCATTGGAGAAGCTATACTTCATCTTGCGGCTCGTTTGTGAAACCCACATCCTAGTCACAACTCTTCCGATCTACCCTCCCATTTTCGTCTTGTCAACCCTATTGGTTTGCACGGACCGGTCCTTGAATGAGACCGTTTCGACACCGCTCAATCGCGATGATTTCGACGAAGCTTTTCTGCGTCCTACGAACTATGACCGGCCATGAAGATGATGCAATACACCCATTGGGCGACGCGCGATCAAAACCAAACCATCAGAAAGACGAAGCGATTTCGCTGTCCGAAGAATTGTTCAAAGTTCAGCGGAACCTGGGTGCCAACCCGATACCTCTAGAACGGAAATCAACGCTTGATTTTTCGAGTTTGCAACAAATGCAGAACGAAGAGCTGATCGGCATTGCAAACCTAGAAAGAATTGCGAACGCGGATCGACTTGACAGGCAAGAACTGATCTTTCAAGTTCTTAAAGCTCGCATGCTATCCTCTGGAATTCTCTACGGCGAAGGAACACTCGAGATCTTGGCGGACGGTTTCGGTTTCCTCAGGTCATCGAGTCACCACTATGTTTCATGTTCCGATGACATCTACATTTCGCCATCGCAAATCCGCCGCTTCGGCTTGACAACTGGCATGACGATATCCGGCCAGATTCGACCGCCGAAAGAAAATGAACGTTACTTTGCATTGCTTCGAGTCGAGGCCATCAATCACCGGAACCCGAACGATGTGCGTTCGCGAAAGCCGTTCGATACGCTCACACCGCTTCACCCAACCGTTCGCATCGTTTTGGAAACAACGCCGGAGATTGTCGAAACGCGCGTTGTGGACCTGATCGCCCCGCTTGGATTCGGTCAGCGCGGACTTATCGTTTCGCCTCCTCGAGCTGGAAAGACCATTCTGTTGCAAAAAATGGCCAAGGCCGTACTTCAAAATTACCCCAGCGCCTACGTGATCATGTTGCTGATCGATGAACGCCCCGAAGAAGTCACCGACATGCAACGGGAAGTGCGCGGACCGAAATGCGAGGTCGTTAGCAGTACGTTCGATGAGCCTGCATCCCGACATATTCAAGTCAGTCAAATGGTTCTTGAAAAAGCCAAACGCTTGGTCGAAGACGGTGTCGACGTCGTTATCTTTCTCGATTCCATCACTCGACTCGCGCGAGCTTGGAACGGAGAATGCGTCCAGTCCGGCAAACTGCTTACTGGGGGACTCGACGCCAATGCGATGCAAAAACCAAAGTCGTTTTTTGGTGCAGCTCGAAAACTAGAAGAAGGTGGGTCGCTCACCATTATTGCGACGGCCCTGGTTGGAACGGGAAGCAAGATGGACGATGTGATTTTTGAGGAGTTCAAGGGTACGGGCAATTTGGAAATCGTGTTGGACCGATCCATGGTCGATCGACGAATTTGGCCCGCAATTGATATCAATCTATCAGGCACACGCCGAGAAGAATCTCTCTTGGACCCCAGCGAATACAAAAGAATCACGACCTTACGCAAATCGCTGGCGGGCACCAATTCACCCGATGCGATGGAATCGTTGGTCTTGAAACTGACAAAGACTAAGTCCAACGCTGAGTTCCTGCTGGGAATTCGGCCCAACTAAGCAAACTCTTTTCAACCACCTCATTCTCGACCATCCGATCCACCATGCCTCACGAAGTGACCCCCGCCGTCTCCGCGTCTCCCAATCCGAACGAAGCCTCCCAAATCGCGATCGTAGTTTCCGAATACAACGATTCGATCACAAGCAAGTTGTGCAAGGCTGCTATCCATTCATTGGTCGACAGCGGCATTCAGGACGAAGACATTCAGATTGTTCGTGTTCCGGGCGCTTGGGAGCTTGTTTTTGGGGCTCAGCTCATGATTTGCAAAAAGGAATGCAGGGGTGTTATCGTACTTGGAGCGGTCATCAAAGGCGAAACGACGCACGACCAGCACCTAAATCGCGCCGTGAGTACCGGGCTGATGCAATTATCCATTGCTCATTGCAAGCCAGTTGCGTTCGGACTATTGACTGTCAACACGTTAGAGCAAGCCATTCAACGAAGCGGTGGAAACGTTGGCAATAAAGGCGAGGAGGCCGCCAACGCGCTGATCGCTTGCCTAAAACTCGCCAGCTCCTGCTGAAATTTTGCGCCGTTTCTTTGGTCTGGCAGATTCGACTTCGGCATTTCGTAGTGCAGGCTGCCAGCCTGCAGTAGTTTTTTTATGACAGGCTAGCAGCCTGTGCTACGGTGGCCACCCGCATTCGCTCGAATCAAGCAAGCCGTATTCGTTGTTCGTTCAGAAACTCCTCAAAGTGATCTTCCTCGATCGCGCTTCGGGCTGCACTCATAAGTCGCTGGTAAAATGTCAAATTATGGATCGAGAGCAAGATTGGCCCCAACATCTCACCCGCTTGGAACAAGTGTCGAATGTAGGCTCTGCTATGTTTGCAAGCCAAGCAATGACAGTCGGGTTCGATGGGAGAGTCGCCCCTCGCGTGCGATTGGTTTCGCATTTTCAACAACCCATTTGCAGTAAAGGCAGTCGCATTACGGCCGTTGCGAGTTGGCATCACGCAATCAAACATATCAATCCCTCTTGCAACGCCTTCTACAAGGTCGATTGGGCGGCCTACTCCCATAAGATACCTGGGTTGGTCTGTCGGTAGAACAGGGCAGACAATATCCAAGATGCGATACATTTCGGGTGGTGGTTCGCCAACGCTCAAGCCACCCACCGCGTATCCGTCGAAGCCAACTTCCATCAACTGCTCGGCACACCGAACACGAACATCGGGGTTGAGTCCCCCCTGCACAATAGCGAACATTGCTTGATCCTGTCTCACTGCGGCATCCTTGCAGCGTTGAGCCCAGCGGACGCTTCGGTCGCTTGCGTCCAGCACCGCTTCGTCCGAAGCCGGCAACGCGATGACATGATCCAAGACCATTGCGATGTCGCTGCCAAGTTGTTCTTGAATTCGGATCGAGTCCTCCGGTCTCAAGTGAATCTTGGATCCATCCAGATGCGACTTGAAGGTCGCTCCGTCCTCGGTGACCTTGTTCATCTCTCCAAGTGAAAAAATTTGAAAGCCACCGCTATCGGTTAGGATAGGTCTATTCCAACCCATGAACCGATGTAGGCCTCCCAATTCAGCGATCAACTCACTTCCCGGTCGCAACGCAAGGTGATACGTGTTGCCGAGCAAAATATGCGCACCGGTTCCAGCAACCTGATCGATGGTCAACCCTTTGACCGTGCCCTGCGTACCAACGGGCATGAAGGCAGGCGTCTCCACAACGCCGTGCGGCAAATGCAATCGCCCGCGTCGAGCTTGCGTCTTGGTGTCAGCGTGTAGGAACTCGAACGGGAATTGAGTAGATTGGACCATTAGTTTGGTTTGCTCTCAACCGTGGGTGTTCGCAGCCCAACCATTTCCAACAGCTTCAGCGCGTTGGTCGTCGGTGTAACCCCTGCGTGCATGATATAGTCAAAACGCATGATCTGTTTGCCGTTGATTTCTTCGAAATGCTCTCGAAAATGAACGACTTGCGCAATGTTCTGGATTCGAACATTGCCTGCCATCTCCAAGTCGTGCGTGCTTGTTAGCACAATGCAGCCGTACTCCACCAGTTTGTCGAGAACATGCTCCACCGCAATCTGCCGTTCTCGGGAGTTGGTCCCTTGCAAAATTTCATCCAATAGCACCAACATCTGTCGACCGCCGATGTGGTTCTGTGCCTGAGCGGTATCGACAACGGATCGTAGCCGATTCAATTCGGCCATGAAGAACGAGACGCCATCTTGCAAACTGTCTTGCACTCGAATGCTTGAGGCGAGTTCAAAGGATGCTCCGGACCAGCTCGAGGAACAAACCGGTGCGCCTAACCTAGCCAGAATCGAATTAACCCCAATGGAACGCAACAACGTTGATTTGCCAGCCATATTGCTTCCCGTGACCAACAGCAGTGGTTTATCCCGCTGGATCTCAACGCTGTTTGGGACGCGGCTAGCCTCTTTAAGCAATGGATGCGACACATCCTTTACTGCTAACAATGCCATCTTTTCGGAGGATATCTTTTCCTTGTCGAACAACTTGGGGAACGTCCAGTCTGGATTTTCATCTGCAATCGCAGCGGCAGCGCACAAGGTCTCGATGACGCCAATTGCTTCAAGCCAGCCAGACGCTTTACTTCCGAATTCGCTCTTCCACCGTTCGAGCAATTCGAGGATCCGGACATCCCACAGAAATCCAACTTGCAACAGAAGGTAGGGTATGAACATGATCGGGCTACGTTGCATGCCCGCCAACGCCATGATTCGCTGCAACCGAGCCAAGGCGGATTCGGCCGAATGGCGATTGTCAAAGCACTTGGCCCGAACCGTGGATAGCAACTGCTCCTTGGAATCCAACTCCTTGATGGCATGAATCATGTTGACCAGCGACTGCAATTCACGATTGGCTGTCCCGATCTGGACAAAGATGTCATGGATAGGCCCAATGATGGCCATCGTGAGCAAGAAATTGATCGCCACGCCCGACAGGATGCAAACCAGACCTGCTATTTGGCCCGTTTGGTTGTCCGCGAACATAGCAATAAGGATGATGGCGAGCCCGGAAAGCAACGCAATCGGACTCAGCCAAGTTAGCCAATGCAGCCAAGCTCGGTTCGCAAAATGGCTAGGAGCGTTACACCATTCCACGATTCCTTCGGGATTGGACTGCTGGTTCTGATAGTTGCAAGACGTATCGAAGAACGACATTCGCCAAGTTCGATTGGCAGCCAATTCGCGAACCGCATTTTGACGTTCATGGATCGTTTGATGATCCGTCCATTGCGTGAGCCAATTGCAAAGCGTCTTGGCACCCGTCTGAGTCATTGCCAGTGAACACCATCGAAACAAACTGCGATCGCCGAAAATATCTAGGTCGCGGGTGAGTTCGGAGTGATACGCCGTGCTGAACTCCTCAGTCGCAAGCGGCTTGAGACTTGACCACTCGCGCTGGCATCGAGCTAGCAACCGCCGATACCCGCTGAGACGCTGCCGAAGTTGCGAGGTGAGCCACAAATTCGTTTCATGCCAAGTCGCGGCAAAGAGAAATCCGATGACCAACCCAATGCCTAGTTGCCAAGTCCAGCTGCCGGCTGACTTTTCGAGCATGCCAAAAACGATCAATCCGATTCCAGGCAGTGCTAATCCCAGGCGAACCCAAACCAATCGCTGCATGATTGCAATGCGATCTTGAACTTTCGCCTCGAGGGATTCAATGTTGATTCGATATTGGTCGGCGGCGCTGAGCTGAGGTTTTTCACGGGTGTGCATAAAGACCGATTCTAAAATCGGAACCCGTTTTGCAAAATGGCATTTCTTGATTTCCCCGCCAATAAGTGGGATGAGCCTGGCAGCGATTCCAGCCTGTCCATTCCCTTGGCATCAGCAACTCCCAAGTATCCATCGCGATTTCAAGGGTTTTCCCGAACGCGATCTAACGTTTGGAAATCCTGATTCATGTCTGCTGACTCGCATGCTCCCGCGACGTGGGCTATCATGTGAATGGCAGAGAGTATTGGTTTGAAGATGTTTGTTCGATGGGTTTTTGGAGGTTGTGATGAGAAAGTCGTTGCCATTCGTGTTGTTGTTTTCCGCCGCCCTTGCTTGGGAGACGGGTTGCAAGCCTCAAGCAGATCGCCTGAAGGACGAACAGGCAGCATCGACAGCCCACGCAGAGCCCGTAGCACCTCAAATGCCTGACCAAGTCGCCAAAGTCGGCGTGGGCGTTAGGGGAGATAGCCTGGACGATATCGGTGGGGACGACCCGAGACTACTCATTGCTGGGCCAGCCAAGACTTACTTCAACGTAAAGGAACGCGTCGTATTCGACATCCAATTGCCGCACGCAGCGAATTTGTACAACGCTTTGAATTCGCGGGATCCGAAAACTCATGAAGAGTACATGCGTGAAATAGTGGTAGCCAACAAGATCGAATTACCAAAACTGCGAGAAGGGATGGTTTACCGCTACCACCCCGATACGAAAGAATTGTGGGTCGAGTCCGATAAATCCAAGCCTTGAGCAGCGACTGGGCGCGAGCCTAAGGCGAGCGGCAGTCGTACCATTAGTCTAAGGCAGAGTTACAGGAACGCCATCATTCCTACCAGCCATCCCGCGAAAAACAGGCAAGTCTACCGTCGTGGCAATCGTATGCGTCGATCCGTCCATCAACATGAAAAGACAGCCGCCTGCATGAGGGCTCCAAAATCCACCAGGGCTACCCCCGGCAGCGTTCGGACCACCGGTTCGGACATGCACAGTGGCCATGGTGATTGCAGGCCGTGCTGTTTGGCCCACGGATTGGCCGCGGCTCTTCGCCATCGATGGTGAAAATACGGTTTGCGCAGTTGGTATGACGCCCGCCCAACCGTTCGGAGCAAACATACTTGCTCTCTCCCCTAGTCCAATCGTGTTGGAGAGACCATCGCTGATATCGGCGTGACGGATGCCGACATTGCGATGGAACATGCCGTTAAAAGTCTGTTCTTCATACATGGCTGTGTAACCGGGGGCATTCGCTGGATCGCCTCCGCCGAGGCAACCAATGTAACTAGTGGGGGCCAAGCCGCTAATACCCAGCGAGGTAGGCCAAGGGGTCACCGGATCGGTCCAAGTATCGGAAGGACATTGAAAAGCCTTGACCTTGGTGCTGCGTGCCGCTTGGTTGGCTGGCGAGGAAATGGGGAGTCGGAAATCAATCTGGCTGTGCAAGCCAGCTTGTTCCAACTGGGGCAGGATCATTGCAAAGAAACTCCAGCCTGGCCCAACCTCCGGCACCGGGGAATTCCCTCCACCCGGCCAAGGGCCAGTCGTGCGCGATATAAATCCGGGGGGGAAGGTTCGGTGAGCCGATTCGTAATTGTGCAGAGCCAGCCCTAATTGCTTCAGATTGTTCGTGCATTCGATACGGCGGGCGGTTTCACGGGCTGCCTGGACGGCCGGCAGCAATAGCGAAACGAGAATGCCAATGATGGCGATGACGACCAACAGCTCAACCAATGTGAAGCCTCTGCGCTGTCGGATGAGAGTCCAATGAAATGGTGTGGCACTTGGATATCGCATACTCAAACTCCTCGGAAACCATAGAACCGGATGGGCTCGGTAGGCTCAATCGTGAGCCTTTCGAGCAGAACCGAACGTGGCTGGCTGAGGAGGAGTGCGGTGGTTCACCACAAAATCCAATCGCTTGCTTCGTTCAAAAACTGACGCAACTGAGAATCAGTCTCAACAAGTATTGCGGAAATCGATGGTTGTGTCAATAATGCGATGGCTTTTTCTCACTTGTGAGTGCGTAAACTCGTATGGAAATGGGAACGACGCCTGTTTCCAGGAATAAAAGACAGTGCCATGAACGCTCAAGACCAGGTACCGCCAGTTGATTTTCAGAATCTTGAAGCGCCGGGATCTACCCAGCTTCAAACGACAAAGCTTCCCAAAATTGTCCCTTTCCGTGACCTATGCCGTTGTGGCGAAGAAGTTTGGATTGAGAACGACGGCCAGATCTATAGATTGCGTAGAACCAAGCAAGGAAAGCTGATTTTGACCAAGTAGGTTCGGCGACGCCGGCGGTTTTTGCCAATGGATGATCGCGAGCCAGAAAACGAAAAAGCCCTGGAATTCACTGAGAAAACCAGGGCTTTTGTAAGCGAGGTCGACGGGGGTCGAACCCGCAACCTCCGGATCGACAGTCCGGTGCTCTAACCAATTGAGCTACAACCCCTTCGCTTCGTCGGATTATATACCTCCAATTGGCCCCCGCAAGGACTGTTGCTTCCCACAGTCGCTTTTTCAGTGGATTCAATCGGTTAAGCCCCAAGTACAAGCCGATTTAACAGAAAAACCGTTCGTTTCGATTCCATCGAACCCGTGTTCCAGGGATTTCTAAGTCAAGTTGTCGCGGCTCAATGCATTGTGCTTGATTCCGCCCTACTGTCTTTAGGCAGGTAATCTGCATCGATCATAACATGGGCCGAAAACCCTCATCTTTACCCACATTTCAGAACACGCTAGACTCGAAATCCCAATGGATTTGCGTGATCTACCTGCGTTTTCTCCCCCTCGCCCCGCTTCGGGGAGAGGGGGTCGGGGGGTGAGGGGTAGAGCCCTGACGTGGTAGCCTCAGGTTCAGTGGTTTGTTTCCGCTTCTGAAACGAGGATAGTCATTGAGTTCACGATCAAAATACCAATCGAAACACAGTGCAAAACCCCTCACCCCCAGCCCCTCTCCCCGAGTACAGGGCGAGGGGAGCAAGATCAAAAGATGTGGGTAAAGATGAGGCCGAAAACCGTGGGCTAAGGCCCTTCGGCTAATCAGCCGCAACGCGTTAGCGTACGGCTTAGCCCGACTTATGATCTTAGCCCGACTTATGATCGACGGCAGGTAGTTTGCATCCTTGTGGCCAGGAATAAATCGGCCAACATTTGTTTTGGAAGTCTCGTCCATGCATACTCTGGAAAAACAGTTCGATGCGATCGTTCGAGGCATTTGCTTCTGCGTCGAACATATGACCGTCACTCAGTGGTGCATTCTCGGCACGACTTCGGTTATCCTGAGTTTTCTCTGTCTTAGAACTACCAGACTTTAACAAAGTCTATTCGATTCCGGCATTGCCTGAGTCACCAGAACCGACGTCCAGCTTGGCCCACTTCTTGGTCGACAGCTTTTTCAAGGCTGGTTCGGTTACATTGCCGTTTTCCTTGAACGTCAACGACTGCAGCTTGGGCATGGCAAGCAACTTGTCGACAGATGCGTCCGTAACGCTCGTCGATCGTATCGTAAGCTCCTTGAGATTCGGCAGTGCCGCAATCACGTCCACTGAGGCGTCCGTCATCTGCGGAAGGCTCCATATATCGAGCAGTTCAAGTGTTGGAAGCGATCCCAGGTTCGCTAAGCCGCTATCGCTAATGCCACTGATTTCATGCAAGTACAGCCGGCGTAGCTTCGGCAGTTCTTTGAAAACTTCGAGAGCTTGATCATCTACGATTGGCAAATCGCGAAGCGTCAAGCGCTGCAGGTTGAGGCCCTTGAGAGCCAATACACCCTCGCTTCCGAAACCTTGGCATCGAAAAATCTCGAGCTGAGAAAGCTTCTTGAGTTTGGCTAGATGCGCACCCGATTGATTCGTAATTGCGAAGTCTTGAATCAGCAAGTTTTCTATTGTTCCATTGCGTGATAGCAACTCCATGCCGTAGTCGGAAACCGCCGTGCTACGATGCTTCAATGCCTTCAGTTTGGGCAAGGCGGCGAGCACCTCAAGGGTCATGTCGCCAGCTTCCATGTTGCCGCGAAGATCGACCACTTGCAGGTCCTGCAATTTAGCAAGTCTGCGCGTACTGAGCTCATTGAAGCGGTTCTGCACGAGGGACAATCGTTGCAGATTTTTTAGCTCTGAAATCGACTTTAGCACCTGGCTGGACATGTTCGCATTGGACGACAAGTCGAGCTCGGTCAGCTTGGGAAATGACGTTGCGATTGCCTCGACAGCCGCATCGTCGATGACGGTATTGGTCAACGCCAGAGTCGTCAGATCTTTGAGGCCGTTGAGCTTAGCTGCCATCTCCGTGTTGAGCGTTCGGCAATTGAAAATTTGCAGTTTTTTCAAATCCTTCAAACGACCAAACAAAGTTAGATCATCGGATGTCAAGAGTGATCCATCTTGAATCACGATCTCGGTTAAACGCGTCCCATCCATAGTGACCTTCGCCGTCGGTCCCAACGCATCCAAGCGTTTTTTCGCGGCGTTGATATCATCGACACTTGAGGTAGCTTCGAACTCGGCAATCGACCAGCCGAGGTTTGTCGACGCGAATCCGAAACAGCTAACCATCAAAGCCAAACGAAGACCATTCGTATATAGCCACTCTTGACGACGACTCATCGCAAAAACCCTTTTCTCTAAATAAAAAAACAGCAGTAGTGCAGCGAACTACACTACTGCCGGATGTTGCAGTAATCTATTTCAAAACAAAAGATCGGTCAAACTAATCCAAACGATAGCCTTCACGATACTTTGGCTTGATCAGATCCGCTACGCGCGGTGTCTTCAGAGAAGCCAAGTTGGTGACGACAAGATTCTTGGCGTCCCATTCGACTTTTTCGCCCCACTCACCCATCTCACCGTTGGCTCCACCTTTGGAAGCGGCCCATACGGCTAGGTTACCTAACAAGATGGTTTCGGTGAGCGGTCCGGCTCGATCGATGAAGTTCGATTTGCAGATCTTGGGATCACCCGACATCTTCGCTCGGAACAACTCATACATGTTATTGGTATCGTTATCCCCCTTGTTTTCCGCCTTTTCGAAGTCGACGGTTACTTTGTCGACACCCTTGAGTTCGTACCTGCCGCAATAGTCATCGGAGCTGTAGAACGCGCCCTTTTCACCGATAATGAGCACGCCGCTGTCGGCTACCTTGTTGATTCCCCACTTCTCGAACACTGCGGCAGGTGGCTTGTTACCCTTGCGGTCGTACCACCAGAAAGGAATCGCTGGACGCTCTTTGGTTTCTGGAAACTCGAACTTAATGACCGAGCTCGCAGGGAAACTGTCGAAATCGTGACCGCTGGTTTTGGCAACCACGGAAATGGGATCTCGTAGGCCGCAGGAGGCAAATGGAACGGTCAGTTGATGGCATGCCATATCGCCTAGTGCGCCTGTACCGAAGTCCCACCAACCTCGAAACTGGAAGCTATGGTAAAGTCCTGGCCAGTATTCGCGATCTGGGGCGACACCAATCCAACTCTTCCAGTCCAATCGTTCAAGAGTCCGTGCAATTTCCTTCTGTTTGGCCTCGATGATTTTGGGTGCTTCCGCAGCATCCTCTTTCTTCGCTTCGGCTGAAAACTTAGCAATGTCCATGCGTCGACCTGGGCCTTGAGCCCACACAGGACGATTCGACCACGCGTAGACTTCCTTGAGCGGTCCAAGCACTCCCGATTTCAATTGTGCGATTGCTTCACGCGAAGAATCGAGGGCCGTTCCTTGGTTACCCATCTGAGTACAGACGCCGGTTTCCGCGGCTACTTTTGCCAGGAGTCGGGCTTCGTAGATGGTGCGCGTCAAAGGCTTTTGCGTGTAGCAGCTAATACCCAGTCGCATGGCTGCCAGTGTGACTGGTCCGTGCATATGGTCGGGTGTGCTGACGGTGACGATGTCAATTTTTTTTCCGTACTTGGCGAACAGTTCGCGAAAGTCGGTGAATTTCTCTGCACCCTTGAAAGCAGGCGAATCGCCTTTGCCATCCATAGTATTTCGGTCGACGTCACAAATCGCGACGACATTGCCGAACTTCGCAGCGTTGCTCGAGTCGCTACCTCCTTTGCCCCCGACGCCAATGCAGGCGACGTTGAGCTTCTCATTCGCAGCTTGACTGAGTGCCGGTCGGCTGCCTGCGGCAACGAAGTATCCGGCGCTAACGACCGAAGCATTTTGAATAAACTTACGGCGATTTGTTCTCGTCATTGGTTCTTCCCATCACTGGAGGTTAATAAAGGTAAGCAAATTGGGCAGTTCAGTATAATGGCACGGCTGGAGCCAAGCAACAACACATCCAAGTTACCGCCAATGCGACGGACATTGGCTTTGACTGAGGGGTGAATTTTACCCATTGGTGTTCCTCAGGTTTGGGGTTGTGATCCTCCGCGAGGTTTAGGATACTATTTGCTTCGAATTTAACGATATTGGGTTGAGCCACAGCTCGCGTTCGTAGCGGGATGATACGGCCGCCGGAAAACCGGAAGCCGTTTGTTTTTTGATGCTTGGAGATCGCATCAATGCATCGGACTCAGCCACGCGATGCGTTTCCAAATAGGAAATGATTCATCGAAACCACCCTTTTGCAATCGAGCGGTTGCTCGGAAGTGAGAATTGAGACATGGGACGATACACGGGCCCCAAGGCCAGAGTAAACCGACGATTCGGCGCTGTCTTGTACGAAAGCGCTGGCGCCATGAGAGCTTACGAAAAGCGCAGCGAGCAACCACCGGGTATGCACCCAAAGGGACGCCGAACTAGCAACTACGGTACCGCTTTATCCGAAAAGCAAAAAATCAAGTACTACTATGGGCTCGGCGAACGCCAGCTCCGACGTTACTTCGATGACGCGGTTCGCAAGAAGGGGAATACCGGAGAGACATTGCTTTTGATGTGCGAGCGACGCCTCGACAATATCATTCGCCGCATCGGTCTTTCGAAAACGCGTCCACAAGCTCGACAAGGGATCGTGCACGGTCACTTCAAAGTCAATGGTGTCAAAGTGACTAGCCCGTCGTACATGTTGCGACCAGGTGATGTGATCGAAATTCGTAGCAACGAAGCCATCCGAAATCTCTATCGCGGGGTGATTGCAAACAATTCGCCTGTTCCTTTGGATTGGGTTTCGTTCGATAGCGAAGGACTCAAAGCCATCGTCCAAGGCGCTCCTGGTCCCAGCGATATTTCGCTCCCAGTGAATGCGAACATCGTGGTCGAATTCTTGTCTCGATAGTTTCTCAATCTTGATCTACATCTTATGCACGCTCCTGTTGTCGTATTGGGTGGCGGACCTGGCGGCTACGCGGCAGCCTTTTTGGCTGCCGACGAAGGCTTAGAGGTCGTCATTGTCGAAGCCGATTCCCGACTCGGCGGAACTTGCCTGCTGCGAGGCTGCATCCCTTCCAAGGCGTTGCTGCACGTGGCAAAAGTGCTCGGCGAAGTGCATGAGATGAGCCACGATTGGGGCGTCGATTTCGGAACGCCGAAGATCGACATCGACAAAATCAGGGCTCGCAAAGAGAAAGTGATCGATACGTTGACCGGCGGATTGGCTCAACTTTCCAAGCGCCGAAACGTTAAAGTCATCAAAGCTCGGGGTAAGTTTGAGAATTCCACAACCTTGCTGCTCGAAGGGGACGATGCGTCGATTCCCGAAGGTGGCCGTGTAACGTTCGACTATTGCGTCGTTGCAACAGGCAGCGTTCCCGCGATGCCCCCATCGTTCAACATCGGCTCATCGCGTGTCATGGACTCGACCGGAGCGTTAGCTTTGGTTGATATCCCAGAGAAGCTCTTGGTGATTGGCGGCGGATACATCGGTTTAGAAATGGGGACCGTGTACGCGAATTTGGGCTCCAAAGTATCCGTTGTCGAATGGACCGATGGGCTCTTGCCAGGTGCGGACCGAGACTTGGTTAAGCCATTACAGAATCGGCTCAAGACTCTTTTTGACAATCGAATTTTCTTGAATACCAAAGTGGGTTCGATCGCTGAGATCGACGACCAGATTGAGGTTACCTTTGAAGGCCCGGGCAAGTTTGGGCACGAACGCTTCGATCGCGTGTTGGTCAGTGTTGGAAGGCGGCCAGTCAGCCAAGGCCTCGGACTCGAAAACACAAAAGCCCAAATCAACCCAAAGGGCTTTATCGTTTGTGACAAACAACAGCGAACGGCCGACCCGCATATCTTCGCCATCGGCGATGTGGCCGGAGATCCGATGTTGGCCCATAAAGCCAGCCACGAAGCCAAGGTCGCGATTGAAGTGATCTTGGGGAAACCTGCTGTCTTTGACAAGGTTGCAATCCCTGCCGTGGTCTTCACCGATCCGGAAATTGCTTGGGCTGGGTTAACGGACGACCAAGCGAAACGCGAAGGACGCAAAGTCGACATTGAGGTTTATCCTTGGGCCGCAAGTGGGAGGGCACAAGCGATTGGTCGAACGGATGGCTTTACGAAATGGCTGGTTGACCCAGAAACCCATCGCGTTCTTGGCTGTGGAATTGTAGGCTCGGGCGCAGGCGAGTTGATTGCAGAGGCTGTTTTGGCGATCGAAATGGGCTGCGAAGTTCGCGACCTAACCGAGTCGATTCACCCCCATCCAACATTGAGTGAAACGCTCATGAATGCCGGCGAAGTTCACTTCGGTACGGCAACGGAAATCTATAAGCCAAAACGCCACGTGTAAGCCTGTCGCCTTAGGCCGGGCTGTCACCCCAGGGGATCGTTGCCTTCGCCCTAGCGTGAAGGTCAATTACCACTGGCATAAAGCCAGATGGCATGAAACGAAAATGCCCCTGGGTTCAGCCCAGGGGATCGTTGCCTTCACCCTAGCGTAAAGGTCAAGTACCACTGGCGTAAAGCCAGTTGGCATGAAACGAAAATGCACATGGGTTTATCCAAGGGGATTGTTGCCTTCGCCGCTTGCCACCGCCTTGGCAACAGCTTGGCACACGCGACCACTCGACTTCAATCGTTTTGCGATCTCGAATCAATTGCTGGGCGTGTTGTGAAAACGCTGGTTTCTGGTATATTTTTGCTTCTCGAAAAACGCGAGAAAACACTGGAAAAACACTGACGAAATGCATGCGTCGGGACCGGTGTTTAATCGCTGTTCCGTTCCCCTTGTCGAAATGGCCATTCCTGTGTCGAACGTCCCACCCAATGATGATTCTGAATCCAATGATCCAGCCTCATTGCCGTCTGCTGGGGGTGATGGTTCTGGGGGTGGCGGCGAGCGGCTGATCGATCAGTCTATCGAAAATGAGTTGCGGGATAGTTATCTCACATATGCGATGAGCGTTATCGTCAGTCGCGCACTTCCGGACGTTCGCGATGGGTTGAAGCCCAGCCAGCGCCGGATTCTGGTCGCCATGAACGATTTGAGTCTTACGCCAGGTGCGGCTCGCGTTAAGTGCGCGAAGATCGCGGGCGACACGTCGGGTAATTACCACCCCCACGGCGAAGCCATCATCTACCCGACTCTTGTCCGCATGGCTCAAGAGTGGAACATGCGGCATATGCTCATCGACAAGCAAGGGAACTTTGGCTCGATCGCCGGACTTCCCGCGGCTGCCATGCGATATACCGAAGCTCGTCTGGCGGCTCCTGCGGCGATGATGCTCGACGACATCCGCCTCGACACGGTCGATTTTATTCCAACCTACGACGAACGACGCACCGAGCCTGTTGTCTTGCCGTCGAAGTTTCCGAACTTGTTGGTGAACGGCGCAACTGGCATCGCGGTCGGTATGGCCACAAGCATACCGCCACACAATCTACGCGAAGTATGTGCGGCGATCATCCGAGTCATTGACGACCCGGACGTTTCGATCGCGGAAATCAATGAAATCATTCCGGGACCTGACTTCCCAACCGGCGGCATCATCTGCGGTCGCTATGCGATTCGCCAAGGTTACAACACGGGCCGGTCGACCATCGTCATGCGGGCTCGCGTCGACGTCGAAGAAGGCAAAAAAGCGCGGCTGATCATCCGCGAGATTCCCTATCAACAGTTTCGCGATCGGGTCATCGAAAGGATTGCGGATCTGGTTCGAAGCGAAAAGATCAAGGGTATCTCGGCGATTCGCGACGAAAGCGATTTGAAGGAACCGGTTCGAATCGTCATCGAGATCAAGCAGAATTCGGATCCGCACATTGTTCTCAATCAGCTTTATCAGTTCTCGTCCTTGCAAGAGTCGTTCTCCATCAACATGCTTGCGTTGGTGGATGGCAAGCCACGCGAATTGAGCATCAAAGAACTCATTCAAGAGTTTATCCGGCATCGCGTGACCGTGATTCGACGCCGAACCCAATTCCTGCTGGCTTCGGCGCGAAAGCGCAAGCACGTTGTCGAAGGATTGCTGTTGGCCTTGGCAGACATCGACAAGATCATCATGCTCATTCGACAAAGCCGTACCCAGGCTGAGGCGAAAGTCAAATTGATGGGCGTTGAATGCCCTGCCTCGATGATGCAGCGAGCGTTGGGCGATCGAGGATTTGCCGATTTTCAATTGGAGCGCGGTTCGAGCGATGTTTACACGTTGACGAGCGTGCAGACCGATTCGATCCTCCGCATGACGTTGGGCCAGTTGGCGGGCCTCGAACAAGAGCGACTCACGGACGAGCACGCAACCATCCTGACCGAGATTGAAAAGTACCGAGTCATCTTGGGCGATCCGGCCAACATTTTTGCCATTATCAAAGCCGATCTAGAAGATATCTCTCGACGCTTTGGCAACGACCGTCGAACGGTGATCGATGGCGAAGAGCTTGGCAACTACAACATGGAGGACTTGATCACCGAAGAAACGATGGTCGTCACCATCTCGCATCAAGGTTACATCAAGCGCATCCCGGCAACGACGTATCGAGCCCAGAAACGCGGCGGCAAAGGTATCGCGGGCCTAAAATCGGAAGAAGAAGATCCGGTCGAGCATTTGTTTGTGGCCAGTACGCATGCTTACCTGCTGTTCTTCACCAATCAAGGAAAAGTCTATTGGCAGAAGGTTTGGGAAATCCCTCAAATGAGTAGGGAAAGCCGTGGGCGGGCTGTCGTGAATTTGCTGAACTTGACGCCGGATGAAAAGATCCGCGATTGCGTCGTCGTTCGCGATTTCAATTTGCCAGGTCACTTCCTCATGATGGCCACCAAAAAAGGGGTCGTGAAGAAGACAGAACTCGAAGCGTACAGTCGTCCAAAGAAGGGTGGCATCATCGCGATCAAACTGCGTGAAGAGGATGAACTCGTGGATGTTGTCGTGCTGAAACCCAACGATCAAATTGTTTTGGCGACCGCCAATGGAATGGCCATCCGATTCACCGAAAGCAACGCACGCCCCACGGGCCGCAACACGTCGGGCGTCAAAGGCATCACGCTCAAAAAGGGGGATGAACTGGTCGGAATGGTTGTGGCAGAACCGGACGCAACGCTGCTGACGGTATGCGAATTAGGCTACGGCAAACGAACAACATTCGGCCCTGGTGACGAGATGGTTGGCCGCGAGGTTGCTGTGCCGCTGGTCGATGAGAACGGTGACGAAATACTTGGTGAGGAAGAGGTTGTCGAAGAAGCCGAGGACGAAGTGGAAGATCTTAATTCCGCAAATCGATATCGAACGCAGCGACGCGGAGGCAAAGGTGTTATCGACATCAAGACAACCAAGCGCAACGGGCGGGTCGTGGGTATCGTGCCGGTGGACGATACCGACGAATTGATGATGATGACCGTTCGAGGCAAGATCCAACGCGTGGCTGCCAAGGATATCAGCGTCATCGGACGCAACACCCAAGGTGTGCGGATCATGAGTTTGGATGAGGGAGACACCCTCACCGCGATCGTACGCGTTCCTCCAGATGAAATCGATGAAGCCGCAATCGCCAATGCAATCATCCCCCCAACAGGCATCCCCCCAACAAGCATCGCACCTCCGGAAGCCACCTCGGAAGAGTCGAGTTCTGGAGAGACACGTTCCGATGAGCCAGATTCTGAAGTGGACTCTGAAGTGGACTCGGATAACGAGGACTAATTGAGAGAACGATTGAGAGCCAAGTCTTGACCAAAGAGCCGTCGGATTCGTTGCTTGTGTTGGTCTGCACCTACAATGAACGCGCCAATCTACCTTCTCTGTTTGAGCGGATCAATGCTTTCGTACCGAACGCACACATTCTAGTCGTGGATGACAACTCACCCGACGGTACGAGCGAATGGGTCGAGGAGTATCAACGATCGCATTCATCCGTATTACTCAATCGCCGAAGTGGAAAATTGGGGTTGGGGACGGCCATTCGGGCGGGCATGCACTATGCAATTGAGAATGGCTATGAATGGTTGCTGAACTTGGATGCCGATTTGAGTCATGACCCCAAATCGATTCCGGATCTATTGGCCAAGCAGTTGCAGTCCGATGTGGTCATTGGTTCCAGGTATGTGCCGGGGGGAGGCATGGTAGGTTGCTCATGGCGTAGGGTTTTCGTGAGCAAATGCGCGAACAGCTATGCCAAGTGGCTCATTGGCTGGACGGTTCGCGATTGCAGCAGTGCATTTCGACTCTACCGTGTCGCAAAGTTAAAGACTCTGAATTTGGACGGACTGAAGGGAGTTGGCTACGGTTTTTTGGAAGAAGTGCTTTGGCATCTTCTCAATCAAGGGGCTCGACTCAACGAAGTCGGGATTATCTATAGCGAGCGTCGCGAAGGCAAATCGAAGATATCGATCCAAGAAGCTTGGTCGACGATCACATCGCTTCACAACGTTGCCAAACTGCAGCGATCGAGTAGCAAAGCGAGTGGATCTTAGTTGTGCGACGCAACCCCTCACCCCCAAACCCTCTCCCCGAGACCAGGGCGAGGGGAGCAAGATCGAAAGATGTGGGTACAGATGAGGCATAAAGTTAGTGGCATGAATCAATGCGGCTGAGTTTATGCCAGACAATCGCCAGAATAGAAACGAAAAAACCTTTGCTGATTTTGTCAGCAAAGGTTCATTCGTTTTGGAGAAGGGGGATTTGGTGCTTAGACCAATTCCTTCTTGGCTCCGATGAGCGTGCGGAGTCGTTCAGCCAAAAGACGGGCGTCGAATGGTTTCTTAAACGTCTCGTTGATGCTCGAGCGATCGAAGCTCATTACGTTGCCATCGTCTGGCAACAATGCGATCAAGATGATCTCGGTAAAGTCAGCATTCTTGCGTAGGTTTTGGCAGATTTGCAACGCTTCTAGCTTGCCGACTGAGAAGTCGACAATCATGCAATCTGGGTGAAAACTTTCTGCTTGAATTCCTGCCTCGAAACCGCTTGCAGCAACCGACACCTTGAAGCTTCGTTCTTGCGGGAGCTCTCGCTTCAAGTTTTCGATCAAGACCTGATCTTGCGCAACGATCAGGACTTTGGCCATGGCCTCATCTTCCAAATCTCCCAAAGGCATACCATGCTCTTTGAGGAATTTGATCAGATACTCGCGGGGAATGCGGCGGTCTTGCGAACCGGGGATGCGGTAACCTTTGAGTCGGCCGGAGTCGAACCATTTGCTGACGGTTCTCGGGGCCACCTTGCAGATCTTCGCGACCTGGCCTGTGGTGAACACCTTCATATTTTTGGTCTCCGTTACCTTCCAATAGTGAATGAGTCCGGATCGAATACAATGCGTAATCAATCCATGACGGTATTTGCCCTTGCTGGACCAAGCCGTGTTCGAATTCGCTAGCCTTTGCGGGCTAACTCAAGCGAACCACTGCCGGGTGACAACTGGGTCTGGGCATAAACATCATTGAAACAGCCGGTTCACTTTGCGAATTGCAAAACTCCATTTCTGCACTTTTCGCTGAGAACCTTCTCTGCATTTGAACCGACTCGAACCCTCAGCTTGAGTCTATGGCGAGCAACCGCACCCCTACGACGGAACGCATTTACTCACTCCAAGCATTCGAATTCGGTGAACCAGCCGAGAATGGCTGGGGGCAGAGAATCAGCCTCGACTACCGATGTTGAACAAGCTAGAAAGCAAGTGTGCACCGGTAGCTGCATCAAAGCTATGAGGCAATGATAGCAAGCAATTTCCCCCCTAATCAAACTCGGCCGACTTTTCAAAAAACTGAACTTGACTCTCTCGAGTTGTCCAGCGCAGATCAAGCCGTCCTGCACCTAGTTTCGTGTCAAATGGGGGGATTACTTTAGAAAGAATCGTCGGATGGCACAGTAAGACCGATTTCATACTCAATTGCCCCTCAATCAACCGATTTTTCATCAAAACTTCAAATTCCAATCGAATTCGGTCAAGGCGACGAAAGGCCCCGCCCTCGGGGTTCCATGCGGGTACGAACCTCAGCGGCGCCGACTTTCTTTGCAATGAAATCGATGGCGATTTGGGCCTCGATCTTTTGGCTACATGAAAACAAATCGATGCACATCGCCTTGTGTTCAGGCCAAGTGTGTGCGGCCAGATGACTCTCTGCGATGACGACCACGCCAGAGAGTCCCCAGGGGGAAAAGCGATGAAAACAGGATTGGACAACAGTCGCTCCCGCCAGCTCGGCCGCCGCAACCAAGATCGATTCAAGCACCTCTGGCTCGCTTGGCAAACAATCGCACCGCATCAAATCCACTAGCCAATGCCAACCAAGGGCTGATTCCAGAGCCATGGCTCTACCCTAAACTTTCTAGATTTTTCGTGTTGCGCTTAACAAGTAAAAAAAGTGGGCTGGCTGCAAACGTGGTCACAATTGCCATCACCACCAATATTGAGAATAGCTTGGTATCGATGATCCCTTTTTCCTTGCCAATATTGAGCATGATGAGCTCCATTAACCCGCGTGCATTCATCAGAGCACCGATGGCGAGGGACGTCGCGTTCGACTCACCCGCCCATCTCGCTGCCCCCCAACACGCAACTCCCTTGCCAACCGTCGAAATCAATAGAACAATCAGCGTGATCGTTAGGGCAGAAACGCCTGTTAAGAGATCGAGTCGAGTATTGAGACCTGAGAACGTAAAGAACAATGGCAACAAAAGGCATACCGTGAGTGGTTCGACTTGCGCTCGAACCTTGTCGCTGGTCACTCCCCTCGGCATTGCGCAACCAAGAATGAAAGCTCCGAAAACTGCGTATACGCCAATCTTGTCTGTGATGAACGAGCTCAGCATGACGAGTGCCAGGATAGACACCAGCACCGAGGCGGGCAACGGACTTGAAGCGTTCTCGTTGCCCTGCCATCGTTTTTCCAGCCAAGCAAGCGCTGGACGAACGAATCCAAACGCCACTGCCGCGTAGATGGCACCACCACCGATCGCGAACACCGCCGCTTGCCAAGACTGATCCGAACTCGAAATAACGATTGCCAATAGACACCAAGCGGCAACGTCATCGAGGGCTCCGGCTGCTAATGCAAGCGTTCCGAGTGTCGTTCCAGACAAACCATTCTCAACAATGATTCGCGCAAGCATCGGAAAAGCAGTGATACAAAGGGCTGCACCTAAGAACAACGACGCTTCAAACCATTTTACCTTTTCGGGAAAGTAACCTCCTTGCGCATGCAGCCAAAGGGCAAGAGCCGCACCTAGAACAAAGGGGGTGATCATGCCCGCAGCCGAAACCGTAAGGGCGGTCGACGCTCGCGAACGAAATCGCTCGACCTTGAATTCGATGCCGACGATGAACATATAGAGCGAGAGCCCGACTTGGCTTACCGCAAAGAGAATGGGGATGGACTCCTTCGGAAAAAGTCGACCATGCCATTCCGGAGCGAGCAGGCCAAACAACGACGGGCCCAGCAAAACGCCAGCAATCATTTCGCCAACAACCTGAGGCTGGCCAAGGAATTTCACTCCCCAGCCTACCACCCGGCACGCCATTAGGATGACAAAAAGTTGTAGAAAGAACAAAGCGGAAAGGTCAAAAGTCTTCATCTATCTAGTGCCACTGATTGGAATTAACGTTGCACAGGAGACTACTCATTCCCGGGCTCTGCCTGGGAACGCATTGTAATGGAGGCTCCTGCCTCCTGAGTTCACAAACTAAGGATGCATTTCGGCGAGGCAGAGCCTCGCTTGCATTGAGTTACCAGGCAGAGCCCGGTAACTAGATTGCACAGTGGAACAAAACTTGCACTCCGTGTCACTAGCTTAACTTGTAAGCAATCGAGTGCAAGTACGACCAAGTTCCTCAGCCTTCTTAGGCCTTCTTAGGCAAGTATCCTCTCGGCAGGGGTTTTTAATGGCGGCATGCAGTTCCTCAAACCGTCCTTCGCTTTTTGCCAGCCAGCAGAGTGCCACATGCACAAAAAATCAACAGGTGAATTAGTGGATGGCATTTCCTCTGTAACTTCGCAGCTCGGTCTAATCTTGACCTGCACAGCCGAACGGGCGTTCGCATGAATTTGCGAAAATCGATTGGGTTGCTGAGCAAATAGGCAGACCACGAAACGCAACTATTGCTCATGGTCGTGATATCGCCCGTGGGGTGAATCTAATGCGGGTGGGCAAAGCGTTGCAAATCTTCATTTGGTTTGGATCGTTTCGGCATGAATCGAGCTCTACAACGCTCTCTAGATGTTTGGTGATAACACGTTTCGGTTGAACGAACGAAATGGTACACCAGAGCGATTCCGCTTGAACAATGCAGGAGCATGCAAATGAACGTACTGAATATTCAACTCCCTCACCAATGCATATTGGGACAACTTGAGGGCGCTAGAGCGTTAATGCATGACACAACGCTAGCAGTTCATTCACAATACGCTCGATGGCAATCCACGCGGGTGTCGATATTCAGCTATTTGCTCATCGTGGCAAGCGTCGCCGTTTACGATTTTGTGTTGACAATAACATACGCGCCCACGTTGCAGTTCATGGAGGAGAATCCACTTGGACGGTGGTTGATGGGCCTTGATCGATTGGAGCTCGCCTTCGGTGAATCGCCGGATTTGACACTGTTCCTTACGATGAAAACGATTGGAACGCTGACTGTGCTTGCAACGATGTATGTGCTAGTCCAGTGGCGTTCCAAGATCGGGCACCCAGTCGCATTGGGGGTGTCCAGTTTCCAGATTTATTTGGCGGGCTATTTAACGTTTGCACTGCCGATGGGGTGACGCAGCAGTTACGAGCGGCCAATGCTCACCCCTACGCACCTTTGCATTTTTCCTAGCCACAAAAAATCACAAAAGCCACAAACAGGATGATCTGTTGAATCGAACTTTCAAACTTTTTGTGGACTGTGTGCCTTTTAGTGGCTAGCGGGTCGCCATTCCGTACAATGGACCGCTAGGGTATATCTGCGCCGCCTAAAGCCGGACGGACGAATACAACAATTTGTTTCAACTCTTGCGGCAGATCCACTAAGAAGGCGCATCATGTTTCCCGTGTGAAACCCAACAAACCTACTGCCAATTCGACCAAAAAGAAACGGAACCAACGGACTATGAAAATTGCAGGAATTAACTTTGATCATTTTCACATGGGTGATTTGTTGCGATACGCCTTCGATCATCCAACGGCTGAAATCGTCGGCATCAGCGACGAACAACCGGAGCGAATGCAATCGGCTGCCACGCTATTTCGCATCCCTCCCAATCGAGTTTACACCGACTATCGCCGCTGTTTGCAAGAGACGAAGCCGGATATCGTCATTCTGTGTCCGGCAACTGCCAAGCACGCAGAATGGGTTGAGAAAGTTGCTCCGTACAATGTTCACATTTTGGTCGAAAAGCCGTTTGCGGCTACGTTGGCCGAATCCGATCGAATGATCGCGGCGGTCCAAGCCACCGGAAAAACGCTCGTGATCAACTGGCCGCTAGTCTGGGTTCCCTCGCATCGAACGGCCAAACGATTGATTGACGAAGGCGTTATCGGGCGAGTCATCGAAGTCAAGCATTATGGCGGTAATCGCGGGCCGCTGTATCACCTCGCCGACAAGGTTGAGGTCACGGAAGCCGAAGTCCAAGCGAAAAAAACGCACAGTTGGTTTTACAAAAAGTCACAGGGAGGCGGTTCGTTATTAGACTACATGGGCTACGGATCGACGCTTGGAACATGGTACCTCAACGGCAGGGTGCCCATCGAGGTTACGACGGTTGTCAACGAAACACCTGGCATCGAAGTGGACGAACATAGCATCACCATCGCGCGTTACGATGTAGGCTTGTCCAAGATAGAAACTCGGTGGGGAACGTTTACCGATCCATGGGTCACTCAGACGCAACCGAAATGTGGCTTTGAAATAATCGGTACCGATGGAACGATTAGCAGCTACGACTACGAAAAAACGATTTCGCTTCAAACACGAGCGCGACCTGAAACGCACGAAATTCCAGTCGATGAACTTCGTTCGCCGTATCAAAATCCTGTGCAGTACTTGATCCATTGTTTGGAGACAGGGGAAAAGATCACAGGCCCCCTTTCCTTGGAGATCAGTCGCATCGGACAACAGATAGTCGACACCGCGGTGGTTAGCGCTAGAGAGAAACGAACGATCCCGCTCATCCCGTAGCAGGCAGTTTCCAACTGCCGTCCGCCTCATCCCTTAGTTCCGCTTGGCTATTGAACCATGGCGCGTGCTTCTTGGTGAGCAAGCAACAACTCCGAGGAACGCGAATTCGGCTCGTGTTCGCAAGTAACGATCAGATCCATCGATACAGACCACCTGCCTTCGGAATCTCCTTGCACACACCAGTGAGGCATTACGCATACAGACTGGTGCACCAACTCAAAGCCACCTTCGCTCTGGCTAACTGTTTCGATTGGGAATCCCCATAAACCTGACGGTCGGTTTGATGTCCACTGAACATTGACGCCAAGCCATTGATCGATCAACCCCAGATAGTCTGCCGATTCGAGGTTAAGAAAGGTCCCTAGATGCCCCATTCGCTCACATTGCGAATCGTAAAAGAACCGATCCTCGGCATGCGATGGCAGGCCTGCAAAATTAAACTCGACAGCAAACTGGAATGGACGGCCTGGAGGCAAGCCCTCAATCAAATAGGTCACTTCTAGAGCGTGACTGCCTTGGAATAACGTCACTCCCTTGGTGATTGTGAGCGGAACACCCCACGCATTTCCATGACGGCATAGTTGGACCTGGACTTTGCCGGTGCCTCGCCGAAGCTTTGCATCGTAAGGCAACGATGCAAAATCACCGCGTTCTATGGCTGTTCCGCGTTGCACCTCTTCCGCTGAAATATTCGGATCGAAGAAATGATCGACAAGCGACTTTCGAGGAACCAAATCATATTGCAATCTCTTCTCAAGCCCTTGTTGCTTAAAGACAACGCGATCGTGAATACTGGCCGTTTCGCTTGTCGATTGACTTTCGCCGGCTCTCACTTTGGCATGATACGGTTCAGGACGTCGTTGCAGCGTCGCGAGCAAATTGTGCTCGATGCCGCGCACATCCAATTCATACAAAATGCCTCCCTTGGCAGGCGCGAAGTATCCTATTAATTGATCGTTAGCCAGTCGAATTTCCGGGAACAGATCCTTGTTGTAGTCTTCGGTGGTGACATCGACCCACTCGCCGTGTCGACCATTGGCTCGTTCGATCAGATTGTCCGCTGCAATTAACTCGCGATAGGTCGCATTGCGCAAATGCGGCAAGTAAATGCCGCCGAATGCACCGTGCCAATAGGGACAATTGCATTGACCGCGATAGAGATGATCTTCGGCTTGCGGCAACAAGGATTTGTCTCCGCTGCCGCGTCGAGCAAACTCCAAACTGCGGCTCACCTCAAGCATGCGGCAGTACATTTCGTTGGCTTCCGAATACTTGATCCGAAAGTTCCTCCAGAATCCACCCCGAACAAACTGTTTGATCTTCGGCCAACGCTCGTCGTTTTCCAAATCATGAACGACAGACTCATAGGACTCATGACGCTCGACGGGCAACGCCCATTCGGTCATTTCACGATAGGAGCAGTCAGGTAGATACACGGAGCCAGATGGAGGAGTTTCAGTGATGACTTCGGCAGGTGTCAACGTGCTTAGCCAATCGCGATTTTCCGTGAGTAAATCAAAGAACTGCCTTAGCCAACCTCTTTCGTACACGTGTTCTTTGGTGTTGGGCCACGTTCCAAATTTTTCGCCATCATCGCCAAAGAGTAGCACCGAACCCGGGGCTCGTTCCGCGACCTGTTTGCAGTAGGCAATCGTGTCGGCGGGGGGGGCAAACGGAAGCAAGTATCGAAGTTTTTCACTTCCTGGAAAGACACGAAGTACATGCCCGTCATCTTCGGTCAAAAAGTAGTTTGTTAGTTGTGCGTCTGTCCATCCCGCAGAGCGAAAATGAAAGTCGTCCAGGATCGTATATTGCATTCCAGCTGGAACAATATCGCGAGTAAGTTGACTTTCCCATACACGCTCCGGCATCCACATACCAGAGACGGGCGTATCGAAGCGAGTTTGAAGCCAACGCGTGTATTTCGTGATCTGTCCGATGCGATCACGACTTGGAATCATGGTCAAAATCGGCTCGTAAAATGGACCGCCCACGATCTCGATTCGCCCGGCAGCTACAAGGGCTTTCACTCGATCCAAGTACTCTGGATGTTGGTCCGCCAACCACAACATCAATGGCCCAGAAGTATGCAACGCCAACTTCAGATGTTCGTAAGGTTCGAACACGTCTAGAAATGGAAGATAACTGTCTTGGTATGCCTGTTCAATGACTCCGTCGAAGTTGCCAACAGGTTGATGGTTGTGCAATACAATGCAAAGTCGAAGCGTATTTTTCATGGGTACCAATTCAATCGGGCGCACGGGCTACCGGAACCTTAAACTAGCATGCAAGCGTTCGGGCAAGCTTTGCTAACGTGTTTTCTGATTGCAGAGTCGGCAAAACGGTTTCAGACCAATCAAGAACATTCTGCAAACCGTCCCAGACCGCCCAAATCCTACCCTCTAACCCTGCTTTTTAACCTATGTCAACTTACTCGATTGAGTCAATGATCATAGAGTCTTACTCAATGACTTGATTGTCAATCTGCTCGATGTGTTCATTCATTCCGCTAGACGAATCTGAGTAGGTGTTACCCATAAGCTGTGGATCGCTCAGAATCGAACCGACTCGGCCATGTTTCATGTCCATCCGCGGCGTTCTTGACCCAAATGCAACGTAGTCCTCTGTATAGGGTGAGCAGCAAAGGCTGCAACCGCTCGCGGAACACGCCAGTATCAAAAGGAGACCTGCAATGGTTAGGATTCTTTTTGGATTCATGTCGAACTCATGCTCTTTTAAATTCAAACGCATAATTCAATGCAAGCAAAACCAACGGCAAGTTTGTCGCCTATTTTTTCGGCTACTAAACCTGCTATCGGACGCGAGGAGCTGTGCAGTTTAGGTAGAGTTTCCGCTTTGCGAGACATTTTCCGTTCGCGTTGACAGGACGAATGGTTCAGGTTCTAGCGATTAAACGCCGAAGAACCAGTAGGCGAGGAATCGAATTGGAAGGCAACTTCAAGCAGCGAGACACGAAGTGAAACAGCGCGGTCAAGTGCAACACGTAAAATCGAAGTCATCTCGGGAAAAAGCTTGGTGGGTCTGTCTCATCGCTGCACTTTCGTTTTGCCTTTGGATGTCCAACTTCTTACCGGTGCAAAGGGTTGAATACCAGCTAACTACGAATGTTGCTATCTCTCAGCACCGTTTGCCTTACTTAGAACGGCTTCAGGCGAACGGAACCTCACCGGAGACGGGTGCAATTCCTTTCTCGATCACGGAGATTAAGCTTTCCGAGTCCGAGTTGATATCGCGAACAAACTCAGAGCTTTGTTCGGCTCGAATCACGCTCAAGCTTTTAGAACGTAGCCAGGTTAAAAATGTGGAGCATATTCTCGATGCGTTAACGACACCCAATTCGGATACAGACGAATGTGTTTCGTTCGCAAATCAATTGCGCAAAGAACGCTGGTTTCTTGAAGCGAGTCTGCATAGCCTTAAGCGACTCGAACTTGATTCGGAGCGAGAAAAGAACGCGATCGATACAGAGGCGCTGGCGGACCGCAGTTCCTCCAAGCTGGCGGACGCCAATGCTTCCGGGTCCAACTCGGATTCGACCAGCAAACCACTTCGACTGATCTCGTTTGTCTCGCGACCCTCGAACGAAGATTCTAGGGTTGAACTAAGAGGCCAGCTACAAAGCATGACTCAATCTCGGTCCGAAACGGTGGATTCGATGAGGCTGACTTTAGAACGCCTAAAAGCAAAGTCGCGTGGCTTTCTCTCTTTGACAGGCTCGCCTCGCATTGTTCCGCTGGTCCATGCACTTACCTTGTTTCGTTTTTGCGTTATATGCGTACTTTGTATTTGCGTGTGGTTGATCTCCATGTGGTGGGTCCGCCCTGTGCCGGTGAAGTCAAAACAACTTCCTCGCAACGAACCAAAAACCGCTACACCCATGCTCAGTCAACCTTCACAACATCGAAACGCTTCCTTGGCTCTCAGCAAAACGCTTGGGTGGATGCAGTCCGCAGGCATTCCGTACCTGGGAGCGGTGCAATTTATTCGCGATGAATCGAATACGGATGGGAATGTTGGTGCTGCGAGCCTTGCGAGTGGCATGCGGTCGACGCAAGAGCAAGGTCTAGAGATAAGTACGGATCTTAACATTCTGACGCCACCATCGGAGTTCATCGGGCTTCGGTTTTTGCGAAGCGCTGGTAACGGTTCATTGGTTTTATGGATTGGCCTGTTCGCAGCCAGACTTGTTTTCGATGCTTCTTGGCGGGAGTTAGCATCGGTCGCTCCGTTGGCAGCCGTTTCCAGAATGATCGTCGGCATTCAATAGCGTGGAGACTTTAAGCGAGCGGCAGAAAGATATACCCGTAAAACAGGCTGCTAGCCTGTGCTTTTTAAACTATTACAGGCTGGCAGCCTGTGCTACGTCGTAGTCTTTGGTCTGCCGATCGCCTTAGCTATGCTTGGGGTTCATAATTAGGCTAAGAATTTCTGCTCTCGACGATAGGTTGTCTCGAAAAACTCCACGCATGGCGCTTGTTACGCACATACTGCCTGATTTCCGGATCCCTCGCATCGTCATGCAGGAATGGCTCGCTTCGACCATCACAACCACTCCGCGTGCTCCGAGCTCTTGCTCCATCATGTTTGCGATCGCCTCGGTCATCCGCTCTTGAACTTGTGGACGCCTGGCAATCTCATCGACGATCCTTGCCATTTTGCTCAATCCAACAACTTTTCCGTCAGGCAGATAACCAACGTGAGCCCTGCCATGGAATGGTAACAAGTGGTGTTCGCACATGCTTTGAAATTCGATGTCCTTCAAAAGAACGATCTCGTCGTAACTTTCAGAGAAGACACGCTTTAAATGAATGCGAGGGTCCTTGTGAAGACCGGAAAATACTTCGGCGTACATCCGAGCAACACGAGCTGGCGTCTCAAGCAATCCCTCGCGATCCGGGTCCTCGCCGACGGCTACCAAAATTTCGCGGACGGCTCGTTCTATTCGTTCATGATCCACAGGCGGTTTTGTTTCTTTGATTCCGATTGCAAGGCCCGGGCGATGAGCCACTGCTGAATCCGAACCTTCGCTTGGAGGAAGGCCCGAACCATTACTTGTTGTTGGATCCGTAATCATAATTTAAATCTGAAAATTGAAAACTCGTGAAACGGCAAGGCTGAGTCCAGAGATCAGGCTTGTCGGTGGTTTCCGGGAATTGGAAAAGATTGTAGAACGCATGAGTAGGGAAACCGTGAGTTTCTGCATTTGATCACACGGACCCGTTTGCAACTGTTTCGACACAGCCGACAAAAGTCAAAGTAGTAAGCACATTCCATGTGCCGTCCACCAGGAATCCAGGCAAAAGCATGCCTGCGAATGGCACGGCGGAGCATGCCTGCACCTTTTGTCCGCTGCGTATGTTTCACCGATCAATGTTTCTCACCCCAGAAGGGCTCTATGAATACCCCAAAGCCGGACGTTTCTCTCCGTGATTTTCAGCAGCTCATTCACACGATGTATTACGACAAAGACGCAGAACGAGGCACTTCCGGCACTTTTATGTGGTTGATGGAGGAAATTGGCGAATTGGCGTCCGCTCTAAGGGCAGGGGACGATCGGGAAAATTTGGAGGAAGAATTCGCCGACGTTTTCGCATGGCTGACAACGATTGCCAACGTTGCTGGAGTCGATTTGAGCGCTGCACTCCAAAAGAAGTACGGAGGCGGTTGTCCTGGTTGCGGGCGATTTGCCTGCGAATGTCCGTTTTCCGAAAAGCCTTAAGTCGAGTTGCTGATGACACTGACTTTGTTACAAAAACACAAAGACTCAACTTCACCTTTGAATTTCTCGACGTAAACCCTTACAATTGGCGGTGCTCTGATCCGACTGAACCTGTTTGCGCCGAGGCAGCCGACCTTGCAGCAAATCGCAACGGCCTTGCAACCCTAGCTTTGGAACAAGATTCATGGACTCAATCAATCGTCAAATCGCTCGCGCGAGCCGTTTGCTTTGGACCCAAACGATTCTCAATATCTTATCGTGGTGTTTGATCCTGGCTTTTTCGATTTGCTTTGTCGCCCTGCTAGTCCCGAAAATCTGGTTTTTGCCCTATACATTTAACAGTTGGAGCCTGATCTGGCTCAGCGCGTGCGGCGGGGCAGCAGCCTTAGTTACAGGTATCATTTCCTTCTATTATCGTCCGAGTCGACTTCACTCCGCCATCGAGTTGGATCGCCGTTTTGGCCTGCGTGAGCGAATCAGCAGTGCGATGCAACTTGATCCGGAAGCACGGCAAACCGCCGTTGGTGACGCATTGCTCAAAGACGCGGCCGCCAAAGCCGAACGCATCGATGTTCGCGATCACTTCCCCGTGAAAACATCGCCCCAAACACCTTGGGTACTCCTTCCCTTGCTGTCGTGCATTGCCCTCTTTTGGGTACCCGACGCTGAGCTTCCTGCCATCGCAAAGCTTCCTGGCAAGGCCGCTGAACGATTAAACAACATCAAGAACCAAACCAAACCCATTCTGGCGCAAATCAAGAAACAGCGTGAAGCCTTGGAGGAAAAAGGTTTGCAAGATGCAGCCGACGAATTTAAGAGGCTTGAAAAGAAACTGGAAGATCTTCAAAAAACGAATACTCTCGATTCCAAAAAACTCCTCTCCGACTTCAATGAAATCAAAAAGGAGATGGAGCAGCGCAAAGAATCGCTCGGTGGAGCCGATAGCCTCAAAAAAGCGCTAGACTCACTCAAGAACTTAGACAAAGGACCGGCTGAGAAAGTCGCCGACGCCCTTAAGGATGGAGACTTCGACAAAGCGGGTAAAGAACTCGAAAAAATGCTTGAACAGATGAAATCAGGCAACCTGAACGACGAACAAAAGCAACAATTGGCCAAACAACTAGAACAAATGCAAAAGGCCATCGAGAAGTCACAAGAACAACAAAAACAGGCAATCGAGGACGCTTTGAAGGAGCTCGCCAAGGCCGAAAAATCGGGAGATATGGATGCAGCCGCAAAAATGCAAAAGAAGCTTGATCAGTTGAACGCGAATGCAAAACAATCCAAAGCCGCACAGGCCGTGAAGGCACAAATGAAAAAGGCTCAGGAAGCCATGGAAAAAGGAGACGAGCAAGGGGCCCAGCAAGCCCTCGAGGAACTTCAAGCGGAACTTGCAGAGATGGCAGACGATGAAGAAGCTCTTCAGGAAATGGAGAGCATGATGGAGGATCTGCAAAACGCAAAGAAAGCTTCCGCATGTGCTGAATGCAACGGTGATGGATGCGGAAAATGCAATTCGGACAAAAAAGGCAAGGACAGCAAAAACTCAAGAGGCGAAGGCAAGGGGGCGGGTGATCGTGAAGAAGAAGAGACGGACTACAAGAACTTCGATTCACAAGTCCGCGAGCAAATGCGAAAGGGCGAAACCGTCTTCGGTGGTAAAGTCGGAGGCCCGAATCGCAAAGGTACAACAAAAGAAGAAGTTCGTGACGCAGTGCTCAATGCAACCCCAGACGATCCCGATGCGATCGAGAATATGACGCTACCCAAAGCCCAACGCGACCAACAACGCGACTACTTCAATTCGATCCGCGACAAATAATACTCAAGTAAGCTCTCCACCGAGATTGACTGCGTGGCAGCCAGACAGCGTGGCTAAGCACATCCGCATATGTTTTTCAACCCAATTAGCCGTTGGGCGATAGCCCCGGTTTTCCAATTGTTCGACATTCGTCGAGAACCGGGGCTAGCGCCCTTCGGCTATCAGTTTGTTTCACTCGAAGACTCATACCGATGTGCTTAGCAGCCAGATCCTGAAGTGGCGTAAGCGTCCAGCTTGCGATGAATCACGGATGGCAAGCTGGACGCTTACCCACTTTATGGTGCAATCGAACGGTAATTCGATTATTCTATGCTCCTATGCCAATGTCGTTTCGCACACTTCAGGATCTAGCAAGTTATGATTCGAAACTGCCCTCTCACTTGTTTCGCAATGCTTTTAGCATGGTTTTGCGGGAACTCCTTCGACCGAATATTTGCGCAAGAGTCAGCGACAAAACTGCGCTTTAATCAAGATATCCGCCCAATCCTGTCCAGTGCCTGCTACCGATGCCATGGCATGGACGCCAAAACGCGTGAGGCCGATTTGCGTTTGGATACCGCCGAGGCTGCACGGACTCCACGTGAGGGTGGCAAGGTTGCAATTGCACCGGGTAAACTCGACGAAAGCTTGATCTGGTCCAGAATGATGTCGAGCGATCCGGACACGGTAATGCCTCCACCAACCTCAAACCGGCAGCTCAGTGAATCGGAAAAGAAAACCATCGCTACTTGGATCGAACAAGGTGCGCCTTACGAAAAGCACTGGTCATTCGAACCTATCGTCGCCCAAAAAGATGCGCAATCATCGATTGATGAGCTGCTCGCCTTGGAACAAAAACGAAAAGGACTCTCCGCCCAAGCACCAACGGATGCAATAACACAAGTGCGTCGCCTAGCCTTTACCTTGACAGGTTTGCCGCCGAGCTTGAGCGATGTCGAGGGTTTCGTCGCGGATCCCTCCGATGCGAACTATCGCAAGCTCGTTGACCAGTATCTTGCCTCGTCTGGCTTTGGCGAGGAGATGGCCAAGCATTGGCTCGATGTTGCCCGTTATGGCGATACGCATGGCTTGCACTTGGACAACGAACGGCAAGCATGGGCATATCGCGATTGGGTCGTTGATGCGTTCAATGCAAATATGCCCTTCAATCAATTCACCATCGAACAGTTGGCTGGCGATTTACTCCCCAACCCAACTCAATCTCAATTGGTTGCCACCGGCTTCAATCGATCGAATGTCACTACGAGCGAAGGGGGGGCTATCAGCGATGAGTTTCTCTTTCGCTACGCGGTCGACCGAACGAGCACCACCATTCAAGCGTGGCTTGGGTTGACAGGTGGATGCGCCGTTTGCCACGACCATAAATACGACCCAATTAGCACCCGCGAGTTCTATTCCATGTACGCTTTTTTTTACAGCGCGGCGGACCCTGCGATGGACGGGAACGTCAACACAACACGTCCGTTTTTACCTCTTCCGACGGACGAGCAATCCAAATCCTTAGAACAAGCTAAGCAAAAAGAATCGCAGTCGCTGGATAAGCTGGTCCAAGCGGCACAAGACAAAGAGAACATTGCGATCGAGTTGCAGACCACTGCCAAATCGAACCCGACGGGTCCGTTTACGTCGATTTGGTTGGATGATGATTTTCCAGTTGGTGCTGCGCTTCGCAACACATCACGCAATGACCCCGTTTGGAATGACGATATCAGCTCTCCGATGGGGAGTCGATCGTTGCGACAAGAGTTTGGACACAAGTACGAGCAAACCATGACAGGCGGGCTTAATCCACGTTGGATGCCAGAGCAAGGAAGCCTTAAGGTCTGGATGATGACGGATCGCAAGGAGCCTCCCATCGCTGCATTTCTCGAAGTAAAGACAGACGGAGGCACCAAGCGATGGGTTTGGTGCGACAAGCCTGAGGATGCGCGGATGGTCGATGCGGGTCCGGATCGCGTTATCGGTAAGTTGCCCCAGCCCGGGCGATGGACAGAATTGACGATTCCTCTTTCTGATCTTGCGGTTGGCAAAAAAGTAAATGAGATCAAACTGGGACTCTTTGGTGGCGTCTGCTATTGGGATGGTTTGATTTGCACGGGCAACCAACGCGCTGAGGACCGATTGACATCGGAGGTTAACGCGTGGTGGTCGGGTGTTAAGGGGACCGATGTGCCACTTGCTACCGGCGAACTGGCGAAGGCCATAAAAGAAGGCCCCGATAGCGAGTTGGGAAAGAAGAGCGCTGACGGCGTGGCCACATTCTTCCGAACCTATATTTCCGAAGCGGCTGCCCCTGCGGTCCTGCAGGCAAGACGCAAATGGCAACTGGCCAAAATCGAGCGATCGAACATAGAAAGCAAGATTCCCGGCACTTTTATCTTTAATGATCAGTCAAAGCCGCGTGAAACATTTGTGATGATGCGAGGCCAGTACGAGCAAAAGGGAGAAAAAGTGACGCCAAACACTCCGGCTGTGTTGCCGCCCCTTGTTCTGCGAGCAGACGTTAGTTCGCCCAATCGATTGGATCTAGCACAATGGCTCGTTTCCAAAGAGCAACCGCTCACGGCTCGTGTTATCGTCAATCGTTTTTGGCAGCAAGTGTATGGAGCAGGCTTGGTCAAAACGAGCGATGACTTCGGCTCTCAAGGAACACCACCGACCCATCCTGAACTCTTGGATTTCTTGGCGGATCGATTTAGGGCTGGCGGCTGGGATATCAAACAACTGATGCGTGAATTGGTGAGCACGGCTGCCTTTCGTCGATCTGCTGTCGTGACCCAAGACGCCTGGACCATCGATCCGGAAAATCGTTATCTCGCGCGCGGACCTAGGATCCGTTTGGATGCGGAACAAATACGAGATAATGTGCTTGCCGTCAGTGGATTGCTAAATCGAAAGCGTGGTGGTCCAGGTATCAAAGGTTACCAACCAGGGAACATTTGGGAACCGGTCGGGTACGGCGACTCGAACACGCGTTATTACATTCAGGATCATGGCGATGTTCTGTATCGACGAAGTTTATACAGCTTCATCAAACGCACTGCACCGCCGCCGTTCATGAGCAATTTCGATGCACCAAACCGAGAGATGTTTTGTTCACGTCGCGAACGAAGCAACACACCCCTTCAGGCCTTGCAATTGATGAACGACGTTCAGTATGTGGAAGCAGCTCGCGTTCTCGCCGAACGTATTTTAAACAATTCAACCGTTAAACCGTCCGATCGCATCGCGTTTGCGTTCCAACAAGTCTTGTCTCGCAAACCCACCAATTCCGAGCAGCAAGCGATTGAGCGAGCCTTGTCGCAATTTCAATCTCGGTTCGACGGGAACGTGGATGATGCCAATCGTTTGATTGCCGTCGGAGAAAAACCATTCGATTCCAAATTGCCACCCAACGAGCTTGCGGTGTATACACTCGTTGCCAATCTAGTGATGAATTTGGATGAGGCGGTCAATCGGAATTAGTTTCGGTCCAAAAGTTTTTGCACTGTGCGCCAAGTTCGGCATTTACTCGATCTAACACATGTTAAATTACTTGCACTATCTCAACTCGCGTTATAGCTCCAGCTCGCGAACGCATGTTGCGACCATCAGGACGTGGACGCGAAACAGAGCTACAGAGCTACTGCTCTTGAGTTTGCTGATTTTGCCATTTTTTGACATCCAAGCGATTTGTTTTGCGGAGGATGCGGCTGGCGACGAGGCTTTCTTTCAGGAACGCGTTCGACCGATCTTGGAATCAAAATGCTTTGCATGCCACGGCCCCAAGATTCAAAAAAGTGGCTATCGCCTGGATGCCCGAGAGGTCGCGATGGCGGGTGGCGATCAAGGCGAGCCACCGATCGTACCTGGAAAAAGTTCGGCAAGCCCGCTCCTGAAGTTCGTATCGGACTCAAGCTCGGACATGGCTATGCCACCCAAAGATAGCAACCTGCCTCGACTGACAACGGAAGAAATCTCTTACCTACAAAGATGGATTGATGCAGGTGCGTTGTGGCCCGATTCGGCCAACACCAAATTGGATGACCCGTTGAAATGGTGGAGCTTTCAACCGCTTCCTAAATTGGAACCTGCTATCGATCGCTCGCAAGCCATCGATCACTTCGTGAAAGTCCAGCTTGCTGGCACAGGATTGACGACGTCGCAGCCAGCAGACTCTCGAACTTTGGCGCGTCGCCTCTATTTTGATCTGATTGGGCTGCCCCCTACACCCGAGGAGTTGGACGACTTTGAACGCGAGTCAAGCGTCGATGCCGAGGCGGCGCTCAACCAACTCGTTGAGCAATTGCTTGCTTCGCAACGGTATGGCGAGCGATGGGCGAGGCATTGGCTCGACGTGGTGCACTACGGCGACACGCACGGGTACGACAAAGACAAACAGCGACCGAATGCTTGGCCCTATCGCGATTATGTGATTCGCGCATTCAATGAAGACAAGCCGTACGCTCAATTTGTGGAAGAGCAAATCGCAGGAGATGTCTTGAGGCCAGGGACGAGCGATGGCGTTGAAGCTCTCGGATTTATTGCGGCAGGCCCCTGGGACTTCATCGGCCACGCGGAAGTGCCCGAAACGAAAACCGATGGTAAGATCGCGCGCCATCTCGACCGGGACGATATGGTCTCAAATACCATCGGAACCTTTTGCAGCGCCACGGTTCATTGCGCTCAGTGCCATCAACATAAATTTGACCCGATCAGTCAAGAAGACTACTACAGTTTGCATGCAGTGTTCTCAGCCTTGGATCGCACCGATCGAAAATACTACCGCGACGAAACTGTCCAGCGACAAATCCTGGAGCTAGAACGACTTAAGAATGAGGCGTTAATCTCATTGCGACAAATCGAAGAACCGTTGATTCAATTGGCAGGCGAGGAATACGCTAGCCTATCAAAACGCATCGAGAAAAGTTCGGCACCATCCGAAGAGAAGAACAACCAAGGGCCCGAGTTCGGTTACCACAGTGCGATCGCCCCCACTCAAGACCAAGAAAAATGGGTTCAGGTCGATCTTGGACAGCGAACGGAAATCCAGCGAGTGACGCTGATGCCCTGCTACGACGATTTTAATGCCATCGGTGCTGGCTTTGGATTTCCAATTCGTTTCAAGATCGAGGCAAGCGATGATCCGGAATTCAAAACCGGAGTGAAGTTGTTTTGGCGGAAGCACGACGTGACCTTCATGGCTGACTTCAAAAACATGGGACTTCAGCACTTTTCCACGAATAGTGCGAAAGACGATGGGATCGCGGGCAGATACGTACGCGTTACTGCAAGCAAACTCGCCACTCGCAAGGAGGACTACATCCTCGCCCTCTCAGAACTTCAAGTGTTCGACTCAACTGACAAAAACGTAGCACTCGGTCGTTCGGTAACAGCTTTGGACTCTATCGAGGCTGCACCGCGTTGGCGCAAAACGAACTTGACCGATGGCATTGCACCATCCGCCAACACGAAAGAAGACAAATCGCAACTCGTTCAAGAGCGAGAAAACCTTTTAGAGAAGTCGATGGATGAAGCCAGCAAAGCAAAACGTCGGTCGCTCATGGCGGAACTCTCGGATGTGGCTGAGCGTCTTAAGCATATGCCTGCACCGAATGTCGTGTACGCGGGTGGAGTTCATCAGGGGAGCGGATCCTTTGTAGGGACAGGAGCAGGGGGAGGAAAGCCGCGGCCCATTTTCTTGCTTGCACGTGGTCAAGTAACTCAGCCAGGCCGCGAAGTAACACCGGGCGCGTTGTCCTTTCTTTCGTTTGGACCTTCTCGATTCGAGTTGCCACCGGAGGCTGGGGAGGGTCAGCGCCGTGTCGCACTTGCGAAGTGGATTACGGATCCCGCCAACCCACTAACTTGGCGAAGTATCGTGAACCGCGTGTGGCAGTATCACTTTGGGCGCGGCTTTGTGGATTCGCCAAATGACTTAGGACACAATGGTGGGTTACCGTCCCATCCTGAGTTGCTCGACTGGTTAGCTACGGATTTCCGCAATCGCGGAGGCTCGATGAAGGATTTGCACCGACTCATCGTGAAGAGCGCGACTTATCGCCAATCTTCGGCAAGCAACTCAACGGGTGAGACTTTGGATTCCAATAACACGCTGCTATGGAGACAGAATCGGCGACGATTGGAAGCCGAGGCGATCCGAGATTCCGTGCTCTCTGTCAGCGGCAAGCTTGATACCAGCATGGGTGGCCCAGGCTGGCAAGACTTTGTGATCGAACACCCCGAGCATTCGCCGCATTATGAGTATGGACTCGCCGATCCCGAAGATCCCAAGACATGGCGACGTTCGGTCTATCGATTCATCGTCCGATCCCAAACGCAACCATGGATGACCTCGCTGGACTGTGCCGATCCATCGATGCGTGTCGACAAACGAAATGAAAGTTTGTCGGCGATACAGGCATTGGCACTTTTGAACAACGGTTTCATGCTGAGTCAGTCGAAGCATTTTGCGGCTCGAGTTGAGCGAGAAAGCTCAGAACTTCCGAGCCAGGTTGAACGAGCTTGTCGGCTGGCACTCGGGGGTGCCGCCACAGAAATGGATCGCGAGCAAATGATTGAGTTTGCGAAGACGAACGGCTTGCCGTATTTATGTCGTGTGCTTCTTAATTTAAATGCCTTTACGTTTGTGGATTGAGCCGATGACCCTACCTTCAAGACGATCTTTTCTGTTTGAATCAGGGGGCGGTCTGGGTGGCATTGCGCTGGCCTCAATGCTTGCATCCAACGGCGAATTGACCGCACAAGATGCAACGAATCCCCGAAACGCGATTTCTCGTAATGGGGATAATGGCGTACATCATCCGGCAAAAGCAAAACGTGTCGTGCAATTTTTCATGTCAGGTGCGGCAAGCCACATCGATTTGTTTGACTACAAAAGTGAACTCGTCAAACGCGACGGGGCACCCAGCGATTTCGGCGAGCCCGTAGAAGCGTTTCAGAACGGTCTTGGTCCTTGGATGAAACCGATCTGGGACTTTAAGCCTTATGGTGATTGTGGCAAGTTGCTGAGCGAGACCGTCGCACCGCTCGGCTCGGTCGCGGATGACATCGCATTCGTTCACAACATGGTGAGCAAATCGGGTGTCCACAGCACTGCGACGTTGTTGCAGTCTACCGGTTTCTTGTTGCCTGGGTTTCCAGGAGCTGGTTGTTGGGTTAGTTATGGACTGGGATCGATCAACGAGAACCTCCCAAGTTTCGTAGTGCTGCCCGACCATCGCGGCTTTGGTTCCAACGGGGTTAAGAATTGGGATTCGGCTTTTCTGCCCGCCCAGCACGCAGGAACGATCATCTATCCTGGACGCCCCGATCCTATTGCGGACCTGTTTCCGCATCGCTCTGGCACGTATGTTACCGCCTCGGGGGAGCAACAATCGCAAGCCTTGATGAGTAGACTCAATCGCGAGCACGCATTGACTCGAACAGGTGATGCACGACTTGAGGGACGTATTCGAAGCTACGAACTGGCTGCCAAGATGCAGTTGGCAGCTCCTGAAGCGTTGGACTTCTCGTCCGAGTCTGGGCATGCGATGAGGCTCTATGGACTGGATCGAGGGGCACAGGATTGGGGCAAAGAGATCAATGCGGACGAAGAGACTTTTCACTTCGGGCAAAAATGCTTGGCCGCAAGGAGATTGCTGGAACGCAGAGTCCGATTTGTCCAGGTTTGGAGTGGAAACGACAATGGATTTCCGCGTCGCAATTGGGACTCACACGAAGACGTGCGACGCGATCATGGTCCGCTTGCGATGGGAATGGCTCGTGGCTGCGCTGCATTCATTCAAGACTTGAAACAGCGAGGCATGCTCGAGGAGACGTTAATTGTCTGGACCACTGAGTTTGGTCGCATGCCTTCCTCGCAAGGAGGGAAAGGGCGCGACCACAATCCGTTTGTCTTTACCAACTGGCTTTGCGGCGGTGGCATTCGAGGGGGAGTCACGCATGGTGAGAGTGACGAGTGGGGGTATAAGCCGCTAGACCGAGACCACCCAACGCAAGTCTATGATATCTATGCAACGATCCTGCATCAAATTGGCATCGATCATACGAAGTTGACTTACCGCAACAACGGCATCGATCGACGATTAACCGATGTACATGGGCGTGTACTTCACGAGCTGATCGCGTAGTTTACCCCAGGGAATCGCTAACTTTACGTAGGGAAAAGGTCAGTTACCGCTGTCATACGCCCGCGCAGATACTCCGCGTTGCCCATTTCTCCAAAAGGATCTCTGGAAATTGTCCGATTTTTAGATTAAAAAAGCTGGACTTGAATGATGGTGCGTGCATACCATTCGTCCGTGCAAGCGAGAAGGATTCTCGGGATGAATCAAGTGTCAAGGCATCGCGTCCAAAGGGAAACCCACTTTCACCCGCTTGATTTTTCACCTCAATGATGACTGCACGAAACGCTGGTTCTGGGATCTGGGGGTTGCTGTCCAACTCAACTTTTCAGGCTGCTCTTGGTGTTCTGATTTTGTTGGCTGTATGTGCTATCGCACTTCGCCTGTTGTCAAGATTGCGCGATTCCAACAGCCAAGACGCCCCAATGGATGAACTGCTACGAAAGAATTTTGAGGAAATGAAGAGTGGAGGTTACATCGACGAAGCAGAATTCCGAAACATAGCTTCGTTGCTGGCGGAGTCTCCTCGTAGGTCCCCATCGCCCTCGCCAAAAACGATCGACATCCAGAACGCTCCAAAATCGGACGAAAAATAACCGCTGATTAGGTGGCTTTTGTGTGTTAGACTTATCTGTCTGTGATTCCTGTATCGGTCTGGGAGGCCGAACCAGTTAGGACAACTGTCCTGACGCAACTAACAAATATTCATCGGCTCGAAACTGTGGACACGGACGCCCGGTTCGATTCAAAGAAAGCCTGCTAGGCAGACTCCCTGCTAGGCAGGCTCTTTGAGAAAACCAATCGAGCTTCCACATATTACGTGTCCATTCGTCAACTGAGCTTGAGTGTGCTGAGACAGGTCGTCTTCATCATGCTTTGCTCAGCGAACAAGCAAGGAGTCGAGAATGCCCTCAAGTAAGGATGTCATGGCTGGCCGCCGAAACGGCGGTACCAGCAGCGGTAGTACCACCAAGAAGAACGCATTTTGTTCGTTCTGCCGAAAAAGCTATCGCGATGTAGGTCCGCTCGTAGAAGGACCAGGCGATGTATACATCTGTGGTGAGTGCATCGAACTCTGCCAATCCATTTTGGATCAAGAGCAACGTCGACGCCCAGCTTCCAAGAAGCTTTTCAACGAAATTCCGACCCCTCGCGATATCGTTGAACACCTCGATCAGTATGTTATCGGTCAAGTGCCCACCAAACGCACTTTGGCAGTCGCCGTGCACAACCATTACAAACGGCTCACTTCGGATTGGGCTGGCTCCGATATCGAAATCGAGAAGTCCAACATCTTGCTGGTCGGTCCAACCGGCAGCGGCAAGACTCTCATGGCCCGGACCCTAGCGAAAATGCTCAACGTTCCGTTTGCCATCGGCGATGCAACCACGCTGACCGAAGCAGGCTACGTTGGAGAAGACGTGGAGAATCTGCTTCTCAAACTGTTGCATGCAGCGGACTTCGATATCGAAGCGGCACAACGCGGCATTCTGTATATCGACGAATTGGACAAAATTGGAAAAACCAGCCAAAACGTATCGATCACGCGCGACGTATCCGGCGAAGGGGTTCAGCAGGCCCTTTTGAAGATGCTCGAAGGAACCGTCGCAAATGTGCCTCCTCAAGGCGGTCGCAAGCATCCTGAACAGCAGTATATTCAATTGGACACAACCAACATCCTGTTCATTTGCGGTGGAACATTTGTTGGAGTCGAGGAAATCATACGCAAGCGACTCGGGAAAAAGTCGCTCGGCTTCGGGCCCGGAGCCAGTATCCGCGAAGACGGAGATGTGGCCTCGCTGCTGGCTCAAGTTACCTCAGATGACATCCTGCAATTCGGTATGATTCCCGAATTGATTGGTCGATTGCCTGTCGTAACGTCCCTTGCGCCGCTCGACATTGCAGGTCTGATCAAAGTGTTGAGTGAACCAAAGAACGCTCTCATTAAACAGTACCAAGCTCTCTTCGGAATGGAGAATTGTGAACTGCACTTCACCGAATCCGCCTTGAAGAGCATCGCACAAAAGGCCCACATCAAGAGCGTTGGTGCTCGCGGTCTTCGCGGTATTGTAGAAGAGACAATGCTGGACATCATGTTCGAATTGCCCGACCAACAAGCGGGAACCGTTTACACTATCGACGTAAATTCAGCCGACGGCAAGTTAACTCACTTCAAGAGCGTGCCTGAACGCAAAGAGAGTGCCTGAGATTGCATGCCACTGGTCTAGCGTGAAGAATACGATCCCCTGGGGTGAGCCCAGGGGCATTGGATTGCATGCCACTGGCTTTACGCCAGTGGTAGCTGACCTTCGCCCTAGGTCGGAGTGAAATAGCTCACACTCTGACCTGACCGCATGCCCTGCCCGTTCACGCTATACTCTATTTTCGTAGCGTCCCGACTCTCTCCTCGGCAGTATAAGGTAGCACCATGTCCTTCATCATGGCACTCGACCAAGGCACCACAAGCTCGCGGGCCATCCTTTTCGATCACCAAGGCTCAATGCACCGAGTCGTGCAAAAAGAGTTCCGACAAATCTATCCGCAGAACGGCTGGGTCGAACACGATCCAGAAGAAATTTGGGACTCGCAGTTGGCAGTGGCCAAGGAAGCGATCTCATCCTGCACGCGCGGGACTCAAGACATTGCCGCCATCGGCATAACCAACCAACGCGAAACCACCGTTGTTTGGGAGCGAGCGACCGGAAAACCGATCTACAATGCCATCGTTTGGCAAGACCGAAGAACGGCACCTATCTGCGATCGACTTCGCCAAGACGGTCATGCCGATCTCATTCAACGCAAGACGGGACTGGTGGTGGACGCCTATTTCTCCGGGACCAAGATCCAGTGGATTCTTGACAACGTTCCCGGTGCAAGAGTCAGAGCAGATCGCGGTGAACTCGCCTGCGGCACGATCGATTCCTGGCTGATTTGGAAACTGACTCATGGCCACTTGCACATAACGGATCCGAGCAATGCCTCTCGAACCTTGCTCTTCGATTTGCAGACCGGGGATTGGGACGGCGAGTTGCTCTCACTGCTCAATGTCCCTCGATCTATCCTGCCAACCATTCGAACCAGCAGTGAAGTCTACGGTGAATCGGGGCAAGGTATTTTTGATCGCCCCATTTCGATCGCGGGGATCGCAGGCGATCAACAAGCTGCCCTGTTCGGTCAGAATTGCCTTCGGCACGGTATGGCCAAGAACACCTACGGCACCGGTTGTTTCATGCTGATGAATGTGGGAGATAAACCGCAGATTTCCAAACATCGATTGCTCGCAACTCTCGCCTGGAAGCTCGGTCCATCGTCCCCTCCTCAATTTGCACTCGAGGGGAGTGTCTTCATTGCTGGCGCCGTGGTTCAGTGGCTTCGCGATGGGCTTGGAATCATTCAGTCGTCGAGCGATGTCGAAGCGTTGGCGGCCAGCGTCTCCGATAGCGGAGGTGTCTTTTTGGTTCCAGCCTTTGCGGGACTCGGAGCGCCGCACTGGGATGCCTATGCGCGAGGCACCATTCTTGGATTGACGAGAGGGACTAACAAGGCCCATATTGCTCGCGCAGCCTTAGAAGGAATAGCCTTTCAAGTCGCCGACGTTTTGGATGCCATGCAACACGATTCCGGCATTCAAATCGACCAGCTTCGTGTCGACGGTGGTGCCTCAGCCAATAACCTGCTAATGCAGTTTCAAGCGGACATTCTTCAAGCACCGGTAGTACGGCCCAAGATCATCGAAACAACGGCTCTCGGCGCAGCCTTTTTGGCTGGTTTGGCAGTGGGATACTGGCGAGATCCATCGGACATCGAATCGATTTGGCAATCCGATCGCGTCTTCGAACCCGTCATGCCTGCCAACGAAGCTGCCAGTCGTCGCGAGGATTGGAAGCGAGCCCTTGATCGTTCCAAAGACTGGGAACATTCGAACCCATGACACTCGGATTCGATCGCGATCGGCATCTCGAAGCGGCTATCGACTGGACCGACGCTTGGGACCTCATCATCATCGGCGGCGGAGCGTCTGGTGTTGGAGCCGCTTTGGACGCGGCGACTCGAGGCCTTTCGGTGTTGCTTCTCGAGGGAACCGACTTTGGTAAAGGAACTTCTAGCCGGTCGACGAAGCTCATTCATGGTGGTGTTCGCTATTTGCGTCAAGGCAATTTCGCACTGGTGCGGGAATCGCTTCGAGAGCGTTCTCGATTGCTAAAAAATGCGCCTCATCTCGTTCATCCGCTTGAGTTCATTTTGCCGTGTCGTTCTCTTTTCGAATTCGTCTTTTACAGTTTGGGGATGAAGATTTACGATTGGTTGGCCAGCAGTCCCGAGTTCCCGCATTCACGACGGCAATCGAAGACTCAGGTTCTTTCGAAACAAACAGCACTATCTCCAGATGGTCTCTTTGGCGGGATTTCGTACTTCGATGGCCAATTCGACGATTCACGCTTAGTGATCAATATGGTTCAGACTGCCGCCGAAAAGGGAGCGACGCTCGTCAATGCTGCACGCGTCCTCGATCTTACCAAAAACCCAAGCGGACGAGTCGAGGGTGTTGTCTGTCGCGATGAAGAAACAGGAGAGACTCACACGTTTCGCGGTCGTTGTGTTCTCAATGCAACCGGCCCGTTTTGTGATTCGATTCGAAGAATGGACCAAGCGGTCACCGTACCTTTAGTAGCGGCCAGCCAAGGAATTCACTTGGTGTTGGGTAAACAATTCTTTCCGGGCAATACGGCGTTGATCGTCCCCAAGACTCGCGATGGGCGGGTGATGTTCATCATTCCGTGGCACGAACATGTGTTGCTAGGGACAACGGACACTTCGATTACCGCAATCAACGAAGAGCCACAGGCCTTGGATGAGGAAATCACGTTTCTGTTGGAAACGGCTGGCCAATATTTGAGAAAGCAGCCTACTCGCGAGGATTGCTTGAGTGTTTTTGCCGGCATACGCCCTCTTGTCCAAACTCAACCTGGAGCGAAAACATCGACACTCTCTCGCGATCATACGTTGGAGGTTTCTTCCGCAGGTTTGCTTACCCTAACCGGCGGCAAATGGACAACGTATCGACAAATGGCTGAGGACTGCATCGATCGCGTTTTGCAGCTCCTCGGTAAACCACATCGTCCCTCGGTAACTCGTGATTTACGCCTCCACGGATGTCCTCAAGATCAAGTCGTATCAAGTGCGAGGAGCGGTGCGGTTTATGGATGCGATGCCGACTTGCTAGAGCAATTGATCCGTCAGACGCCTTCGCTCGGGGAACGATTGCATGCGGATTTGCCCCTTCGCGGGGCAGAAGTTGTTTGGGCTGTTCGGCACGAATGGGCTCGCACGATAGAAGATGTACTTGCCCGACGAACGCGAGCTCTGTTTCTCAACGCGCGTGCATCGCTGGAAATGGCTCCAGCCGTCTGCGAATTAATGGCGAGTGAATTGAATCGCGACGAAAACTGGCAAGCGGCTCAACGGGCGGCCTTTCAACGGACGGCGAGCTTGTATACTCTTGGATAAATTTGGTTAATCCGATCTCGCATTCCAAAAGGAAAATAATTGATGAATCCCCTTGTTGCTGAGTTTCTTGGAACACTGATCTTGCTTGTCTTTGGAAATGGTGTGGTGGCGAACGTATTGCTGGCAAGAACCAAAGGAAACAACGCGGGCTGGCTCGCCATCTCGGCAGGTTGGGGCGTCGCCGTTTTTGTTGGGGCACTTTGCAGCGCCAAAGCAAGCGGCGCTCATTTGAACCCAGCGGTCACGGTCGGGTTAGCTCTTGCCGGAAAGTTCGCGGCAAGCAAAGTCTTTGGGTACATCGTCGCGCAGATTTTGGGCGCTATGGTTGGGGCCGTCGTCATCTATTACTTTTACCGTGAGCATTTTAAAGCAACGAACAATGCGGATGACAAGCTCGCTTGCTTTTGCACGGCTCCCAACATCCGAGGGACTTGGCAATGCTTTTTCTGCGAAGTTGTCGGAACCATGATGCTAGTGCTCCCAATCCTATTGATCGAGCCAGCTACTCTTGAAAACTTCTCCGGAGTGAGCGCCGCCAAACCGCCAGAGTTTGGGTTAGGAAGCTTGGGATTAGTCCCGGTTGCGGTGATCGTATTTGGCATTGGCCTTTCACTTGGAGGACCAACGGGTCATGCGATCAATCCAGCACGCGATCTTGGGCCGCGAATCGTACACCACTTATTGCCGATAGAGGGGAAGCGAGATAGCGATTGGGAGTATGCATGGATACCCGTAGCAGGTCCAATCGCCGGAGCGATCCTTGCGGCACTGGTTTTCGTTTTGGTAACTTAGTCGTGGACTTGGTTCTGGCAGACTCGGCGTCGGTTTTTCGTAGTGCAGGCTGCTAGCCTGCAGTAATTTCTTTCTAGCACAGGCTAGCAGCCTGTGCTACGGGAGCCACCCGCATGTGTCAGCGTCGAGCAAATAGCGATCATGGCAGGAGCTCCAATACCAATCTTCATGGCATTCGACCAAGCCCGCCGAGACCGGATTGGCTCGGATGTAATTCACGATCCGCTCAAACTCGTCCTCGTCTCGCACCCAATGGTCGTAGGATTTGGGTTGCCAAAAGCTTCCTTCGCGTTTCAGTAGCTTGTTCGCTTCGTTGGCGGTATAGCTTTTCAGGCTGTGCATGATCCTCGAAAGCCTGCTACCTTTGTCCGCACTCTCACCGATTTCAATCTCTTTCTCTATTTGCGACGTCTCATCCAATTCCGATGGTGACGGTGTGAACAGCGCATGCACATGATTTGGCATGATGCAGTATGCGTGCAAATGGTACTTCTCGCCATCGTGTGATGAAAGAGATTCTGTCGCAGCATTGACGCAACCCGAGCGTCCTTAAGCCAATCCACTTCGGATACCCGATCAAGGTAGTCTTCATACGCGGCGAATAGTACTTTGTGGATATGGCGTTTGTGTTCGCTGGGAGTACGAGTTGACTTTTGAAGCAACAGCTTTGATTTCTTATCCTTTAAGGCTTGGACCACATTCGCGGGGAGTGTACCAGCTAAACGATAAGTCACAAAATGTGCGGCGCCAGGCACATACCAATGCGGAAGTGATCTGCGATGCATCAGCAACATGTTTCCCTCGCAGTGCAGGCCGCCAGCCTTCGATGTGGTGACACAAAAAAACCGGGACGATATTCCTCGTAATGCAGGCTGCCAGCCTGCAGTTCTTTCTTTTTAGCACAGGCTAGCAGCCTGTGCTACAATCAACGAGCTGGCGATTCCGAAAAATGTTGGAAAGCGATCAATCCAATTGAAACCAAAGCCTTACCAAGTGTTTCTAAGCCATGCATCTACGGACAAATGGTTAGCGACCGTAATTTGCGAAAAAATCGAGTTGACGGGTGCGGTCTACTTCCGCGATGATCGGGACGTCGACGCTGGGGACGATATTCAGGAATCGATTCGAACGCAAATCAAAAAATCCCAGGAGCTTGTCGTGATTGTTACTCCCGAATCCGTGAATCGGCCTTGGGTATTGATTGAGATCGGTGCAGCTTGGGCGATTCGCAAAACCATGCGAATCACTGCGGTACTGTGTCACGTCCAAGTGACCGCGATTCCCGACATGCTCAAATCCAAAAAAGTGATATCGATCAACGAGTTGAATCCTTATCTTTCTGCCCTCAGAGAAAGGGTGAAAAAGCACAATGGCGACATCCAGTAGCAAGCGGCCGGTGGACGTGTTCCTCTCTTATTCAAAAGAAGATAGGCATTTGGCGGAATTGGTTGCGTATGAGCTTGAAAAGCAAGAAATGTCCGTCTTCTTCGACTCCGAAGGCAACCAGCACGGATCGTCGTGGGAAAAGCAGATCTGGAATGCGATCGCGGAATCGAGGGCGATGGTGGTCATCAACCCAAATATTCCGGAAAACGGCTGGCAGGGAATAGAGGTTGGGGCAGCCAGGGCCTGGAGCAAGCCGATGTTCTGCGTAAAGTCCCCTGAGTACACCGAGGAGATTCCAACTTCGATATTGCGGGATGTTCCAACGTTCAATTCGGAACAGTTGATCGACCTCGCAGACGCGGTTAAAGAAAGTGCACAGCCATTTACGGACGAAGAAACAGATCTGCTTTTGGATTCGTACGCCAAGTTAGGCGCGCCAGTAGATGTCCTTACAACCCAACCACCGTTGCTGGCAAAGTTGACACGCAATTTCGCTTCTAAGTCCCCACGTTCCGTTTCAGGAGAGCAGCTCTTGTCGAAGTTGATTCGACTTAAAAAACAGGGCCGGCTAAAGACGAAGCCACAATAGGGCGGAAGTCAAATCGCTTGATTGGTGAATTGCAATAGACGCGATGTTCCTGTAGAGCCCGCCACACTTAAGTTCAACGAAATGACAGGTACATCTCCGGTTGCATTCGAATACGGATGTGCAGCATACGCGCAGGTCACGGTGTTTCGATCTGCTGCTTTCGCCATGTTATGATCGCCGCCCAGTGAGTTCTGTTGGCATGATCTGAAACTACGATGTGCGGTCGCGAAGACGCTTTTGCAGGTTCGCTACGATCGATTCCAATTCCTCGGTGGATTGACTACTCAGGATATTTTCGGAAGTTACTGAATCACCAAGAAGCTCTTCATAAATCTGGATACTTGCCTTAAGCTTACCACGTCGATCCCCGCGTTGCTCGCCACGCTGCTCGCCTATTTCAATTCCCTCTTGTCGTCCCTCTTGTAGTCCCTCCTGTCGTCCCTCCTGTCGCGCGTCGATCAAATTGGATTGGATGTCCAGACTGGCTTTCTCTCTCGCATCGTACATTTGCTTTTCCTCCGTTATCTCTCGAATCGCATTCAACTCGCCTGTCGCACGCAGAAACTCCAAGCCAGGAAGTAGCTCCTGCAACTCCTCGACCGTATGTTCACTCGAGTTCTTGATCCAATACGCCCACTGCTCCAGGATGCTCGTACTGCGTACATCGCTTAGAGCCCCATTGTACTTCGCAAGTTCGACCGTGTGAATCTCGATCGATTCTTCCAATACTCGCCCACTCTCCCGGTCAACTAACCGAAACTGGTGATGAAGCTGATCGTCGTCCCACAAATTTCGCATTAGCAAACAGATCGAATAGGTCGCTTTGAGGTCGCCATACCCTTGGCCAACACGAAGCTGATCCGTGTACGCTTCGCAAGCATAAAAAACGGCCCGCTTGGCAAAGCTCGATTGAACTACAATTTGGATTTCAACAATAAAAACACGACCAAGCTGGTCGGTTGCCTTCACGTCGACGCAAATTAACTTGTCGGTCTCGAAGTCCTTGATTCCGAACGGATTGAGGTACTCGACGGAAACAACAGGATGGGGAAACCGTAGTACAGCGTTGAGCAAGCTGATCAGGCAGATCTCATTTCCAGGTTTGCCGAAGATCTTGCGAAACGCAAAATCAATCCACGCTCGAATCCCAATCTTCATCGACATCAATCATCCATCTAGCAAGCAATGTCCTATCCTGAAAATCATGAAATCGTAGTTTAGCAGAATGACGCGAATCGCGTTGATTGCAGGCTGCTGCGTAGAGTTTTTTCAATCCGAACTTGATTGCCATTTCCCAAATCGTGGCCGCACTGATGAGAGGGTCATGTGACGGATCTTGAATCAATTGTTGGGCTAGAGCAGATAGTTGTGTTGGATCATCCGCTGCCCATATCACGGTGTGCGAATCGAGCAGCAGTCTCATTCCACATATTCCTTAAAATCGTCGAGAGGATCATCGAATTGTTCCATGGACAAGACAGTTCCCCGCAACGTGCCCAAGCGAGGAATTTTTCCGGGGGCCACCTGCGGGGCTGTCGGCACCAGGCGCGCTACTGGCTGGTTGTTTTCCGTAATCACCACTTCATCGCCTGGTGCCAGCCGATGGATGATCTCCTCCATTTGGGCTTGGGCCTCCTGGATCGTTAAGGTTGTCATGGTCGGTTCTCTTGGTAGTTCGTTTAGAACAGCACATGAAAACCAGCGGCCTCGAAATGTTTGTCATTGGTAAACGCCTCGATGATTCCAAGGCGACGCATCACAATGAACGAAACTTGATCAACGATTCTGGATGCTCGTTGTGATTGGCCGCATCGTCTGGATGGCCGCCGTCGAAGCTCGTGGTCAAGATGGAATAGACGTCGTCCAACGTCGGACGTTTGGAATCCTCCTTTACAGAGCGGACTTCGAATTCAACCTCGCAATGGTCAGGTAGGTCGACGGCTTCGATTGGACGAAATACGCCGTTCTCGTAAATCGCATGGATAGTTTTCGTCATGTTGATTGACCCTTGGATTGTTTATGATGCAGTAATGGAATTAGCGGGATGATTGGAAGCTGTCGTCTAGAGTGGTTTGGGGCTCGGAACATCCATTATGCCTCCAAAACCGGTTTCCATTTTTTGCATCTGATCATTTATCCAGTAGGTTAGTAAATTCGGTGATACGATTCGCACGATGCGTTCCCTGTATGCGTAGTCCGAGCTGAGTTTCGAGCCAATCAAGAAGAACAGTGGGGCCACCGATGATTGCAAGAGCGCCAAAGTCATCTTGGCTTCCTATTTGATCAACCAAAGGTTCTTTGCCAATTTTAGTGGCTAGGTATGAAAAAGCTGTGGATTCGGCATCCTTTTTGGATGAACGAATTAACCACTGAACATTATCGTTTATTACTGGGCCTAGACGCAAACTGGAAAGTTACGAGCGTCGAGTTTTTACTGAAACAAAAGGCAGTTGATATTCATATGGCTGATTTGGCCACTGTTCTTCGCGTTCTACTGACTTGTATTCGTCCCATAAAGTCGCCGAAACCGAAGCCTTACGATTCCGGCTACCAAGAAGCAAATCACTGCGACCCCGCGAGGTTATGCAAGCATCTTTTGCCAGGTGTCTTTGGCGACTTGCAAGGCTTCCGGGAGCTTTTCCGGATGCTTCCCACCCGCTTGCGCCAGATCGGGCTTCCCTCCTCCTCCGCCACCCACAGTCACCGCTACGGGTGTGATCCATTTTCCTGCGCTGAAGCCTCTTTCCACCAGCGACTGACTGATGCCCGCGATCAGCGTGACTTTATCGTCCATCGAGTTGGCTAACAGGATCGCGATAGGGTCGGCAGAACGCTTGCGAATTTGATCGATCCACTGCCGCATCATGCCCGGATTCGCGTGCGGTGTCTCAGCCACAATCATCTGAGTACCCGAAACGGTTTGAGCCATCCCCATCAAGTCATCGATGGACATGCTCCCACTCGATGCGATCTGCTGCACCTGCTGATGCAATTGCAACTGCTCCGCTAACATCGTTTCAATTCTGACCGGCACTTCTTCGAAAGAAACGTTCAATGCCCGCGCAGCCAACTTGAAAGCCGCTCTTGTGCTGTCGTAGGCTTCGAGCTTTGGAACGCTTGTTCCAGTGGCAATGAGAGCGGGAATCGCTTCGTTGCCACTCCCACTGACAAGCTTCTTCAACTTGCGAACAGCCGTAACCAATTCCATGGTTTTCTCGCCCAATAGTGCGATCGGGCAACCAAGCAAACTCGCCACTTGCATGGCCAACGTCTCGACCTTTTGGCGCTGGTCATCAGCTCGTTTGCCGGTAAGTGCAGTGATACGCCTTGTGCCAGAGGAAACGCTCTCTTCGGAAAGAATTTCAATCATGCCAACATCCTTTGTGTTGGTTAGATGAATACCGCCGCAGAGTTCTTTTGAAAAACCGCCCATGCTGACCATTCGCACAGGGTCCGGGTACTTTTCACCAAAGAGCATCATCGCGCCTGCTTCCCGAGCGGTTGCGAGCGGAACCAATTTCCAATCGACGGGTGCTTCCTCGTGGATGCGTTCGTTCGTTATCGATTCTACTTGCTTGAGTTGCTCGTCACTCAGTGGCTCTTGATTGCTGAAGTCGAATCGAAGCCAATCTGCATCGACCTTGCTCCCCTGTTGTTGAGCGTGACCGCCAACGACCGTTTGCAGAGCATGGTGCAAAATATGGGTCGCCGAGTGAGCCCGGCGAATGGCATCGCGACGGTTGCTATCGACTTTGGCCGAAACCATGTCTCCTTCTTTGAATTCGCCCGAGGTCATCTTGCCATGATGGATGATTAACTCGCCGCTGCGTTGCGTGTCCGAAACCTCGAACTCCCCTTTGGATGTGATCAATTTTCCAGAATCGCCAACTTGGCCACCGCTCTCGCCGTAGAATGATGTTCGGTCGAGAACGATCCGAGTCATCTCGGTTGGGGTGGCAGAGGAGATGACTCCAACCAGTCGGTCATCCTTGGGTTTGCCTACAATGATGCCTTTGATTTGAGCCTCGACCTCGGTTTTGTCGTAGCCAAGAAACTCGCAATGTTGCAATGCTTCTTTTAGTGTTTCGATTGGGCCGGTTTCAAAGAGCTCTTTTCCGCCGCCGCCGCTGACTTCGCCGTGTTCGCCCATCGCAGCTCGATAGCCGTCCCAGTCAAAGCCATAGTTCTTTTCGGCAGCGATCTGCTGAAACATCTCAGGTGGAACGCCATACGTTTGGTACAAGCTGGCTGCTTCACGGCCATCGACCATGACACGGCCCGACGATTGCATTTCGCCAAACACGCGACCAATGCGATCCAACCCCGAATCAATGGTTGCAAAGAAGTCCGACTCTTCACGTTTCATGACTTGGGCGACGCGTTCGCTTGTTTGCGTAAGCTCTGGATATACCGCCTTCATCATCTGAGCCACGACGGGAACAAGCTGGTGCAGGAACGGCTCCCGCAAGCCCATTTGATGGCCATCGAGAACAGCCCGTCGCAGCAATCGCTTAATGACGTAGCGAGCTTTCTTGGGCCCTGGATAGACATTTTCGTGGATCGCAAAGGTACATGCACGCACGTGGTCGGTGATGCGGCGCAAGCGTCGACCATTGTCGCTTTCGTATTGATAGTTGACTCCACAAACTTCAGACGCTGCATTGACAATCGGCATCAAAATGTCGATGTGGAAGTTCGTCGTCACGTTTTGAAGAACACTTGCCGTGCGTTCCATGCCCATCCCCGTATCGATGTTCTTGCTCGGCAATGGGCGCAAGTTATCGGGTGGATTTCCAACGCGATTGAACTGGGTGAACACCAAATTCCAAATTTCGACGGTTTTGCCTGAATCGAGCGTGTAATAAATCTCGCTACAGGGGCCGCACACGCCGTCTGGACCTTGGCTAGGGGCAGATGCGGGCCAAAAGTTTTCGTCTTCCTCCATGCGGCTGATACGACTGCTGGGTAGCCCGATATTCTCGTTCCAAAGCTTGAACGCTTCGACGTCGTCTTTGTAAACGGTGACCGTCAATCGATCCGGTTCGATGCCAAGCCATTTTTTGTCCGTCAAAAACTCCCAAGCCCAAGCGACGGCTTCTTTCTTGAAGTAGTCGCCGAAGCTGAAATTGCCGAGCATTTCAAAGAAAGTGTGGTGGTACGAAGTGCGACCTACATTGTCGATGTCGCCCGTTCGCAAGCATTTCTGGCAAGTCGTCGCCCTGGTAAAATCGAGTTTTACCTTGCCTAGAAAGTGGTCTTTGAACTGGTTCATCCCCGCCGGAGTAAACAAGACGGACGGGTCCCAAGTTGGAACAAGTACGTCGCTGGCCTGTCGATGGTGGCCTTTGGATTCGAAGAACGACAGATATTTTTCGCGTAACTCGTCCGTTTTCATTGTGTGAAACTTAGAATGTTGGATGAAATCGTGGAATGGAGCGGTTGCAAGGGATTCGTGGATACGCGAAGCCTACAGAACTGCCGATGCCATGAATTTACCAATAGACTCGTTTTTCGCGTAGCCCAGCTTGGCTACTTGCGGCCGAGTATCCGATCCATCGAATCGGAGGTTTGCCACACGAGCGCTTCCGGATAATGAATATAAGGGTGGAAATATTCGAAGGTGAGAAAACCATCGTACCCGATCTTGTCCAACTCCTCGGTTACCGCTGGCCAATTGGTGGTGCCGTCTAACAGAGGACGAAATGTTTCGAGAGAATAGTCCGTTCCTTTCTTAGTGAATTCCTTGAGATGAACGTTCTTCGTTCGCTTGCCAAGTATTTTCACCCAATGCTCAGCATGCTGAAACATCGAGATATTGCCGGTGTCAAAATGAACCCGAACGAATGGGCTAGCAAAGCTATCTACGAAGCTGTTCATCTCCATCGGTGTCATCAAGTAGCCGTTGAAGAAAATGTTTTCGATGTTGAGGTAGATCTTCCACTTTTCGGCATCGCGAACCAATTTGCCAATCGCTTGCTTGGCTCGTTCGTCGCAAACGTCGTTCGCCACTGGCTCATGGTCGTCTCGCCAAGGGATATGGACGGCGCCTGGAACAACCAAGACATTCTCGACCCCCATATCAAAAGCGGCTCGTCCGATTTTGCCTGCAAGCTCGAGCCCACGATCGCGTTTGACTGGATCGTTGGAGGAGAGCGGGTAGGGCCAAAAGAGGAACGAGCACAGTCCACTGATTTCAATGCAGATATCATCGGCCATCTTGCGAACGGCAGCGCAGTCCTTCGGAGTCGCTTTTGGCGAAAGGTCATTGTCTAAATCATAGTTCAATTCAATGCCGTCAAAACCAGCATCTTTCGCGAGCTGCATGCACTCACGCAAGTTCATGCGTTGCGGATAGGGGAAAGCCCAAAGATTGATCGATTTCTTCATCGAGTAACGCTTTGGCGAGCTGCGTCTTGCGTCCGGCTCAAGCGTTGTTGCCGCTTGGGCGGGCTCGAAGGACATGGCCGAAAGACCGATACTTGCCATCGTGGCGGCCAACGCTTCGCGGCGGTGTATTGCAAGACCGTTGGAGGATTGGGATTTCATGGGAACCTCTCGCTTTTTACATTAATAAGACTTCGCGAAAATCGCTTGTGTTGCAGTAGACTTGCCAGTAAAGAAACAAACGCCTTCACCTGAGGGCGCATGCAGCGGAATGCAGCGAATGGTGACTTTCAATTCGTCGAGCAGTCCTTGCACTTCTGCTTCGCTGGCGAACCAGCACTTTGCGAATCCACCTCCCGTCGACTGGCCTTGCTCATCGTCCGGTTGGAAGAACTCACGAAACTCCGATTCTGATTTTAGTTCAACTGTATTGGCCTTTTGCATGGCTAGAGCCCTGGAAAACAAATTGTTTTGTATCTCCGTTAGCATCGCAACAATGCCGCTCACAAGTTCGTCGCGAGGCATCGACTGGCTTTGGTTGGTGTCGCGCCGCCCCACGAATGCAGCGGCTTTCGCGATATCCTTTGGGCCTATTTCGATTCGAACTGGAACTCCTCTTTTGATGTGATACCACTTTTTATCTGCGCTGCGAGTGTCTCGATCATCGATGTCGACGCGGATTTTTTGATCGGAGTACATTTGTGCCGCCAATTCTTGCTTCAGCGATTTGCAGTATTCGAGCACTTCGGCGTGCTGGGCCTCGTCTCGATAGATAGGGATCAGCACGATCTGCGATGGAGCCAAACGCGGCGGAAGCACCAAGCCATCGTCATCCGAGTGCGTCATGATCAGAGCACCAACAAGACGCGTCGAAACACCCCAGGAAGTTGTCCAGGCGTAGGCAATCTCCCCGTTCTTGTCTTGGAATTTAATCTCTTGGGCCTTGGAGAAATTTTGACCCAAGAAGTGTGAAGTGCCTGCTTGCAAGGCCTTGCGATCCTGCATCATGGCTTCGATCGAAAGGGTCATATCCGCGCCGGGGAAGCGTTCGCCAGCCGTTTTTTCCCCTTTGATCACAGGCACAGCCATGTAGTTTTCGACGAAGTCCGCATAGACATCGAGCATCTTGCGCGTTTCCTCCATGGCTTCTTCTGAGGTCGCATGCACGGTGTGCCCTTCCTGCCAAAGAAACTCGGTGGTTCTCAGAAAGAGCCGTGTACGCATTTCCCAACGGACTACGTTTGCCCACTGATTGATCAGGATGGGCAAATCGCGATAGGATTGAACCCATTTGGCGTAGGTTGCACCGATAATGGTTTCGCTGGTTGGTCGAACGATAAGCGGTTCTTCTAGTAGGCCCGCAGGTCGAAGCCCCCCTTTGCCGTCTGGCTCGAGTCGGTGGTGCGTAACCACGGCACATTCCTTGGCAAAACCTTCGACGTGCTGTGCTTCTTTTTCCAAGAAACTCATGGGAATAAACAGCGGAAAGTAAGCATTCTGATGGCCGGTGTCCTTGAACATTTGGTCGAGGACGCGTTGCATATTTTCCCAAATCGCGTAGCCCCATGGCTTGATGACCATGCAGCCTCTCACGGCGGAATTCTCAGCTAGATCCGCTCCTTTGATAACCTGTTGGTACCATTCTGGGTAGTCTTCGGCACGAGTTGGAGAAATGGCGGTCTTAGCAGCACCCATGGGAGGTCTTTATTGGGGAAATGGGAAAACAATCGAAGCTCGAATTGGTCCAACAGTTTATCCCATTCACTATTTCCAGCCAGTAGCACGAATGTCCCCTTTTGCTCTGCAAAAGAAGGAATCATGGCGCAACCTTTCGCGGATAGGGTGTGAATTCATATCCCGAGCCCGTAACGGCTCGTTGCTTCAATAGATTGTGAGACGGGGTATTCGAAAGTGGCATGGGCGTCTCCGGGGTAACCCCAGGGGCATTCAATGCATGCCATCTGGCTTTACGCCAGTGGTGACCTTCGCCCTAGCGTGAAGGTAACGATCCCCAGTGGTAAACCGGTGCAACGCCTCATCTTTACCCAAATTTCAGTGCATCGAAAACCAAGATCCGTTGTTTTTCCTTCTCGTGCTCAGTCCGAAGGACGGTGCTCGTGCAAGAAAGAAGTGGGTAAAGATGAGGCGTCTCGCCCATGGATTCACGAGCGAGCGCGCTCGTTCCACGCAATGGTAACCCGAAGCGTGAGAGCGTGAGCGAGGAGCCGACTGCAATCCCTCGCTCCCTCGCTACTAACGCGTCGGGTTACCAAAAAGTGGTCCATCCAAAAATCAAAGCCAAGGTGCGAAAGACGACACTAATGGATCGAACGATCCTTGGGCGACTTGGGCGTAGCCGCTCGATGGATTGCACCCTTGCCAAATTTCTTGGCAATTTCGTCGGTGGCAATATCCAAACTGCGTTGCTGTTCGCGAGCTGGTTCGTCAAACAGCAACAATTGGGTCATGTTCGACTGGTCGAAATTGCTGACTCCAAAACCAAGCAAGCGAACCGGCAAATGCTTCTCGGGGACACGTTTTTCCAGCAACTCTCGTGCGGCGTGGAGAAGCTCGGCGGTGATATCGGTGGATTGTTCAAGCGTCATGGAACGTGTAAGCGATTTAAAGTCCGAGAATCGAACCTTGAGCTCGACCGTTCTCCCTTTGAGACTGTGGTTTCGCAATCGTCGCGAGACCTGCTCTACGAGCGTTATCAACCATGCATTGAGACAATCCAATTCTACAATGTCCTCGGCAAAAGTCGTTTCACTTGAAATCGATTTAGCCTCGCGATCGGGCACAACTTTGCGTTGATCGATTCCTTGGGCTAACAACCAATAGTGCTCGCCCGAGGCCCCGAACAGTTGAACAAGTGTTTCTTTTGGGAGTTGCCGCAGTTGACCGATCGTGGTGATCGAGATGCGTCTCAACGATTCTGCACTGACCTTGCCGACGCCCCAGATCCGTCCCACAGGCAACGGGTCTAGAAAGCTCTGAATTCGATCTGGGGCAACGACGACTAACGCATCGGGCTTTTCCAAGTCGCTTGCGATCTTGGCAAGGAACTTGTTTGGCGCTATGCCAACAGACGCCACGAGTCCGAGTTCTTCGCGAATTTGCCGTTTGATATCGCGGCCTATTTTGAGAGCGGATCCCAGCAGTTTTTCGGTGCCCGACACGTCCAGAAACGCTTCGTCGAGCGAGATCGGCTCGACCAACGGCGAGAACTGTTCAAAGATGTGGCGGATTTGTCTGGAAACGTCCGCATAGAAATCGATACGCGGTCTGATGAAAATCGCGTGTGGGCAGAGTTGAATGGCCCTTCGCGCCGACATCGCACTATGAATTCCATACGCACGCGCCTCATAACTGGCGGCTGCGACAACGCCGCGGCCATCCGCCGATCCACCCACGACAACCGGTTTCCCAACGAGACTGGGATTCTCTCGTTGCTCAACGGAAGCGTAAAACGCATCCATGTCGACATGCAGAATCGTATTGCCAATGCTCGTGCGATTTGTCATTGGCGATTTTGTAGCATCTGCGTTTCAAGTGGGATAGGCTTCCAGCCTGTCCATTTCCTCCTAATCGGACATAGCCGACAAAAGGTGCAGGCACGCTCCGCCGTGCCGTTCGCAGTCAAGCTTTTGCAAGGATTCCAAGTGGACGGCACATGGAATGTGCCTACTACTTTCACTTTTGTCGGCTGTGACTAATCGACTGCAAGCCTATGCCTGATCTGCATTGAGAAAGGGAGCTTACGCACCAGCCTTCTTTTTCTTTCCTGCTTTTTCTTTGAGATTTGTTTGGAAGGGTTCAGGCAGCTTTTTCATTTGCTCAGGCGTTAACAACTTGCCAACTTCAATACGTGCTTTGGCAAGCAGTTCGTCGGTTTCAGCCATTAACTTCTTTTGTGCTTCGGTCAGCTCGACAGCGCCGTCCACTGCTGCCTGCATCTCCTTTCCCTTTTTGCCAGCCTCTTTGGCTTCCTTGCTTGCTGCCGCGCGTTTCCGCATGATCTCTTGGGTTATACCCGCTTCGGTTCGCTTGGTGGAAACGTCCTTGGCGACTTTGGTAAACAGTTCCGTGACCTTGGTCGTTTGCTCACCACTGAGCTCAGCTTTCTCCATTTGCTTCATGAATTGCTTGATCATCTGCGCCGCAGGGTCGGCTTTGCGCCCTTTTTCTTGGGCTTTGAGGGGCAGTGGCAAGACGAATAGTGCAAACGCGGCCAAGGTGGAAAAAACGAAATTTCGCATAGTCTGAAAAACTCTCTGAGAACGGTTGAACATTTGCGGGTTAAACATCTGGGACCAAGAACGGCTCTCGCACCATTACGAGAACAGCTGAGGAATAATATTGCCTTCACGAACCAACGTGATGGGGCGTCCAGTCTCGGTTTGGAATTCTTGTTTGTGATCGATGCCCAGATTGTGATAGAACGAGGCAGCTACGTCATCGGGCTTGATCGCATCGTTGGCCGGTCCAGCTCCCGTCGCGTCACTTTCGCCAACGACTTGGCCACCGCGGATCTTGCCGCCAGCCATCAACATGAACATGCATCGAGGATAGTGATCGCGACCACCCAACGTTGCACGGGTGTTGATTTTCGGAGTGCGGCCGAACTCGCCTGTTACCATCACCGATGTGGAGCTCAGCAACCCTTTCTGCTCTAAACCGTTAAGCAAAGCGGACACTCCACCATCGAGTTTTGGAAGCAATTTCTTGCTCAGGTTATTGAAGATGTCGGTGTGATTGTCCCATCCCCCGACGGATAAGGAAACGAATCGAACCCCAGATTCAATCAATCGGACGGCCAGCAAACAGCTTTGTTCAAACGGATCCGGACCGAACGGAGCGGAGAAGGCGGGCGACTCCTTCGAGATATCGAACGCAAGTCTTGCTCGCTCGCTGGAAAGCATCGAAAATGCTTTATCGCTAAATCGATCTAGACCGGTGAGCAATTGATCGTGCCCATCCATCGAAGCGAATTTGGTATCTAGGTCCTTGAGCAGATTCTGCCTGCGGTCTAACTGTTCGACGGTGACACCTGCTCCCAACGAGATTCCACGCACGTTGAAAGGTCGGCCCTGTTGCGGCGAAGCAGCGGTGTTCATGGGCGCGTACTGAATCCCTAGAAACCCCGAACGTTGGCCACCGTTTGGGATGGCGACAAAAGGGGGAATGTCATTTTCGACCGCTCGCTCTTTGCAAACCACTGCCCCGTATCCCGGATACTCCAACGAAGCGAGTGGTCGAGAGCCAGTGTTGACATACTCGCTACCTAACCGGTGCGCCGCGAGCGTATGCGACACGCCACGCACAATCACATACTTGTCGAATGCTTGTGCCATCTTGGGCAAGTGCTCAGAAATCTGAATGCCCGAAATATTGGTCGGTATCGTTTTGAAGTCGCCCCGGATTCCATCGGGCGCATCTGGCTTGGGATCGAACGTGTCGATATGCGAGGGACCGCCATTGAGGTCGATAAAGATCCCCGATGTTGCATGCCCCGCTTTGACTTGCCCCGCTTCGGCCAGTTGCAAGTAATTCGCGAGTGTCAGACAACCCGAGGTTATTCCTCCGATCCGAATGAAATCTCGACGCTTTATTCCATCGCAATATTTGTGGTTCGACATGGTTTAAGGTTTAAGGTTTAAGGTTTAAGGTTTAAGGTTTAAGGTTTAAGGTTTAAGGTTTAAGGTTTCAGGTTTCAGGTTCTTGCTCCCCTCGCCCTGTACTCGGGGAGAGGGGTCGGGGGTGAGGGGCTGAATCGCAAGTGTACTCAGCCCCCTCACCCCAGCCCTCGCCCCCGGAGTACCGTGGGAGAGGGTGTAAATACTGGTGCGTTGTCGGACGATAGTTAATGGTTCAAAATAAACTCTTTGGAATTGATCAAGACCCAAAGCAAGTCGCTAAAGCCGTGCATCGGAGACTCCGCTTGGGCAATCGCTTGTTGAGATCGCTGCGCTTCCATTGAGGATGGCTTGCGCGAGAGTGTTCGCAGGTAGGCTTCTTCGATCAAGCTAGACATTTCGTCGCTCGCAATTGCCGCGATGTTCGTGTCAATCTTCGAAGCGTTTGCCGCTTCCAAATTCACAGCCGACGCTTTCTCTTCCGCTTTCTTAGCAATGAGTGCGAGCTGTTCCGCAAGGCGTTTTTCGTTCAAGAGGAGCCTTGATTTGGCATCTCGAATCTTGGCGTCTGGAGCTTGACCGTTTTTCAACTTCTCAAGTTGCGTCCGAAAGATACGAACCTTCTTGTCAAGTTCGTCGGCAAGAACTTGGTCCTTGTCGACATTCCCATCTTTCATTGTCGCGGGCAATGGCTTGGCCGCTTTGTCGATTCCCTTTTCAGCATTGTTCGGCAGGGCCCAGTCGTGTTCTTTTGCGACCTGTGCCAGCCAACTGGATTTTGGATCGGTCATGGCTCGCAACACATCGGCGTCATTGCGAATGAAGACAGTTTGCAACAAACTGGGGTCACTTGTTCGATCACAATCGCAATTGCTCTCGCGAATGGATCTGCCGAACACGCTCAAAGCGTACAGGTCTTTGTTATTGCTCTTTTTCGATTGGGCACTCGCGCCAGGTAGGGTCATCGCACGTTCGGATTCCAGATTGCAAATGGACAGAGCCGCTTTGTCGCTTGACAATGCGATTCGCAACGCGTCATAAGCGGTCTCGGCTGGCAACCTTCGAAGCAAAGCATGCGAAAAATTGCGTCGATCCATTTCATTGGAAGCATTCGTTTGCCAACTGCGCTGATACGTGTCCGTATTGACAATCGTTCGATGTAGCCACTTTAGGTCGTACTGGTGTTCTATGAAACCGTTGGCCAAGTAATCGAGCAACTCGACGTTGCTGGGTGCGTTCGCCAAATTCAGATCGTCCGGTGGATTGACGATGCCAGCTTGAAAGTAGTGAGCCCATACTCGATTGACGATCGCTTTCGCAAAGTAGGGATTGTCTTTGCGTCGTAGCCATTCCATCAACGCTTTTCTGGGGTCTTCGACTGACGAAAGGTCTACGAAGTCACCACCCAGTAGTCGAGCCGTTGGAACCTTTTTCGGCTCGGGTTGTTTCTTGGTCTTTTTGTCGGCAGCGACGGCTTTAGTATTCACCTTCTTGGATTCCACGAAAACATCCGGAAATGGAATCGTCTTATCGTATTTGCCGGTTTTGAATTTATCCTTAATCTCTTTGGAGAGTTGATTGGCCTTGGTCGACTTCGAAATTCCAAGGTCCGCAATCATCTTGTCAAATTCGGGGGAGGCATCTGGTAGAAGTTTATTTTGGTTGGCTTGGATTCCATCAAAGAGACGCTCGAATTGTTCGAAGTCCTTTTTAGACCATTGGTCAAACGGATGCTTGTGGCATTGCGCGCATTGGATTCGCACTCCGCAAAAAGCGTATGCAAAGGAAATCGCGCGTTCCTCGGCTTTCTTCTGATTGTTTCGGGCCCAATAGTACATCATTTGGGAACGCTCAGCAAAGCTTTTGCCAGTCTTGTCGTTAGCGATCTTGGTCATCGCTTCGCAATACTCGCGGTAGCTTTCGCCGGGTTCCCTCGATACCGCAGTCACGATCCCTTCTATGATTTGGTCATAAGGCACGTTTCGCGAAACACGGTCGTAGATCCACTGATACCAATGTTGCGATTGCGAATCGCCAAGGTACGAAAAATTCCTGAGCTGTTCGTCGTTGTTACCCGTGACGTCGCACAAAAAAGTGGCCCACAACGCCGCATAGCCAGGGGAATTCAGTAGCGATTCGACCAACTTCGATCGCTTATCCGGCGACGCGTCGTCCAAGAAGTCCCGCACTTGTGCCGCCGTTGGTAGCGTGCCAGCAATGTCTAACGAAACGCGTCGACAATACTCTGCATCGGATGCAAGCTCTGACGGATTGATACCCAATTTGTCTAATTTCGCGAGTACGAACTTGTCCACGTCAGACTTCGCGTTTGCAATTTGAACTTTCAATTCGCCGATCTGACCCGATGGCCTCAGAACACTGACGGGAACGACGGCCTTGTCATAGGCAACCACAATGTGCGTATCGCCTCGTTCGCCTCCGGTGATGATTCCATTCTCGTCGACTGTCGCGATCGATGTGTCACTGCTGAAGAAACGGCAAAGCGTCGTTACGTCCTCCTGACTACCATCCTGCCAAACAGCAATCGCTCGCAAGGCTTGTGTCTTGCCAGATGCATCAAACGAAACTTCTAGAGGTGATACGTCCAGCGACATCAGTTTTTGTTCCGCGGCGTTGCCTGCCGGTTTCTTTGAAGCGCCCGCTTCAATCCACTTTCGCAGAACCGCATATTCCCATCCGTCTTTCTTGAATCTCTGGCCACCTTCATGCAATTCTGCATCAACTGGCTTTGTTAGGATCAGGCTTGCGAGAGGCGACTTCACATCGACACGCGGGCTCTTTTCATCGAGCAATGCTTTGTGGTCGACATCAAAATCGTATCCGAACAAGGATAGCATGAAGCCACCTTGACCTTGAAACGAACCATGGCACGCACGCCCATTGCAACCAAGGCGTCCAAGCATAGGCGAGATATGCCTC
>Ga0247835_1000083_pt1 | contig 120614 bp, 100 predicted proteins | sample LaCtaG_3_FD_189912 | JGI IMG/M metagenome (GOLD analysis project Ga0247835, IMG submission 189912) | Freshwater microbial communities from meromictic Lake La Cruz, Castile-La Mancha, Spain - LaCruzMarch2015_13.5m | ecosystem: Environmental > Aquatic > Freshwater > Lake | place: Spain...
AAGTAGCACGCCGCGATTCAGTAAATAGAGATGAATCGCCGATTCAATCGTTTCATCTTGTGCGGCGCGGGCTTCAATCGCATTTTTTGGCGGATTTTCACAAAATTGTAGTTCTAATCTTGCCCCCATGCGGCTGATGTTCCATGGTAGTTTATGCGCTTTAATGATTGCTGTCATGCCATCCATTAAGCGCTCTACCAAGCCCAGCATATGCTCGTAAGCTGATTCAGTGGCTGTTTGTGTAAGCGTTGCGTGAATAGCGGCTATGGTCACCATATTGCCCGAAAGCGTAGTGCCAATGCCAGAGTGGCCCGCAGGCGCACTATCTTTTGCGGTTTTCATACGGGTGGCCATGTCACGGCTAAAACCATAAGCTGCAGCGGGTATGCCGCCAGCAATCGGTTTGCCGACGACTAAAAAATCGGGCACGACTTGATGCGCTTTTGCCCAGCCACCACGAGCAGTGGAAATCGTATGGGTTTCATCTAAGGTGAGTAATGTGCCATATTTTATTGTGAGCGCACGTAAGGACTCAATAAACCCTGGTTCAGGTAATACCATGCCACAATTGGTGAGAGCAGGTTCTGTGAGCAACACTGCGACATTACCTTTTTTGAGCTCACGCTCAACCGCACTCAAATCATTAAAGGACACCGCTACTGTATGCAAGCCCAAATCGTAAACCTGTCCCAACAAACTAGCTCGGTTGAAGGTTTTACCATTTACGATATCAATTTCTGCATAATCACTCATGGTGTAATCCACCATGGCATCATCAAAGGTCCCGTGGTAGCAGCCATCAAACACCAGTAATTTATTGCGGCCTGTTACAGCTCGCGCCCAGCGCAACATAAAGCGGTTGGCATCGGTCGCGGTGGTTGCCAGTTGCCAAACATCTAAGCCAAAAAAATCACTTAACGCCACGCCTACTACAGGTGCTAGTGTTGAAGGCAGCATCGCGGTATAACCATTGCTTGCTAGTGCGGTAATCACCTCAGCCACTGCAGGTGGGCTGTGGCCAAACATGGCGCCAGTATCGCCTAAGCAAAAGTCGGTGTAATCAATGTTATCAGCGCATGTAAAGTGCGCGCCATTTGCCGATTTAACAAACAATGGCGCTGGCGTGCCCCAGTCGTTCATCCAATGCATCGGTACGCCATAAAGAAAATGTTGATGAGATGCATGTGATAAAGCGACGGATGTTGGGTGCAGCGCTAAATAGCGAATACGCTCGCTTTCAATCATTTTTAGTGCGTTGATTTGTAAAGAATTCATGATGAATTTTGCGCTAAATGGCTCTTTCTATATTATATAAATGGCACTATTTTAAAGACCAAATTTACATTAGTATTGTACATATAATGTTGTTTTTAAACATCGTTTTTTATAAAGCTTAATTTAATATGCTCGCAAATGACTTAAAACTGACGCAAAATTCTTTTTACGCTGCCAGCGCAAATGAGAAACCAGACTATCCAACATTAGAAGGCGAAGTCATAGCCGATGTATGCGTTGTAGGGGGTGGTTTTGCTGGATTATCTAGCGCCATTGAGTTGGCTGACCGCGGTTATAAAGTGGTGGTGCTCGAGGCTAAACATATTGGTTTTGGCGCAAGTGGTCGCAATGGTGGGCAGCTAATTGCGGGCTTGGCGTGCGAAATTGATGTGATTGAAAATGCCCTGGGTGCTGAAGCTGCAAAAACGGTTTGGGGGATGACCTTAGAAGCCTTAGATTTAGTGCGTGCGCGGGTCAAGCGATTTGATATCAATTGTGACTTAAGTGATGGCTTTTTAGGCGTATCAGTGAATGAAAAAAAAGGTAGGGCACTGCGTCAGTGGTTTGAGCGTATGTGCAGTCAATATGGCTACAATAGCGATGCTACTTGGATAGAGCCCGCGCATATCCGCGATTGGATTGATAGCCCGCGCTATATTAATGGGTATTATGACAAACGCTCTGGCCATTTGCACCCGCTTAATTACTGCTTAGGCTTGGCAAAAGGTGCTGCTAGTTTAGGTGTCAAAATCTATCAAAACTCCGCTGTTACGCAAATGCACCAAGGTGACACTGTTACATCAACGACAGACAAAGGCAATGTCAAAGCCAAATTTGTGGTGCTGGCGGGGAATATGTATTTGCCCGAGGTTTCGCCTAAACTTGCGCCCAGCATCGTTAAACGTATTATGCCAGTAGGCACTTATATTATTGGCACAGAGCCAATTGCGCCAAATTTGGCGGCGCAATTAATCCCCAATAATGCTGCGGTATGCGACACCAATTTTGTGCTCGATTATTTTAGATTTTCTGCCAATAAACCAAATGAAGGACCGCGTATGATTTATGGTGGTCGGGTGAGTTATAGCGCGATGACGCCGCCTAATCTGACCCAAAAAATGCAAGCGCGCATGGCAGAGACTTTTCCACAATTAGCGCACACAAAAGTGGAATATACGTGGGGCGGTTTTGTTGATATCAGTATGAATCGCGCGCCCGATTTTGGGCGGGTTGCGCCCAATGTGTATTATCTGCAAGGTTTTTCTGGTCATGGTGTTGCGCTTACGGGTTTAGCTGGTAAGTTGGTGGCAGAAGCCATTAGCGGACAATCTGAGCGTTTAGATTTGTTTGCACATATTAAGCATTATGATTTTCCCGGTGGCACATTATTGCGCACGCCTGCGCTTATGTTAGGCATGGCGTGGTATCAACTAAAAGAGAAGTTTGGCTAGCAAATCATTTTAGATGCTCTGCGAGGCAATACCAGAGAGCCTCTCAGCGCATTGTTTTTTTAATCGTACTTAAATCGTTTAAATTAATGAGAACCTAGATTTAACAAAATCACACCAAAAATCGCTAACGTCATCCCGATTGTTTTAATCAATGTAATCGATTCTGCGTAAAAACTAATGCCTATCAGCGCCAAAATTGCGCTACTGCTGCCTGCCCAAACCGCATAGGTAATACCTAGCTCGAGATGTTTTAAAGATAAAGAAATCATCCATAATGAAGCTAAGATAAAACAAACCGCCAATGCGGAGGGCAACAAAAGTGTAAATCCGTTGGTATATTTTAGGGTAATCATGCCCATGACTTCAGTGAGTATGCTGCCGATTAAAAATAGCCAAGCTATGGTGACGGGTGACATCTGTTTCCCTTTTAACGATAAATGGTAATGTGGTTAATTAAGTTGTTTTTAATGAGGTTTGAATGACTTCTGCAAGTAGCTTGCCATAATGGGTGATTTTTTCAGTGGCAGCATACGCATAGCCAATAATTAGCCCTTTTTCACAATTTTCACCAAAGCCGTAGTTAGAAAGCGGATAAACCCGTAACCCAATATTGGATGCGACTTGTGCAACGGCAATATCATCAATAGTTTGGTCGAATTCTACAACTAAATGTAGGCCAGAATCTACCATTGAAAGTCTTGCGCCAACGCTGGCAATCGGCTTAAGCGCTAGTTGTAATAAGCGGCGTCTTTCACCATAAGTTTGGCGTAACCGTCTGATATGGCTTGCAAAATGCCCTTCTTCAATAAAGTCGGCAAGGGCTGCTTGGATCATCACCTGACCTGGGCGCTGAAGCTCATAAAGCCCATTTTTAAATGCAGATACCAACTGTGGCGGTACAACCATATAACCTAAGCGTATGCCGGGATACATGACTTTTGAGAAAGTGCCTAAGTAAATCACACGGCCATGTTGATCCATGCCTTGCAGCGAGGAAATTGGACGACCTTCAAACCGAAACTCGCTGTCATAGTCATCTTCAATCACCCAAGCATTGCTATTTTGCGCGTAATCGAGTATCAAGCGCCTGCGTCCATAACTCATCACCACGCCTTTTGGGTATTGGTGAGATGGCGTTGTGTAAATCAAGCGTGGTTTAATACGAAAGTCATATGTAGTTGGTGCCATGCCTTCATTATCCACATTGACTGGGTGCAATTTGAGGCCATTAACCTCTAACACACGTCTGGCTGACCAATAGCATGGATTTTCAACCCAAGCACAGTCGTTATGATCGCTGAGTAATCGCGCACATAAATCGATAGATTGTTGTGTACCAGAGGTAATAATAACTTGGTCTAGCGTTAAGTTAACTGCGCGCGAAACGCGCAAATAATCTGCAATGGATTTGCGTAATGGCAAATAACCGCCATCATGACTAGAGTCTAATAAAGCAGGATTTAATGCGCGCCAATGGCGATTTAATAAACGTCGCCATAAGGCAATGGGGAAGCGCGAATAATCATCTTCGCCCGGTGTAAACGGCTGGACTTCATGACTCATTGTATGACTATTTGATTGAATGTCGGGAGAATCTGAAGCCGCCAGACCTCGCTTAGAAAGCTCATGGGTGCTAGTACTTTCAAGCGGCGTATTCACCGTTAAATTTTTAACAAAACCATCGGTTTGTTTGTAAACAACGTATGTGCCGCTACCAGTTTTGGCGGCGACATACCCTTCATCTAATAACTGATCGAATGCGGCCAAAATCGTATTGCGCGAGACGCTTAAATCAGTCGCTAAATTACGGGTGGATGGCAGCCTGCTGCCAGATGGCAATACTTGCTCGGTAATGGCACGCCGAATCGCCTCATAGACTCTTCTGTGATTTGGCATGCGTGCAGGGAATGCATGCTGTGCAAGATATCTAAGCAACCACTCTGACAGGATGAGCTGTTTCATTGATTTGTGTTTTAATGTAAAGTGGCTCTATTGACTTAAGTTAAATGGCTCTTGTAGCATTACCAATTGTCGAGATAGTATACTTGTAATTAAGTCATTGCAATCGATAAAAACGGTGTGTAAAGATTTTTTAGCTTAGCTTTTTAATGCCGATTGTCACATTATGTTAATGTAGTTAACACTTAAAAGCTCGGCCTGTATTAACAAATGAATAAAAATGAAGCGTTAACTATGCAAAAAAAATCAATTGTTTTGATTCCTGCGGATGTCAAACAGATTGGTGAACATCCATTTCATTCTGTTGGACACAAATACCTGATGGCGGTAGCACAAGCAGCTGGCGCTTTACCACTGCTGGTACCAGCAATCAGTGACTACATTCACTTAGATGAATTATTGGCAGTAGCAGATGGTGTACTTTTGACTGGTTCGCCCTCGAATGTGCACCCCTCGCATTTTGGGCAAGAAGTGCATAACCCATCTTTGCCATTAGATGTTGCGCGTGATGCGCTAACGCTAAAATTAATTACAGCAACCATTCAAGCTGGCAAACCTTTATTGGCTATTTGTCGCGGTTTTCAAGAGATGAATGTGGCGTTTGGCGGTAGCTTGCATCAAGCGGTGCAGGAAGTTGCAGGAATGCAAGACCATCGTGAGGAAAGACATTTAAGCTTGGATGAACAATATGCGGTATCGCACTTAGTAAAGCTCAAACCACATGGCAAATTGGCGGGTATCTTAGGTGTTAGCGAACTGATGGTTAATTCGTTGCATGGGCAAGGAATTAATCGATTGGCAGATAGACTTGAAGCAGATGCTTATGCGGAAGATGGGCTGGTAGAAGCGGTGACTGTTAGAGATGCAAAAGCCTTTGCATTAGGTGTGCAATGGCATCCTGAATGGAAGGTGATGGATAACCCACAATATTTGGCGATTTTTAAAGCGTTTGGTGAAGCTTGTAAAGTGATAAAAAAGTAAAAAGTACTAAATAAAAAATACAAAGATGAAAATAAAACAGAGAAAAATTAGGGAATGATTATGATTGAACGTAAAGACTTTGACCTTGCAGCAATGGACCGTTGGTTAACAGATAATAATGTGACAGAAATTGAATGTTTAGTGCCAGACTTAACGGGTGTAGCACGCGGAAAAATTTTGCCGCGCGAAAAATTCTCGACCGAGCGTGCGATGCGTTTGCCCGAAGCGGTTTTAGGCGTGACTGTGACTGGCGAATCGCCAGAAGGACATGTTGGTTATGACAATGTGATGGGATTTACTGATAAAGACATGGTGCTGATACCAGACCCAACCACGTTAAGATTGGTACCATGGGCGGTTGATCCCACTGCACAAGTTATTATGGACTGTGTAGGCCACGATGGTAGCCCAATTGATTTTGCGCCGCGCAATGTGCTGCGCCGTGTGCAAAATCTGTATAAAGATTTAGGCTTAACGCCGATTGTCGCACCAGAATTAGAGTTCTATCTGCTCGCACGTAACGTTGACCCTGATTTACCGCTGACTCCGCCAATTGGCCGTAGTGGCAGAAAAGAGACTAGTCGCCAGTTATACAGCATTGATGCTGTGAACGAGTTCGACCCTTTGTTTGAAGATATCTACGATTATTGTGAGGTGATGGATTTAGAGCTGGATACATTGATTCATGAGTTTGGTGCAGGGCAAATGGAAATTAACTTTTTGCATGATGAACCCATGCTGCTCGCGGATAAATCATTTTTCTTTAAGCGCGTATTACGTGAGGCGGCATTGCGTCACGATATGTATGCGACGTTTATGGCAAAGCCAATGCAACATGAACCAGGCTCTGCGATGCATATTCACCAAAGTGTCATCGATGCAAAAACAGGAAAAAACATATTTAGTCTGCCAAACGGTGAGGCGTCGCCTTTGTTTTTTAATTACATTGCGGGTTTGCAAAAATACTTACCTGCGGCAATGGCGTTGTTGGCACCTTATGTCAACTCTTATCGTCGAATTGTGCGTGATGGCGCAGCACCAATTAATATTGAGTGGGGCTACGATAATCGAACAGTTGGTATCCGCGTACCTATTTCAGACCCAGCAGCGCGGCGAGTAGAAAATCGAGTTGCAGGTGCAGATGCAAACCCTTATTTAGCAATGGCTGCAACATTGGCCTGTGGTTATTTGGGCATTGTTGAAAAGTTAAAGCCAACTGAAGTCACTACAGGTAGTGCTTATGCTCATGACTATCAATTACCGCGTGGCTTGTCAGAGGCGTTACGCGAATTAGAAAATGCGAAAGCGCTGCATGAAGTATTAGGTAAAAGCTTTGTAGATGTTTATTTGGCGGTAAAAGAGACAGAGCATGATGAATTTATGCGCGTGATTAGCCCTTGGGAGCGCGAACATTTATTGATGCATGTTTAAAGAAAAACAAAGTAAACAACAAAGTAAATTAATAGATAAGTGATTAGATTAAAGAATCGGGCACATCATGACAATAACGCAAGATATACAAAGAATAGATTCTGCACATTATATGCACCCTTTTACAGACCATAAAGGCTTGTCTCAAAAAGGTGCGCGCATTATCACTAAGGCAAATAACGTATATATTTGGGATTCTGAAGGGCATAAGATATTTGATGCAATGTCAGGATTGTGGTGTGTGAATGTTGGCTATGGCCGTCAAGAACTGATAGACGCGGCATCAGCACAGATGGGGGAGTTGCCGTACTACAATAGCTTTTTTCAAACGACCAATGTGCCTGCAGTAAAGCTCGCAGAGCGAATTGTTAAGCTAGCAGGCGATAATTATAGCCACGTTTTTTTTAGTAGCTCGGGGTCTGAATCAAATGACACAAATATTCGTATGGTGCGTCATTATTGGGCTAGCTTGGGTCAGCCAGAGCGAAAAGTGATTATTTCTCGTAATAATGCATATCATGGCTCAACGATGGCAGGCGCGTCACTTGGAGGTATGAGCTATATGCACGCGCAAGGCGGCTTGCCAATCCCTGATATAGTCCATATCGAGCAACCATACCATTATCACTTGGCGCCAAATCAAGATAAAGATGCTTTCGGGATTGAAGCTGCTGGATGGCTTGAGAAAAAGATAATAGAAGTTGGTGCTGATAAAGTAGCTGCATTTATTGGTGAGCCTGTGCAGGGTGCTGGCGGTGTCATTATTCCGCCTAAAACTTATTGGCCAGAAATTCAACGTATTTGTGATAAATACGGAATTTTGCTTATTTGTGACGAGGTCATTTGTGGATTTGGTCGCGTAGGAAGATGGTTTGGTTCACAATTGCTTGGCGCAAAGCCGGATTTAATGACATTTGCAAAAGGGGTTACTTCTGGCTACATTCCATTAGGTGGTGTAGTGATTAGTAAGCGTGTCGCAGAAGTATTAATCGAAAAAGGCAATGATTTTAATCATGGATATACCTACTCTGGGCATCCTGTTGCTTGTGCAGTCGCGCTAGCAAATATTGACATTTTAGAAGGCGAAGGATTAGTTGATAAGGTGCGTGATGAAACAGGGCCTTATTTGGCGCAAAAGTTTGCAGAACTATCACATCATCCTTTAGTAGGAGGTGCTGAATCTTGCGGCTTAATGGCTGGTTTTAGATTAATGAAAGATAAAAAAGCACACATTGCTTTTGATGAGTCTTTAGAAGTGGGCATGATTTGTAGAAATCATTGTTTTTCAAGTGGCTTAATTATGAGAGCTGTGGGCGACCGCATGATCATTGCGCCACCACTGGTGATTACTAAAGTGCAAATAGATGAAATGATGGCACTTATTTATAAGTGCCTAGATGCAACACTTAAAGACCTTCAGTCAATGGGTGTAATGCAAAAAGATGAATTGTGTATGAATGCAGCATGACAAGTGTTTTGTACATGATAGAATTAATTCTTCTAAAGCGTTAAGTTTTATAGTGCTGAAAGTTGTATTTAGATGTCATTGAAATGTAGAGTTAATAGAAGTTAAGTTTTAGAATTTTTGTTATAAAAGTAAATATTTTTCAATCATACAATCATTTTATTTTAGGGGTGAATAAATAATGGATATGTCATTTAGTAAGTATCTTTTAAGTTTAGGATTAGTTGGAATTGGGCTAAGCCTTTCATCATGTGGTCAGTCAGATAAACCAGCAGAAGGGGCCGCTGCACCAGTTACAGCAGAGGCAGCGGCAACACCAGAAGTGGAAGAAGAAAAAGTACTTAACATCTATAACTGGTCAGATTATTTGGCAGAAGACACGATACCTAATTTTGAAAAAGAGACAGGTATTAAGGTGCGTTATGATGTGTTTGATAGTAACGAAATTTTGCATGCCAAAATGATTGCGAAAAATACAGGTTACGATATTGTGGTGCCATCTTCAAATTGGGGCAAAATGCAGATAGATGGTGGTTTACTGCAAAAGCTAGATAAAACTAAAATTCCAAATTGGGGAAACTTAGACCCAGCAATTTTAGAGCAAATGGCCAAACTAGACCCAGGCAATGAATACTTGGTGGATTGGTTGTGGAGCTACACTACAGTAGGTATTAATGTAGATAAAGTAAAAGCGGCACTAGGTGATATGCCAATGCCAGAAAATACTTGGGATTTGGTCTTTGATCCAAAATACACCAACAAGCTAAAATCATGTGGCATTGCTGTTTTAGATGCTCCATCAGAAGTGTATCCAATTGCACTACGTTATGTGGGTAAGCCAGAGTACAGTTTAAATCCAGATGACTACAAGTTAGCAACAGATATGATGATGAAAGTGCGTCCTGATATCAAACGCTTTAACTCAGGTGGCCAAATTGAAGATATGGCGAGTGGCAATATTTGTGTTGCACTTGGCTGGGCGGGCGACTTCAATCTTGCACGTGCACGCTCAATTGAGAATAAATCAGAGCAAAATATTGAAGCACTGGTGACAACAATGGGTGGTTACATGTTTATGGATACCATGGCGATTCCTGCAGATGCCAAACATCCGAACAATGCACATAAATTTATTAATTATATTTTAGAGGCAAAAGTGCATGCAGGCTTAACCAATGCGGTGTCTTATGCTAACCCAAACAAAGCTGCTACCGAGTTTGTTGACCCTGAAATTAAGGGTAATAAAACAGTTTACTTGGCAGAAGAAGATGTTAAAAAATTGATTCCTCCAGGGAATGTAGATAATGCAACGCGTCGTGTGATGACACGTATGTTTACGCAATTTAAAACAGGCACATAAAGTAATTACTAAAGGCTTGCGCATTTATTACATATGTGCAAGCCATTGTTTTAAATGGTTTGTAAAGTTTGCTTAGTTACTTTTTAAACGTTTTTAATAATTCGGGGTTGATATGGCTACTGCACCTAAACCACAAACAGAGGGTAAGGCAACTGATAAACAAGTATTACTTAGTGTAGAAGGCGTTACCAAGATATATGATGGTGCCGTTAAAGCGGTAGACGATGTTTCCTTAACCGTCATGAAGGGTGAGATTTTTGGTCTGCTCGGTGGTTCTGGTTGCGGTAAATCGACCTTGTTGCGGATGATGGCAGGGTTTGAGACGCCAACCAAGGGTAAGATTTTTTTGGCAGGGCAAGACATCACCAATATTCCTGCTTACCAACGCCCAATTAATATGATGTTTCAATCGTATGCGTTGTTTCCACACTTAACTGTTTGGGAGAATATCGCGTTTGGTTTAAAGCGCGACAATATGCCGAAAGACGAAATTGCGAGCCGTGTTGAAGCCATGCTTAAACTGGCACAGTTAGGCAAATATGCAGAGCGTAAACCTCATCAACTTTCAGGCGGTCAGCAGCAACGTGTTGCTTTGGTGCGTAGTCTTGCAAAAAGACCACAGCTTTTGTTGCTAGATGAACCTTTAGGTGCATTAGATAAAAAACTCCGCGAAACCACACAGTTAGAACTCGTCAATATTATTGAAGAAGTTGGCGTAACTTGTGTGTTAGTGACGCATGACCAAGAAGAGGCCATGACCATGGCATCGCGCATTGCGGTGATGTCAGAAGGTTATTTCTTACAAGTGGGTGAACCTGACACTGTTTACGAAATGCCAAATAGCCGTAAAGTGGCTGATTTTATTGGCAATGTAAATATGTTTGAAGGCGTGATTGATGAAGATGAAGCAGACCACGTCACGGTCAATTGCCCAGAATGTATACACTATGTAGGCCATGGCATTAGTGGTCATACTGGGATGGAAGTGGGCGTTGCGTTGCGACCTGAAAAAATATCACTTTCTAAAACCAAGCCTAAAGGAAAGCATAACTGGTGCGAGGGTGAAGTCGTTGAGATGGTTTATTTTGGCGATCACACCACATATCATTTAAAAACCCCGACTGGGCGTGTGATTAAAGCGCAAGAAATTAATAATACGCGTGATTTAAGTTGCGGTCTCACATGGGGCGACAAGGCCTACATGCATTGGGATGACCAAGCCATGATTGTGTTGACTCAATAAGGGGATTGCCATGAACATACTTACGCAATACTTCCGTAGTCTGTTTCAAGGTAATAAACTTGTTATTGGAATCCCGTATGGCTGGTTTATTTTGCTGGTTGCAATACCAATCTTAATTGTATTAAAAATTAGCCTATCAGAGATGGAGGCTAGTTCTGTTTCCAAAATGATTGATTGGTCTGATGGCTGGCCAACCATTAAGCTTAACCTTGCAAGCTATCAATTTATTGCAAGTGATTCGTTGTATATCAAAACCTATTTATCATCCATTAAGTATGCCTTAATCACCACGATTCTGTGTTTGATTATTGGTTACCCTTTTGCTTATTACATGGCGCGCTCACCTAAGCATTTACAACCAATGTTGCTCATGCTCATTATGTTGCCATTTTGGACTTCTTTTTTACTGCGTATTTATGCGTGGAAAACATTGCTTGTCAGTAATGGCGTCATTAATAATGTACTGATGAGCTTGCATATTATTAATGAGCCCATTCAGATGATGAATAATGCATTCTCGCTGCTTTTGGGGATGGTGTATTCGTACTTGCCGTTTATGATTTTGCCTTTGTATGCCAATCTATCGAAAATGGATGTGCGATACTTAGAGGCCGCGTCAGATTTAGGCACCAGCCCATTTAAAGCATTTTGGCTCATTACCGTACCGCTTTCAAAAGCAGGCATTATCGCGGGCTCTATGTTGGTGTTTATTCCAGCGGTGGGTGAGTTTGTGATTCCAGAACTGCTTGGCGGACCAAGTAATTTAATGATAGGTCGCGTGCTGTGGGATGAGTTCTTTAGTAATAACGATTGGCCAATGGCGGCTTCCGTTGCGATTGTGATGATTTGTATTATTTTAGTGCCAATGGCAATTCTCAATAAAGCTGAAGTTGAGCAAGCGGGAGGTAAATGATGAGTCAAGCATCTAATAAATTATTTGCAAAAGGATGGATGTTTGCCGTTTACTTGTTTTTATATTTACCCATCATTACCTTAGTCGTATTTTCTTTTAACGATTCAAAATTAGTCACAGTTTGGTCACACGCAAGTACACGTTGGTATAGCGCTTTAATAGAGGATAGTGACTTAATTGCAGCCGTATTGTTATCACTTAAAATAGCGTTTTTATCAGCGTTGATGTCAGTGTTTTTTGGTACGTTTACTGCCTTTGCATTGCACCGGTACTCACGTTTTCGTGGTCGAACATTGCTTAACTCAATGGCTAGTACGCCACTAGTGATGCCAGATGTGATTGTAGGTTTGTCGCTATTATTGATGCTCGTGTCGATTCAGCATTGGCTTGGTTTTCCAGAACGTGGTTTGTTTACAATTTTATTAGGTCATGCGCTATTGGGTACTGCCTACGCAAATGTGGTCGTCACATCGCGTTTGCGTGAAATGGATGGGCGCTTAGATGAAGCCGCGATGGACTTAGGTTGTAAGCCATTTCAAGTATTTTGGTTGGTTACCTTACCCTTGTTAGTGCCAGGTTTAGTGTCTGCATTTTTGCTCACATTTACCTTGTCATTTGATGATGTGGTATTGTCATCTTTCTTGTCGGGCCCTGGTTATTCAACCATGCCGATGGTGATTTTTTCACGAGCGCGTTTGGGATTAAACCCAACTATCAATGCGGTGGCTACGGTGACCATTGTGGTGGTGACAATTGCAGTGGTTGCCTCTAGTTTCTACACATCACATCAAGAGCGTAAACGTAAGCGCGAAGTTGCACTTGCTTATAGCGATAACAATAAATAAAAAGCACAATTAATAATCGCGTTTCTTTGGCGTATTAATGACTTGTTCACGAGATGCTACGTTTGCATCTTGTAATTGGTTATTGACTGAAACGATATCAATATAAAGTAAAAAAAACTAAATAAATCACACAAATAAACTATAAAAACCTTAAATACTGCTTAATATATTGATTAATATATAAGCTAGTTTGTATCAATAATGAATGTTTTAATGGGAAGTCAAATGCCGCTTAAGTTAACTCATGCTGCTTTATTAAAAAATAATCAAACTTTACTTGCTGGTGCATGGGTCGCTGCAGATTCGGTTGAAAGTATTGCTGTCACGAATCCAGCGACAGGCGAAGTTGTGGCGACTGTACCCAAAATGGGGCGCGCAGAAACAGTGCGCGCCATTGTTGCTGCTGAAATTGCGCAAAAACAATGGAAAACCCTCACCGCAGCAGCGCGCGCAGCCATACTCAGGCGTTGGTTTGATTTAATTAAATTGCATGCAGAAGACTTAGCGCAAATTCTCACCGCAGAACAAGGCAAGCCCTTGGCAGAGGCCAGAGGCGAGGTGAATTATGGTGCCAGTTTTATTGAATGGTTTGCTGAAGAAGCCAAGCGTGTATATGGCGAAACGATTCCTAGCCCCGCAAATGACCGCCGCTTGTTGGTGATTAAGCAGCCCATAGGCGTGACCGCAGCCATTACGCCGTGGAACTTCCCCATTGCCATGATTACTCGTAAAGCAGCTCCCGCGTTAGCGGCAGGTTGCGGCATGATCATTAAACCCGCCGAGCAAACGCCATTATCTGCTATAGCTTTAGCGGTGTTGGCAGAAGAAGCAGGCGTGCCCAGTGGCGTGTTGCAAGTCATTACTGGAAAAGCGCGTGAAATTGGCGCAGTGCTGTGCGAAAGTCCAGTGGTGACTAAGCTCTCGTTTACAGGCTCAACCGAAGTCGGGCGCATTTTAATGCGCCAATGTGCCGATACCATTAAAAAGTTATCCTTAGAACTAGGCGGCAACGCGCCATTTATTGTGTTTGACGATGCAGATTTAGATGCAGCGGTAGAAGGTGCAATGATTTCTAAGTTTAGAAACGCCGGTCAAACCTGTGTGTGTGCTAATCGCTTATTTGTGCAAGCTGGCGTGTTTGATGCGTTTGCTCAGAAACTCGCTGCCAAAGTCAGTGCGCTTAAAGTGGGTAACGGTACGGCAGATGGCGTGACGCAAGGCCCCTTGATTGATGTGGCGGCGATTGAAAAAATTGAAAGCCATGTGAGTGATGCGGTTAAAAAAGGCGCAAAATTGGTTCAAGGTGGCAAACGCCACACATTAGGTGGCACTTTTTATGAACCAACGGTATTGGCTGGCGTGACTGCTGACGCGCTGATTTTTAAAGAAGAAACCTTTGGCCCCGTTGCGCCGCTGTTCCGCTTTGAAACCGATGATGAAGTAATAGAAATGGCCAACCGTACAGAGTTTGGTTTGGCATCTTATTTCTATAGCCGTGATATTGGCCGTATTTGGCGCGTCGCAGAAGCGCTGGAATATGGCATGGTTGGGGTAAACACGGGAATGATTTCAAATGAGGTAGCGCCGTTTGGTGGAGTGAAACAATCGGGTTTGGGTCGCGAAGGGTCACATCATGGCATTGATGAGTACTTAGAAATTAAATATATCGCCATGGCAGGTATATAAAAAAATATGGCGAAAAACGCAGTATTTTTTTATGTTTTGATATAGCCGCTTACTCGATAGAATTTTGTGTCTCAGAAAACCTTATTCAGCAAGGTTTTCTGAGCATCTTAAATGATATGTGTTAAATAAGCCGTTTCGATCGGCGATTTTGTAAAGGTTTTAAAGAGAATGAGTGAAACTAAAATCGATTGGCATGCGCGTGCAAAAGCCTTAAAAATTGACGGACGTGCAATGATTGCTGGTGTGCGTACGCCTGCCGCAGGCGGTCAAACCTTTGAGTGCTTTTCTCCGATAGATAATCGAAAATTGGCCGATGTAGCGAGTTGTCAAGCCGTTGATGTTGATTTAGCAGTCTCTTGCGCGCGTACTGCGTTTAACGATCGTCGTTGGGCAGGTAAATCGCCTAAAGAGCGCAAGCAAATCATGATTCAATTTGCCGATTTAGTGTTGGCAAACCGCGAAGAACTGGCTTTGCTTGAGACTCTAGACATGGGCAAACCGATCACGGCAAGCTTGAACGTGGATGTGAGTTCGGCTGCCAATAGCTTGCGCTGGTTTGGCGAGGCGATAGATAAAGTCTACGACGAAATTGCTCCCACAGCGGACAATACGCTCGCCATGATTACCCGTGAGCCCATCGGTGTGGTGGGTGCGATTGTGCCTTGGAATTACCCCATTTTAATGGCATGTTGGAAGATCGCGCCAGCCCTCGCCACAGGCAATAGCATTGTGTTGAAGCCTTCTGAGAAATCGCCTTTAACCGCGCTTAAATTAGGTGATTTAGCCATTAAAGCGGGCATTCCTTCGGGTGTGTTGAATGTCGTGCCTGGGTTTGGGCCAGATGCTGGCACGCCACTTGCTATGCATATGGATGTCGATTGCATTGCATTTACGGGTTCGACAGGCGTAGGCAAAAAAATACAAGTGATGGCGGGGCAAAGCAACTTAAAACGCGCTTGGTGTGAGTTGGGTGGCAAATCGCCTAATATTGTGTTTGCCGATTGCAAAGATTTACACCGCGCGTCTGAGGCAAGTGCGGGTTCCATTTTTTATAATCAGGGTGAAAGTTGCAATGCGCCCTCAAGATTATTGGTAGAGCGCTCTATTAAAGATGCGTTTGTGCAAAAAGTGTTGGCAGAACTCAAACACTATCAACCAGCAGATCCACTAAACGAGAACACCACCATGGGCGCATTGGTGGATTGCAGCCAAATGGAAAATGTACTCAAATATATTGCATCTGGCAAAACGCAAGGAGCTCAATTATTGGCGGGTGGTGAGCGCGTGCGTGCTGAAACAGGTGGTTTTTATGTCAGCCCAACCGTGTTTGATAATGTGACGAACGACATGACGATTGCGGCGGAAGAGATTTTTGGGCCTGTGCTATCAATTATCGCGTTCGATACCGAAGAAGAAGCCATTCGCATTGCCAATGATACAAATTATGGCTTAGCTGCTGCGGTGTGGACGCAAGATTTATCACGCGCGCACCTAGTTGCCAAGCGTTTGCGCGCAGGTACTGTGCATGTAAATAGCTATGATGAGGATGATATCACCGTGCCATTTGGTGGTTACAAACAAAGTGGTAACGGGCGCGATAAATCCTTGCATGCGATGGAAAAATATACCGAACTAAAGACCACGTGGATCAGACTAGCGTAATATTCAATTAGTTATATTGCAGTGAAATGAGGTTACAACCATGAATAAAATGACAGACACATTCGTTTCTAATGAAAATCTCCACAATCGTCGCCTTGTCGCGACACCACGCGGCATTGGCGTGATGGCGAATTTCTTTATCGATAAAGCACTTAACTCAGAAGTATGGGATATTGAAGGGCGCCGCTTTATTGATTTTGCTGGTGGCATTGCCGTCTTAAATACGGGACACAGGCATCCCAAAGTGATTGCAGCGATTCAGGAACAGTTAGAAAGATTTACACATACCTGTTACCAAGTATTGCCGTATGAAAGTTACGTGACGCTAGCCGAGCGCATTAACGAACTCACGCCAGGCACGCATGCCAAAAAGACCTGTTTTTTTAGTAGTGGAGCAGAAGCTGCCGAAAATGCAGTAAAAATTGCCCGCGCAGCAACAGGTCGCTCCGCGATTATTGCGTTTTCTGGAGCGTTTCATGGACGCACCATGATGGCATGTGCACTTACAGGTAAAGTTGTGCCTTACAAGGTTGGTTTTGGTCCTTTCCCTGCCGAGGTTTATCATATACCTTTCCCCATGGATTTACATAGCGTAACCGTTGAAGATTCAATTAATGCTTTACACGCTTTATTTAAAGCCGATGTAGATCCAAAACGCGTTGCCGCGATTATGATTGAGCCTGTGCAAGGCGAGGGTGGTTTTTATGTCACGCCACCAGAACTGATGCGTGCCTTGCGCAAAGAATGCGACGAACACGGCATTTTGTTGGTGTTTGACGAAGTACAAACAGGCTTTGGCCGCACTGGTAAATTATTCGCAACCGAGCATTATGATGTGTTGCCTGACGTTACTGTCATGGCGAAAAGCTTGGCAGGGGGCATGGTGCTGTCTGCCGTTTGCGGTAAGGCAGAAGTGATGGATGGCCCAGCGCCTGGCGGTTTGGGTGGCACTTATGCGGGTAACCCATTGGCGATTGCCGCCGCACATGCGGTGCTCGATGTAATGGAAGAAGAACAGTTAGTCGCGCGCGCTAATGTGTTGGGTGAAAAACTAGTCGCGCGCCTTAAGGTCGCACAAAACAAAGTACCTGCCATTAAGGAAATTCGTGGCTTAGGTTCGATGATTGCGGTGGAGTTTTATGACTTCAAAACTGGTGAGCCTTCGACCGATGCGATGAAGCGCGTGCAAGCTGCCGCGTTAGAAGAAGGACTGATATTGCTGAGTTGTGGCGTGTACATGAATACGCTGCGCTTTTTATATCCACTCACGATTCAGGATAATGTGTTTGATGAAGCATTGGATATATTAGACCGCGCGCTTTTAAAAGCATAAGGACTTCACTTTTTTGGATAATAATGGCATGGACGATACAAATATCAAAACCGAAAGCGTAGAGCAAGCTAAGTCACGTATGCAGGCAGCTGGCATACACACGGTGATTGCGCAATTTGTGGATATTCACGGTGCAGCAAAAGGAAAATATATTCCACTTACACATTTAGAAGATATTTTAGGTGCGGGCGCAGGCTTTGCTGGCCCTTCAATTTGGGGAACAGGTTTGCCTCGCACAGGAGCACGGGCCGAATATTTCGGCCAAGGTGACTTAAGTACATTACAAGCACTGCCTTGGATGCCAGGCTATGCGCGCATTGTGTGCAATGGTGTTGTGGATGGTAAGCCTTTTGATGTTTGCTCACGTCGCGTATTACTTAAACAAATTGAACGCCTCAAAGCATATGGCTGGACATTAAATGTGGGTATTGAGCCAGAATTTTTCTTGCTAGAGGCTGATGAAGATGGTCGCCCTGCAGCTTGCGCGCAAGATAATCAGGATAAACCTTCATACGATTTAAAAGCACTTGCGCGTTTACGTGACGTTTTGCGCTGCATGGAAACGGGCTTAACTGCCTGTGGATTTGATGTATTTCAAATTGATCACGAAGATGCCAGTGGTCAATATGAGCTCAACTATCATTACAGTCACGCACTTAAAGCGGCAGACCGCTTTATTTTGTTTAAAATGGCGGCCAGTCATATTGCTGAAGAAGCTGGTTTGATTTTTTCACTCATGCCTAAACCTTTTGCAGATAGGCCAGGTAGCGGCTTGCATTTGCATGTTTCAATCACAGATGCAGGTGGTCAGGCAGTGATGGCAGATAAAGCCGATTCGCATGGACTTTCCAAAATCGGCCGTGAGTGTGTTGCGGGCCTGCTCGCCCATAGCCCAGCTTTGGCGGCATTTCATGCGCCTTCAGTCAACTCATATAAGCGTTTAGTGATAGGTCGTTCACTATCTGGCACCACATGGGCGCCAGCGCATATCGCGTGGGGTAGTAATAATCGCACTACTGTATTACGCACGGTGGCTGGGCGAATGGAGTTTAGACTCACTGATGGTTCAACCAATATCTATGCGGCGTTAGCTTCAACCATTGCAGCCATGTTAGATGGTATAGAGCAAAACATGATGCCACCGGTTCCCATTGATGAAGATATTTACGAATGGGATGAAGCACAATTTAAGCGCCACCGCATAAAAACATTACCCCAAACGATGGGTGAAGCACTTGCAGCATTAAGTGCAGACAATACTCTTGCCAAGGCGCTAGGCGAAGATTTTGTAGCAGAATACTTAGCAACGAAATCACCAGAATGGATAGATTATTGCCGTAACGTGAGTGATTGGGAATATAAACGTTATTTAACTTGGCCATAGTAATTAACCAGACAGTATTTAATTAGACCGTAATTTAAAACAATGCCCTGTCACCCTCATGGATATTGCCTCGCAGTGCATTTTAAAGTTGTTTAAATATTGAATGCATTTAGATTGTTAGTTACAGCATAATTTTGTAGTGATTTGTATGAAAAGTGTTGTAATACACTAATGTTAAATACAATTTCACTATTAATAGTCCAATAATCTAGGTTAGTATAGCGCCTATGCAATTTAGGTTTGATTTTAGTAGGTTCGCATCAAAGGGTTTGCTAGCTGTGTTAGGTCTCTTAACGCTAGGTCTCTTAGCGTCGTCTATCGCGACTGCAGGGCCGGCCTTGCCTGACCCAGCCAATACGCCACGCCTTCAAACACAGCCTGCTCCGCCTGTGATCACTAGTCCCAATATTCAACAAAAAGACACTGAAGTTTATCCAAGCCCGCTGCAAAGCCAATCGGATATTCAGGTCACTATTCAACATATTGAATTCATTGGTAATAAAAATATCAGTGAAGCGTTTTTACTGCCATTGTTAACGGACTTTTTAGATAAACCTATTAGTTTAAAAGAGTTAAATCAGATGACCGTGCGTGTGACGCGTTATTATCGCGAGCAAGGCTTTATGTTGGCTGAGGCGTATTTACCTGAGCAGGATATTGCGCAAAATACCTTAAAAATCGCGGTGGTTGAAGGATATTTGGGCGAGTTAAAGCTACAAACTAAAGGCAATTTAGACGAAGCTTTTTTTAAAAAAATGTCCGCTCATGAGTTAGCTAATCAAGCTGTTATTCGCGAATCAAATTTAGTTAAAAATATAACCTTAATCAATTCATTACCGGGGGTAAGTGCAGTTTCTGAGTTGGCACCAGGACAGGAGATTGGCTATAGCGATGTTTCTATCACAATCGAAGCAGAGCCGCGTCTCGCGGGGTTTGTTGCGGCAAATACTTATGGTAACCGCTTTACAGGTAGAGAAACCTTAAATGCAGGCCTCTTTGTCAATAATCTCGTAGGAAGAGGCGACAGGCTAAGCTTGAATTTAAAAAATTCAAATGGTGAGCGCCAACGTGCTGCACTATTAGGTTACATTTTACCCATCACTGAAGCGGGGACAACGTTAAACCTAAATGCAGGGTATTCTGATTATCGTTTGGGTGGCGAATTTTCGAGATTGGATGCAACTGGAGATAGCACTTTTGTGAGTGCGTTTTTAGATCAGCCCATGTTAAGGTCAAGGCAGCGTAATATTACCTCAAGAATTGGGCTTTCTTATAAAAATGTTTCTGACGATGTTTCTGCATTTTCGTTAAAAAATCATCGCAACATCAATGCTTTAGAGTTTGGTTTATTTGGCGATTGGCGTGATGATGGCTGGAATGGATTTAATCAGTTAGGATTAAACCTAAAACTAGGTCATTTGAATATTAATAACGGGTTTGCGTCTGCTATTGATGCCGATAGCGCAAAAACCTCTGGTGACTTTGTGAAATACAACATCTTCGGATCCCGCATCCAGCCTGTCTCTTCAGCCTTTAACATGATTTTTCGCGCAGAGTTTCAAGGCGTAAGTCAAAACTTGGATATCTCTGAAAAAATCGCAATAGGTGGTATCAATCGCTGGCGAGCCTATGGTGAATTACCGACATCCTCTGACCGAGGTTTAATTGTTGGTGCAGAGATAAGAAAAATTCCTGTGCCGCTATCAGGCTTGGCAAAGATCTTGCCTATATTCACCGGAGCAGAAGCTAGCCCATACATGTTTTTTGATTACGGACGTGGCATTATTAACCATGATGCTTTGAGCGATAATCATCATGTGAAGTCATCGCACCTTGGTATGGGTATAGAGATGCAGTTTGCAAAAAAATGGGGGCTTGATTTAACGCTATCGCATCAAGACAGTAAGATTGATCATATTGATGCAGAGCGCGAGACAAGATTATGGGGGCAAATTCAAAAAGAGTTTTAAAAACTAAAACTTTCAGAGAATCAATGATGAAAACAGTTAGCAAAACAAAAGTAAGGTTAAATTTAACACAGCAAGCGCGTAGAAGAGTTGCGCTCACTATGCTTATTTGCCTTGCATTTGGTGATGTAAGCGCGCTGCCTTTAGGTGAGCAAGTCCAAGCGGGTAATGTTACTTTTGAGCGTGGCGCACAGTTTTTAAATATTAACCAAGCCAGTCAAAAAGCGATCGTCAATTGGCAATCTTTTAGTATCGCTGCAAATGAGGCGGTTAGACTTAACCAGCCGACACAAGGTGTTGCATTGTTCAGAGTCGTTGGTTCCGATCCATCTCATATTTTTGGTAGCTTAACGGCGACTGGTAGCTTATTTTTAAGTAATCCGAATGGGGTTTTGTTTGGCCGCAGTGCGCAGGTCGATGTTGGTAGTTTGGTTGCGACGAGTATGCGCATTAATAACGATCAGTTTTTAGCTGGGCGTTATCAATTTAATGCTGATTTAAATGGTAGTGTGGTGAACGATGGCATTATTCGTACTGAAGATGGTGGATATATTGCGCTATTAAGTAGTACTGTTGAAAACAATGGATTGCTACAGGCCAATAACGGCAGTGTCGTTTTGGGTTCTGCGCAATCTGCCATTTTAGATGTGTATGGCGATGGTTTGGTGCGCGTGAAATTAGATGGCGATGCCTTAAATGCGGTGGTTAAACAAACGGGTAATATCACCGCCGATGGAGGCGCTGTGCAACTTGCGACTCATGCGCGCTCTGCCGCTATTAATGTAGACGGTGTCGTGCAGGCCAATAGCTTGGTAAATCGTAATGGAGTGATTCGCTTAGAGGGTGACAAAAACGCCAAAGTCAGTGTAAGTGGTATGCTCATCGCGAAAGGCGAAATGGTTGGCAGTAAAGGTGGAAATATCAAGGTCACTGGTGAGCAAGTAGCACTCTTTAAAAATGCCCATTTGGATGCCTCTGGCGACGATGGCGGTGGTACGGTATTGGTTGGGGGTGACTTGCAAGGTAAAAATGCACAGGTGTATAACGCGCGCACTACTTTTGTTGCGCAAGGTGCAACTATAGATGTAAGTGCCAAGCAAAATGGAAATGGTGGCAAGGCAATTGTATGGGCAGATAGCGCAACACGTTACTACGGTAGCATATTGGCCAAAGGCGGCACTGATACTGGCAATGGTGGTTTTGCTGAAGTGTCAGGTAAACAATATTTAGACTTTATCGGTAAAGCCGATTTAAGCGCAATCAATGGCTTAGCTGGTAATTTACTACTTGACCCGTTGAATATAACATTAACTACCGTGGATGCAAATACGACAGGTTTTACGCCGCCCGGCGACATCACCGAAGCATTTGCAGATGACGCTGGCTTAACCAGTACATTTAATGTGAATGCAGGTGGTAGCTTTGCAGGCATTGCGGCTGGCAGCACCATCACATTACAAGCAACGAATAATATTACTGTTTCAACTGCATTTAATGTTGCAACGGCCACTGGCAGCGCAAATAATAGCTTAGTGTTGCAAGCGAATAACAATATTGCCGTCAACGCAGCCATCACTACAACAGGTACTGGTTCAATTACCATGCAAGCCGATGCTGATAATTCTGGCGCTGGCTCCTTGGAGCTTGGTGCAAATAACCTTTCTTCGCAAGCTGGCGGCATTAGTTTATCAGGTGCAAGTATTACCAAAACCACAGGCACAATTGTTTCAACAGGTGCTGCAGGTACAAATGGTGGCAACATAAATATTACCTCAACGAGCACCGCTAATTTAGGCTCTGGCGCAATTACTACTAATGGCGGCGCTGGCGCAGCAGCCACTGCAGGCGGCAATGCAGGCAATGTGACAATTTCTGCAGCAGGTGCGATTACCACTGGCGCAGTCACGGCCACGGGTGGTGCGGCAGGTGGAGGTAATGCGGCGGGCGGCAACGCGGGACTAATTAACATATTTACCACTGCGGGCGCTATTACAACAGGTACTCTCACGGCAAGAACTGGCGCGGCTACTGGCACGGGTGCTGGTGGCACGGTGGGTAGTATTACGGTGAACAACACGGCAGCTGCGGGTAATGTTACGCTCGGCGCACTTAACACCTCCGGCGGCGCAAATGGCAATGCAGGTAATATTACAGCTAATTCAACTGGTTTACTTACGCTAAATGGTGCAATTGCAGCCAGCGGAGGTGCTAATGTAACAGCTACTACACAGGCCGGTAAAAATGCTGGCAATATTATTTTAACTGGCAACAATGGCATTACCACTGCAGCAGTAGCAACTATCAACGCCAATGGTGGTGCGGGTTTAGGCCCTGATCAAGCAGGCGGCAATGCAGGCAATGTTTCTCTTGTTTCTTCGGCAGATGCAATTTCTTCACGTGCTATTAATGCACGTACAGGTGCTGCAACTGGCACCGGCTTGGGCGGATTGGTGGGTAGCATTACGCTTAATGGTGAAAGTGTTACTACCAATGCAGGAGCGCTCACTACAACAGGCAATGCCAATGGCAACGGCGGCAATATTGCAATCACTTCTAACACTGGCAATACATCCGTTGGCGCCATTGCAACTAACGGTGGCACAGCAAATGCTGGTATAGCGGGGCGTAACGCAGGTAGCATCAATATTAACTCAGCAGGTACGGTCACCTCTACCAGCTTTGCAGCTAGTGGCACTAATGCGAACGGCGCAACATTTAGTTTGGCAGGCGGCAATGCAGCCGCAGTTAATATTACTGGTGGGGGTGGAGTTAATACAACAACGATTGTCGCCAGTGGCGGTAATGCCAGCACCACCAATGCGAATGGTGGCAATGCCGGCACCATCGCGTTAACCAATAACACTAGTGGCAACATCTCAGCCACCACCATTACCGCACGCAACGGCAATGCTGCTGGCACTGGGCTAGGCGGCGCGGCAGGAGCAATTAATATCACCAATAATTCGGCTGTAGGCAATATAACGACAGGTAACTTATCCACACAAGGTGGCACTTTGGGTCAAGGTGGTAGTATTGCCGTTAATGGTCAAAATGATGTTACGGTGGGCACGGTAATAACGTCTGGCGGCACCACACTTATTGGCAATGCTGGCAGAAATGCTGGCACAGTTACGATAAGCGCGGGTGGTAATGTCGCCGCCGCTATCATTGCAAGCAATGGTAGTGCTGGGTTAGGTCCCAATCAAAATGGTGGGACAGGTGGCGCAGTCAATTTAATAGCGGGTACTGGCAATACTATTACGCATTCATCCATTAATACAAGTGGCGGCGCGAGAACAGGCACAGGGACGGGTGGCAACGGTGCAAATGTTAATGTCAACGGCAATTCGTTGCTGTCTGCAAACACAACAATTACTGCGACAGTGGGCACTGGCGGCGTTACTAGTGGCACTATTAATTTTGGCGGTACGATCAATTCAAGTGTTGCAAATAGAACGCTGGCTATCAATACTACTGCCGCGACAACACTCAACGGTGCAATCGGCAATACCTTAGCGCTGACCTCGCTGACTACCAATGCTGGGGGTACAACAGCCATTAATGGTGGCGTAGTTACCACCACGGGTGCGCAAAGTTATGGAGAAGCTACCACTTTGGGTGCAGCCACTACATTTACCACAACGAATAGCAATGTTATATTTAGCAATAGCGTCAACGCAAGTGGCAATAATGTATTTATTTCCGCTGGGACAGGCGCTGTTACAGCCACCAATGCCTCCAATAACTTCGGCAATTTGGCCATCTCTGCAGGTAGTGCCAATATTCGCGACACCAATGCAATCGCTCTTGGTGCAACTAACGTGACAGGCAATTACCAGCTACAAACCGGCGGTGCGATTACTCAAACGTCTGGCATCACAGTCGGTGGCGCAACGACTTTAAATGCGGGCGCGGCCAATGATATTACGCTGAATAATGCAGCCAATAACTTTAATAGCGTTGCGGTTACCACTGGGAGAAACGTCAGTTTGGTCGATGCAAATACACTTACCTTAAACGCATCTAACGTGACCACAATAAGCGCACAAACACTTAGCAATGACTTAACATTAGGTGGAAACGTAACTGCTACGGGCGCAGGTAACGCGATTGTTCTTGCCTCTGCTGCTAACTTTATCAACTCTAGCAACAGCAGCTTAACGCCTGGCACAGGACGTTGGTTGGTGTATTCCACCAATCCGTTACTCGATACGCGAGGTGCTGGGTTACTTACTGCGTACGATTTTAAACAATACAATACCGCCTTTGGTAGTACTATTTTGGGTGCTGGTGATGGCTTTATTTATACGCTTGCACCAACAATTACTCCAACTTTAGGTGGTACTGCCACCAAAACGTATGATGCAACTACCTCAGCCTCAATTGGATCGCTATCATTGGCGCATAATGGTGAAATTGACGGTGATATCGTGATCTTAGCACCACTTAGCAGTGCAACTTACGATAATATCAATGCGGGTACAGGAAAAAATGTCAGTTCCAATCCACTAAGTATTGCAAGTGCTACGAATGGCACAAAGCAAGTGTTTGGTTATACATTTGCAACACTAGCTGCTACTGCTGCTGTTGGTACTATTGAGCAGCGCCCCATAACAGTCACAGCGAACCCAGGGCAAAGTAAAGTTTTTGGTGCAGCTGATCCCCTACCGTTTACTTTTACCGTTGCTGGATTAGGCTTGGTTGGTGGCGACACGCTCATTGGTGCACTTAATCGTACGGTAGGTGAAACCGTGGGCAATTACGCAATTAACCAAGGTAGCTTGCTTGCTAGCCCTAATTATATTTTGAGCTACGTGGGCAATAACTTTAACATTCTTGCGCCATCTACAGTAGGCGGAGGTAGTGGTGACCCACGAAATGCGGCAGGCTTGGTTGATTTAAATCCATCATTATCTAACTATACTAATCCGCAATTATTTGTGTTAAATGTGGTTGCCACTGCAGCAGGTGTAGATTCAGAAGGCCAAGCTGGATGTGAACAAGACCCAGAGTCTTTGGCAAAAGATCAAGATTTTGTCTTAATGTTAAATTACGGTTTAAATTTACCTAAAGGCCTGAATACAAGTTGCGATAAAGCCAAGATTTAAATTTGCTTCAATAAGTTTTTGACAAAGTCAGTATGTTAATTGCATACTGGCTTTATTCTTAAAATTCATGAAGCGAGCAATAAATTGACAGCAATAAGTACCATACAAACCAAGCCTTTTTTAGACCAAAAACCTGGTACTTCTGGTTTACGCAAAAAAGTTAAAGTCTTTAGTCAATCGCACTATCTCGAAAATTTTGTGCAAAGTATTTTCGATACGCTTGATATCCCTAACAATGCTACGCTCACCTTGGGCGGTGATGGACGTTTTTATAATACAGTTGCCATTCAAATCATCATCAAAATGGCAGCAGCCAATGGCTTTGCGCGCGTACTTGTTGGTCAGGGTGGCATTTTATCTACGCCAGCGGCTTCGCACATTATTCGCAAATACAAAACATTTGGCGGAATTATTCTATCAGCTAGTCATAATCCAGCAGGCCCTACAGAAGATTTTGGCATTAAGTATAATTCCGCAAATGGTGGTCCCGCGCCCGAGAAAATTACCGAAGCGATTTTTGCTAAAAGCAAAACCATTGATAGCTATAAAATTTCAGATTTGCCCGATGTGAATATTAAACAAACTGGCAAAACATCATTTGGTGATTTTGTGGTTGAAGTGATTAATCCAGTGACCGATTATGCCGATTTAATGGCGCAACTATTTGATTTTAATCAGATAAAAAACCTATTTCAATCTGGGTTTACATTAAAATTTGATGCTATGCATGCGGTGACTGGTCCTTATGCTAAAGAGCTTTTCGTAAACCGCTTAGGTTTGCCAGCAAACAGTTTAATGAATTGCGATGTGAGTGAAACCTTTGGTGGCGGTCACCCAGACCCAAATCTCACTTATGCGCATGATTTAGTCGATATTTTATACGGAAATGCAGCCCCTGATTTAGGCGCAGCATCAGATGGCGATGGCGATCGCAACATGATTTTGGGCAATCACTTTTTTATTACGCCATCCGATAGTTTGGCTATGATTGCCGCCAATGCTACTTTGATACCTGCCTACAAACAAGGTTTGGCGGGCGTTGCGCGTAGTATGCCTACCAGTGGTGCGGTGGATAGAGTGGCTGCTAAATTGAATATCTCTAGTTATGAAACACCCACCGGTTGGAAGTTTTTTGGCAATTTGATGGATGCCGATAAAGTGACGCTTTGTGGCGAAGAGAGCTTTGGCACCGGTAGTAATCACGTGCGCGAAAAAGATGGTTTGTGGGCAGTGTTGTGCTGGCTCAATATTTTAGCCGTTAAACAATGCTCGGTGGAAGCTTTAGCCAAAGCGCATTGGGCAGAATATGGTCGAAATGTCTATTCGCGCCACGATTACGAAGCGATTCCGACTGAGGATGCCAATGGCGTCATGGCGCATCTTAAAGCACAATTTACCAGCTTGCCCAATCAAGTTTTTGGGAAATACACGGTAAAAACGGCTGATGACTTTAGCTATACGGACCCGATTGACGGCAGTGTAAGTACTGGGCAGGGTATTCGTATTTTGTTTGCATGTGGCTCACGTATTGTGTTTCGATTGTCTGGCACAGGGACTGAAGGCGCGACCATTCGCATTTACTTAGAGGCATTTGATGCCGATTTAAACAATCACCATTTGGATGCGCAAGTCGCGCTGGCAGAGATGATACAAATTGCACTTAAAGTCTCTGAATTGAAGCAGAGAACAGGGCGCGATACACCGACAGTTATTACTTAAATATACAGAACATCAAAAGCATTGCCTTGTAAGCCAGTATCCATGAGGCTTACAGAGGCATCATTTTTAGCTCCCGTTTGAATCAAATGCTTTTTAGTTTTATTCAACCTGCTTGATGGTCATCTCGCCTTTATATAGGCGCACATCCATGCGCCCCAAATAGCTCATGCCAAGTAGTACATCGCCATCTAGACCTGGCGCAATCATGGCAGCTACATTATTCGCTTCCACGCCACCTACTTTGACTGAATCAAGCCGCACCATATACCCCACGCTGTCGCCATTGGCGGTAGTGGTGCGGATAGCATTAATGCTTTTTAGGTTGAGTTTATCGGCAATGCTTTGTGATATCGCCACGCCAGTCGCGCCTGTATCCACTAGTACATCGACTTTTTCATTATTGATAAGCGCTTCTGCGCGGTAATGGCCATCTAAGCCACGCTTAAGCACCACGCTATTGGTGTTATTGCCGAGGCGCGATATTTTGTTGGGGTTTTGAATATTATCGGCTAAGTAATAAATGACTGCCGCTAGGGCAATCCAAGCGATGGCAAATAAGAGTTTACTTTGTGGCATGGCTTGTTTTGAACTAGCTCAATTTAAAACAACAGCATTTTTAAGAAGGCCTTTAGTATTAAAAAGGCAAGGCCACGTGAGGTGCAGCAGCCCAAATCACTTCTCTAAAATCTGCTTGAATACGCTTCAACGCCGCTTCATCATTGGCTTCAAAGCGCAGAACAATCACAGGTGTTGTGTTCGATGGGCGCATTAAACCAAAGCCGTCTGGGTATTCCACACGTAAGCCGTCAATGGTGATAATCTCTTTTGCACCTGCAAATTTAGCCGTTTTTTGCAAGGTGGCAATCAGCGTATGCGGTTCGCCTTCCTTCATATGAATGTGCTGTTCAGGCGTGCTTACGCTATCTGGCAGGTTATTGAGTACTTTAGATGGATTTGGAAAACGGCTCAAAATTTCTAGCATGCGCGCGCCAGCGTATAAGCCATCATCAAAGCCATACCAACGTTTCACGCCTTTTTCATCTAAATCGTTAAAAAAGATGTGTCCGCTCATTTCACCCGCTATTGCAGCATTGGTTTCTTTAATTTTTGCTTTAACTAGCGAATGGCCAGTTTTCCACATAATGGGGTTGCCACCAAGTTCAGAAATCCATGGGGTTAAGTTGCGGGTCGATTTCACATCAAAAATAATATTCGCGTTTTTGTTTCGTTTTAAAACATCTTCTGCAAATAATAATAATTGACGGTCAGGGTAAATAATATTGCCTTCTTTTGTCACGACGCCCAATCTGTCACCATCGCCATCAAACGCTAAGCCCACCTCAGCGCGCGTTGTTTTAAGTGCAGCGATTAAATCATTTAAATTTTCTGGCACTGAAGGGTCTGGGTGATGGTTAGGAAAATGTCCATCCACTTCACAAAATAACTCATCCACTTGGCAACCGATGGCGTTGTAGAGCTGTTTTGCAAATGCACCAGCGACACCATTGCCGCAATCCACAGCAACTTGCATTGGCCTTGTTAAGTTAATATCTGCTTTAATTTTTGCAATGTAGTCTGGCGCGATATCGTAATCGCGCTCAAAGCCTTCACCAAAAGTCATGCGATTATATTCAATGCGATGACGCAAGCTCTGTATGGTTTCATTCGAGAGCGTCTCACCCGCAAGCACCATTTTAAGGCCGTTGTAATCAGGTGGGTTATGACTACCAGTCACCATTACGCCGCAATTGTTATTTAAATGGTAGGCTGCAAAGTAAACCATCGGTGTTGCCACCATGCCTAAATTCACCACATTGACACCGGCTTTACGAATACCTTTTGATAAGGCTTGTGCAAGCTCTGGGCCAGATAAGCGGCCATCGTAGCCAATACAAATCTCACTTTGCGCGCGCTGTTTAGCTTCGCTACCCAGCGCATGTCCAATCGCTTCTACAATTTCTGGGGTGAGCGTTTTGCCAACAATGCCGCGAATATCATAAGCTTTAAAAATTTCTTTAGGTGGTTGCATGGTATTTAGTGTTTGCATGGTGTTAAGTCGCTAATTAAAAGGTTAAAAGTTAAGTGATAAATTAAAAGAAAAATAAACAATCATAAAGTAAGTGATATGGTGCAACAATTGATCAAAGCCTAGCAATATCCAAAACTGCTCGCTATTGTGCGGTTGCAAATCATAGTGCTTTGCCAAATTCATTTTAGCCCAATCAATATGGTAATGTATCACCATATCAATCAACGCATACATAATTGATGCTCTACCAATAAAAGGGGCAAGTACCAACAAGGTGCCAATGCCATGTATGCCCGCATGCACAATCCCGCCTGCGTGCAGATACGTGCCTTTATTTCGATATAACCATGGATTTGCTTGCAATGGAAAATCGCAAACAAAATGCTTAACAAACAGTAAAAATAAAGCTTCGAACATGAAAATTATATATTTATTAGACTATTAAATTAGTCTGCTTCTTCAATCCAAGCGAGCTGTATGGCTTCTAATATCTTTTCACCACAATGTTCAGGGCTATCATCAAAGTCTTCTAATGCCATTACCCATGCCATTAAATCAGTAAAGCGTATGGTTTTTGGGTCTATTGTTGGATTTTTGTCGAATAACTCTTCGGCGATTCGTTGGCTGTCAGTCCATTTCATCTGATTTTTCTCTTATTTCAAAATTAATAAGTACATTATAACGTTTGCATCATTAAGCAAATAGTGAATATGGACTAAGCCAATAAAATAATCGGATGGATAAGGTATTTAAATAAAAAAAAGCCCAGCGCTATGACTGGGCAAGAGGGAAGGCGGATTTGGAGATTCACGCTTAATTAAGTAATAGCAAATGCTGTGCCAACTAATTTACCAATAAAATCAGTGGGTTAAAATTAAGCTAGTAAATTGCACATGCGTAAGGCCGCACTAATATGGAGGTTTCGACCCAACTTGGTGCAAAAAAGTGATGTACTTAACTGCTGTTGAAGCATGAAAATTCATGTAAGCACCCATAATTAGGATGCAATTGGCTATTTATAGATTTAATATGCAAAACTAGATTTTAAATTCTAGAACTGGATATTAATTTATAGAACTAGTTGTTAATTTATAGCATCAAAGCTTAAATATCAAAGCTGACATGATAAAATAAGCGATTATTTTCGCATTTATTCTCATATTAAAGCCTTGCTTTTAAAACACTATTATTGGAAAGTTTCTTGTTATGTTCAGTAAGTCAAATACACTTCATACCGCAGACCCAGCACTAGCAAGCATGATAGACGCAGAAGTGGTGCGTCAACATCAGCATATTGAGCTGATTGCTTCAGAAAATTACACCAGCCCAGCCGTGATGGAAGCGCAAGGCTCACAGCTCACCAATAAATATGCAGAAGGCTACCCTGGTAAACGTTTTTATGGCGGCTGTGAATATGTTGATCAAGTGGAACAATTAGCGATTGACCGCCTAAAAGCGTTATACGGCGCTGAATATGCGAATGTGCAGCCACACTCTGGCTCGCAAGCCAATCAAGCAGTGTATTTCTCAATTTTAAAACCAGGTGACACCGTTATGGGCATGAACTTGGGCCATGGTGGTCACTTAACGCACGGCTCACCTGCAAATCTTTCAGGTAAATTATTTAATATTGTAGCTTACGGTTTAAATGAAAAAGAAGAAATTGATTACGATGAAATGGAGCGCATTGCAGTTGAAGCCAAACCTAAATTATTGATTGGTGGTGCATCTGCTTACGCTTTGCGCTTTGATTGGGCGCGCATGAGTGAAATCGCCAAAAAAGTAGGCGCTTATTTTATGGTGGATATGGCACATTACTCAGGTTTGATTGCGGCGGGCGTTTACCCAAACCCGGTGCCGCATGCGGATTTTGTAACTTCAACCACCCACAAAACCTTACGTGGTCCTCGTGGCGGTATTATTTTAGCAAAAGCAGAGTTTGAGAAATCGCTCAATTCTTATGTGTTTCCAGGTTTGCAAGGCGGCCCATTGATGCATGTGATTGCAGGTAAAGCCACTGCGTTTTTAGAAGCCTCACAACCAGAGTTTAAAACCTATCAAACGCAAGTCATCGAAAATGCGCAAGCCATGGCTGAAACGCTCATTACACGTGGCTTACGTATTATTTCTGGCCGCACAGAATCACACGTATTTTTAGTCGATTTACGCCCAAAAGGCTTAACAGGTAAAGTAGCTGATGCTTATTTAGGCCAAGCACATATTACAGTGAATAAAAATAGTATTCCTAACGATCCAGAAAGCCCGTTTGTGACGTCAGGTATTCGCATTGGTTCGCCAGCAATTACCACGCGCGGGTTTAAAGAGGCTGAAGCGAAATTTGTTGCGAATTTAATTGCAGATGTATTGGATAATCCAACAGATGAAACTGTGATTGCTGCGACGAAAGCAAAAGTACACGCGCTAACCGATAAATTTCCAGTTTACGGATAATAAATAAAGTGAAATGTCCTTTTTGCGGTGCTTCCGACACCCAAGTCATTGATTCTAGAGTAAACGATGAAGGTGATTCGATTCGCCGCCGTCGCAAATGTGGGGCTTGTGATAAGCGCTTTACCACCTTTGAAACGGCTGATTTGCACATGCCGCAAGTGGTTAAAGCCAATGGCACGCGTGAAGAGTTTAATCGCGAAAAACTTCGCCTTTCTTTTACGCGCGCCCTGCATAAGCGCCCTGTGCCGACTGAGTATGTAGACCGTGCACTTGATCATATTGTGCAAAAGTTGCTGGGGCGTGGTGAGCGTGAAATCCCTGCACGTGATTTAGGTGAAAGCGTCATGCAAGAACTAAAACTCATGGATAAAGTGGCTTATATTCGTTTTGCTTCGGTATATCGTAGCTTTTCAGATGTAGATGACTTTCATGAAGCGATACGAGATTTATAGCTGTGATTGATAAGCGCGCCCTATAAAAGCAATGGCCTTTACCGCTGACGACCACAATAATATGACACTTGCGCTTCGGTTGGCGGAGCAAGGCTTATATAGCACAATGCCGAATCCGCGGGTTGGCTGTGTCATCGTAAAAAACAATCAAATCATTGGTGAAGGCGCGCATTTAAAAGCGGGCGAACCGCATGCTGAAATTCTCGCCTTGCGTCAATCTGGTGAGGCTGCCAAAGGCGCAACCTTATATGTCACGCTAGAGCCTTGTAGCCATACTGGGCGAACGCCACCATGTGCAGAGGCGCTTGTTAATGCTGGTTTAGCAAGGGTGGTGGTGGCTATGCAAGACCCAAATCCGCAAGTCGCGGGTAGCGGCTTAGCATTATTAAAATCACACCATATTGAAGTGGATTGTGGTTTGATGGAGTCGCAAGCGCGCGACCTTAACCCAGGCTTTATTTCACGCATGACGCGACAAGTGCCTTTTATCCGCAGCAAAATCGCTGCAAGTTTAGATGGCAAAACCGCACTCAATAATGGTTCTAGCCAATGGATTACCAGTGAGCCAGCAAGATTAGATGTACAACATTGGCGTGCGCGTTCGTGCGCGATTCTCACAGGGGTGGGGACGGTATTAGCAGACAACCCTAGCATGACTGTGCGGAATATTGAAGTAAGCTGCCAACCGCTCAAAATCATTGTCGATAGTCAGTTAAGTATTTCAACCAACGCAAAAATTTTACAAAATGGCAATACGATGATTGCGTTTGCAAAACCTAACTCAGAAAAAGAATATGAGTTGTTGTCATCGGGTGCGGAGTTGCTTTGCATTCCGAGTACGGATGGAAAAGTGTGCCTTAAAACGCTTTTTAGCCACCTTGCGAGCCGTGAAATCAATGAGGTTTTGTGTGAGGGTGGCGAGGGCTTAAACGGTGCGCTATTGGCGCAAGGTTTGATTGACGAACTGTTAATGTATTACGCGCCCAAGCTCATGGGTGGCAATGCTAAAAGCATGTTTGCAATGCCAGAGTTTACGCATATGAATCAAGCAATTACACTGGATATTTTGGATATTCGCAAAATTGGTGTGGATATTCGATTGCGCGCAAAGCCTATTGCTCAAAACGTAAGTCCAGACGCATAATGCTGATTGATACCCACTGCCATTTAGATGCACCCGAGTTTGATGCCGATCGCGATGAAGTGGTAAGTCAAGCTAAGGAAACAGGTGTGGAAATGATTGTGATTCCTGCGGTTGAGCCGAATAACTTTCATAAAGTCATTGCGTTATCTAACCAATATTCGAATTGTACCTATGCTTTAGGCATGCACCCAATGTATATCGATAATGCGAGCCCTGGCGATGTTAAACGTTTACATGCATTAATTAAGCAAGAGTTAAAAAACAAAAGTAAACTTGTGGCTGTTGGTGAAATTGGCTTAGACTTTTTTGTAACACAGCAAAATAGAGAAACACAGGAATACTTTTTTGCTGAGCAATTAAAACTAGCAAAAGAATTTAACTTGCCTGTGATTTTGCATGTTAGGCGCGCAGTTGACGATGTATTAAAGCATTTGCGTGCGCATCAAGTCTCTGGAGGTATTGCACATGCGTTTAATGGCAGTAGGCAGCAAGCAGATGCATTTATAGCGCTAGGATTTAAATTGGGATTTGGTGGCGCAATGACGTATTCGCGTTCGCTTAAAATTCGAGAGTTGGCTAAAACCTTGCCACTTGAAGCAATCGTTTTAGAAACGGATGCGCCAGATATTCCGCCTCAATGGTTAGGTAGAAAAGGGCGTAATAGCCCAAACGAGCTATTGAAAATTGCACAAATATTTGCCGAGCTACGCGGGATGGAAGTGTCGCAAATCATTGAAATTACAGGCAAAAATGCAGTCGAAATTTTACCCAATTTAAGCACTTTATGCACACCACTTGAAGCTTTACATTAACAAGTGTAAAAAACCTTGTCAAACCAATGACATACCATAAGTCATTGATTTATATATAAAAAAAATTAGATTAAATTTTAAGCTTTTTAAAAAAAGCCTTATAAATTGACAAGTTACAGATTTAAGACGCATTAATCCACAAAGTTATCCACAGATTTTGTGGATGGAAAAACGGAAAAAATAAAACATTAAATTTTGCAAGCTTTTTATTTAAATTTTTTATACTGTTTTTTAATATAAAGCAAAAAATATAAAACCAATAATTATAAATTAAGGATGCATAAAGTTAAGTTGGTATGAAAGTCGCCCAAAAACATTACCGAACTATTTGGTCAGACGTAGATTGCAAGTTTGTCGATATTATCGACCAAACTAAATTGCCCTTTGCGTTTGAAATTTTGCGCATCCACGATGTGTCGCAAATGGCACACGCCATTAAAACCATGCAAGTACGTGGTGCGCCTTTAATTGGCGTGGCTGCGGCTTATGGCATTGCACTCGCGATGTTAGAAGATGATTCTGATAGCAACTTAGCACTTGCCGCAACGCTTTTAAAAGCCAGTCGCCCCACTGCGGTTAATTTGGAATGGGCTGTAAACCGCATTGTTGCTATCTTGCAGGGCATTGCTTGCAATACACGTAATTTAGCTGCTTGGCGCGAAGCCGCGCAAATAGCAGAAGATGATGTCGCGCAGAATCAAGCGATTGGTCAGCATGGTTTGGCGCTAATTCAACAAAAGTATCAGCAAAAGCAATTCAATATACTCACGCACTGCAATGCGGGATGGCTTGCTACGGTTGATTTCGGCACCGCGCTTGCGCCTCTTTATGCTGCGCATGATGCTGGTATGAATATCCATGTGTGGGTAGATGAAACGCGTCCGCGTAACCAAGGCGCATTTTTAACTGCATGGGAGCTGGCGCAACATGGCGTGCCGCATACGGTGATTACCGATAATGCGGGCGGCCACCTGATGCAACAAGGGTTAGTAGATATGGTGATTGTGGGGGCAGACCGTGTCACTTCAAATGGTGATGTGTGTAACAAAATCGGCACGTATTTAAAAGCGCTGGCGGCGTTTGATAATCAGATTCCATTTTATGCGGCTGTACCGACACCCACGATTGATTGGCAAATTACAGATTACCGAGACATTGAAATTGAAGAGCGCGATGCGAGCGAGGTGGCGAATATTCAAGGTTTAAATGGCGACGGTCGCTTGCAAATCGTGCGCGTGATTCCGTTAGAATCTAAAGCCGCTAACCCCGCGTTTGATGTGACACCCGCCAGACTGGTGACAGGCATGATCACCGAAAAAGGCGTGTTTTCACCACAAGATTTACATGCGAGCAAATAAATGTTCTCTGAAAGCCATAGGATACTGCCTCGGAGATCACTCAAGTTGATAGCATGCAAATGAAAGGTAAAAATGAAGCATTTATCTGAGCCATTGTTGCGTGAGAAATTACTTAACATTTGCCAGCAACTCAGCACGATGGGCCTGAACAAAGGCACATCGGGCAATGCCAGCGTGCGCCTAAACAAAAATGGCGAAGATGGATTTCTCGTCACGCCTTCAGGTATGCCAGTAGAAGACATGACGCCAGCCAGTATGGTCGACATGCAATTTGATGGTAGCTTTGTATTGCAGAAACAATCAAACGCCAAAAAACCTTCGTCTGAATGGCGGTTTCATCGTGACATTCTGCAAAACCGCGCCGATATAAACGCTATTGTGCACACGCATAGCATTTTCGCCACTACCTTGGCCTGCTTACACAAAGATATTCCACCGTTTCATTATATGATTGCAGTGGTGGGCGGCGACAACATACGCTGCGCGCCTTACGCCTTGTTTGGCTCGCAAGCCTTGTCAGACCAAGCCTTAACCGCATTAATCGATCGCAAAGCCTGCCTACTTGCGAATCACGGCATGATTGCTTTGGGTAAAGATTTAGACGATGCGTTAGCGGTGACGATAGAAGTAGAGAACTTGTGTGAGCAGTATTGGCGGATATTACAGATTAATCCTAACCCGCCATCGTTAACTGAAGCCGAAATGCGCGAGGTTTTTCAGCAGTTTAAGGGGTATGGAAAGTGGTCACAACCGACATAAATTAGGGGAAGTTTTCTACCAAAGTTTTTTTAAATAGCCCAATAAAAAGGGTTATTAAGTTAATTAATCAAATACGGAAGCTTTTGCTCTTATTCCGAGTTGTAAAGCCTAAGAACAATAACCCAATTCCAAGCAATGCGTAAGTGTCTGTTTCTGGTACAGGCGTTAAAACCTGACCAGTATAATTCAGGGCCAAATTCGAATTGATTCTAAGAGAGCCAAATGTGCTTGGTCCACTCATGTTCTCCCTTTCATCAAATTGGCGAAAATCGACAGCGAGGCTAATTAACTCGTTAAAAGTAGGACCGTACTCTATTTCTAGTATATCAAACCAACCACCTAACATGTTATTTCCGCGACCATTACCACTAAAATCTAGTCCAGGACGCGTTGGCGAATTAAATGGATATCTAGTTGCGTTGTTGTAAAAGCCAACTTGTAAAGGATTGCCATTATTTGTGTTAGTTAATGGGTCATAAGTAGGGGCTACAAAATTAAATGACCATCCTTTACCATCGAGAAAGCTTATAAAGGCTCCATAGTTAAAATCATTGGTGGATATGTTGAAAATCCCTTCATTCCCATGTGTCCAGGTAACCTCGTTTGCACCTATTCCACCACCAACCCAACTGCCTTCATCCGCATTTAAATAGACATGACCAAAAGTTGCCAATTGTGCAGACACAGGTTGAATAAATAGGAGGCATAGTGTAGAAGATATACCTAGGATCAATTTTTTCATATTGGTTTTCCTTTGATTGATTTCAATAGCGACGGAACAACTTAACATACCTATAAAATATAACAAATATATGACAAGAGTGTAAATATTATTTTAAGTTGACTTGGGATTAGAAATTTAATTTGCTATGGTTATGTTAAGTCTTATTTGCTAATGTGAAACATCCTCAACATGTAAGCCAGTATTCTGTCTTACATATAGCTCATCCCACAAGTGTTCGGCGCGTTTATCGCGCGTCATTATGCTAAACAAAATCACCATTATAAAACCGAGTGGAATCGAAATAATGCCTGGGTTTTTTAGTCGTAAAAGTGGTTTTTCTAGCCCCATAATACTTGTAGTTTGGCCTTGATATTTAATTAAATCTTCATTGGCTTTGCTCACTGATTTCTCTAATTGTGCGATTTGTTTATTAATGCCTTTAACCGCTTCTTGACTGCGTATGCGCATCAGCAACTCGCGATGTTCTGCAATTTTCTGCGGTGCGCTTTGCATTACGCAATTGGCATCAGCCAGCACTTTTAGCGGGTACGTCATATTGGGTGAAACTAATACCAATAAAATCGCGCTGCCCGCGCCAATCAGCATGCCCACAACCACACCTATGGTGTTACATTTGCGCCAATAAAGCGTCAAGAATATTGCGGGTAAATTGCTGCTGGCAGCCACGGCAAACGCCATGCCGACCAAGTGCGCCACATTTTGGCCTTTGGCCAGCATGCCAATGATAATCGCCACGATTCCCACGCCGATTGATGCGATGCGCGCGGCTTTCATTTGTTGCGCTTGTGTTGCGTTACCGTCTTTAATCACGTTCACATACAAATCGTGTGCAATTGCTGATGCAGATGCCAACACCAAACCTGCAACTACTGCGACAATGGTCGCAAATGCCACTGCCGCTACAAATGCCAGCATAAAATTGCCCATGAGCGAGCCTTGTCCACCGCCTAAGTACTGCGCCAGCAAAGGCGCAGCCATGTTGCCACCTTTATCAATACCGCCGATAGTTTCTGGCCCCACATGCATCGCCGCACCAAAGCCTAAAAAGAGTGTGAGTACATAAAAGCCACCAATAATTGCCATCGCCCACACCACACTTTTGCGCGCTTCTTGCGCGTTTGGTACAGTAAAAAAGCGCATTAAAATGTGCGGCAAACCTGCCGTTCCAAACACCAGCGCCATGCCTAAGCTAATTTGGTCGATGGGGTCTTTTAAAAATAAACCGGGTTCTAAGAAGCGCTGGCCGAGTTCCTGCGGGCTCATACTGCTTGCTGCATCCCCCAACAATTTAGCGACTTGCGCTTGCACTTTTGCGTCGTAAACTACCGCTTGCAAAAACGCTGGTAGGCTAAAGCCATAAGGCAGCCAAACCAAAGTTACCAACACTAATGAGGCAATCACCAACAACACCGCTTTCACAATTTGCACATAAGTGGTGGCGACCATACCGCCAAAAACCACGTAGGCCAGCATCAGCGTGCCAACAGCAATCACACTTACTTCGTAATCAATACCAATCAGCGTTTTCACCAACACACCGCCGCCCACCATTTGTGCGGTGAGGTAAAAAATGCTGACAGTGATGGTAGAAAGTGCGGCTATCATACGCGCCTTTTTTGGGTCATTACGAAACGCTAATATATCACCCAGCGTATATTTACCAATGTTTCGGCAGGGCTCGGCAATCACCAACAACACCGCGATGTAACCCATAAGAAAGCCCACCGAATACATAAAGCCATCGTAGCCATACAGCGAGATTAGCCCCGCAATACCTAAGAAAGAAGCGGCAGATAAATAATCGCCTGCAATCGCCCAGCCGTTTTGTAAGCCGCTTATGCTGTTACCCGCTGCATAAAAGTCGGCTGTGGATTTCACCCGTTTACTCGCCCAATAAGTGATATACATGGTCGCCGCAATAATGCTGCTAAATACTATGAACGTAAGCCAACGATATTCGGTAGAAACTGCCCCAGATGATGCCGTGGAAGCCAATATTGGTGAAGTCTGCAGGCCGATTAAAAATGCTAGCGTTTTTTTCATAGCACGCATTTAATATTGTGTGCGTCTTGTACCAAAGCTTTGGCGCGGGCATCAAACTCTTTATTCGCGCGTTTGGCGTAAATGATTGCAATCACCCAAGCGACAATAAATTGTGATAGCGCAAAAATTAAACCTAAATTAATCACGCCCCAAATTTTGATTTTTAAAATATCTTGAAAATAAGCTGTGGCAATGGGCAGGCAAAAGAAATAAACCAATGCAAACAACATCATGCACCATAAGAATTTATTTTTGTCGCGGTGAAGTTTTTTAAATCTTGGGTCTGCTTCTACTGCTTCCCAGTGAATCTTTGATTTTTGCAAGATTTTTCTCCCCAGACTCAAGATTATTTTTTAGTTTTTACGCATGATTTTAATGGTGATTGTACTGGCTTTACGGTAAAATTTCTTCCCGTCTGCAACAAATCTTATAAAGCCTTTTCATGACCAAATATGTATTCGTAACCGGCGGTGTTGTTTCCTCTCTTGGTAAAGGCATTGCGGCGGCCTCGCTTGGCGCTATTCTTGAATCGCGTGGCATTAAAGTGACTATGCTCAAGCTCGATCCGTATATTAACGTTGACCCTGGCACCATGTCGCCTTTTCAGCATGGCGAAGTTTTTGTGACCGATGACGGCGCAGAAACCGATTTGGATTTAGGCCATTACGAGCGCTTTATCTCGAGCCGCATGGGCAAGCGCAACAACTTTACCACCGGCCAAATTTACGAAAGTGTGATTAAAAAAGAGCGCCGTGGTGAATATTTAGGTAAAACTGTGCAGGTAATTCCGCATATTACTGATGAAATTAAAGCCCACATCAAGCGTGGTGCAGAAGGCGCAGATGTAGCGATTGTAGAAGTGGGCGGCACGGTGGGTGATATTGAATCGTTACCTTTTTTAGAAGCGATTCGCCAAATGGGTTTTGAAGAAGGTAAAAATAATGCCTGTTATGTGCATTTAACTTTACTGCCATGGATTCCAACCGCAGGCGAGCTTAAAACTAAGCCAACCCAACATAGTGTGAAAGAATTGCGTGAGATTGGGATTCAGCCAGATATATTGCTTTGCCGTGCAGAGCGCGATATTCCAGAAGACGAAAAGCGTAAAATTGCTCTATTTACCAATGTAGCATTTGAGGCTGTCATTAGCGCGATTGACAGTGATTCCATATATAAAATCCCAGGCTTATTGCACGACCAAATGATGGATGAGATTGTGTGCCATAAACTCCATATTTTGGCAAAAGCGGCTGATTTATCAAGCTGGAAATATATTACAGAGCGCCTAGCTAACCCAAAACATACGGTTGATATTGCCTTTGTAGGTAAATATGTCGATTTAGCAGATTCCTATAAATCGCTTACTGAAGCCTTAATCCATGCGGGCATTCACACCGAATCTAAAGTCAAAATCCACTACATGGATAGTGAAGAGATTGAAAAATCTGGCACAGATGGCCTAAAAAACATGGATGCAATTTTGATTCCAGGTGGTTTTGGTGTGCGTGGCACAGAAGGCAAGATTGCTGCAATTCAATATGCACGAACTCACAAAATTCCATACTTAGGCATTTGTTTGGGTATGCAGCTCGCGGTAATTGAGTTTGCACGCAATGTAGCAGGCTTAACTGGCGCAAACAGCACAGAATTTAACGCAGAAGCGCCGCATAAGCTTATTGGTTTAATTGAAGAGTGGCAAGACGCTAGTGGCAAAATCGAAAAACGCGATGAAAGCTCTGACCTAGGTGGCACCATGCGTTTAGGTGCTCAGGCTTGCCCAATTGTACCAAATACACTGGCTGCAAGTATTTATGGCGCGCAAGTGAATGAGCGCCATCGCCATCGTTATGAAGTGAATAACCATTACGTAGAACAACTAAAAAAGGCGGGTCTAGTCGTTTCAGCACGCACAAGCGGTGAAGATTTATGCGAAATTATCGAGTTGCCAAAAGCAACACATCCTTGGTTTGTGGCGGTGCAATTTCACCCTGAGTTTACTTCTAACCCGCGCTCTGGCCACCCTTTATTTAAAGCTTATGTAGAAGCGGCGCTTGAAAATAAAAAACAAAAAGGCATTAAATAATGAAATTATGCAATTTTGAAGCTGGCCTTGAGCACCCACTATTTTTAATCGCAGGACCTTGCGTGATTGAATCACGTGAATTTGCGATTGAAACCGCAGGCCAATTAAAAGAAATTGCCGCACGCGTTGGGATTCCGTTTATCTACAAATCGTCTTACGATAAAGCGAACCGTAGCTCGACCAAAACTTTTCGCGGTTTTGGCTTAGAAGAGGGCTTAAAGATTTTAGATGAAGTCAAAAGCCAAATTGGCGTGCCCGTGTTGACCGATGTGCATACCGAAGAGCAAGTGCCATACGTCGCCGCGGTGGTGGATGTGTTACAAACGCCAGCTTTTTTGTGTCGCCAAACAGATTTTATTACCGCGGTTGCGACTTGCGGTAAACCAGTGAATATCAAAAAAGGTCAGTTTTTGGCGCCACACGATATGTTGCAAGTGGTGAATAAAGCAAAACAAGCCAATGGCGGAGCAGATACAATTATGGTGTGTGAGCGCGGTGCGAGTTTTGGTTACAATACATTGGTTTCAGACATGCGTGGTTTAGCGATTATGCGCGAAACCAACTGCCCAGTGGTATTTGATGCGACGCACTCTGTGCAGCAACCTGGAGGTCAGGGCGATAAAAGTGGTGGTCAGCGTGAGCATGTGCCTGTATTGGCGCGCGCAGCGGTAGCAAGTGGGATTGCAGGGGTGTTTATGGAAACACATCCAGACCCTTCAAGGGCGCTATCAGATGGCCCCAATGCATGGCCTTTGCATAAGATGGAAGATTTGTTACATTTGTTAGTAGATTTAGATCGTTTAGTTAAAAAAGCGGGCTTTGCAGAGCAAAGTTTATAAGCAGAATTTTTGTAAATTAAGGACTTAACATGAGCGCAATTGTAGATATTATTAGTCGTGAAATTTTAGACTCACGTGGCAACCCAACCGTTGAGTGTGACGTGTTGCTAGAAAGCGGAGTGATTGGCCGTGCGGCTGTGCCTTCTGGCGCATCCACAGGTGCTAAAGAAGCCATGGAATTGCGTGACGGTGATAGCGGTCGTTATTTAGGTAAAGGCGTGTTAAAAGCAGTAGAAAATATTAATACGGAAATCACCGAGGCCATTATTGGATTAGATGCAGAAGAACAAAGCTTTATTGATAAAACACTCATTGAGTTAGATGGCACTGAGAACAAAGACCGCTTAGGTGCAAATGCGATTTTAGCCGTATCGATGGCCTGTGCACGCGCAGCAGCAGAAGAGAGTGGTTTGCCGCTTTACCGCTATTTAGGCGGCTCTGGCGCGATGCAATTGCCAACACCTATGATGAACATTATCAACGGTGGCGCGCACGCAGACAACTCAGTCGATATTCAAGAATTCATGATTATTCCAGCTGGTTTGCCAAGTTTCCGTGAGGCATTGCGTTGTGGTGCAGAGATTTTTCATCAACTGAAAAAAACACTGCACAAAAAAGGTTTAGCTACTACCGTTGGAGATGAAGGTGGTTTTGCCCCTAACTTGCCTAGCAACGAAGCCGCATTGCAATTGATTATGGAGTCAATCTCTGCCGCAGGTTACGAGCCAGGTAAAGATGTGTACTTGGGTTTAGATTGCGCAAGTACAGAGTTTCATAAAGATGGTAAATATCATTTGGCATCTGAAAACTTGTCATTGACCTCAGCGCAATTTACAGATTATTTAGCAACTTGGTGTGATAAATATCCAATTATTTCTATTGAAGATGGCATGGATGAATTCGATTGGGATGGCTGGGATATTTTAACTAAACGCTTAGGCAAAACCACGCAACTAGTGGGTGATGATTTGTTTGTGACCAACGCTAAAATCTTACGTGAAGGTATTAAACGTGGCGTGGCGAACTCTTGCTTGATCAAAGTCAACCAAATCGGCACCTTGACTGAGACTTTCCAAACCATCGAGATGGCGAAACGCGCGGGTTACACCGCTGTGGTGTCGCATCGCTCTGGTGAAACTGAAGATACCACCATTGCGGATATTTCTGTGGCAACCAATGCATTGCAAATTAAAACAGGTTCACTCTGCCGTAGTGAGCGCGTGGCAAAATACAACCAATTATTACGTATTGAAGAAGAATTGGGCGATGCAACCAGTTACGCTGGTATTGATGCGTTTTACAATATTAGACGTTAAACATTAAGCGGTGAAAGCATTAACCCTTATTTTTGTGATATTAATTGCCTTGCTGCAGTATCCGCTGTGGCTTGGCAAGGGTAGCTGGTTAAGGGTGTGGAATGTCAGTCAGCAGATTGGTGATCAAAAAACCAAGAATACAGACTTAAAACAGCGTAACGAAACCGTGCGTGCAGAAGTGCGCGATTTAAAACAAGGAACTGCTGCCATTGAAGAGCGCGCGCGGAGTGAGTTGGGTATGATCAAGCAAGATGAAGTGTTTTATCAAGTCATCGATCAAGCGTTACCGACAGTGCCAGCAAACCAATTACCTGTACAATTAAAAACAGATAAAACGCTTGATGTAAACCCAAGCCCACCGTAAATGGGGATGGATAAAAGCATGAAAAGTTGAAAATTTAACTAATTTGAAAGTACCATTCAGAGTTTAACTTTCTATGCTGTATGGTAAGTCATTGAGTTCAATCGCAGTATTATTCCAAAACAAATTACCCGCAATTGCAGATTCGATACGTAATTCAACAAGTGCATTAAATTTATTTTGAGCGTTATTAGCGACACGCACAATTTGGCCTATTTCGCTTTGGGTTGCGTCTGATATCTTGTCGCCTGCTTTTGGCATCTCAGGATTTGATTTTTCTATTAAAGCAATTTCGACCAAATAAGTGCGGCGTTTCACACTGCCTAAATAGTGCGTACGCGCCACAATTTCTTGACCTGTATAACAGCCTTTTTTAAAGTTGATGCCATTTAATAAATCTAAATTGAGCATTTGTGGCACAAATTGCTCTTGTGTTGCGGGCTGCACATCAGGAATGCCCGCTTGGATATCTAGCAAATCCCAGTAGGTTTGTTCTGCTAGCTGGCAATGCTCTTTTAAAGTATTTTCAATCTTACTTGAATTTGCTTTCTCGGTAATAATTTCAAAGCGTGTGTGACCTGCAATACTAGGCAACTTAAGTATGATTAAGTTGGCAAAAGTCACGAATTCATAATTGTTTTTAGGGAGCTCAATATCCAGAGAGAATTTAGCAAGGCTGGAAGCCAATATAGATGAGGCTTCTGGGCCATCGATTCCGATGATGGTGTAAATATCAGAAATATCTTTGATTTCTACCTTGCTTCGCATCACATACATTTTTAATCGCTTCATGATGGGCTCAAGTAATGCGCGATTAAACTGCAAATAAAAGCGATCGTTTTGATAAAACGCCAAAAATAGCGCCAGCATGCGGCCTTTTGGGTTGCAATAAGCCGTTAAGTGCGCCTGGTTCGACACAATGAGTTGTTTGGCGTCATTCGTCACTTGGCCTTGCAAAAAAGTGAGTGTATCAGTGCCGCTCAATTCTAATAAGCCTAATTGCGACAAGTTGCAAATGATGTTTGGGTTTGTTGTCATATATGTTGCTACCTAAGTTTTGACTATAATGCCATATGCGGCCAAGTTTATCTCACTCTATCTCGATTAAGTTGAAGCCTTCAAAGCTATTATTGGGGCTTACTGTCAGCGTTTCAATCGTCGCATGTTTTATTTTATTGTATTTACCCATTCTATTTTTGATTAAATTGCTAGCGATTACGATTATTGTAACAACGAGTATTTATTATAGTTTACGGGATGCATTGTTGGTTTTACCTTGGTCATGGCGACACATACAAGTTGATAGTAAAGGGCAATTAAAGCATTTAAATCAACGCGGTGAAACATTTACGCCAGCGCTCAATGCGTTTAGCATTGTGCATGCTACATTATGTATTTTAAATTTTAAAAGTGAGCCATTCAAGTGGCCCTTGCCGCCATTAATCTTATTAACGAATGCACAACATGCTGACGAACTAAGGCGGTTAAGAGTTTGGTTGCGTTGGTTTAAACAATATCACCCAGATGCGTCTGATTCATTTGTATTTTAATTGTATTCTTTAAAAGTCTGTTGTAGGGTCGTATAAAGTTTTTGGTATTTTTCTGCTATTGTTATTGCCTTTAAGTTTTTTCTTTAAGGCTGTATAAGGGTGCTTAGGTAAGTAAGCTAATATCAAAAGCACGCCTGCGAGTGATGCTAAAATCGTATCTAACGCGAGCGGCGCCCATTCTCGTCTAGCAGGTTTTTGGGATCTCATCGCATTAAGAATGCTTTGTGCGCCATTGGCGCGCAAATAATTGGCGCCAATTTCTTTGGCGAGAGACTTCATATAAGGCTCGTCAATTTTTGAGATATAACGGTCGTTGACGTTTTCGGCTAGATCATTTTTACGTTTTAAGATACCCGCCGCTTGGATTGGCGCTGCGCCCATCGCTAATTGCATACTTTCGTGTGACCAGTATCCAATATGCTGATTATTTCCATCATATTTAGGGATTGCTGCCCCAGCATCAGTTCCAACACCAACAATTAGCCAGCCATCACCGCTTTGAAAAGTACTTAAATCTCTAGTGTTAAAGGCGTGTAATTTGGGCGCTTCCTCGCCATCACTAAAATACATCACTTGTGTCGGCTCGGTAAAGTTATTCAGTACTTGCGCCGTCGCTAGCATGCTTTCTCTAATGCGACTATCTGCCGTCCAAGCGCTTCGCCAATCAATATGATCAATAGAATCTTGAATTGAAGAAAAATTTGCACACACTTCAATTGGTAAATAAAGCGCTACAACATTGACGCCTGAAAACATGCCTATGCCTACTTTTGTATCGCAAGGCAATGAAGATATCGTCTCTTTGAGCGTTTGTTTTGTAAAAGCTAATCGGCTGACTGTTTTGCCATTAACTTTCAAATCAGCAGCATTCATGCTTTGCGTGATATCTATCACCATGAAATAGCTGTAAATATTATGCTTGAAAGGAACGCTGGGTTTTAAAATTGCTAATATCAGCAACATCAAGCAGGTAGCTAAAAGATAAAAATCTTTATGTAAGGAAAACTTTGCGCTTATTTTTTTTATTCGCGACGTCATTTTGACTCAGGATAATTATGGAATTAATTGGTTATCATGCGCAATTTTGGTAGTGTTTTTTGAGGTGCGGCGTCTAAAAGCGTTTTTATAAAGCTTAAGTGATTGCATCATATCGCGCATAGAGTGCTTGTTGATGTATGCTGATAGCAATAGCAAACCTGCAATAGAGGCAAGTACCCAGTGCAAATCAAATGGCGCAACATCGCGTCTTGCAGGTTTTTGATTTTTCATGGCATCTAAAATAGTATGTACATTATCCCCGTGTACGTACATACCTCCAATTTCTTTAGCCAATGATTTTAAGTACTCGCTATTTAGTTTTGAAATAAAGCGGTCGTTTGCTCCGTTAGCAACGCTGTTGTCGCGCATGCCGATATTAGATTCAGAAATTTGCGCGATACCTGGTTGTATTGCAAAACTCTCATTAGACCAGTAACCTATCAGTTGATTTTTATCGCTCAACTTAGGAATAGCAGCGCCTTTTTCTGAGCCGATACCAACAAATAGCCAACCATCACCACCTTGAAAGTCTTTTAAGTCTTTAGTATTGAAAATATGGAGTTTGGGAGATTCTTCGCCATCAGTAAGAATAACCATTTGTGCAGGCTCGGGAAAGCCGCGTATGGTTCTGGCGGCGCTATAAAGACTTTCTCTTACGCGGCTATTTCCAGACCATCCCATGCGCCAATCAAAATGGTCAACAGTGTCATTTAAAGCAGCAAAGTTAGCGCATACCTCAATCGGATGATATAGTGCAGCAATACTTACGCCAGCAAATAAGCCAATGCTAACTTTAGTGCCGCAAGGCAAAGAAGAAAGAATCTCATGCATGAGTTTTTGAGTATGTTCAAGACGCGTCACTTCTTTACCATTTTGGGTGATGTCTTTGACATTCATACTTTGTGAAATATCAGCCACCAATAGGTAAGTATAAATATTGTGCTTAACGGGAACTTTGGGGTGGAAAAGCGCAATAATCAATGCGAGCAACGCACCCGATAAAAGTGCTGTATCGCGACTTGCTTTGATAAAGTTAAAAAGTTTGTTCAATTAGGGCAACCCAACAGGAATGTTACCCATGATTAAGCCAGGGGAGTCAGACTCACCAACACCAGGCGTAGGTGTTTCTGGCAGCAATGAAATAACACGGTCTAAGTTTCTACGTGTGCCCCAATGTCTATTGTCCATTTTGAGTGATTGCTTGTAAGCGCCATGCGCTTGGGTTAATAAATACTCAACCTCATCACGAATTTTTGAGTCATTACCGCCGCTGACTTGTAAACTTTTAATAAAGAACATGTTACCTATATTATGCTGAACGGCAGCTCGCTGCGCAGGCGTGCCTTTTTGACTTAATTGGGAGAATAAAAGTGTTGCTTCCTTAAAACGTTCATTTTTAGCAAGCCAGTATGCAGTAGAGTATCTTGCTTCAAAACTTTGTTTATCTGTTTGAGGCGTTTTACCTGTAGATACTGCAAGGTTAAATGCGTTAATTTGGCGAATGCGATTGAGTGTGTAAGCGATACCCACTGCAGATGCGACTGCAAGCACGATGAGGATGATGGTTAATTTTTTGACTGACACTAGTCTTAAGCCGAACGCCATGTTTTTACCTCCAAATATTTAATGCTTAACAACAATCCTATCATTAGCGCAGCAATGATATAGCAAAGTGTTGTAAAGTCTTTGCCAGGAATTTTTTCCATATACTTGATAGGTTTTTTTTCTTTTTGGTTAATGTCTGCAATAGCGGCAGCAAGTGATTTAGGGTCTTCTGCCTCATATGCTTTGAAAGGGGTACGTAATGTTTGAAAGTATTCGTACAATTCGATTTCTACAGGCAATGGTGAATCATCTGCACGCACATAGTTGTCGTTAAAAATACTTATACCACCTGGTTGCCTAAGTACAATCCAATAAAGCGCTACATTGTATCTTTGCAACCACTCACGCAATTTTTGTTGAGCATCACCACCCATACGCCCTGCACCATCAGAGAGTAAAATTATCGCTCGCGAACCAGAATCAGGTACTTTTTCAAATAAGCTTACAGCGCTGGTTAAGCCACCGCCAATATTGGTTTGAAAAAGTGAGTTGCCTGCTGTGGCACGTATTGCGGCCAGGACAGCTTCTTTACTTTCGGTAAGCGGCAATACGTACATGGCTGAATTACTAAACGTGATAATGCCGATCATGTCGTTTTTACGAACATTGACAAACTCTGTCATCAAGCGACTAGCCGCAACGGATTTTGTTTCGCCTACTTGCCCATTTGCACCCCCCCCAGAAAATGGGTCATCCATACTTGCGCTTCGGTCTAACACAATGGCGATTTGCGCACCAATACCAATACGTTCAACAGATTGCTCTAAGCTATGTGGATTTGATAAACCAAGAATGATAGAAAACAAACCAATCGAAGCTAATACTTTTAGCAATATGCCAATTAGATTTGAAAGTGGGTCTTTAGGTAACATACTTAGCCAAGAGTATGCTCGGCTGTGCGAGCGCTCTAGCAAGATAGGCAGCAAAGCCAGCGGTAATAGCCATAATACATTGGGGTGAGTAAATCCCATTTAAGCCCCCATATTTGGCTTAAAACCACGTTCACAATCACGTAGTTTGCGACATAGTGATAATAACCATTCTTTTGTTACAGTTGAATTCCCTGACTCAAAAAATACTTCACGTGAAAAATTAAAAAAAGTTTCTAGCTCATTTTTCATGGGAGTAAATGCAGGTTTTGATTTAAGGAAGTCATCTATAGTGTGACTAAAAACGCTAGCACCAGCAGTCATGTTAATTGATTGATGCAGCCGTGATACTGCTTGTTTTAAGCTAGCTGTATCACTAGGCATTTTACGAATATCACGATATGCTTTAGCAAAAGGCGCACCCATTTTTGGTAGCCAAGCATGTACACCCAAAATATATAATAAGCCAAATAGTGATAATGCAAGCGCACCTATCAATATACGCAAGTAAAGCATTTCTTTACCGCTGTCTAGTTGAAGAGGTGGTATAAACGGACTCATTTCATCTTTCAATACTACCTGACCATAAACAGAAAGAGGAGAGACGCGGAAGTTGAATGATGGAATTCTGTATTCAACCACATCTTTATTTGTTGTGTTGCGAATCTTAACAACTTCGCCACGCAATATGGCAGGTTTGGCTGTGCGGCTTGTCGTAAATACCTGATAACTCAAGTCAATTTCGTGGCTTACGCTATTGCTATGCTCTTTTGATTCTGTATTAATTTTAATAAGCTCAATACCAGAAACTTGACCTCTCCACCGATGTTCGTAACCCACAATAGGCAAAGACTCTTTAATCAACTCGTAAGGCTTTTTGATTTCTAAAATCACAGATCTATTTAAGATATCTCCCACAACATAACCAGCATCGCGTGTCGGGTTCACTTCTTTTACGCTTATATATTTTTCGTCAATTGATGGTAAGGGTTTTTCTGCAAAGGAGTTTGTCGCATTTAGTAGCAAGCAAAAAGTAGCACATATAAAAGCAAAAGCGCTAGATAGCTTGTAAGTAAAATCATTTGACTTTGGTTGCATAAGTATACTCATTGGTTAGGCGGCTACATATTGGTGAAAATACTCTGTTAAATCATCAGCATCGAAGCTGTTTTCAACAAAAAATGGTTGCATGTCAAATTGCAAAAATAAGTCCTCAATACGCTTACGTCGATCTGCAAAACTTTGCATAATTCGTTCACGATAATCTTTGCGCATCAATAGTGTGCGTTTAATGCCTGTTTCTGGGTCAGCGACATTTGCAATACCAAACTCAGGTAAATCTTTATATTCTGCGGTATCCCATAACACGACAGGGATAATATGATGGCGCAACATTAATATGAGCGCTTCTTCTAAATCTTCTATCGGCATATGAAAGTCAGATACCAGAAAAATCAAGGAGCGCTCACGTGGCAATATGCGCACTGTATCAATAAGCGCAGTGCTTGCTACAGGAGGTGGCTGGTATGATTTAAGTTTTTCTGCCATCTCAATAGCGGCATGCGGCCTAGCAGATAAGGTACAAAGCCAATCCTCGCGCACTTCATCATCAAATCCAATAAAGCCGATAGGGTCGCCATTGTGCGCGGCAGATTGTGCAACAGACTGAGTGATATTGGCGGCTACATTTATTTTACGTTGCTGGCTACCATAGTTCATTGAGCCGGACATATCGCACAAAACAAATACTGGTGTCACACTTTTTTGGTTAAATATACGCACATACACTTGCTCTAGGGGGTCGCGTATCGTTTGACGTATATCAATGCGGCGCGGATCAGGATAAGAAAGTAGCGTGGTATGACCACGAAACTCCATCCCCATGCCACGCTGGTTGCTTTTGTGCCGACCAGGACGTCTTGCACGAGAACGCCATGCGATGTGGTAGCTAAACTCTTTTATGTAATCTTGCATACGCTAGAAATAAGGAATGAGTATTAACTGTGTTTTAAGGCGCTGCAATAACATTGACTATGCCACTTAACATTTCGCGTGCAATTTCAGTGCGGCGCATTTCATACACAGGACTAAATACAACACGGTGAGCAATGGTTTCGTGGAAAACAGCATGAATATCATCAGGCAATACGGCGTCTCGGTTATTTAGCCAAGCGTTAACACGTGCAGCGCGCAACAACATTGCCATTCCGCGAGGGCTGGCGCCAGAAAGCACCAATCTATTCATATCTACCCCTGACACTTTAATACCATAATCAGTTGGAGATTTAGTCGCTTTCCATAAATCTAGGGCATATTTACGTAATGTTGGGCTAGCTGAAATACTATCTTGTAGCAACGCACCAAATGCATTAAGTTTATCAAACTGTAATATATCTTTTGGCACATTTTCTACTAGTGCGTCCACGTTATGAAAGCGTGTATCAAATATGAGTGATTCCATAATGGCGGCATCTGCAGGCACCACAATAGGGATTTCCATCATAAAGCGATCGCGTGCGGCAGATGGAATATCAAAGGTTTCCTCTTTTTCAACTTGGTTGCGGTCTGCAAATACCAGCATGTGCGGGAAGTAGTGCTCTTTATTAAATGCTGTCAGTGAGCGTTCTGCCATCACGCGTAACAGTAACGAGTGCACTTGTGGACGGGCGCGGTTAATTTCATTAAAGAAGAATACACTTAAATTTTCACCAGACATTAAGAGTGGGCCAGGACTCACATGTGGTTTGCCATCTTCACCTAAATAGGTGTGATACACCAAATCATTAGGCATTAAATCAATCGTACCTTCAATGCGCTGGTAGCCACCACCGATGCCGCGCGTAAAAGCGCGTAAAAGCGTCGTTTTACCAACCCCCACGTCACCCTCTAGCAACACATGGCCACGTGCAAAAATAGCTGTGGTGATTAAACGAATCGGGCTTTGCTGACCAACCACGACTTTGTTCACTTCGGTTTCTAAATTTAGCGCATGTTGACGCCAGTCGGCCAATTGACGGTCGCTCATAGAGTTTTCCTAAAAATTAAAAAGGTTAATTTGTGTACTAATTGAATATTATCATAAATGAATTTTTTGGATGTGTATACAGGTTTGTATACCATAATTTTATTTTGTATCTAAAATTAATGCTTCCGCTAAACGCATTTTCCAGCGAAAATAGCATTTATATTAAAGTTAAAGAATGATGCGAATGGAAAAACAAAATAGTTTCACAAAAGAAGAGCTATTAAAATGTGGTAGGGGCGAGATGTTTGGTGAAGGAAACGCACAATTACCGCTGCCACCAATGTTAATGTTTGACCGCATTGTAAAAATCACAGAAGGTGATGGCAAATATGGTCAAGGTCAAATTATTGCAGAGCTAGACATTAAACCAGACTTATGGTTTTTTGATTGTCATTTTACGGGCGACCCGGTTATGCCAGGTTGTTTGGGCTTAGATGCTATGTGGCAATTGGTTGGTTTTTATTTAGGATGGATGGGCGGTCCTGGCCGTGGTCGTGCCTTGGGTGCTGGTGAAGTTAAGTTTAGCGGACAAGTTTTGCCAACTGCTAAAATGGCGTCTTATACCATAGATTTAAAACGTGTCATTATGCGTAAATTGGTAATGGGGATTGCCGATGCAACAATGACGCTAGATGGGCGCGAGATTTATGTTGCCAATGATTTGCGCGTGGGCTTATTTACGCGTACAGATAATTTTTAATTGATTAAATCTAAATAACTTTATAGATACACAAAAGAATAAAATTTAGGGAGAGCACGAAAATGCGTCGTGTTGTGATTACTGGGTTAGGTATTGTTTCAAGTCTTGGTAATAATAAGACTGAGGTCAAAGATAGTTTATATGCTGGCCGCTCTGGCATTACGTATCAGCCAGAATACGCTGAGCGTGGATTACGCTCACATGTAGCAGGGTCGATTAAAAATCTAAATATCGAAGAATTAATCGACCGCAAGTTATTGCGTTTTATGGCAAAAGGCCATGCCTATGCATGGATTGCCATGCAAGAAGCGATTTCTGATGCGCAGTTGGGTGAAGACATGGTTTCAAATGTACGTACTGGTTTAATTGTGGGTGCGGGTGGCACTTCAACCGAGTCTATGCTGGAAGGTACTAACACCCTCGCCGAAAAGGGCATACGCCGTGTAGGCCCTTATATGGTGACTAAAACGATGAGCAGTGGTATAGCGGCATGTTTAGCCACGGGCGCTAAAATCAAAGGGGTTAATTACGGTATTAGCTCTGCCTGTTCAACCAGTGCTCATTGCATAGGCGCGGGGGTTGAGCAAATTCAGCTCGGCAAGCAAGATATTGTATTTGCTGGTGGCGGTGAAGAAGAACATTGGACCATGAGCTATTTATTTGATGCCATGGGTGCGTTAAGTAGCAAATATAACGAAACACCCGAAAAAGCATCACGTACATATGATGCGAATCGTGATGGTTTTGTGATTTCTGGCGGTGGCGGTATTGTGGTGTTAGAAGAGTATGAGCATGCCAAAGCACGCGGTGCGAAAATCTATGCTGAAGTGGTTGGTTATGGTGCGACATCTGATGGGTATGACATGGTGGCGCCAAGCGGTGAGGGCGCAGAACGTTGTATGAAGCTTGCGCTGGAAGGTATAGAACATGTGGATTACATCAATACGCACGGCACATCTACGCCTGTAGGTGATACTAAAGAGTTAGAAGCAATTAAAAATGTATTTGTGGGTGGTGCTTATGGCAAATTGCCAGCTATTGCTTCAACAAAATCACTTAGCGGCCATGCTTTAGGCGCAGCGGGTGTGAACGAGGCGATTTATACCTTGATTATGATGGAAAATAATTTCATCGCTGCCTCTGCCAATATTGAGACCTTAGACCCTGCTGCAGCTGGTTTGCCAATTACCACTAAGCGTATTGATAATGTAAAAATAACCACGGCATTATCAAACAGTTTTGGGTTTGGTGGAACGAATGCCACATTAACGCTATCAACCAAAAAACTATAAGGCGCGTTAATTTAAGTGCGTCACTATAAAATTTGGAGCGTGATATGAAGTTTTTTTTAACTATTCTGTTTGCATTATTTCTCAACGGATGCGCGATATTAGGTGGTGACCGCACAGTCAATGTGACGGGCGTCCAAATCGCACAAAAGCTTAACGAGAAATTAGCACAACCCATCTCTCTTCTTAAAGTGTTCGATGTGAATTTGTCTAATTCTGTGGTCACTTTTGATAAAACTACGGGACGCATGATAACCACCTTGGATAGCCAAGTTTCCAATGAACTATTTAATCAATCACTGGTTGGAAAATTAGGCATTTCTGGCAAATTGCGCTTTGATGCGGCAACTAGCAGCGTAGTGCTGGATGAACCAAAAGTGGAAAACATTAATATTGCTGGTGCAAGCGGAAAATATAATGATTTGCTTAATGCCATGGCAAAAACTGTGGGCGGGGAAATGCTGACTGGTTTAACGCTTTACCAAGTAAAACCAGAAGATTTGAAATTTGGCGGCACCAGCTATAGCCCTAAAGACATGGTGGTGACTGATAATGGCTTGCAACTCACTTTAACCCCCACCAAATAAATAAGCCAGTACTTGGCTTGTCCCTGGAATATGCACGCTAAAGCGTATTATTTACGCGCCAAAATAGAAGCTCAGCGAGCCAATATCCATGTGGGCTACAGGACATCGTTTTAAATCAATAATGCTGCCGCAACGTTGCGGCCTTCACTCATTAAATAGTTATAGGTTCTGCATGCGGCAGCGGTGGTCATACACTCTAGCGGAATACCCTTTGCGGTCATGTTTTTAAAAATTTTTGAGTGCAAAAACAGATGTTTTTCGCCCGTACCTAATAAAACCACTTCAGGTTTTAGTTCTATAATCTGCGTAAAATCAACCTCTGCTAAACTGGCAAAATCAATTGCTTGCCAATCTAAAATAAGCTTATCGGCCATTACAATTAAATTAGACATATGGCGCACTTTGTTGATTTCTATGTATTCTGCGCTATAACCTGTAATGAGATATTGATTTTCAGCGGTCGTTAAATGGAGTTTCATATTGCTTCGCTTGCAGGCTTTCATTGAGTGAAAGGCTCATTCTAATGTAAACTAATGGCTTTACAAACTGTGCCTTAAAAGAGAATAACACAGCCCATGTCACCATTATTAAAATCAAATAAACTTGCTAACGTTTGTTATGACATTCGTGGCCCCGTGTTGCAGCGCGCTCGTCAAATGGAAGATGAAGGCCAGCGCATTATTAAGCTCAACATTGGTAACCCAGCCGCTTTTGGGTTTGAAGTGCCCGAAGAAATTCAACTCGATGTCATCCGCAATATGGGCGATGCAGGCGGCTATACCGATAGCAAGGGCCTGTTTGCGCCGCGCAAAGCCATTATGCATTACACGCAAAGCAAACACATAAAGAACGTCACTGTTGACGATATTATCATTGGGAATGGTGTGTCTGAGCTTATCGTGATGGCGATGCAAGCGCTTGTCAATAATGGTGACCAAGTATTAGTGCCAATGCCGGATTATCCATTATGGACGGCCGCTGTCACGCTTGCTGGTGGCACCGCGCGACATTACAGGTGCGATGAAGAATCTGGTTGGTTGCCCGATTTAAAAGACATTGAATCTAAAATCAATGCCAATACGCGTGGCATTGTGGTGATTAATCCAAATAACCCAACGGGTGCGCTTTACCCTAAAGAAACGCTACAAGGCATTATCGATATCGCACGCCACCATGGCTTGGTGGTTTATGCGGATGAAATTTATGATAAAGTGTTATATGATGGCGAAACGCATACGTCGATTGCATCGCTTGCAGAAGATGTGCTGTTCGTGACCTTTAATGGTCTATCTAAGAACTATCGCACCTGCGGCTATAGAGCGGGTTGGATGGTGATTTCTGGTGAAAAAGATCAAGCCGCTGATTATATTGAAGGTCTCAATATGCTTGCATCCATGAGGCTTTGCGCTAATGTGCCTGGTCAATTAGCGATACAAACTGCATTAGGCGGTTACCAAAGTATCGAAGATTTAGTGGCACCCACTGGTAGGCTTTGCAAACAGCGTGATTTGGCATACGAGATGCTCACCGCCATCCCTGGGGTAAGTTGTGTAAAGCCTAAATCTGCGATGTATTTGTTCCCTAAACTAGACCCAAAAATTTACCCCATTGTAGATGATCAGCAGTTTATTTTAGATTTATTGCTAGAAGAAAAAGTGTTACTTGTGCAAGGTACTGGCTTTAATTGGAAAATACCTGACCATTTCCGAGTAGTATTTTTACCCAATGTGGATGATTTGACCGAGGCGATAAAGCGAATTGCAAGATATTTAGAACGCTACAGAAAAAAGCATGGAGCGAAAACTTGAAACATTTAAATGTTGGTTTATTAGGTATTGGTACCGTTGGTGGTGGAACTTACACAGTTCTAACGAGAAATGCGGCTGAAATTACGCGTCGTACTGGTGTTGAGATTAAAGTGGTGCAAGTGGCTGATAGAAATATTGAATTGGCCAAAAAAGTTACTGGCGGCAATGTGGATATTACCGATGATGCATTTACAACGGTAAGTAACACGAATGTAGATGTGGTGGTTGAACTTATTGGGGGATATACCTTAAGTAGGCAGCTCGTATTAAAAGCCATAGAAAATGGTAAGCATGTTGTAACTGCAAACAAAGCACTGATTGCATTGCATGGTAATGAAATTTTTGCGGCAGCGCAGGCCAAGGGCGTTATTGTTGCATTTGAGGCTGCTGTTGCTGGTGGGATTCCGATTATCAAAGCACTTCGTGAAGGCTTGGGGGCAAATAATATAGAGTGGATTGCGGGCATTATTAACGGTACGACTAACTTTATTTTGACCGAAATGCGCGAAAAAGGCTTAGCATTTAAAGAGGTCTTAGGTGAAGCGCAGCGCTTGGGTTACGCCGAGGCTGACCCCACTTTTGACGTAGAGGGCATTGATGCCGCGCACAAACTCACCATTATGAGTGCGATTGCATTTGGAATGCCCATGAAGTTTAGCGAAGCGTATACCGAAGGAATCACCAAGCTTGAGCAAACTGATATTAAATATGCTGAAGAGTTAGGTTACCGTGTAAAACTGCTAGGTATCACTAAGCGCACAGACGCAGGTGTTGAGTTGCGTGTGCATCCCACACTAATACCAGAAAAGCGCTTAGTAGCCAATGTGAATGGCGCGATGAATGCCGTTGTTGTGAAGGGCGATGCGGTTGGACCAACGCTATATTATGGTGCGGGTGCTGGCGCAGAACCAACCGCGAGTGCGGTGGTGGCCGATTTAATGGATGTCGCTCGGTTAAGTTCTGCAACTGTTGAACAACGCGTGCCTTATTTAGCTTTTCAACCGAACAGCGTTGCCGACTTGCCAATATTGCCAATAAGCGAAATTAATAGCGCTTATTATTTACGTATGCGTGGGAGTGACAAACCTGGCGTTTTAGCAAAAGTCACCAAAATACTTGCTGACCGAGATATTTCAATTGATGCAATGTTACAGAAAGAGCCTCAAGATAGAGAAACCGAAGCTGATATTGTGATTTTGACGCATACTACGCTTGAAAAAAATATGGATGCAAGTATCCTTGAAATCGAGGCGTTGCAGGCGATTGTTGGTAATTTAACTAAGTTACGCGTTGAGACTTTATAAAATAATAAAGCGCGCGTAATGCTTTGAAGAGATTTTGCAAACAAAATTTTTTTGAAAAAAATTGAACGTATTTTATTGTGTATTTACTAAACTTAGGTTTAATTAAAGTATATGGCAAATTTGACAGAAGAAACTCAGCCTTTTTCGCGCGTTACCAAACTCATAGAGCTCGAAAAGAGCGATATATACATTATTATTTTTCTAACGCTTGGTGCAGGTTTTCTAGCACTTGCTACTCCAATTGCTGTTCAAACACTTGTTAACATCGTCACCATGGGCGGTGTTATTCAGCCACTCATCTTAGTCTCTTTTATGTTGTTTATTCTGTTGGTTTTTTCTGGCGGACTCAATCTACTTGAGACTTATGTAGTAGAACTTATGCAACGTCGGGTATTTGTGCGTGCAACATTGCAATCAGCAGCAAAAGCACAAGCGATGCAAGTATCCGTAAGAGACTCTGAAAATACGGTTGAGCTTATGAATCGTTTTTTTGATGTGTCTACTGTACAAAAGACCACTTATCAACTCCTCACTAAAGGCTTAGCTGCTGTGTTACAGGCAATTGTGGGTAGTATAGTACTTATGTTTTATAGCTTTTATTTTGGGCTTGCAGCATTCTTTTTATTGTTTATGGCTTGGATCACTGTAAAAGTCGTTGGCCGCTTAGCTGTGCAGACAGCGATTAGTGAATCATATGCAAAATATGACACAGCCGCATGGTTAGAAAGTATTGGACGCAACTTAACGATGTTTAAGTTTGGTAATAGCCAAGCACATGCGATGCAACGTGCAGATGCGCTCGCCAATAACTATCTTGATCGCAGAAAAAAACATTTCTCCACGCTATTTAAGCAAAATATTTTAGCAACATTAACCTATGCCACTGCCGCCACCTTAATGCTAGGTTTAGGTGGTTGGCTTGTAATGCAAGGGCAAATTAATTTAGGCCAGTTTATTGCGGCGGAGCTCATTACTTTTACAGTACTTGCGGCATTTGTGCGTTTTGTTGCGCAATTGGAGTATTTATATGATCTAACGGCAGGCTTAGATAAACTCGCTATGTTACATGAGTTGCCTAGTGAACGAGAGGGTGGGCATGTTATTCAGTCTACACAGGCGTATTCTGTGGAGGCGAATCAGCTTTCTTTGCCAGCAGTTCAGCGTCAGCGTATTGTTAATTTGCATTTAGAGAGTGGGCAAAGTCTCGCAATTTTAGTTGATTCAGAAAATGCTAAATCATCATTAGCAGAGCTCTTGGTGGGGCTTCGTTCGCCACTTTCTGGCGTAGTGAAAATTAATAATATGGACATACGCCAACTTGATTTAAGCGCCATGAGGCAGCATGTCGCTTATATACAGCATATTGAAACTTTAGAAGAAAGCATCATTACCAACTTAACCTTACAACATCCTGAAACCAGCTTGCAAGAAGTCCAATATATTCTAAGTCAACTTGGGTTAATTGAAGCGATTAACGCTTTGCCAAACGGCCTAGAGACTTTATTGTTACCCTCTGGTGCACCACTTACCAATATGCAGTCACGTATCTTAATGGTAGCAAGAGCGATATTGATGGAGCCTAGACTCATTGTTGTAGACGGACTATTAGATGGCTTGCATGGCGATGAACTAGATAGGGTCTGTAAATCGCTAGCAGCAAGCACAGATGGATGGAGTTTGATTGTTGTGACCTCATTGCCAAGTATTGCTAAACGGTTTAATGAGATATACGAATTGGATAAGGAATGATCTCGAACAATCAATATCAATCAGAATTGATTTCACAAACGCCAGCATTTGTAAGACGTTTGGGCCGTTGGTTATTTTGGCTATTTTTTATTATTCCTTTTTTAATGTTATTTTTACCTTGGCTACAAAATATTTCAGCTTCTGGTATGTTAACCGCGTTAAATCCTGCAGATCGCCGTCAAGCCGTCGAAGCCCCAATTAGTGGTGTAATCAGTAAATGGTATGTGCAAGAAGGTACCCGCGTAAAAATGGGCGACGTATTGCTTGATATGACTGATGTGGATCCAAATTTTCAGAATCGCTTAGGCGAGCAGTTAGATGCAAGTGCTAACAAGCTTAAAGCGAAAGAAGATGAGCTTAAATCGTACCAATTGCAATTGCAAAGCTACCAAACAGTGCGCGATTCAAAAGTGAGTGCTGCAAGCTACAAACGCGATACGGCTCAGCAAAAAGTGCTCGCTGCAACTGAAGCGATTTACGCAGCCCAAGCTAATTTAGAGACAGCTGAATTGCAACTCACACGTATGCAACGTTTGTTAGCAGAAGGTCTTGTCAGTAAGCGTGATCAAGAGGTTGCAGAGCGCGATAATATTGTTGCAAAACGTAATCTAAATAGTGCAAAAGCCCAAATGGATGCTGCTAAGGCAGAAGAACGCTCAGCTAATGTTGAAATATCACAAATTCGTGCAGATGCACAAAGCGCAATAGATTATGCAAACGCACAAGCGAATAAAATTCGTGGTGAAATTGCAGATAGCCAAAATAGTATCCTGAATGCTGAAGTCAATATTGCGCGCCAAAAAGCTCAACGTGTATTGGCGCCTCGGGATGGCACAGTATTTAGGTTGCCAGTAAATTCACAATCGCAAATTGTTGCAAGAGGTCAGCCTTTACTTGTCATCGTCCCAAATAATAATGATCGCGCTGTCGAGCTATATGTAGATGGACGAGATGCGCCACTGGTCGTAAAAGATAGTGAAGTGAGATTGGAGTTCGAAGGTTGGCCTGCGGTGCAAGTTTCAGGTTGGCCTAATGTGGCTATTGGTACTTTTGTGGGCAAAGTCGCTTTTGTCGATGCTACTGACGATGGAAAAGGGCATTTCCGTGTCATGGTGGTGCCAGATGAGCGTAAACAAAAATGGCCAGAAGATCGATTTTTACGTCAAGGTGCTTCGGTACATGGCTGGATATTGTTAGAGAAAGTCGCTATTGGATACGAAATATGGCGTCTCCTGAATGGTTTCCCACCACGATTGCCAGCAACGCCTGAAAATGGGACAGATAGCAAATGACGCTTGTACGTTGGGCGCTAGTTTTCAGTTCGACCATCTTGCTCATCTTTACTCAATGTTTATTTGCAGAAGAAGTTAAAAAAACTATCGACAGCAAAGCAAATGCCATACAGCGTTTGCAGCGTGCTGAAGGACTTAAGCTTGAGGACTATAGCGCGCCTGCAATCACATTGGATGAGAGTCTACAAAAACAAAAAGACACGAAGCAGGGCATTGAATACGATTTAAAAGAGATTTTAAAAGAAACTAATTCTGCACGAGCTGACGCAAACAATATCCAACTTAGCATTGCAGAGATTAGAGCAAGCGCCCTTAAAAATAATCTGGCATTACAAGTCGTGCAGTTTGATCCGCGTATTGCAGAAACGCGTGTTAGTGAAGAACGTGCCAAGTTTGATAATATTATCTATGCAAATTTGAAATATGGTGAGTTAGACTTACCTAGTACAAGTGGCGACCGCGTAACTTTTTCTTCAAATAACCCAGCCTTAAGTAATCAAACAGTTAAACTTACAAGACAAAATCAGCGAGTTGAAAGTATTGATGGTGAAATTGGCATTGCCGTTCCACTGCGTACTGGTGGTGTTGTTAATATAAGTTCGCCTTTTGAAAATAAAGATAAAAGCAATCCGTTTGGTTCAAATGAGTATCGCAGTGGGCTTCGCTTTTCTGTCAGTCAACCTTTGTTGCGTGATGCAGGTGTAGCAGTAAACGAGGCTAGTATTGAAATTGCTAGCTATGACCAACAAGCAACCGAAGCGCGGGCAAGGCTACAATCTATTCGTGTATTGGCGATGATAGATAAAGCTTACTGGGCGCTGAATCAAGCTTGGACAGATTTAGATATTCGCCGCCAGCAACACGAGTTGGCAAGTCAAAACTTGGCCATGGTAAAACTTAGGGTGAAAGAAGGGTTAAGTGCTGCCATTGAGTTAAATCGTGCTGAGTTTGGCGTCACCGATCGCCTAGAGCAACTCATTGTTGCCAATACCAACTTAAAGCTAGCACAGCGCCAATTGAAATTTTTATTAAACGATGCAAAATACCCTATTGAAAGTGAAGTTGGGTTTTCACCTTCTACACCACCCACCTTGCTGCAATATGCCTTTGATCGCGAAAAATTGGTTAACCAAGCAACTGTAAATCGTCTAGAATTGCTCGAAATAGAACTTAAGTTGGCAGAAGACGCAACGCGTATCGATTTATTAAAAAATCAAACTTTGCCTTTATTTACCTTAGATTATAGCTACGGTGCGCTTTCTAACAGTGCAGGTAGTTTTGGCAATGCTTATGGCAATGTGTTAAATGGTGAATTTAACGACTGGTATGTGGGGTTTAAGTTTGAAATGCCTGTGACGAATGAAGCGCGTTTAGCGCGATTAAACCGTGCTGTAGAGCAGCGCTTGCAACGATTATCGACTAAAACATTGCAAGATCTCACAGTGAAGCGCGAAATTAACGATAGTCTAGATATCGTTGAGCAGCATTGGCAACGTATTTTAGCCGCACGCCAGCAAGTAGGCATTGCCGGCATGAATTATGATGCAGAGCTTAAACAATTTAAAGAAGGCTTACGTACCATGACTGAGGTGCTTGAAATGCTCACTCGTTTAGGTGATTCACAAATGAAAGAAATCCGTGCGATTACCGATTATCAAATTGCGCTGATTGATTTATCGTTTGCGACGGGCACCTTGCTTGGTTATACCAATGTGAGTTTTTCGTCTGCCGATTTTGCACCTGCGCAATAAAAGTTTAACTGCTTTATAATATCAACTTTACAGTTGAATAAAGTAAGTCATGAAATACATTTCTACCCGCGGGCAATCTCCAGCCTTATCTTTCAGTGAAATCTTACTTGGCGGTTTGGCGCCCGATGGCGGCTTGTATTTGCCAGAAAACTATCCAAAATTTAACGATGCCGATTTAAGCGACATGCGCGGCATGAATTACCGCGATTTAGCATTTGCTATTTTGTCCCGATTAATAGATGATATTCCTGTCGCTGATTTAAAAGCGATTATCGATAAAACCTACACCGCTGAAGTATATGGTTTTACCCGCGCAGGGCAAAACGCAGAAGACATTACGCCTACCATCAAGCTAGAAGATAATTTATACATCCTATGCCTTTCAAATGGCCCAACTTTAGCGTTTAAAGACATGGCCATGCAGTTGCTTGGCAATTTATTTGAATATGTGTTGGCTAAAAAAGGCGAGACCACCAATATTTTAGGTGCAACATCAGGCGACACTGGTAGTGCGGCAGAATACGCCATGCGAGCCAAAAAAGGTGTACGCGTATTTATGCTAAGTCCGCACCAAAAAATGAGCCGTTTCCAATCTGCGCAAATGTTCAGCTTGCAAGATGACAACATCTTTAATATTGCTGTGAAAGGTGTGTTTGATGACACGCAAGACATGGTAAAAGCCGTTTCAAACGACCATGCCTTTAAAGCTAAGTATAAAATAGGCGCGGTAAACTCTATTAACTGGGGACGTATCGTTGCGCAAGTGGTGTATTACTTCAAGGGCTACTTTGCCGTCACGAAAAACAACAGCCAACAAGTCAGCTTCAGCGTACCTAGCGGCAACTTTGGTAACGTGTGCGCAGGTCATATAGCCCGAATGATGGGCTTACCGATAGATAAACTCGTTGTCGCCACCAACGAAAACGACGTGCTAGATGAGTTCTTTAAAACTGGCCAATATCGCCCACGTGGTTCTGCCAATACATACCATACTTCTAGTCCATCGATGGACATCAGCAAAGCCTCAAACTTTGAGCGTTTTGTATTTGACTTGGTGGGTAAAGATGGCGCCAAAGTACGCGAGTTATGGGCAAGCGTAGACCAAGGCGGCGCGTTTGACTTAACTGCCTACATGCCTCAAGTCAGCACCAAGTTTGGTTTTGTTTCTGGCAGCAGCAACCATACCAACCGCATGCAAACCATACGCCAAACAAAAGAGAAACACGGTGTAGTGATTGATACCCATACGGCTGATGGCTTAAAAGTTGCACTTGAGTTACGTGATAACAAAACGCCTATGGTGGTATTAGAAACTGCGCTACCAGCTAAGTTTGAAGATACTTTGGTGGAAGCGCTTGGCGAAGTGCCTCCAAGACCTGACAGCTTAAAGGGCATTGAAGAGTTACCACAAAAATTTACGGTGATGGACGTGAGCGTTGATGCGATTAAACAGTTTATTGTGGAAAATACGTAAATTTTTGTTTGTCCCCTAATTTCTAAAGTCAAATGTTTGAATTAGTTTAGTACAACACCGTATTAATTAGTTAGTTCAAAGTTAGAATATACTTTGCCAAGATTAGTGCATCATCGTCAGACAATTGGATTTGTGGTGGCATAATATCTTCACCCCAAACGCCAGAACCACCAGATTTAATTTTTTTTGCTAACTTTTCAGCTGCAAATTCATCATTTGCATATTTTTTAGCTACTTCATTTAGTTTTGGTCCATATTTCCTTTTATCGATGTAATGGCACGCAAGGCAATTGCTTTTTTGGAGCAACTCATAATCTGCATAAGCAACTCCTACAATAGATGAAAAGCAAAGAAAAGTTAAAGTGCTGATTATTTTCTTCATTCAAAACACCTTTTTAAAATGTAAGAAACCGTCATAACGCGCTGTCCTTTTAACAGCGCGTTTTGGGTTTGAATTTACTCTGGTTTTACTCGATAAATAACACCCTGATCTTCCAGCGCAACATAAAGATTACCATCAGGGCCCTGCACTACTGAGCGGAATCGGCCTGTTGCGGTTGGCCAAGACACTTGTTCAGCCTTAGAAGAAAGACCATTGGCACTGATTTTTAGCACATCTAAACGGTTGCCAACTGGTGTGCCATGAATACCGATGCCGGTATAGCCTACTACCATCTGACCATCCCAATCTTTCCATTGTTTACCGGTTAGGAAAGTATTACAAAACATACCTTGAGAAAGGCCATTATTATTCCAAGCGGGTTTCATGGCTTTCGGATAAGTCTTTAGGTCAGTCATTGGCATAAAAGCTGAGCGTTGTTTTTGATCCATCGCCCCCATCTGGTTAGGCGAGTAACCGCAGTAATTATCAGGGCAATCTTTTCTACTCCCAATATTTGGACGTGGATCCCAGCCAGCATTGCCACCATTTGTCAGAGCTGTTACCTCATCGTTGTGCCACGGTCCGTTTTCTGCAGTAAATGGTCTGTTATCACTAGTACGAAACGCAATTCCTTGTGGATTACGGTGACCATATGTGTAAACACGAGGATCAAAACCGGCAGGTGGTTTATTGTCTGATGCGGCTTTACCATCTCTGTCGATACGAAGCACTTTACCACCAATCAGTGTTGGGCTTTGTGGTATCTCACCATTATGGTTATCACCTGTGGTCACGTAGAGAAAACCATCGGCAGGGCTGAAACGAATACGGCCACCATTATGTGCACCTGGTCCTCCAAAAGGGTGTTTAGTGGCAACAGGTTTATACCCTATATCTGTAACAATATCTGTGCGATCTGATACTCCATTTAACGATTCGTTAACCTTTAACCGCATAACGCGATTAGTTAGTTTGTTATTTAGCTTTGAACTTGAGTAGACATAGATAAATCGATTCTTTTGAAAATCAGGATCAATCGCTACCCCCATCATGCCAGCTTGCCCGTCACAGAAAAGATCTGCGCTTGAAGATGAATAGCCAGTGCTGCCTTCAATACCATGCAATTTATTTGTGGAACCTGATGGGAGATGAACTGACAATCCTTTACACTTTTCAGTGAAGAACATTGTCCCGTCTTGAAGGAAAGCCATATCCCATGGTAGCTCAAGTTTGTTAACCGCAACTTCAGTCTTGAGGTTAGGTGCAGCAGCAAACAATGTGCCTGATGCAATAAGACCTGCAAAAACCAATCCAACTTTAACAGTGCTGATTTTATTCATTTCATCTCCTAAATAATTTTTGAAGAAACCCAGCTAAAAGTGACATTAGCTGTAGTTTCCCTTGCTCGAAATATTGATTAACTCCCTAGATTCCCTTTAAAGTACTATTGAATAACGCTCTTTAAATTTATCAACTTTTATAGTAGGAAACTAATATTGATAATAGAAGGTTTAACTTTAGATAGATACCAAGGCAATTGAAGGAGTGACAAATTCCTATGTTTTTTTAGTAAAATTCCCAGATAATTTATGTTTTTGAAATGTAAATCTAAAATATAAGCAGTATGCGGTAACGATTATTGTATAGAAAATAAAGTAAAAAAGAATAATGAAAAAAATAAATGGAGTAACTATGATGATTTAAACAAATTTAATTTAAAGAACGCTTTTTGAACAATAGGTAATAATATTTGGGATTTACTATGAATTAATCAAAACTCTTAGGACGGACTCAATTATGTAATATGTTGGATTGCATCTCTGTTAAAACAATCACTGGCGGATAACGCTACTCTCATCTGCCCAAATCCATTTAACTACGCTAATCGTTAAAAACGATTAAATTTAATGCCCTGTAAGCCGCTTTGGTATAGGGTTGCAGGGCATGTCAATTATTATATTTAAAACCAATCAACGATATTCAATATTTATTCTATAGCGAAAATTTAAAACCTTGAAATGCTAGTACTAGCAATTGACGTATTTAATATTAGCGCGATAAATAATCTATTTGAAAAAATACCAAAACCGTCATTCTGGCGAAGGACAGAATCCAGATAAGGCAAATAGAAAACTATAACTAGCATGCAATTTTGTGTTTACATGATGGCAAGTAGTAGAAATGGGATGCTTTACATTGGCGTAACATCTGATTTTGTAGCAAGAATATGGCAACACGAAAATAATGTTGCAGATAGATTTATTAATTATTCAGCACAAGAGTGCTTTTTAATAGTTAATGTAATCAGTCATAAATAAAAAAGCAGATTTTCATAGGGGAAAATCTGCTTTTTAAGTCAAAACTTAGACAATAATTTGTCCAAGTTTAAGCATGTGATTAGTCTTTACCGATTTCGTAAACTTCTTCTTCGGTTTCGCCAATTTTTCCAGTCACTGCATCCACTTCAACTTCCATTTCTTTTCCAGAAGACATTTTGATGTCAAATTCATATACTGGATTGCCGTCTTCTAACTCGTATTCCGTGCTAACAACTTCGCCAGCAAATTTCTCAAGTGCCGTTTTTTTTGCATCTTCCATGCTGACTTTAGCTTTTGATTTAAACTCATCGCTGTTAGGATCAACGTCTAGCTCTTCTTCATACACTTTACCTGTTTTGGCAACGCACTCAACTTCCCACTCTTTACCGTCAGCACCTTTAATATCAAATTCATAAATCGCGCCACGGCCTTTTTCAACTTCTGCTTCTAAAGAAACAACTTCACCAGGATGTTTTTTTAAAGCGGCTTTCATACAAGTTTCCATACGGCCTTTATGCGTATGGCTATCGGCAAATGCAACGGATGAAACTAAAGACAATATTGCAAAGGTAATAAGTTTTTTATTCATAGAAACTCCTTAAGTTGTAAAAAAATAGATATTAAACATGTAGCAAAATTAGGTATGTTTGACGATGTACTCCCAAATCGTTGGTATCAATGATTGAGCATAGTCGAAATTAATTATTGAATTATAGATTTATAGCCTATATCTTATCAGTAAAAACTCCAAGTTTCAATAAATACTTCATATAAATCAATTTGATATGGTTAAAAGTTTGTTTAAATAGGAAAGTTTTATTGTTCTTATTATTGATGGTGTTTTCTGATGATTTAAAATTTCCGCGCTATCAAATTGGCGTATATAATATTTCTCACTTTTTAAAAAATATTTTAAGTAATGAAACAATACCACGAGCTATTAAAACATGTGTTAGCACACGGTAACCAAAAAACAGACCGCACAGGCACGGGCACAACCTCTGTTTTTGGCTACCAAATGCGCTTTAATTTGGTGGAGGGTTTTCCGCTACTCACCACAAAAAAAGTACATTTAAAGTCGATTATTCATGAGTTGCTTTGGTTTTTGCAAGGCAGTACTAACATTGCCTATTTAAAAGAAAATGGCGTGCGTATTTGGGATGAGTGGGCAGATGAAAATGGTAATTTGGGCCCTGTCTATGGCTATCAATGGCGCAATTGGCCTAAACCAGATGGCACGCATATTGACCAAATTACTCAAGTGGTTGAAGCTATCAAAAGGAACCCTGATTCTAGGCGTTTAATTGTCTCGGCTTGGAATGTGGCGGATGTTGACCAGATGAAATTACCACCTTGTCATGCCTTTTTTCAGTTTTATGTGGCGGATGGAAAATTAAGCTGTCAGTTGTATCAACGTAGTGCAGATATTTTCTTAGGTGTGCCGTTTAATATTGCGTCTTATGCTTTACTCACCATGATGGTGGCGCAAGTGTGTGGGTTAAAGTTGGGTGATTTTGTGCATACCCTGGGCGATGCGCACATCTACAGTAACCACATGGAACAAGTGAAAGAGCAACTTTCTCGAGATATTCGCCCAATGCCACAAATGCACATTAATGGTGCAGTCAACAGTATTTTTGATTTCAAATACGAAGACTTTACCTTAGTGAACTACAATCCGCACCCAGCAATCCAAGGCAAAGTGGCTGTTTAACTGGTTGAATGGCCGCATTGGTTTTATACAGCCATATCTTCGGTTATAGTCAGCCAAATTGTATTATAATTGTAAATTAAGTAAATCAATCAAAGACTTAACTATTTTTTTGGTATAATTATTGCTTAAGTTTTTATGTTATTTTTTAAAACAGGAGAGTTATTATGTATCGTTTATCTTTAGGTGCAATGTTAGTTGCAGCTGCTTTTTTTTCAAGTTCAGCAATCGCTGGTCATGAGTCTATTAAACATGTGAAATACGATAGTTTAGGTAAGTGCGTAAAAGCAGCTTTGTCTAAACACGAAGGTACCATTGTTAAAATGGAAATGAAATCTGAAAACAAAAAACCAACTTACGAATTTGATGTTGAGTCTGCAGATGGTACATCATGGGATATTGAATGCGATGTAAAAAGCAGCAAAATCACAGAAGTCGAGCAAGAAGTGAAAGCGAACGATGCTAAATTTACAGCGGTGGCTAAAGTATCAGAAGCAGATGCGAAAGCAACAGCTTTAGCTGCACACCCAGGTACAGTAGTTGAAACAGAATATGAAATTGAACCAGATGGTAAAGCATCATACGAATTTGATATCACTGAAGCTGATGGCGAAGAAGTGAAAATTGAAGTCGATGCGGCTTCAGGTAAAATTGTTGAAACAAGCTACGAAGTGTACCAAATTGGTAAAGAGTAATCAGTTAAATTCACTTTAAATATTCATTTTTTGGAACTTAAAAAGGCGCTTTCAGCGCCTTTTTAGCTTTTGTACTTGATTAAGGAGGTTGGGAGTTTTTCCTGGTATTTGGTGAGTAGTTCTTACAATTACATATCGCTAGAGAAGCTAAATTTTTGATTTAAAGTAATTGGTTTGTTTGACGCTCAAATGCTTTCTTTAGCCGCTTTATACCTAAAATAGTTTCTTCGTTATTAAGTTTAGCAAACCCTAGGCGTATTGCAGAAACCGATTCACCTGCTAGGCTATAATTTGCACCTGCAATAAAACGTACTTTTTCAAGCTCTGCATCGTTTTGCAATGTTTGCATATTAATTTTTTTATTCACAGTAAGCCAAAGCGCCAAGCCACCATCTGGCATTGAAAAATCTACATAGTCATTTAACTCACTACGAATTAGTTTGGCGATAAAAGCCCGACGCTCTTCATATACTTTAGATATTTTTAATGTGTGGCGATTAATTTCTCCAGTATGTAATAGCTCTGCTACAGCAAGTTCGGTGACTGCGTTACCTTGGCGGTCAATCATCATGATTTCGTTACCAAAATGCTTAATAATTTCACGAGATGCAACTACAAATCCCAACCTAAAGCCAGGCGCTAACACATTGCTTAGCGAGCCAACATATATCACCCGATTGGGTTTATCTAAACTTGCTAAAGGCATAATTGCTCGTTTAGAAAAATGAAACTCAAAATCATGATCATCTTCTATAATTAAAAAATCATATGCCTCAGCTAAAATAATTAGTCTCTTGCGGTTAGCAATAGGCATAGAGACCGTAGTGGGTATTTGGTAATGTGGGCTCACATATACAGCGCGAATTTTGGTACTTTTACATAACACTTCGAGTGCATCTAAATCCATACCATTTTGGTCTTGTTCAATCGTAATGATCTGGGCGCCACAACTTTTGAAGGCATCACTCGCTAATTGATCGCACAATTTTTCCATCACTATGACATCATTCTGTCTTACTAACACGCGACCAGCTAAGAAAAACCCCATCTGTTGGCCACGAACAATACAAATATTTTCCACGTCTGCATGCAAGCCACGATTCATGTTTAACATGTGTAATATTGCTTGGCGCAATATCATGCTACCTTTTGGCTCGTTATAAGCTTGCTTATTAGAACGTATGATAGAAATGAGTGCATGGCGCATTGCGCGTGATAAGACATCTAGTGGCACAAGGCGTGAATCAGATGTGCCATCACTGAAATGAACAAAGTCTCTTTCTGCTTTTTTGTTCGAAGCGGCTTTAGATTCGATGACAGTTTTGTTTTTAAACGCGAAATCGAGTTTTTTGATAGGTTTTGGATTGTAGCCAACAGCAAAAATGCGAGATGCAACAAAAGTGCCGCGTTTGCTTTCGGTTGTTAACCAGCCTTGCGCAATCAGTTCTTCGTAAGATTGCACAACCGTTTTACGGTTTACGCCTAGCTTAATGGCCAATTCGCGCGTGCCTGGAAGTGCCATGCCAACTTCAAAACGACCTTGCTGAATTTCATCAATAATTTTATTCGCAATTTGCGAATGTATTGCTATTTCTGAGTCACGTTCAATCATGACTTCTAGTTTCCAAGGTCTTAACATTTTATTCCTTATATGTTGGCAAACATGTTAGCAAACAGAAATTGTGAAATCACTAAATCGATTCTGGACCCGTTTGATATTTAAATCTGGATGGCATGGAGTAGATTTATATTGATAAAGTTACATTTGTTTACAAATTGTAACAATTTGACTAAATATTAAACTTACAGTTCATATAAATGTAGGTTAAATGAGTGGTTAATTAATGCGTAAGCAAAAGAACATAAATAAGTATTAAAAGATTTAACTTAACTACTTAATTTATACAATTATTTTGTCTTTGGAGATAAAAATGAAATTAAATACAATCAAACTAGCTTTAGGCTTAGTTGCAGGCGCAGCATTGGCAATGCCAATGGTAGCATCAGCAGCTGCAGACCAAGAAGCAGCAATCGCAAATGCAAACAACTGGGCTCACCCACGCGGCAACCACACTAACCAAGGTTACAGCACATTAGCTCAAGTGAACAAAGGTAACGTTAAAAACCTTAAAGCAGCTTGGACATTCGCTACTGGTGTAAACCGTGGTCACGAAGGTTCTCCAATCGTTGTTGGTAACATGATGTATGTACATACAGCATTCCCAAATAACGTATATGCTTTAGACTTAAACGACAACCAAAAAATCGTTTGGCAATATTTCCCTAAACAAGACCCATCAGTGCAAGCTGTATTGTGCTGCGACAACGTAAACCGTGGTCTTGGTTTTGGTGATGGTAAAATCTACTTACAACAAAACGATGGTAACTTGGTTGCTTTAGACGCTAAAACTGGTGCTAAACAATGGTCAGTATTAGTGAACGATCCAAAAGTTGGTGCTACAAACACTAACGCACCACACGTAATTAAAGACAAAATCTTAACTGGTTGCTCAGGTGCTGAGTTCGGCGTACGTTGCTTTATCGCAGCTTACAATGCTAAAGATGGTTCATTAGCATGGAAAGCTTACTCAACAGGCCCAGATGCTGAAGTATTGATTGGTGAAGGTTTTAACTCAGCTGTTCCACAATACAGTGCTTTGTCAGTATACAAAGACATCAATGGTGGTAACAAACAAGGCGGTTCTTTCGAAGCTTTGAAACAAGGCGAGATCAAAATCGGCGAAAAAGAATTAGGCACACGTACATGGTTGAAACCACAAGCAGTTAAAGATGGTTGGCAACATGGTGGTGGCTCTGTGTGGGGCTGGTGGCCATATGATGCACGTACAAACTTAGTGTACTACGGTACAGGTAACCCATCTGTTTGGAACCCAGACGTACGTCCAGGCGACAACAAATGGTCAATGACTATATTTGCACGTGATTTAGATTCAGGTATGGCTAAATGGGGCTACCAAATGACTCCACACGATGAGTGGGATTATGATGGTATCAACGAAGTGATCTTGTTCGACAAAGGTGGCAAAACATATGCATGGCACCATGACCGTAACGGTTTTGCATACACATTCAATGCTGGTAGCGGTGCATTGATTGCAGCTGAGAAAGTACACCCATTTGTGAACTGGGCAACTCATGTTGACATGAAAACTGGCGTGCCAAACAAATTGGCTTCAGCTTCAACTCACCAAGACTACAATGCTAAAGGCGTATGCCCAGCTGCATTGGGTACTAAAGACCAACAACCAGCTGCTTACTCACCAAAAACTGGTTTAGTGTACTCACCACTTAACCACGTATGTATGACATACGAGCCAGTGGAAAGTAAATACACAGCTGGTCAACCATGGGTAGGTGCTACATTGACTATGTTCCCTGGTCCAGATGGCGTAATGGGTGGTTTTGCTGCTTATGATCCAATGACTAACAAAAAAGTATGGTACAACAAAGAGAAATTCTCTGCTTGGGGTGGTGCTTTAACGACTGCTTCAAACTTAGTATTCTTCGGTACTTTAGATCGTTGGTTTAAAGCTGTTGATGCACAATCAGGTAAAGAACTTTGGAAATTCCAAGTAGGTTCTGGCGTGATTGGTAATGCATTCACATACGGTCACAAAGGTAAACAACACGTTGGCGTGCTATCAGGTATTGGTGGCTGGGCTGGTGTAGCGATGAACCTTGGTATGACTAACCCAACAGACGCACTTGGTGCTGCTGGTGGTTATGCTGAACTAACAAAATACAACGCTGCTCCTGGCGGCGGTGCATTAACAGTATTCAGCCTATAATTAATCGAAAGGTTAATTTGTAGTTAATACAAGTTAGTAGCAAAATTAAGCACCCTGCTTCGGCAGGGTGTTTTTAATTGGAGTTTAGGTTTAGAGTTACTTTGATTTTATCGATACGTATCGAGTTTGTCAAAGTATAATAATAAAAATGAAATCACTCTCCCTTATTGTTGCATTTGCCAAAAACAATGTCATTGGCGATAAAAATACATTACCTTGGCACTTGCCAGAAGATTTAAAACGATTTCGCGCGCTTACGATGGGTCATCACATCATCATGGGTCGCAAAACCTATGAGTCGCTAGGCCGTCTATTGCCAGGACGTACAACCGTGATTGTTACGAGAAACAAAGCCTATCATGTCGAGGGCGCATTAATTGTTAGTTCTTTAGAGTTGGCCATAGCCATGTGCAAAGATGACCCTGAGCCTTTTTTAATTGGTGGGGCTGAAATGTACAAAACTGGATTAAATTTGGCGACTAAACTTTACATTACCGAAGTACATGCCGAGTTCAGTGGAGATGCTTTCTTTGAAGCGCTTGATTTAACCTGCTGGCATGAAATAGAACGTACGTCACATACAAGTGAGAATGGTCTAACTTATAGCTATGTGGTGTATCAGAGACTAACCTGAAAACTTATTGTTAACTGACTTTTTTGATTGTCCTGCCTTTTCACGAAATGGATGATGCGATTTTTTATATAAGGTGGCAATTTTTTTGACATATTTTTGTGTTTCAGGGTAGGGAGGAATCCCTTTATATTTATCAACTGTGTTTTCCCCAGCGTTATACGCAGCGGCGACCAATTTAATATCGCCTTCAAAATAGGTGAGCAGCCAATCTAAATAAGCTAATCCACCTTTGATATTTTGCTCAGGATCATAAGCATTTTTCACTTTAAATCTTGCCGCTGTTTCTGGAATAAGCTGCATTAATCCCTGTGCGTTTTTAGCGGATGTTGCATTAGGATTAAATCCTGATTCAACAGCAATAAATGCCATTGCTAAATCAGTTTCAATGTTGTAACGCGGCGCAATCTTAGAAACCAGTTTGTAAATAGGCCCTTTTACATAAAATGGAGCATACATAACAGCTTTTTCAGATGAACTTTCTGCGAAGTTTGAATTTTTAGGCTTATAGTTTTTGGACATACATTCTGGCAACTTAGCAATGTTAGGGTTGCCCGCACTCGCGCTGAGTGACTCTCTTGCATTTTGATGAAACTGTTTTGCTGCCATGCTGTAAAACTTAACTGCAATATTTTCATTTTTTGTGACACCTTTACCATTTTCATACATCCACCCTAATGCATATTGCGCATCAGCATCGTTTTTATCGCGTGCTTCAAGGCAGAACTGCTCTGCAGCTTTTGTATAGTCGGCAGAATTACTTCCGTAGCGATTTGCATCGGAGAAAGGGTCTTTGTAAGCTGTTGATGATGTGGTTTGCTTTGTGTTAGATTTATTTTTTGTGGTGATAGCAGAAGAGCTTTTACTTTTCACAGTTTGATAATCAATTGATTCTAGGTTTACTGATGCAGTATCAGAAAGCTTGTCTACAATATCTTCGTTCGATAAATCGCTATTAGGAGCGTCATTTGATTCAGTAATGATAACTGAATCAATGCTGGTTTTAGCGTTAATTACATCTTCTGCGAAAGATGTAATCGGCAAGCAGATTACAATAACAATAAATAAAATATTTAAAATAACCATTTTAAAAGTGAGTTTGTTTAGCAAAATTTAAAGCCCTAAATTGACTAAAATTATATTCAATTAAACTCAATATAAACAAACTACTATTTTTAAAATGACTATATTTAAATTTATTAACTACGGACGCAATCTACATAATAAATGGCTTTACCATCAACAACCTGTTTTACTAAACCGTGCACATCACTTTCAAATCCTGGGAATTTTTCATTAAATTCGCGTGCAAATTTAAGATAGCTCACAATGACATGATTAAACTCCTCACCGGGAATCAGCAAAGGAATACCCGGCGGGTAAGGAGTGAGTAAAACAGCTGTAATGCGACCTTCTAGTTCATCAATAGGCACGCGATCAATTTCTCTGTGAGACATTTTTGCGAATGCATAGGTAGGTTTGATGGCTGGCACCATGTCAGATGTATACATTTCTGTTGTTAATCTTGCGATATCATTGGCTTTGTAAACCGCATGAATCTGCTCGCATAAGTCGCGCAATCCAACTTTTTCGTATCTTGGTTGTTTTTGCACGAACTCTGGCAATACTTTCCAAAGTGGCTGATTCTTATCGTAATCATCTTTAAACTGCTGTAAAGCGGCTACTAATGTGTTCCAGCGGCCTTTGGTAATGCCGATGGTGAACATGATAAAAAATGAATAAAGACCTGTTTTTTCTACAATAACCCCGTGTTCAGCCAAGTACTTAGTCACAATAGCAGCCGGTATGCCAAATTTGTCTGAAAAGTCACCATTTATATCTAAGCCTGGTGTGATAATCGTTGCTTTGATTGGGTCTAGCATATTAAAACCAGGTGCTAAATCGCCAAAATCGTGCCAAGCGTCATTGGCTTTTAGCATCCAGGCATCGCGTTCTTCTAGGCCTTCTTCACTTAAATCATCAGGTCCCCAAACTTTAAACCACCAGTCTACGCCCCATTCTTCATCTACCTTACGCATAGCACGACGGAAATCTAAGGCTTCCATCAGACTTTCTTCCACCAATACCGTACCACCAGGCGCTTCCATCATGGCAGCAGCCACATCAATACTCGCCACAATTGAGTACTGTGGACTAGTGGAAGTGTGCATTAGGTAAGACTCATTAAATACATCACGGTCTAACTGGTTATTCTCTGCATCTTGCACCAAAATTTGGCTAGCCTGCGATAAGCCTGCCAATAACTTATGCGTGGATTGTGTTGAAAACACCATGGATTCTTTGCAGCGCGGACGCCCCTCACCAATCGCATGATAGTCACCATAAAAATCATGGAATGTTGCATGTGGTAACCAAGCTTCATCAAAGTGAAGTGTATCAATTTTGCCGTCCAACATCTCTTTGATTTCTTCTACGTTATAAAGCACGCCATCATAAGTGGATTGTGTAATTGTAAGAATACGTGGTTTAGATTTTTTATCTGAGATAAATGGGTTTTTATCGATTTTCTTTTGGATATTTTTCCACTCAAATTCACTTTTAGGAATTGGTCCGATAATGCCAAAATGATTGCGTGTCGGCATTAAAAACACCGGGATAGCACCGGTCATTATAATTGCATGCAATATTGATTTATGGCAATTACGATCCACAATCACTACGTCGCCTGGCGCAACGGTGCTATTCCATACCATTTTATTAGAAGTTGATGTGCCATTTGTCACAAAATACAAATGGTCGCAATTGTAAATACGTGCTGCGTTGCGCTCGGAGGCAGCTACAGGGCCTGTGTGGTCGAGCAATTGCCCTAATTCATCTACAGCATTACATACATCGGCGCGTAGCATATTTTCGCCAAAAAACTGGTGGAACATTTGACCAACTGGTGACTTAAGAAACGCTACGCCACCAGAGTGCCCAGGGCAATGCCATGAATAAGAGCCATCAGCCGCATACTGGGTGAGTGCTTTAAAGAATGGGGGAGCTAAGCTATCTAAATAGGCCCTAGCTTCACGAATAATCAGGCGCGCAACAAATTCAGGTGTATCTTCATTCATATGAATAAAACCATGCAGTTCGCGCAATACATCATTTGGAATATGGCGACTGGTGCGTGTTTCGCCGTGTAAGAAAATAGGGATTTCTTCATTACGGTATCGTATTTCAGTCACAAAACTTCTTAATTGATTAATGGCTTCCGGTTTTTCTTCAACAATTTCTTCGTCATCAATAGAAAGAATAAAAGCAGATGCACGACTTTGTTGTTGCGCAAACGAGGTTAAGTCCCCGTAGCTGGTGACGCCTAGTACTTCAAAACCTTCCTCTTCAATGGCTTTGGCGAGTACGCGTATGCCTAAACCAGAGGAGTTTTCTGAGCGGAAATCTTCGTCAATAATGACGATTGGAAATCTAAATTTCATGGAATTTCCTTAAATTAAATCTTAGGTAAAGTAACACCAACTTGGCCTTGGTACTTGCCCCCACGGTCTTTATAGCTGGTTTCGCATACATCATCCGCATCCGCTTCAAAGAACAGCACTTGCGCACAGCCTTCATTCGCGTAGATTTTTGCAGGTAATGGGGTGGTGTTACTAAACTCAAGTGTTACATAGCCTTCCCACTCTGGTTCAAATGGCGTGACGTTCACAATAATGCCACAGCGCGCATAAGTAGATTTACCTAAACATACGGTCAACACATTACGTGGAATGCGGAAATATTCCACAGTGCGTGCTAGTGCGAATGAGTTGGGGGGGATAATACAGAAGTCTGCATTCACCTCAACAAACGAATTTGGGTCAAAGTTTTTTGGATCTACAATCGTGCTGTTTAAATTGGTGAACAATTTAAACTCTTTTGAGCAGCGAATATCGTAGCCATAGCTTGATGTGCCATAAGATACCATGCGCTGGCCTTCCGAATTCATTTTAACTTGATTTGGCTCAAATGGCTCTATCATGCCGTGCTCTTGTGCCATTTTACGTATCCATTTATCTGATTTAATGCTCATAAGCGCTTACTAACCTTTGAAAAATAATGCCCAATATTTAGATTGGGCATTATAAAGTGCATTACATAATTATGTGAATAAATTAGTGTTTATCACCACCTAATTCAATGCTATAACGCCAAAATTGATCTTCACTTTCAAAAATCACTTTTGAGGCTTCTGGGTCGCGGCTTCCTGCTGGGTATTGATGTACCGCTCCTTTATCTGCTGCCCAAGCCTTGACGATTGGATCTACCAAGCGCCATTGTGCTTCAACCTCACTGATATGAAGGTATTGCGATGGGTTACCTTCCATCAAATTAAGCATCAATGTCTCGTAAGAGTCGATAGTTTCATCACCCTGCTGACGTTGTCCGCCATCTAGACTCATTGTGCGGGTAGCAATATCTAAACCTGGAATCTTAGACTCGACTTCCATCTTAATACATTCACGAGGTTGAATATTGATAATCAACCAGTTTTGGTGTTGTCCATCTTTAAGCAACATGGGCGCTTCTTTAAAGCGCACTGCAATTGCTGTGTTCCCCTCATGCATACGTTTAGCGGTACGTACATAAAAGGGCACACCTTTCCAGCGTGGATTATCAATAAATAGTTTAACCGCCGCATAAGTTTCAGTATTACTAGATGCAACACCATCTCGTGTTAGCTCTTCTAAATAGCCATGCACATTTTCACCATGACCATCAGCGGCATGAACACGTCCTGCAGCATATTGCGCGCGAAATGCCTGCTGATTTAAATTATTCACATCAATTGGGCGAATAGATTGAAGCAATTTTATTTTCTCAGCACGAATACTTTCTGGAGATAAATCTTTTGGTTGTTCCATCGCAACCATGGCTAATGTTTGTAATAAGTGGCTTTGAAACATGTCGCGCAATGCGCCAGTCGCATCATAAAACGTTGTGCGATCACCAACACCTAAAGTTTCATTGTTAGTAATTTGTACATGATCAATATAATTACTGTTCCATAATGGCTCTAAAATGGCGTTAGTAAGGCGCGTGAGCATAATATTTTGCACAGCAGATTTACCCAAATAATGGTCTATGCGGTAAATTTGGCTTTCTTTAAGGTGTTTAGTTAAGCGCGCTTGTAAATCTTGAGCGCTAGCCAAATCAGTACCAAATGGTTTTTCTACCAACACGCGACGCCAATATTTGCTTTCATCCAACAACCCAACTCCAGATAATTGCTCAACTACAGGAGCAAAATCTGTAGGGCGTACCGATAAAAAGTAGGCTAAGTTTTGAGGGAAGATACTTTCATTCGACAATGTTGCCGCCATTTTTTTATAGGCCTCAGGGTCTGTCGAGCTATTGGCAAAGTAATGATTACGTGCAATAAAACGCTCAAATACTTTTTGGTCATAGCCACTTTTAAATTTAGCATCTAACATGCTTTTAATATCGGCGCGCCAAGCCTCTAACTCAATCGTGCCTCGCCCAACAGAAAGAATCGCCATATGCTCTGGCAAGCGACCAGCTGCATCTAAACGAAACAAACCTGGCATGAGTTTGATGCGAGATAAATTACCGCTGGCGCCAAAAAGCACTAAGGTACATGGGTCTATTTTTTGTGTCATTTAAGTCCTTTTACTTCTTTAATTTAATTCGTTCTGGATGGTATAGCCGTCATTCAACTTTTTTCTTCGACATCGCCCCAGCCCAAACGGCGGTGGAATAGTTCTAAGACCATTCCCCAGCATTGCATGGCGAGCGCTGGATCGTAACGTGGACCTTCATCACGCATAAATGCATGCTGGGCATTCACCTCGTGCCAAGTATATTTGGCACCTACTTCTTCAAGACGTGCTTTCACCAAGTTACGTCCTTCTAGCGGAATATGCGGGTCTTGGCGACCCCAAATATGCAATAGCTCGCCTTTAATGTCGCCAGCACGTTGCAACGAGTTATCGTTTTGACCTAAGCCTAAGCTTTTTTTATGAATATCAGTTGCGTAAAAACAAGCTGTAGCCAAAACATCAGGATTCATTGCCGCACGAAAAGCTAAGTGACCGCCAATGCAAATGCCCATCACGCCTAAACGCCCTGTGCAATCACTGCGTGTTTTTAGGTAGTCCAACATTGCACGCGCATCTGAGTCGTAAGCATCTACAGGCTTAGTTGTTTTAAGCTCATTACCGCGCGCAGTGCCCGATTCGTTATAACCTAGCACAGTGCCTAGTGGCTCATATTCATGATAAATTTCTGGGCAGGCAACAATAAAACCATGACCAGCCAAAATCGCCGCTGTGCGACGAATTGGGCCCGTAATTTGAAAAATCTCAGAGTACATTAATACAGCAGGATATTTACCAGGGGCAGCGGGGCGAAAAATGTGTGCACGCATATCGCCCGTCGGTGTCGATATGTCTGCAACTTCATTATCTTTGATAATCATTAAATATCCTTAGCAATAAGCCGATATAATAATGCATGGCGGTAATCTCGTACAATCATTCACTTAAAAAAACATATAAAATGCATGACAGTGCGCACAGCTTGGCGTGAAATACTGCCTTAAATTTTTACTTGAATTTTTTACTTAACTTAATCGACATCATTTATATATAGAGAAACATCGTAATGACGCAAAGCAATCAACCCCTTGATAATACCCGTTGGAAATCTTTCGAAAGTATTGAGGCATTAAGGCAAGCCGTGTGCGATGCCATTATGCAATATGCGGCGGCGGCAATTAGCAAAAATGGACAATTTTCCATTGTACTAGCAGGTGGTAACACCCCTAGAGCGATTTACACATTGCTGCGTGATATGCCGACAGACTGGACGAAATGGCACATTTTTATTAATGACGACCGTTGTTTGCCTGTAGATCATGAAGATCGCAATAGCTTAATGGTAGAGCAAGTATGGTTGAGCCATGTCAAAGTGCCAGCGAATCAAATTTATAATATCCCGGCAGAGTTGGGTCCGATAGAAGGTGCAAAAGCATATGCTAAAACCCTTACTAATGTTGGTACATTTGATTTGGTATTATTTGGCTTAGGCGAAGATGGGCACACAGCAAGCTTGTTTCCAGGCCATACTGTAGACAATAGTGCAGATGCGGTACCTGTATTTAATTCACCCAAACCACCTGCGGAGCGCATTACCATGTCTCAAAACAGGCTGAATAATACTAACGCCGCGATGTTTTTAGTCACGGGCAGCGGCAAACAAGAAGCTGTCGATCAATGGCGCAGTGGCGTAGATATTCCAGCTACTTTAATCAACCCAAAATGCGGTGTAGATGTATATTGTTTTGAGGTTGAAATTTGATAACTTCAAAATAGATGCTCTGCAACCGTTATGGATACTGCCTTGCAGTGCATCTAAAATCTCTCGTGCTAATTCTCTTGTGAAAAACAGCTTAAATGCTAAGTATTTTGAATCACAATATTCGGAAATTTACTGCTGTGGTCTAAGGCCGCATTGGCGATTTTAATGGCAGCTTTGCGCGCAATTTCTTTATAGGTTTTGGATATATTTGAGCTGGGCTCCGAAATCACCGACGGCTTGCCACCATCGGTTAGCACGCGAATGCTCATATCTAGCGGTAAACTGCCCAACAAATCAACCTTATAATCATCACACATTTTTTGCCCGCCGCCCGCGCCAAATATATGTTCCTCGTGACCACATTGGCTACAAATATGTGTGCTCATGTTCTCGACAATACCTAAAATCGGAATGCCGACTTTTTCAAACATTTTTAAACCTTTGCGTGCATCCAACAGTGCAATATCTTGCGGTGTGGTTACAATAATCGCGCCTGTGACGGGGATTTTTTGTGCAAGTGTGAGCTGAATATCGCCCGTGCCTGGTGGCAAATCAATCACTAAATAGTCTAAATCACGCCACTTGGTATCGCGCAACAACTGCTCTAAAGCGCCAGTTACCATGGGGCCACGCCATACCATAGGCGTGTCCGTATCTACTAAAAAGCCAATACTCATGGTCTGAATACCATGCGCGAGCATCGGCTCCATACTTTTGCCATCCATGCTTTCTGGGCGGCCGCTAATGCCCAGCATTTGTGGTTGGCTTGGGCCGTAAATATCGGCATCTAACAAGCCTACGGTTGCACCTTCAGCCGCCAGTGCTAAGGCCAAATTCACAGAGGTCGTCGATTTACCCACACCACCTTTGCCAGAAGCCACCGCGATGACATTTTTGACATTCGGCAACAAGTTAACCCCTTGCTGCGCCTTGTGTGCAACGATGCGGCTACCGATATTGACAGTGACATCACCCACACCTTCAACCATTTTAAGATGCTGTTCAACCAAGCATTTCACGTCATCCATCACGCTATTGGCAGGGTAGCCCAGCGCAATATCCACGCTAACATTATTGCTATTAATCTGAATATTTTTGGCAGATTTGCTACTGATAAAGTCTTTACCTGTGTTGGGGTCAACACACAGTTTTAATACGCTTTGAATAAGTAGTTCAGTTATCGCCATGTGGCTGTCCTTAAATTAATTCTTGAGTAAAAAGATAGGATATTTTAAGGTATAAATGGAGTTAAGTCATACGATATTGACATAAAAAAAGTTATAAAGCGCATAAGATGTTGTAAATAAATAAGGCTAATAAACTGAACTTGTTGTTAATAGCAGTAAACATGTTTTTATTTGCTTACATTTCTAGCGGTCATTGGGTCTAGATAACTTTTCACTTTGCGACCATCCTTAATCCATTTGACCTCCCAAACTCCATCTTCAAACTCGATTTCCGTAATGGGGTAATGGTGCTCCTCGAAAATTTTAACAATTTCGGAAAGGGGTTTGGCGCCTTCTGATGGCAATGCGTTATCTGATTTTTCGGATTTTCGCTTAAGTTCTGCTCCAGTTTTGGCATCAAATTTAATATCAGTACAACCATCCGGTTTGCAACTCTCAATTTCCCATTTACCATGTTCATGCTCAGCTTCAATCACTACGCCTATGTTTTCAGCTTCTACTTTTTCCAGAATGATAGATAGCGATACACCATCACTGACGGGGGCACTACTAGTGCGAGCTATGCTGCTATTACTGATGCTGACTAGACCAGCTAAAATCAATGCAGTAGTAATAAGGGTGTTATTATTTTTCATGATATATCCTAATGGAACAGTACGACTAATTATTGTGAACTTATTTTTGCGGTTAGTTTTGATTTAAATCAATAACCCATAATGCTCGATGAATATAATGGCACCAATAAGCAACAATGATGTTTTGATGTAACATACTCAAAGTTAACTAAGCTTTTGAAATAATTATATTAATTTCACATGATATGGAGTTTACTTTGCAGCCAATAAGCGATCTTAAATCACATGCATTAGATGCTGAAATGGTCTTAAGCACTTTAAGGTCGTCCAAAACTGGCCTAAGCGCTTCAGAGGCGCAATCGCGATTAGCGTTATATGGCGAAAACAAATTGCCTTCCTATCAAACACGGCCAGCTTGGCTGCGTTTAGCGCTTCAATTTCATAACCCTCTTATTTATGTGCTTCTGGTTGCCGCAGTAATCACGTTTTTACTTAAAGATTTAGTCGATGCCGGTGTCATTCTTGCCGTAGTTTTGATTAATGCTTGGATTGGGTTTGTGCAAGAAGGAAAAGCAGAGCAGGCGCTTAGAGCGGTTCAAGCGATGATGGCTTCTCACGCAAAAGTGATTCGAGATTCTCAACATCATGAGATTGACGCTACGCAATTAGTGCTCGGCGATATTGTCATTTTAGAGCCAGGCGACAAAGTGCCCGCAGATTTAAGATTAATTCAAGTTAAAAATGTACATGTGATGGAGGCTGCGCTGACAGGAGAGTCTGTGCCAGTTAAAAAGTCCGCAAAGCAAGTAGGGGCAGACTGTGCCATGGCAGACCGCGATTGCATCGCTTTTTCAAGCACGATTGTAACTGCAGGCCATGCGCATGGCGTTGTGGTGGCAACGGCTATGGAAACCGAGATTGGCAAAATAGGTACGTTAGTAAGCGAAGTGAAAAACATCGAGACCCCGCTCACTAGGCGCTTGGATGTATTTGCAAAACAAATCACTTTAATAATTTTGGTTGTTGCAGCTATCGCATTTGCGTTTGGTTATTGGGTCAGGCACATGCCTGTACTCGAGTTATTTTTGGCCATTGTCGGTTTGGTGGTTGCTGCAATTCCAGAAGGTCTACCAGCCATTGTCACCATTATCCTTGCTATCGGCACTCGAGTAATGGCTAAAAACAAGGCAATTATCCGTCGTTTACCTGCCGTGGAGACGCTCGGTTCTGTCACGGTAATTTGCTCTGATAAAACAGGCACATTAACTTGTAATGAAATGACCGCTGTGAGTGTATTGCTACCGCAACAAACGCTGACTGTAAGCGGGGTAGGCTATACACCAGAAGGCGGATTCTTAAATGCCGAACAGGTAGCAGATATCACAGATAATCATGATTTACATGCTTTACTGATGTGCGCCATATTATGTAACGATGCGGAGATTAGGCATGACGACACTGGCATTTGGCGTTTAGTCGGTGACCCCACAGAAGGGGCATTGCAAACATTGGCTTACAAGGCAGAGTTTGATAAGCATGATATGAACCAGCAATATCCCAGAATAGACTGTATCCCTTTTGAATCTGAGCACCAATTGATGGCAACCCTGCATCATAACCATGAGGGGCAAGTATTTGTGCTTTTAAAAGGGGCGCCTGAAAAAGTCTTATCGCTTTGCAATTACGATAACAAAGGTGCGTTAGATAGGACGTTATGGGAGTCACGCATGGCGGAATCTGCAACTAAAGGAGAACGCGTACTTGCACTTGCACGATGTGAAATGCCTGTTGGTAAAACGACTCTGAGCATGGATGATATTATCCATGGGTTTACGTTGCTTGGGCTTGTGGGAATGATTGATCCACCACGCGCTGAAGTTATTAAGGCAGTGGCAGAGTGCCAAACAGCCGGTTTGCGCGTGGTTATGATTACGGGAGACCATGCGGTAACAGCCGGCGCTATTGCCAAGCAAATTGGATTAAATACCACGCATGTGTTAACGGGCGATGTGATTGAAAAGCTGAGTGATATGCAACTCGTAGAGCAAATAAAGTTTGTGGATGTAATTGCACGCGCCGCACCACAACATAAAATGCGGTTAGTGGCAGCTCTGCAGGCGCAAGGTGAGTTAGTGGCGATGACTGGTGATGGGGTCAATGATGCGCCAGCAATAAAGGCGGCAGACATTGGTGTGGCAATGGGCAATAAAGGAACCGAGGCAGCCCGAGAAGCCGCTGATCTAGTGTTAACTGATGACAATTTTGCGACGATAACGAATGCCGTAAAGCAGGGTAGGGTAGTGCTCGACAATATAAAGAAGTCGCTGTTATTTTTATTGCCAACCAATGGCGGACAATCTGGGGTCATTTTATTAGCCATTTTTGCTGGCATAGCGATGCCAATTACCGCTGGGCAAGTGTTATGGGTAAACATGATTACTGCAGTAACGCTGGCCTTAGCAATAGCATTTGAACAGTCTGAGCAAGGGGTCATGCAACGCCCGCCAAGGTCGCCAAAAGAACCGCTTATAACAAGGGTGCTTGGATTCCGTATTTTGTTTGTCAGCATATTAATGGTTGCCGTAACCTTTGCAGCGTTTGAGTGGGAGCTAGCAAGAGGCAGTAGTTTGGCGTTGGCGCGCACTGCTGCGGTTAACATGTTGGTGATGAGTGAAGTGGTATATTTGTTTAATGTTCGTTATTTTACGGCGTCATCACTCAACTTTCATACATTTATTGATAATCGTGTCGCCCTTTGGGTAGTTTTTTTTGTATTTTTATTGCAAAGTTTATTTACTTATCTTCCTTGGATGCAAACGGTGTTTAATACTGAAGATTTAGATCTAAGTTCATGGGTATTTATTTTTGCGCTAGCCATTGTAATGTTTTTGTTTATAGAGTTAGAAAAAGCAGTTCTGCGATTTAAACAGGTCAAAACAATATAATAATGAACGCTCAGTTTATTTGCTTTTTTTTCAGTAATGGTAGCCATCATCCAATTTTTATAAAAACTGGCTGGATTTCTAATTGATGTAACCATTTAAAGGAAAGGATATTTACTGTTTATTGATCATTGAATGATTTAATACCAAAGATGCGATTTCGGCCTCTTCATCAGCAGGAATGATTAATATCGGTTTAGATGCGGATTTGCTAAGCCAAGTTTGGTGTGATTGATTCGCTACCTCTGATAGTTCAAAGCCTAAAAAAGATAGAGGTTCGCAAATTAACCTTCGTACCTCTGCCGCATGTTCACCTATTCCACCAGTGAACACAAGCGCGTCAATACCACCGGCTTTGGCCGCATAACCACCAATAAATGCGCGAACGCTGCGCGCAAAATAATCAACGGCAAATGCCGCAGCATCGCTCTTGCTAGCTAACAATGTTTGCATATCGTTGCTCTCGTCATTGGATAGCGCACGCAATCCGCTTTTATTAAAAACGAGATCATGCAACTGTGAAGAATCAAGTGTTTTGGCTAAGGTAAGAATCACGCCAGGGTCCATGTCACCACTTCGGGTTGCCATGGGAATGCCCCCTGCCGTGCTACAGCCCATGCTGGTATCCATTGATTGTAGATTCTCTAATAAAGATAAACTGCAACCGCTACCAAGATGCGCGACTACAATTCGTCCGAGTGTAATGTGGCTATCCAGCAGTTTTGGCAGTTGTTTAGCAACATGCGCATAATTTAAGCCATGATAACCAAATCGACGCAACTTGAATGTTTCTGGAATCGGAAAGCGATACACAAGTTCAGGCAGATGAAAGTGAAATGCATTGTCAAAACAGGCCCATTGCGGCACGGGTGATTGGCGATAAAAATGCTCTGTACAACGTTTGATGCCATGCAAATGCAAGGGGATATGCAATGGCGCAAACGCAGTGAGTGTTTCTAAGCGTTGTAACTCGCTTGCCGTCACCAATCTTGCTGCTTGCTCGATGTGCCCGCCAAATACGAAGCGGTGAGCAATCAAGGTAGGTGAAATGTGACCTAAGTCTGCAAATAGTTGACGGAATGCTTCGTCAAAACCCGCTATTGATGGTTGTTGCGTAGCTATACGATAATGAAAGTTTTTGCGGGGATGATTGGCAATAAAACAAGCGGCTTTGAGGCTTGATGAGCCACAGTTGATTACGAGCAAGTCGACCTCATTTTTAGCTGGACTATCTAATGCTAGCCCTTCCATTGCCAGTTGTCCTCTTCAGGCATGTCTACACCATAGGTATACGCGTATTGACAACAGGCAATCTGCCGATTGCGCAACGCTTCTTGCACATGAGCGCCGATATTACGTAAAGAAGGTACGCGGTAAATTGCCTCTATCGCTAAACTAAAGCGGTCAATATGGTTTTGTATGGCAAGCTCAAGCGGGGTGTTAATACTGCCTTTTTCGCGGTAACCTCTTACGTGCAAATTGGCATGATTGGTTCGACGATACGTGAGTCGATGAATCAGGTATGGGTAGCCATGAAAATTGAAAATGATGGGCTTGTCTGTGGTAAAGAGACGGTCAAACTCTTTATCTGATAAGCCGTGCGGATGTTCACTTTCTGGGGTTAGCTTGTATAAATCAACCACATTGATAAAGCGTATCTTTAATGATGGAAAGTGTTGGCGTAGTAGCGCGGTTGCGGCTAGCGCCTCTTTAGTGGGGACATCCCCTGCACAAGCCATAATTAAATCTGGTTCGCAACCTGCATCATTGCTGGCCCAATCCCAAATGCCTAATCCCTTTGTACAATGGGTTGTAGCATTGGTAATGTCGAGATATTGCAGATGTTTTTGTTTGTCGCAAACAATTACATTGACATAGTCAGTGCTACGTAAACAATGGTTAGCCACTGATAACAAACAATTGGCATCTGGCGGTAAATAGATGCGTGTAATTTCAGGACTCTTGTTGACAACGATGTCCAAAAACCCAGGGTCCTGATGGGTGAATCCATTATGGTCTTGCCGCCATACTGTTGAGGTGATGAGTAAGTTGAGTGAAGCAATAGGTGCGCGCCAACTGACTTTTTTGGACATATCCAACCATTTGGCATGCTGGTTAAACATAGAGTCAATTACATGTACAAACGACTCGTAACTAGACAAAAATCCGTGTCTTCCTGTTAACAAGTAACCCTCTAACCAACCTTCTACAGTATGTTCAGAAAGATATTCCATGACCTTGCCATCTGCTGCGAGCTCGCCACCATCTTCATCCTCTGGCAACCTACCCGCCAACCATGTTTTTTTGCTGGCCTGATAAACATCCTGCAATTTATTTGAACTGGTCTCATCTGGACCAAACAATCGAAAATTGTAAGGATTAGCAAACATTACATCACGAAGCAGACAGCCAAATGGTTGGGTGTTCGAGTGTTGAGATCCTTCGGATGGGATGGCGGACACAGCATATTTACGAAAGTCAGGTAAGCGCAAAGGTTGGCGCAACAAGCCCCCATTGGCGTGAGGATTGGCGCTCATGCGGCTGTTTCCAAGTGGTGCAAGTTGCGCTAGTTCAGGCAACAAACGACCGCTAGCATCAAACAAGGTTTCTGGTTGATAACTACGCATCCAAGATTCCAACTGAGCTAGATGGTCGGGGTTTTCTGCTGGTTTACTTAATGGCACCTGATGCGCCCGCCAGCTATTTTCTATTATATGACCATCTACTTTTTTGGGGCCAGTCCAACCCTTAGGGCTTCGCAAGACTATCATGGGCCAACGTGGACGGCTACTATCTTGTGTTTCTCGTGCATTACTCTGTATGGACTTAATATGGATTATGCAAGTCTCCATGACCATAGCCATTTGCTGATGCATTTTTTCGGGGACATCACCCTCCACAAAATAAGGTGTCCAACCGTAGCCCGTAAGTAAGTTTTCCAGTTCATCATGGGTAATTCTCGACAATACCGTTGGATTGTTAATTTTATAACCATTTAGATGCAATATGGGCAACACCGCGCCGTCACGCACTGGGTTCAGAAATTTGTTTGAATGCCATGCCGTTGCCAAAGGACCAGTTTCGGCTTCCCCATCCCCCACCATGACCGTCACAAGCAAGTCGGGATTATCAAAAGCAGCGCCAAAGGCATGTGAGAGGCTATACCCCAGCTCGCCACCTTCATGAATCGAACCTGGCAGTTCGGGGGTGCAATGGCTACCAAATCCACCAGGAAAAGAAAAGTCTTTAAATAAAGCACGCATGCCATCCTCAGTTTGTGCTTTGTCAGGGTACACTTCGCTGTAAGTACCTTCAAGATATACAGGTGCAAGAATGCCAGGCGCACCATGCCCCGGCCCCGCTAAAAATATTACGTTTAAGTGATGCATTTTAATCATACGATTCATGTGAATGTAAGCAAAACTTAAGCCGGGGCTGGATCCCCAGTGCCCAAGCGGACGTTGCTTGATATGATTGGCTTGAAGTGGCTCCTTGAGGAGCGGGTTCCCCATCAAATAAATCATGCCAGTCGCAAGGTAATTGCATGCGGACCAGTAACGCTGAATAAGCGTTAGCTCAGACTCGGATATTGGATTTTTTTTTGACAAAGTTAGCAACCTTTCACGTTTGAAATTTAATCAACTATAGTTGATAGTAAATTAAAGGTTGAAATAAAGATTTGCTTTACATCAAAGAGACTGCAATATAATTTGATTAAATTAATTCGCCCATTTTTACAGAATCGAGAAAGATGATTTCTATATTAATACTGCACGTTGAAATCTGATAAAACGTTAACATTAATCAGTATGTTTCTGGTTGAAAACAAGAACATCACGTGTGCTTAAATTAACAACCTCATTAGTGACACTTCCTAAAATAAAATCATCTATAGCTGTTTTATTACTCTTGTTCAATACAATCAAATCACATTTGTGATCTTGCGCAAGTTTTAAAAGCATTTCGGCTGGATCACCCTGCGTAACGATATTTGTCGACTTTAATAAGCCCCAGCTTGATTTGTTGGCTATTATATTAAGTTTTTGAGTGGCTTCGTCTCGTAATTCTTGACGATAAGCCGCAAGATATGGGTCATTTAAATCTGCATGATGCGTCAGTTTTCCCTCAAATGGAATTTGATAGAAGTGCGCTATAATAACTTCAGCCTCTGGTGCAAGTGCACTAATAAAGTCGAGCGTTGGTTGAATGTCACTTGATAAATCAACACCAATTATTATACGTTGATATGTGCCTGTTGCATTAGTTTTTGTCACCAATACAGAGCAAGGGCTAAGGCGTAGAATTTTAATTGCATTTGATCCCAAAAAGGTACGTTGCAAACTAGATTTTTTACTAGTGCCAATAATAATTAAGTTAGCATTAAAGGCTTCCGCTTCTCTAGGCATCACCTCAGCGACTATACCAAGAGTTATTCGCGTTGTTACCTCTTTTTCTAATGGCAATAGCTGGTTTTTTAAAGCGTTTAAATGAGCAAATAGCTCATTGGCTGGCGTATCTGCTGTGTTTTCTGAAGATTTAAAGATAAAACTCAGGAATTGAATCTGATGATTTTCCATGCAATAAACAAGCAACAGTTGGCTATTTGATTGTTGATGGATAAATTTTGCGCGATTGATTACAGATACAGAAGCATCAGAAAAGTCAATTGCACAGATAATATTTTTTAACATCGCTTATTACCTCATTCTTTCTTTATAATTTCTTTACTAAGTCGCTCAACAGCAAAGCTAACAGTATCTAGAAGTGGATAAAGTACAATATCTACCCCCATTTTTTTTAAAGTCTGGTTTTCAGATTCTTCTCTAGCAAGTGCTACTATTTTGCCATGATACTGATTTTCTTTAAGGGCATGCATCAAAGACTGATTTGTTGCAATATCAGGGAGCGTGCTGACAATCCAGTCCACATGTTTTAGTGGTAGTGATTCGACAAACTCAGACTCAGTGCAATCTCCATACTTTATATTGAGACCACGTTTTTTTAATTTAGTGTGAATTTCAGGATCAAAATCTACACCTAATACTGAAAAGCCAGTTTTTTCTAGCTGCTTAATAAGCGCTTCGCCATATCGTCCAGCACCAAACACCATAACATCAAATACAGCATTTGTATGATTAGCACTTTGTTTGTTGGACTCTCTAAAAGTATTCTTACGTTCAAATATTGAAAGCCAATGAGATAAATGACTATATAGGGGGTGAGAATATAAAATCATATAGGTTGAAAGTGCGATGGTGACTAATCCTACTATAGTCGTCAGCCCCAATACATCAACTCCAACATGCCCCAATGATATCCCCATGGACACAAACACGATTGAGAATTCACTGATTTGTGCAACAGTTAAGCCTGCCAAAAAACTAGTGCGCTTACGATAACCCATATAGCCCATAATCGCCATGACAATTAGCGGATTGCCCACAAGCACAAAGATAGAAAGCACGACCGCTGGCCATAATTCATCTCCAAGTGTTGTGAAATCTAACTTAGAACCTAAGTCAATAAAAAAGAACAGTAGTAAAAAGTCACGGATCCCTGTTAAGCGCGCATTGATGGCATCACGATAGACACTGGATGCCAGCGAGAAACCCGCTAAAAAGGCGCCAGCTTCTTTCGAAAAACCTGACCATTCGCCCATGGCTGCAAAGCTAGTACCCCAAGCCACGGCAAAAATGAGTAACAACTCTTGTGAGCGCGCCATCCTTGACACAATAAATGGTAAAACGTAGCGCATAAGCACAAACATGATGGCAATTACGACGCTTAATTTAAGCATCAATATCGTCAGTGTGCTACTAAGTGCTACATCACCATCTGCTTTGAGGGTGCTCATAAACATCATGGCAATCACAACGGCCAAGTCTTGTACGATCAAAAAGCCAATGGCTATCCGACCATGTAAAGCATCTATTTCACGTTTGTCGGTCAAAAGTTTTACGATGATAATCGTACTAGAGAAGGTGAGCGCTACAGCTATATAAAGCGCATCCATGAAGCTTTTGCCCATGGCATATGTTAGAATAAAACCAAAAATAATGGTAAAAGTAAGTTGACCCAACCCCGTTGCCAGCGCTACAGGGCCAACATGACGGATATGTTGCAAGTCTAGCTTGAGGCCTACTACAAAAAGCAGCACTGCTACCCCAATTTGCGCTAAAAGGTCTACTTGGTCATGCGCGCTCACCAATCCAATGCCGGCAGGACCTACTAAAATCCCAACGATGATGAAGGCGATGATAACTGGTTGTTTTAGCCACAGCCCAATCATGCCCGCAAACGCGGATAAGATGAGTAATAACGAAAATTCGGTGAAAATCTGATGCATCGTCATGATTAATCAATACTATTGTAAAAACATCATAACAAGATAAGCATTAATCAACAATTGTTAATCAATAAAGTTATTAATTATAAGCAAGACATATTATCCCTTTAGGATACAGAGAGAGTTTGGCTAATAAATATGTTCTAGAAGAAATTTTTTAGAAGTCATGTTTATTCCAATTATATTTTAATAAACCACAACTGAATTTAAGTGAGCAAGCCCAGCATAATTTTTAGATAGGCAGATTTGATGTTAATCGTATGAATATATTTGGTTAAAGTTGATCTAAAATTACCGGTTGCGAAATTGTTCTTAAAAATACTTAAGCATGAAAATGGCTCGAAAAAATATCAAAGCAGTGCGACCAACTCCATTTATTTCTAGCATTTTGCATAATTTTGGTGCGATCGAGCTTTTGACAATGGGTGATTGATAAATACAGATTATGACTATAGTAACCGGTTACCCCATTTTCGATCACATCGCGTGGGCCGGCAACGTCAAAACCTGCAACAGGTAAGCCGTTACACATGGCTTCTATCATTACAATACCAAACGTATCAGTGCGAGAAGGAAAAGCAAAAATATCATGTTGCGCATAAATATCTGCAAGCTCCTTACCAAATTTATAGCCAAGAAAAGTAACTTTTTTATACTTTTGTTTGAGTTCTTTTAAATAAGGCCCGTCACCAACGATTGAGATTTCAAATTGGTCTTGGTACGCACATAATGCATCTAAGTTTTTTTCTTTGCTGATGCGACCAACATTGAGTATGCGCAATTTTTGACTGTTGGGAGCGAAAACTTGTTTGCTAATAAGTTGCTCAGAAACGCCCCTCGTCCAAACAGTTAAATGCTTAAAGCCATGTTGGGTTAGCTCTTTATGTACACTTTCCGTCGTGACAAAAGTGGTTTTAGCAGGTGCATGAAAGCGTTTTAAGTAAGCGTAAGTCCAACATAGTGGAATACCTAGCATCACTTTTAGATATTCAGGGAAACGGGTGTGGTAAGAGCTGGTAAAAGGCTTGCGATGCACCTTGCACCATGTTCTTGCGACTAAGCCCATAATACCCTCAGTGGCAATATGAATTTGTGGTGGGTTTATGCGGTTTAAGGTTCGCCATAATCTTAGTGGTTGAATGGATAACTGAATTTCTGGATACAACGGCATGGGAACCCAATTAAATAAACCTGGATGGATCACTTTAAAGCGCAGATTGCGCGATTTAGCAATACTTTTGAGATTTTTATACGTGGTAGAAACGCCGTTGGTTTGACGAAATGTATCTGTCACAATAATCATATTTGTAACCTTTTGTTGTACGCAAAAATGATAATTAAATGTATTTAAATTTATATGACATTTCCGTTAAGCTTTAATGATAATTTTTAAGGTGCAATCATTTTTGTTAAAACTTAGTTTAACGAACACTTATTTCAACTAACACTTAGGTTAAGTGCTTTGTATTTGCTAAAATGTGAGCTTCACTCATCACAGGTTCATTTACCTTATGTTAGTTTCAATCCCTGAACGTAAAATACTCGTTACTTCTGCCTTACCATACGCCAACGGCAGTATTCATCTTGGACATTTGGTGGAATATATTCAAACCGATATTTGGGTGCGTTTTCAAAAAATGCAGGGGCACACGGTGCATTATGTGTGTGCGGATGACACGCATGGTACACCCATTATGTTGCGCGCAGAAAAAGAGGGCATCACGCCAGAAGCCTTGATTGAGGGGGTGCACAAAGAACATAGCGCCGATTTTTCTGACTTTTTAGTGGCGTTTGACAATTACTATTCTACTAACTCCGAAGAAAACAAACAGTTGTCACAAGGCATTTATAAAAAGCTCAAAGCCAATGGTAAAATTGCCACCAAAAATATTGAGCAATTTTACGACCCTGTTAAAAATATGTTTCTGCCTGACCGCTTTATTAAAGGCGAGTGTCCGAAATGTCACGCCAAAGACCAATATGGCGATAATTGTGAGGTGTGTGGCGCAACCTACAACCCGACTGAGCTGATTAATGCCTATTCAGCAGTTTCTGGCGCAGCGCCTATTCGTAAAGAAACCGAGCATTACTTTTTTAAATTAAGTGAATGTGAAGCATTTTTAAAAGACTGGACTCGAAGCGAAGCAATTCAAGGAAAACCCACGCTACAAGGCGAAGCTGCCAACAAAATGGGTGAATGGTTTGAAAACGGCCTAAATGATTGGGATATTTCACGCGATGCGCCGTATTTTGGCTTTGAAATCCCCGATGCACCGGGCAAGTATTTTTACGTATGGCTGGATGCACCGATTGGTTACATGGCAAGCTTTAAAAATCTCTGCGAGAAGCAAGGCTTAGATTTTGATGAATATTGGAAAGCGGATTCAAGCACCGAGCTATATCATTTTATTGGCAAAGATATTCTATATTTTCACGCGCTTTTTTGGCCTGCCACCCTTAAATTTAGCGGTCACCGCACACCTACGCAAATTTTCGCACATGGTTTCTTAACTGTTAATGGCGAAAAAATGAGCAAATCGCGCGGCACGTTTATTACCGCGCGTAGCTATTTAGACCATATTAAAAACCCAGAGTATTTGCGCTATTACTACGCCGCTAAATTGAACAATACGATGGAAGATATTGACTTAAGTTTGGATGATTTTGTTGCCCGTGTAAACAGTGACTTGGTGGGCAAATATATCAATATTGCCAGTCGCTGCGCGGGTTTTGTAACAAAGCGCTTTGCAGGTCAATTAAATCCATCGGCCAATAATGCAGTAATTGCCGAATTAAAGGCCGCCGCACCAATGATTGCCGAATCGTATGCAACACGGGATTACGGCAAAGCTTTACGCGAAATTATGCGTTTAAGCGATTTATCCAATGGCTTTGTGGCCGAAAAAGCTCCTTGGGTGATGGCGAAACAAGAAGGCCAAGATGCTACCTTGCAAGAAGTGTGTTCAGATGCGTTGGAGATGTTCCGCTTGCTCACGCTCTATCTCAAACCTGTGTTACCAAAACTCGCCAGTGAAATTGAGGCGTTTCTAAACATAGCACCGCTTATTTGGGCAAGCGTGGGTGAGAACTTAAGTGCAGGACACAAAATTAATGAGTATAACCATTTAATTACGCGTATTGACCCGAAAGCAATTGAAGCCATGACAGAAGCAAACAAAGAAAACTTAACTGCTTCAACTACCACAAAACCTGCAGTAATCAAATCAGCAACTCCAGCAGCCGAACCAGTATTGACTTTCAGCGGCGTTGCTGAGGTCTCGATTATTAGCATTGATGATTTTACTAAGATTGATTTGCGTATAGCCAAGATTGTGAATGCCGAACATGTGGAAGGCGCAGAGAAATTACTTAAGCTCACGCTTGATATTGGTGAAACAACTAATACTGGCGAACCAATTTTCCGTCAAGTGTTCTCAGGCATTAAATCGGCTTACGACCCAAAAACCTTGAAAGGGCGCTTAACCGTGATGGTAGCTAATTTAGCACCACGTAAAATGAAATTTGGTATTTCCGAAGGTATGGTGTTAGCCGCCAGTGATGAGAACGGCGGCCCTTATATTTTAAGTCCAGATAGCGGCGCTAAGCCAGGCATGAGTGTTAAGTAGCTGGGCTTTAAAGCCCAATAAAAAATCCCGCCAGTTGAACTGTACCCCAGATATTGGACATTAATTTGGGGTGCAGTTCAAAGTAGCGGGATTTGTTTGGTCAAAATAGAAAGTGCAAAATAATGACTAAATTGATTACTCAGCTTTGTCTTTTTTAGTTTTTTTCTCTTTAGGCTCTTTATCTTCTTTTGATTTTTTCTCTTTTTTAGGTTTATCCGCTTTATCTTCTTTGTCGCCTTTTTCCTTTTTAGCTTTTGATTCTTTAGCTGGCTTCTCTTCTTTTGCAGTTTTTTCTTCTTTCACTTTTTTATCTTTTTTAGCTTTATCGGCCTTGTCTTCTTTATCTGCTTTCTCTTTTTTTGCAGTTTTATCTTTTTTTACTTCTTTACTTTCAGTCGTTTTGCCACTATCTGCTGCTTTAGATGTGCCCACTTCTTTTGTCTTTGTTTCCTTTACTGGTTTGTCCGCTTTCGTTTCTTTTTTATCTGCTGCTGGCGCAGTGATTGTTGTTCTGCCTGAAACAGAAACATCTTTACGCACGTTTTGTAATGTCACAGGGCCAACACCATTCACTTTTTCTAACTCATCTACTGATTTGAAACCGCCATTTTTCTTGCGGTAATCAATAATCGCTGCCGCTTTTACTGGGCCAATACCGTCTAGGCTTTCTAGCTCTGCTTGTGTTGCAGTGTTTAAGTTGACTGCTGCTAATGCGCTGAAGCTAAATACAAGCGAAGCCAATAGGGCGATGAGTAGTTTTTTCATTCAATTTCTCCGTAAGTGTTATAAGTTTTTATTGGTCATCAAGTTGTTATGACATTGCCAAATAATACTAGCTTTAATTGTAAATTCAAAGCTGGACCAATAACTGAGCTAGTATAGTTGGCATTGACTGATGCATCACCTCATTAAAACCTAGATTGTGAGTAATATTGCTTCTAGTGATTTAAGTGGGTTGGGCGCTTGCGTAATTGGTCGACCGATTACCAAATAACTGGCGCCACTGTTTAGTGCATCATGAGGCGTAACAACGCGAGATTGGTCATCTTGGTTGACTTGGTTGACGATTATTTGGGCAGGGCGTATGCCAGGTGTGACTAAGCAAAATTCGTTGCCTAAATGTTGCCTTAACATGGTTACCTCTAGCGCAGAGGACACTACGCCATGCAAGCCAGCTTGTTGCGTTAAGCTTGCAAGCTTTAGCACTTGGTTTTCAATAGAATTTTCAATGCCAATTTCAGTTAAGTTTGCCTGACTCATGCTGGTTAGCACAGTTACCGCGATTAAATACGGCGACTGCTGACTTTTATCTAGGCCTTCTAATGCTGCTTGCATCATGGCAGTGCCGCCGCTTGCGTGCACGTTCAGCATCCATACACCCAAATTGGCGGCAGCTTCACAGGCTTTTTTGACGGTGTTGGGGATGTCGTGATATTTTAAGTCGAGAAAAACCTTAAAGTTTTTGGCAACAAGCTGTTCGACGAATTGTGGGCCAGCGGCAGTAAAAAGCTCTTTGCCGATTTTAAGCTTGCACAAATCTGGATTAAGTTGATTTACAAGCGCTAGCGCAGATTGCGCGTCAGCATAGTCAAGAGCAACAATTATTTTTGAATCAGTCATTTAGCGATTATTTTTTAATGGTCATTTCACGGCTGATTGCTTCAGAAGGCTCTGCAGGTAAGGATTCCCAAGCATTGCAAGCAGGGCATTGCCAGTGGTATTGTTTTGCACGGAAACCACATTGGTCGCAATGATATGCGGCACGATCGCCAATGGCGTTTCTCACGGTTTGCTGCATCAATTGAATATCTTGATTGTTAGCAAGATTTTTTACAGTTTTTTTAGTTTCGTCTGCCATTGCGCGCGCTTGCAAAAGCTGGTCTAAGGTAGTGAGATTAGGTTTGCGAATCAGCTCATTTCGCGCAAGTTTTGCCGCTTTGTCAGGCCCTTCCTCTGTGAGCGTTGCTTCGTAAAGTACCGACATTAAGGTTGGTAATTTATAGGTTTCCAAATAAGTATTAAGTTGGGCTAAGCCCTCTTTTAATTGATTATTTGCTCGGTAACTTTTAAGCATTTTGCCTGCAATTAAGCCTAAATATTGCGGTTTTTGAAACTCAATCTTCTTCCAATGTGAAATGGCAGCTTGATGTGCGCCTTGATTCACTTCAATATCACCCAAAAGCACATTTGCACGTATACAACTTTTATTGGCATCTAATGCCATATGTAGCAAATTGCGTGCAGCGTCTGGTTTCTGCGCGATGATGTCATTCATTGCGAGCTCGCAATAATATTGGGCAATTTCTTTTCTAAATGGTACACCAGATAAACGTTCTAACTCGGTTGCAGTTTCAACGGCTTGCGACCATTCGCGCTCACGTACATATATTTCTAATAATGCATTAAGCGATGGTTGACGATAGCGGGTGTCATCCAAACTTTTAAATAGCTCTTCAGCGCGGTCATACAAGCCCGCTTTTAAGTAGTCTTGTGCAAGTTCTGCTTTGACTGCACTTCGTTGATTTGGGGTCAGTTCTTTTTTATCTAGCAAGTTAAGGTGCATATTGATTGCACGGTCAGTCTCTCCAGTGCGCCTAAATAAACTTCCAAGCGCAAAGTGCAATTCAAGTGAATCTGTATTGGCTTGCATGGCTTCAGAAAAAGCTTCTACTGCTTTGTCGTGCTGATCGCTAATCAGAAAGTTTAAGCCTTTAAAATATGCCGCTGGCAAGGCTGTAGACTCTGACAATAGCTGCTTGATATCTACCCGAGCGGCAATCCAGCCTAAGGTAAAAAATAGCGGCAGTACGAGTAACCACCAATATTCAAATTCAACAGTCATGATTTCACTTATGTTTTAGAATTTGCTATTTTACCTAAGCTTGACAAGACTGGCTAATGATTCTCAAAAAGTCGCTTTTTTTCAAAAATAAGGCTATCAAAATTAGCTAGCAAATAAAAAACGGCGCTTAATATAGCGCCGTTTTTTTATTAAGTTAAACAAATCACTCTGCAGAATCTACTCTATCGCGTAACTCTTTACCCGCTTTAAAGTGCGGTACGTGTTTTGCAGGCACTTGCACTTTGCTACCAGTTTTAGGGTTACGACCCAAACGAGGTGGTCTGTAATTTAAACTAAAGCTACCAAAGCCTCTAATCTCGATACGCTCACCCGTTGATAAATTATCGGTCATCGCATCTAAAATCGCTTTAACAGATAATTCCGCATCTTTTACAACAAGCTGTGGAAAACGTTCAGCGAGTAAATTAATTAATTCAGATTTTGTCATGGCTTATAGTTGCCTTTAGTTTAACTTATTTATGATGATTGCTTTAACTAACAATCTTACTTTTTACTATCCATTTTGGCTTTTAATAAAGCGCCAAGATTGGTAGTACCTGCTGCCGCTGCATTATCTTCCGGTTTTGCATCTTCAGCTTTGGTTTTTGCAGGTTTCGCTTTTGGCTTAGCTGCTTTTTCTTCAGTTGAGATTGCAGGTGTAGCGCCTGATGGGTCTTCAGTCAGTTGTTTAACGCCTAATGAAATGCGCTCTTTTTCTACATCAATGGCAATAATCACTGCGTTTAATTCATCACCTTTTTTAAAGTTACGAATCGCTTCTTCACCAGATTGTGTCCATGAAAGATCTGATAAGTGAACAAGGCCATCAATGCCACCTGGCAAACCAATAAATACTCCAAAGTCAGTAATAGATTTAATTTGACCAGATACTTTATCGCCTTTAGCATGCGTTGCTGAGAAATCATCCCAAGGGTTAGCTTTACATTGCTTCATACCGAGTGATAAACGACGACGGTCTTCGTCAATCTCAAGAATCATCACTTCAACTTCATCACCTAATTGTGCGATTTTGCCTGGATGAATGTTTTTGTTTGTCCAATCCATTTCAGATACGTGCACTAGACCTTCGATGCCTGGCTCAACTTCAACGAATGCGCCGTAATCGGTAATGTTAGATACTTTGCCGAATAAGCGAGTGCTTACTGGATAGCGGCGCGTGAGTGCAACCCATGGGTCATCACCTAATTGCTTAATACCAAGAGAAACACGGTTTTTCTCTTGGTCGAATTTCAAGATTTTTGCTTCAACTTCTTCGCCCACTGTTAACACTTCAGATGGGTGTTTAACACGGCGCCAAGCCAAGTCTGTAATGTGAAGTAAGCCATCAATCCCGCCTAAGTCAACGAATGCACCGTAATCAGTAATATTTTTAACAATACCTTTAACTGTTGCACCTTCTGTGAGCGTGCCCATCAGCGCTTCGCGATCTGCACCAGCAGAAACTTCCATCACTGCACGGCGAGAAACCACAATGTTGTTTCGCTTGCGGTCTAATTTAATTACTTTGAAATCCCATTCTTTGTTTTCGAATGGTGTCGTATCTTTTACTGGGCGAACATCTACCAATGAGCCAGGTAAGAAAGCCATAATGCCATTAACAGAAACGCGTAAGCCACCTTTTACTTTACCGCTTACATAGCCTTTAACCACGCGACCTTCGTTCATTGCATCTTCTAAATCTAGCCAAGCTTCCATTTTCTTTGCTTTTTCGCGAGAAAGTTGGGTTGAGCCAAAACCATCTTCTAGTTTTTCAATACATACTTTTACAAAGTCGCCAACAGCAACTTCAAGCTCACCTTGAGCGTTTTTGAATTCAGCAGCGTCAATAACGCTCTCTGATTTGAGACCTGCGTTCACAATGACGTGGTCGCTATCGATTGAAACAACTTCGGCGGTAATAACTTCGCCAGAGCGCATTTCTTGGCGCGCTAAGCTTTCTTCAAAAAGCGCGGCAAAAGATTCCATAGAAGATGGGGTTGATTTAGAAGTAGAAGCCATTAAAATAAAGTTACCTAAAAAATTACTAAAAGTTATGTTTTTAATTTAAAAAATGATTGTCAAAATCAAATTTCATATGAAATAAACTCTAAAGTATTCCCACCTAGCAGTGGGGTAGTTAATATAATTCTGCGTTAACATTATATTTAGTTAAGAAACGCAGCACGAACCGCGTATATTACACAAAAAATAGCTTATGTTCAATGACTTAAAGTATTTTTTGCTTTATTTTGTAAAATATTTTGATAGGCATCCAGCACGATTTCTACGGCCTCGATAATTGAGCAATCACTGGTGTCTAATAAAATGGCATCTGGCGTCTGTATAAGCGGTGAAGCTCTACGTTGGCTATCGCGTGTATCGCGTTCTTGTAAATCTTGCAGAATTTTTGCGTAATCAGCAGGCATGCTCTTGCTAGTTGGTTGTTTATAGCGGCGTTCAGCGCGAATTTCAACATGCGCGGTTAAAAAAATCTTGAGCACAGCATCTTTAAATACAACAGAGCCCATATCGCGACCATCCGCCACTAAGCCCGGCGCTTTGCGAAAGCTTTGTTGCAAATCAAATAAAGCATTACGCACTGGCGTGTGGATAGCGACTTCTGATGCGCCGCGACTCATTTCCTCACTGCGTACTTCTTCAGAGACAATGTGTTGATTTAAGTAAATTTCGCCTGCTTTAAACTCAATTTCTAATGTTACGGCTATGTTGCCAAGTGCATCGGCATCGCTCCACGCAATGCCTTGCTGTTTTGCCGCTAACGCGACAATTCGATACAAAGCACCAGAATCTAAATAATGAAAGCCTAGTTTTTCTGCAACCAGTTGCGAAACAGTACCTTTGCCGCTGGCGGAAGGGCCATCTATTGCGATGACTGGAATAGAATTAGCTGACAATTTTTGCAAACTCTTCAAAATAGTTTGGGAACGTTTTTGCCACACATTTTGGGTCATTAATGGTAATTGGCACGCCAGCTAAGCTCACTAACGAAAAGCACATTGCCATACGATGGTCATCATAAGTATCAATCACCGCATTAGGGGTGAGTTGGGCTGGGGGGGTGATTTCGATGTAATCTGCACCTTCTTTTACAATCGCACCTACTTTACGCAGTTCTGTCGCCATGGCGGCAATGCGGTCAGTCTCTTTTACGCGCCAGCTAGCAATGTTACGCAAGGTGGTTGTGCCATTAGCAAATAACGCCAAAATTGCGAGCGTCATGGCGGCATCTGGGATATGGTTACAATCGAGGTCGAAGCCTTTAATTTTTTGTTTTGGTGCCCAAACGCGCAAAATATTGGAAGACGAGCTGATATTGACACCAAGTTTTTGCAGTTCGTTTGCGAATTTAACGTCACCTTGAATACTGTTGAAATCTACGCCGATGATGCCAAGCCCAAGTGAATCGTGACACGCAATCGTGCCAGCAGCCAAGAAATACGAGGCACTTGAGGCATCGCCCTCTACGCTAATTTGTGTAGGATTTTGATAACTGCTGTTTGCAGGAATTGTGAATTTTTGCCAGCCATCACGTTGCACATTTACCCCAAAGTGATCCATTAAATTGAGCGTGATTTCGATATAAGGCTTAGAAATAAGCTCACCAACCACTTCAATTGTTGCTTCTTGTTTGGTGAGCGGTAATGCCATTAAAAGTGCAGTTAAAAATTGGCTAGATACGTTGCCGCGAATTCTAATCGGTTTGCTCACATCAATGTTGGCAGGCGATATTTTCAGCGGCGGAAAACCTTCGTTTTCTAAGTATTCAATATTTGCACCAATTTGGCGAAGTGCATCGACCAAATCGCCAATCGGGCGCTCGTGCATGCGTGGCACACCGCTTAGCGTGTAATGCCCGTAGGATAAGGCAAGCGCGGCAGTGAGTGGCCGAAAAGCAGTACCTGCATTGCCTAAAAAAAGTTCAGCATTTTTAGTCTTTAAGTTGCCGTCACATCCAGTTACTTTAAGACCACCGCTTGATTCCTCAAGCATAATTCCTAATTTTTCTAAAGCTTCTAGCATGCGGGAGGTGTCATCCGAAACCAGCAAATCGTGAACTTCCGTAGTGCCATTTGCTAGTGCCGCCAATAACAGCGTGCGGTTTGAAATACTTTTTGAACCCGGCAAAGTAATTGTGCCAGAGGCTTTAGTTGCCGCGGGTAAATGCAGTTGTTCCATAAATAACTATTTTTCTCTTTCTATAGCCCAATTGTTGCGCGCGATACTTGCGCGCTCAAATAATTCTTGTAAACCCATACCATTTTCATCTGCAAGCAATTGTTTTAATTGGCTTAATTCTTTTTCAAAAGCGCTAATTTCACCAAGCAAGGCATTTTTATTGGCAAGCGAAATGTCGCGCCACATCTCGGGGTGGCTTCCTGCAATACGCGTAAAGTCTCTAAAGCCACTCGCGGCAAAGCTAAATAATTGCTCTGCATTGGGTCGTGCGGCAATTTCATCAACCAAAGCAAAGGCCAATAGATGCGGCAAATGGCTCACCGCGGCAAAAATACGGTCATGCGTTTCTGCAGACATTTCGCTCACTTGTGCGCCACATGCGCGCCACATCTCGGCAACCCGAGCAATTTTCGATGCTCTGGAAGCCGCATTTGTATTGTCTTGCAGAGCCTCGTGATTGATATGGGGGGTTAAAACGACATTTTTGCCAATAAATAAATCAGCTTTTGCGGCAGAAACGCCAGATTTTTCTGCGCCAGCTATGGGGTGACCGCCTACAAATTGGTTAAATTGCTCGCCCAAAATTGCGTTCGCGCAGGTGAGTACATCACTTTTGGTGCTACCCGCATCGGTAATCACTGTGTTGCTATGTAAGTGTGGTTTAATACTTTGCAAAATGCTGGCAGTTTGCGCCACAGGCGCGGCAATTAAGATGATATCAGCATCGTTACAAGCCTCTGCAATGTTTGTTTCTGCAGCGTCAATCACACCTAAATCTAATGCGTTTTGTAAGTTTTTTTCTGAGCGCCCAACGCCCACAATATGCATGACCGTATTATTGCGCTTGCCCGCTTTTTTAAGCGTCAACGCAACCGAGCCACCAATAAGGCCCACACCAAATATAACGAGTTTTTTCACAAAAAGATTTATTCAATAAATTACTAAAAAGTAAAAACTTGATTGTAGCATTTTAGTCTTTATCGATTAAGTGCTTTTATAAGCTCATATGTAATGTGGCTTGATTCTTAAGAATTTAAATATTTTTGTGATATTGTTTAAGTCATAATTTAAAGACAATTATTATTCTCATGGCTACACAACCTGTTTTATCTTTGCGCATTCGCGCCGAACTTTTTACCCAGCTTGCGCAGATGGAAATAGCGGGTTTGCCTACCGATAAGGCGTTTACGATACTGAATTTGGCTACTAGCGTCCAGCCGCGCTTATTGTCTGCGCGTAAACTGCTGCAAGCCACTGATCTTGCCAGCGCGGGCGAGCGCTCTGGTTTATTTACCAAGTTAGAAGCTAGGTTGATATGCGCTTCGCTCATGGCGGGTAGTCTTGCGCGAATTTATCAGCGCTTGGGTGAAATGTATACGCAGCGTGCAATGCGGTATGAAGCTATAAAATCACGCTTGGCATTACCTGCGTTTGTAATGCTGGCCTCGTTCATTATTACGCCACTACCTGGATTAATTACTAGCGCATATGGCTTGTTGGCTTATGTTTGGCTTGTGCTAAGACCAATGTTAATTATTGCTGCTATATTTTATGCAGTTCGCTGGTTGCTTCGATTTCCCAATGTAGCGAATACGCTGATTAAATGGCCGATTGTCGGCAACATGATTGTGCAGCGTAATTGCCGAGATTTCTTTGAAAGCTTTGCGCTAATGTTAGAAGCAGGGGTGCCTGTGTTGGAAGCATTGCCCTTGGCTATAGATACCATTCAAACCAGGATTATCAAGTGTGACTTCGAACGTTTGATTTTAGCTGTCAGTAAAGGCGCAACCCTGTCACAAGCAATCAATAACTGCCAATATTTAGGCGGCAAACAAGCCCATGAACGTTTGATTGACTTTATTACCACAGGCGAAGCCAGTGGCACTTTACCGGAGATGTTACAGCGCCATGTTAACTTTGAAAGTGATGCCATCAACACTCAAGCTGAAATGCTATCAGTTTGGATACCTCGCCTGATTTATGGTTTTGTGGTGGCGTGGATTGCGATAGGTATTTTATGCGGAAATAACTTTATGCCGCAGATGCCAGCGGACTTACAATAATCAATTTGGCGCAAACAAGCGCTATAATTCATTTAACCAGCTGGGCAAGGGCGTTTTCTTAACCAATGCCGATTATCTGCAATATTAAGGGTAGGCGCGACTTAATAGCTGGCGCAAAGTTTTGCTTCCCCAAATTTGGCCTAGCTTATTAAATCCGGCTGCTTCATAAGCAATTTCAAAAACTTCTACACCTTTTAATCCATTGTCCTACGGCGTCCACAGCGTGTATGCGTTCCATCATCACTGCTTTGGTTGTTGGGCAAAATGCAGGTTCGTTAAAATTTTCGTTTGAGCAATCTACTAAAATCAGTTTTTTTTAAAGTCGGTTTCTTTAATGGTGTGCATTTCAGTTGCGCATAGTGACAAACTGACATCGTAAATAATTGTATTGGGTAGGTGATATTCATATTAACCTCCTAGAAATAATAGCAAAATAGGGTACAGAGCAAGATTTATATAAATCAATAGAGTTATTCTTGATTGATTCTGTAAATGTTCGATCTAAAAACAATGCTCCGGAAGCCTTATAGATATTGGTTCAAAGAGCAGGTGAAATGACGTTGTGTTTAAAACAGTTAATAAAATAGATTTTAATCGTGGATAATCCACTATTAATTCTTGATTGACTCACAGCTTATTTAGAGGAAACCAATGGAGTCTGACACTATTAATTTAAGGAGTTAAAGTTTAATCTCATTGAGATAACCATTTACAACAGCAAAATCAAATATTAGTAAAAATAACATTATTCTCACTGAAAGATATTTAGTTTTAGTTCCAAAGTTAAGATGTTTTAGTAGAATTAATGGTATCGATATCATCTATTTACCAATCAATATCGAAGGTATCATCAACTGCATATAAGTTCATTAAATTCAACTGTAGTTTATGGTTCACCCATGGAGACATTACAGATGGCAACATTTAAGCCAACTAAAGAAATTAAATAAATAATTAGGTAATAACTGTTTTGTTTCACACTTGCATCCTTCTTTTACTATTACTGTATGCAAGGTAATCTATGGGATTAGTCTCGATTGATTTTTTGTGTTTGATATTCAATTGACTTTCACTTTTTAAAATGATAATTCAATGAATTAAACCAAAACTGCGGCGCATAAATAATGCCTAACCTTTTTGGCAACTATCTAGCGTTAACTATACCATCCACTCGCCATCAATTAACTTCTCTTGCGTCTTAAATTTTTGTTTATAAGCCATTTTTTGGCTATCTTGTATCCAATACCCTAAATATAAATAAGGTAATTTTAAGCTTTTCGTCCATTCTGCTAGCCACATAATCGAATACGTACCATAGCTTGTTTTGATTTCTGTCGCATCGTAAAATGTATAAACGGCAGAGATGCCATCGCGCACCAAATCTACAACGCTGACAATTTTAATATTGCCTTCAGCATCACTAAACTCAATCATCAAGCTTTCTACATTGCTCATACACAAAAACTGGCGGTACTGTTCAGCTTCATCTTTAATTCCAGTTGGCGATATCTTATTTTCATCGGCATGCCGCAACTGCTGGTAGTTGTTATATAGCTCAAAATGATTCTGCTGAAAATCGAGTGGCAACACGCGCACGTTTAAATCTGCATGTTGTTTAAACGCGCGTTTTTGGCTGCGTTTTGGTATAAATTGATCTAAAATTAATCGCACAGGTACGCAAGCGTTACACGTCTCGCAATGTGGGCGATAAGCAAATTTTCCACTACGTCGAAAGCCCTGCGCAATCAGCCCGCTGTAAACTTGGCTATCTACAAGATGATGCGGCGCGGCAATTAAACTTTGCGCGAGTTTGTTTGGCAAATAGCCACATTTATAAGGCGTTGTGACGTAAAACTGTAACTTGTGCAGTGCTGGTTCAGATGGCAATGTCATTCTAAAAGTTTACCAGTTTGCTCAGAATTTGCGTGAATTCTTCGCGATTAATTTCGCGCCCACCAAAGCTTGTCAGCAAAGGTGTTTTCATTTGGCAATCTATCATGCCAACATCTAGCTTAATCAATGTTTCTACCAAATGTACAAATGCTACTTTTGAGGCATCGGTCACATGGTGAAACATGCTTTCACCATAAAACATACGGCCAATTTTTACGCCGTAACAACCACCCACCAGTTCGTCATCTTGCCAAGTTTCTGCGCTCATGGCAAATCCATGAGCATGCAAATTATAATAGGCGGCTATCATTTGTGGTGAAATCCAAGTTTTATTTTCATCCTCAATTTGAGCATTACGAGGCGTTTTGCCACAATCAGTGATAACTGCCTCAAAGGCAGTATTTATACGGGTTTCAAAGGTATGCTTTTTAAGGGTTTTTTTAAGTGAGTTTGAAATCTTAAGCTCGTTAGGAAACAGAACCATGCGCGGATTTGGGCTCCACCACATTAGGGGCTCATCCTTATCTTGCGGATTATAATTTGACCAAGGGAAAATCCCTTGTTGATAAGCACTTAATAAGCGCTGCGTACTTAAATCACCGCCAATAGCAATTAAGCCATTTGGCTCTATAAGTGCATCGGATAACGAGGGAAAAGGGGTGTCATGTTCAAGCGCCAGTACATATCCAGTGGGGAGCTTGTAATAGGCTTGTGAGGATTGACCTGATTCTTTTTCGACCATTGTCTATCTTAACAAGAATTTACTCAGAATTTCTCTATGAATTTATTTCTAAGGAATTTTTCTAGGTAATTTTTTTAAGAAAACAAGTTTGGTTGCATGTTAAACAAATAATGGTGACCACCGCCATTTGATTTTGCTTGATACATTGCTTGGTCCGCATGGCGCAACAATATATCTGGGGACTCGTTATCACTAGGAAATACCGTATAGCCAATGCTTGCAGAAATGTATAAGGTTTGATCAAATATTGCAAAAGGCGATTCAATCGATTCTAAAATGCGATCTAGCGTTTTGCTATATTCATCAATCGAAGGCAAGCCGCATAAAAGTAGCGCAAACTCATCTCCACCAAGTCGCGCAATCGTGTCACTTTCACGTAGGTTTTCACGCAGACGTGCAGTGAGTTGAATGAGTAATTGGTCACCTGCCTCATGACCAAGCGCGTCGTTAATCGGTTTAAATTTATCTAAATCAAAATAGCAAATCGCCACCATTTCTTTGCTGCGCGTTGCACGCGCTAATACTTGCTGTAAGCGGTCAGAGAACAACGTGCGGTTTGGTAATTGCGTTAATGGGTCGTGATACGCCATATGTTCTAGCGCTTTTTGTTGTTCTTTTTCCAATGTGATATCTGAGAACAAGCCAATATAATGCTGAAAATTGTTAGATTCGTCAAACACAGGAAAAAGGTCAAAGCTTGCCATGTACTCACTCCCATCTTTATGCAAGTTTATGGTTTCGCCACGCCAATCACCCTTATTTTGAGTATCATTAAAAAGTGTTGCGAAAAAATCTGCTTTATCATGCACAAAGCCCAATTCACGTGGGGTTCGACCGATGGCTTCATCACGGTTGTACCCTGAGATTTCTATAAAAGCTGGGTTAATATCAGTGATATTCGCATTTGAATCTGTTATAAAAATACCATCATGCGCATGCTTAAATACGCTAGATGAAACGCTAAGGCGCTCGGTACTTTCTTGTAACTCACCTACCAATTCACGTAAACGTTCACGCATTTTTAGCATATTATCAATGAGCGTTCCTGGGTTTGCGCGCGTGCCGTCATCGGTAAAGTCGCCTTTTTCAATACGCCCAACCAAACGGCTTGCAGTTTCAGGGTCGCCCCCTAGTGGGGTTAACACAAAACGCTTAATTGCGTAAAATGCCAATAAAACTAATGCCAAGCCAAAAATACTGCCGATAACTAAGAGCGGGTATAAAGTACTTGCACTGCTAAAATAAGCTTCACGTTTTGGGTAAACGATGTAAGCCTGAAAATCCCAAGCTGTTATGTCTTTTTTAATAATGCGCCATGCACCATTCGTATTTTTTAAAGCTTCATTTGCTTGGCTGATAGAAGTATTATCTGACAAAAAACGAATATGGTGGTTGTAATCAGTGATCACAGCAAAGCCACTATTCAAAAAAGTCCATTTCTTTATCGCATCTTCTAGTGCATTTGCATTCACTTTATAGCCAACATACCAAGCACCAATGACGGTTCCACTTTTATTTTTAATGGGCTCGTAACCAGAAATATAAGGCTCACCTAAAATATCAACCACACCATAAAAAGATTTCCCATCTTGCAGGTAAGTAAGAACTTTACCTTTTGGGTCTAATAGTGTGCCTACGGCACGACTACCATCTTTTTGGCGAACATTGGTAGCAATGCGCACAAAACTACCATTATTTTTTACAAATAAAGTCGCAGTGCCATTTTCAATGTTTGTCACACCATCAACCAAATCGGCTTGCTCGGTTTGCGATTCTTTACCAAACATGAGTTTAGGAATTGTGCTGCTATTTAACATAATGGAGCCATTAATTGTGGGCTCGCCGCGGGCAAGGCTACTTTGTTTGAGTAACTGCATTGATGAGTTTACGCGTTCGCTCACCAAGCTTTGTGCCATCTCTAACAAATAGCTGAGCTTATTGGTTTCGGCAATAGCGCGATTCTCGATTCTTTGCATATCTAACGCAAACATATGTACCGCAGTTGCTAGAATAGATAGCATGCCCACCAAAAATAATGGACGCAAAATGCGCTTGATGACAGAAATATGCTTCATAGAAGAAATTTTACTGCGATTAAGTAGTTGATTATTAATTATTTTTTATTTAACTAGCCAACTAGTCTACACGAATTTTAAATTCTCTGCATTGGCCCGTTTGAGCAAGCTTAAAACAGCATTAAAGCAGCCATTGCTGCCATCAATAAATCTTCAATAATAGTGACTGTCGTCATTGGTAAATTAAACCCTGTGCCTAAGCAAGCACAGCGAATTTTTTGTTTATTCGTTACCGCCAAAATCACACCTATGCTTGAAAATAACATCACAAGCAGCGTAATGATGTTTACAAGCATCGGCCTGTAACCCAATAGATATAAGGATCCCAGGACAAGCTCTATAAATGGGTAAATGTAGCCATAAATAGGTAATTTTTTTGCTAGGACATCATACATGGCATAGCTACTTGCAAATCCGCGTAAATCGAGCATTTTTAAAAACGAAAATACCAAGAAAAAGCCCGCCATGAAGTGCGACATAAAGCGATGCCAACTCCATTCTCCATCATTTATTTCAACTAATATGGCGACTAATAAAATATATCCAAATAAAAGAATTAATGGTTTATAAGTTGATATAGTGATTGATGCATTTTCTAAATTAAGAGTTTGGGTATCTTTTAAATAGGCTTCAATCACTTCATCTCCAATGACATAGTTGCCAATTGGCTTAAGTGCATTATTTAATGCTGAAATTGATGTGCTGAGGCCAGAAATTTTGACCTGCGGTGGTTTAAGCGATACTTCGACCTGATCTGCAAATGGGCCAAGTGTTTGCGTGACTTTAGCAACGCAATTGTTGCAGCTTAAGCCAGAGATATTGTAAGTTTTTGTAGAATTCATTTTTTAGGGTGTTTCTAATGTTAAGTATTCACCTTTTTTGTTGTAGAATCAATACAAGTTGTATGAAAAACAGTTAAGGTGTTTATAAACAATTATTTACAGGGAAGATTTTTATGAGCATGATATACAAAAAAACCCTAAAAGGGGTTGAAGAAGCATCGCTACGCACCGAAGGTTTACAATTAAAGTTACGTACTTATCTTAAGTTGGTAGATGGTGTGAAATCTGCAGATGAAATTAAACGCGCAAATCCGAACTTATTGGATGTAGATGCGGCCTTAAGTACATTGAAAAATGAAGGCTATATCGAATCTTTAAGATAATTACAGCTTAAGCTTTCATAAGTCCTTGTAATTAAATAAAAAATGCGTAAAATGCGCGCTTTACTTTTTAAAAGCAAAAACGCTACTATTTGAATTAAGGAAGCATGGAAGTTTATAGTAACAATCTAGCAAAGCCGATACACGCTTATCGACCCTATTGGGCTAAGCGTTTTGGTGTTGCGCCCATGTTACCGATGACGCGTGCCGAAATGGATTTACTGGGCTGGGATTCTTGCGATATAATTATTGTGTCTGGCGATGCATATATAGACCATCCAAGCTTTGGCGCGGCTTTAGTGGGGCGCTTGCTAGAGTCACAGGGCTTTCGAGTGGGTATGATTGCACAACCCGATTGGCAAAATGCCGATGCGTTTAAAGCGCTAGGAAGACCGAATCTGTATTTTGGCATTACCGCTGGCAACATGGATAGCATGGTGAACCGCTATACCGCCGACCGCAAAATTCGCAGTGATGATGCCTATACGCCAGATGCCGCACCCAATAAGCGGCCTGATAGAGCCGTTTTGGTGTATAGCCAACGCTGTAAAGAAGCGTATTCGCAAGTGCCACTGGTGATTGGCAGTATTGAAGCCAGTTTGCGTCGCATCGCGCATTATGATTACTGGTCAGATAAAGTGCGCCGCAGTATTTTGGTGGATTCTAAAGCCGATATTTTGCTCTTCGGTAACGCAGAAAGAGCATTGGTAGAGCTAAGCCATCGCATTGCTAAAGGCGAAAAAGTCAGCGATATTCAAGATATTCGCGGTACTGCTTTTTTACGCAAAGCCATTCCAGAAGGCTGGGATGAAATTGAAAGCACCAAGCTAGACCGCCCAGGTACGATTGATAAGCCAGTGGATCCATATGAAATGAAAATGGGTAAGGCAGACGCCAGTTGCGCAACCGAAGAGACAAACAACCAACCCACTTTGCCAGAAGGTGCCAAAGCAATTGCAATCGTTCGCAAACCCAAAGCTGACAGATCTAAACAGGTAGTTCGTTTGCCGAGTTATGAAGAAGTGGCTGCGGACCCAATTATGTATGCTCATGCATCCCGCGTATTGCACCTAGAAGCCAATCCGGGCAACGCTCGCGCGCTCATTCAAAAACATGCCGACCGTGAAGTATGGCTTAACCCACCACCGATTCCACTCACCACTAAAGAGATGGATTATGTGTACGATATGCCTTACGCACGTAAGCCGCACCCTATTTATAAGAATGCCAAAATCCCCGCTTGGGAGATGATTCGTTTTAGTGTGAACATCATGCGCGGCTGTTTTGGTGGCTGTACGTTTTGTAGCATTACCGAGCACGAAGGCCGTATTATTCAAAGCCGTAGTGAAGAGTCCATCCTAAAAGAAGTAGAAGAAATTCGTGATAAAGTAGATGGTTTCACTGGCGTGATTTCTGATTTAGGCGGTCCAACCGCCAATATGTATCGCATTGCTTGCAAATCAGAAAAAATCGAGCAATCTTGCCGAAAATTGAGCTGCGTATACCCAGGCATTTGCGAAAACTTAAATACCGACCATAGCTCGCTGATTCAACTTTACCGAAAAGCCCGCGCCATTAAAGGTGTGAAGAAAATCTTAATTGGTTCTGGTTTGCGATATGACTTGGCCGTGAAATCGCCCGAGTATGTCAAAGAATTGGTGCAACATCATGTGGGTGGCTATTTAAAAATTGCGCCTGAACATTCCGAAGAAAATGTCTTAAGTAAAATGATGAAACCAGGCATCGGCGCTTATGATGAATTTAAAGCTATGTTCGAAAAATTTAGTGCCGAGGCGGGCAAAAAACAATATTTAATCCCCTATTTCATTGCCAGTCACCCCGGCACGACAGATGAAGACATGCTGAATTTAGCGTTATGGCTTAAGAAATACAGCTTTCGTTTAGATCAAGTGCAAAACTTTACGCCCACGCCGATGGCAATGGCTACTGCCATGTACCACAGCGGCAAAAACCCATTGCGCAAAGTAACGGCAGATTCTGAAAATGTGCCGGTTGCCAAGGCGGGTAGTGTGCGTAAACTGCACAAAGCGTTTATTCGCTACCACGACCCCGCTAACTGGCCGATGCTACGTGATGCGCTGAAAAAAATGGGCAGGGCGGATTTAATTGGGCCGGGCAAAAAGCAGCTCGTACCTGCATTTCAGCCTGCGGTGATGGGGGCAATTAAGCAATCTGACGGAACTAGTTTTAAAGCCAAACCATTGCCAAAATCGTTTAACAACTTTAAGAATGCAGCTTTTAAAACGGGCAATAAAAATAGCTTCAAAAAATAGCGTTACTTAAGCCCTTTATTTATAAGGGTTATAGGCGCGATGCAGTTTTGTGCGACTCACATAATAATCCATTGCATAGTCTTTAAATTAATCTGATCCTAAATTGCCAAAGTCTTCATAAACACCTTTAAATAACTCTAAAAAGCGGTACCAACAGCTCGCATCTACCTCAAGAGAATTGCCATCTTCGCTAAAATATAGAAATATACCAACGTGACTGTAGCCAAAGCTTCTTGGGGGCACCCGTGTAACTAAATCATTAATGATTACAAACCTAAAAATTCTAGTGCTAGAGTCTGCATCTAACTTTTGTTCAAAATCTTAATTGCCAACCCTAGGGCTATCAAACAAATAAGTGCCATTCATAGATTTATCTATCGGATCGCCAGCAATAAAGCCATGGTTGGCTGTACACAAAAGAGCAGGCGCTGCGCCAAGGCTTTGACTAGTCAACCACAAAGACTGTCCAAAATTTTGTTGTAAAATCACTTCATTTAATATTAAAGGTGGCTCGATTTTGGCATTTAATTTTGCCTCTACTGTTTTAATATCGCCTTCAGCACGACAAATCAGTGCGCTTAAAAAAACGCCTATTTAGCCACCGCCGGCAATAGCTAAAGCGATTATATCTTTATATTTTTTGGTAATTGCCTGCTCAGTTTTAAGCACAACCTCAAAGCTTGCAATTGTTTTTAATGGATTTTTTTGCAACATTTATTTGGTTGTTCATCTAGCTTAATTCTATTTTTATTTTAAGTGATGATGTGCGAACAAATTATGCCTATATTTGTTTACCTGCAACACCCTATTTTAGGGATAACTTTTTTACCTTGATTTTAAATTATTTGCATAGCCCTAGAACCAAGTTTTAAATATACTAGTCTAAACTTTACATTGCCGATTAGGCTTATCTTTCATCACTAAGGTTAAAAATGCGCGCACAAGCAAAAGCTCAAACAAATAATCAAAACAAAAAAATCATCACGCAGACTATAAGTTTTTTATGTGTATTTTTAATGCTTTGGGCATTTGCCTTAAGTGCTTATGCCACTGATAAGGGATTGTTTTGGAAGTTAGAATCGCCCACAGGTAAGGTAAGTTATTTGTTTGGCACAATTCATACCGATGATAACCGCGTCACAAACTTTGGCCCCAATATTACTAACGCAATTAAAAGTGTCGATACGTTTATGATGGAATCTGCCGAAAACCGCGACCCCAGCGTGATGATGCTAAAAGAAGGTAGTTTGGCATCTTTTTTAACCGAGGAAGAGTTTGATCAAGTGCGTGAACTGGCTGATTTTCATACCATGCACATGGGCGCGGCCATGCAAATGAAACCTTGGCTTTTGGCTGTGGTGTTTGATTTACCAAAACCGCAAACACCGTTTGCACAAGATAATATGCTGATGAGTGAATCTGAAAACGCTGCTAAAAATGTGGTAGGGATAGAGTCTGCCAAAGAGCATTTTACGGTGATGGATGACTTTAGTATGGATGAGCAATTGGTTATGTTGCGTGCTGTGTTAAAACGTACCCTTGCCCAAAAAGAGGCTGATTTTGAACGCGTGATGTCAGCCTATGCTGGTGGCGATTCTGACAAGATTAAAGCACTTGATGAAGAAGTGACTAGTGGCATGTTGCCAAAAGAATTATCGCAAAAAATTATTGATAGATTATTGGTAAAACGCAATGTGGTGATGGCAGAGCGTGCTACTGCGGTCGCAAAGGATAGCTCTGTGTTTATTGCTGTGGGTGCATCGCATTTGGCGGGGGATGATGGCTTAATTGCAGCCTTTAGAAAAGCCGGGTTTAAGCTCACTCCGCAAACTAAATAAAGTGTATTGGTAAATCTTTACTTAGCCTAATTCGGCAACACGTGCCGCCCAGATTCGTACTCTACTTGGTTGGCTTGCTTTACAAATAACAACGCTTCGGTTGGGTAACCTAAATGTTTGGCCCGTGATATGAGTTCTTGCTTAATCGGGTAGGTAAGTTGCGGTGTGCGCGAAAGTATCCATAAAAACTCCACGCCACCACTTACCAGCGCATAGTTGTAATATGGTTTATCTAGCTCGATAATATTGTAAGAGCCATAAAACGGCCCAAAAAATGAGACTTTAAGCCTGCCAGTGCGCGACCCATCTGGATTGGGCGGGTCTACAAATAAGGCTTTGCCTGTTACCTCGCTCCATTCTTTTTTCTCGGTATGGTAGCCGCGGTTAATCACTTTGATGCTGCCATCTTCGTTTAGGCTGTAATTGGCGGTGACTTGTTCTAGGCCTTTTTCAAAGCGATTATCAAGCCGCGCAATTTCATACCAAGTACCTAAATATTGGTTGGCATCTACACTTTGCACCACCGCTTGTTTTGCGGCGGGTGGCATATCTTTGCTGCAGGCGGTGATTAAAAAAACACTCAAAATCAATAGCTTAAAATTTTTCATCATCATCTTTATAAAATTTAATATTGGTTTAGAGCCTTATTATGCATCTAAATTCAATCTGCTTGATAATAGTTCATTATTGCATTTGCGTATGTAACATTGCCAATAAAATTTAGAGTAACTAAGTCGTTTGAACGAATTAAAAATACGATTAAAACCGCCAAATCTTCCGAGCGAAAAACAATGCACTGTATCAGTTCTTGGCATCACCATTCTCGCTAAGTGCTTAATCATTAAGTCGAATGCGAAAGGCGATCTATTATAGGGTTTCACTCAGAATAATGTGCTAAAGCACATTATTCTGAGTGATAACGTTATTCGCCTCACGAGGTTTTTTTGGAGGAATTCATTCGGCGGATTACGTAAACTAATACGACTTACGTGTGCTTATTATTCTTTTTTTTCATTTTTTTCATTTGTCATCCAGGCAAAAAGTGAGAAACGCATGACTTCTTCGGGCGACATTTGCACAGGTTGCAGCCAACTACGTGGCACAAATACGGTATAACCGCCTATGTTGTATCCCATAGGTAAAAACACCGCAACACGGTCACCCTGAGTAAAGCCATTAGGCAAGCCTGCTAAGCTTTGCTGCGTTATTAGCCCAACCATTTCAAGATCATGCCCTGGCAATCTTAGTATGACTGCTTGTTGCGTCTCTTCTTCTTTATGCGGATTAAAATAATCAGCAAAGTTTTTAAGCGATAAATAAACACTTTTAACTACGGGTAAATTTGCAAATGGAAACTCTACCATCGCCAGTAATTTGTGTACATGGCGGTTAGAGATAAGGTAACCCAACAGAAGAATGCCCACAAGTCCCAATACTAGCCCCATGCCTGGGATGTAGGAATCCCCGAAAAAAGGGCGTATCCACCACATCGAAAACGTCTCTGTCCAACGCAGAAAGATATAGAGAAAATATACCGTTAGCCCGAGTGGTAATGCAGTAAGCAGACCTCGAAAAAAATATTTATAGAGTTGTTTCATGTTTTGATAGTTTCCATAAAAAACGTAATAAGTAATTAAAAAAATTACGACTTTTATCAAAAATTGTTTTGTACATCCCCAATTAAAGCCTATTTTTTAAACTGCGATTAGCTTAATCATATCATCTGTACTTAACCATCGCCACTGCCCAACTTTTAAGTCATCTGGCAGTATTAAGTCACCAATCTGAATGCGTTTTAAGCCATCTACGCGGTTAGAAATCGCGGCAACCATACGTTTGACTTGGTGGTATTTTCCCTCGGCAAGCGTCATGTGAATTGTCCGTTCAGAGATTTGTGTAACGGCTAATGCAGCAATGGTTTCATCTTCATCTATTAATTTAACCCCACCAAGCAGCGCATTGATATTGGCTTCCACGATAGGGTGTTTGCATAGCACTTCATACACTTTGGATACTTTGTGTTTGGGCGAACTCATTTTATGAATAAATTGCCCGTCATCCGAAATTAAAATCAGGCCAGTGGTGTCTTCATCTAATCTGCCGATGCATTGGACGCCTCTTTCGACTAAGGGAAAAGGCAGAAGGCTATAAATGGTGGGGTGGTGTTGAGTTTTGTGTGAGCATTCGTAATTGCTGGGTTTGTGCATCATGAGGTACGATTTTTCTTTGTACTCCCAAGCCTCGCCTTTAACCGTAAACGTTAAATTCTCGAGCTCAAATTCTTTATCGGGGTCGTCACATAGTTCACCATTGACGGTGATTTCTTCGTTGATAATCATAATGCGGCAAAGCTTGCGTGAGCCAAAGCCTTGGTTTTTTAAGATGCGTTCTAAATCTAGTTTTTTTGCCATGCCGGGATTATACAAATAAAAACACCCACAGATGTGGGCGTTTATGAACCCGCAGTTCTGCCTGCGCAGGTTTGACGGAACAGAAAGCTTGGTTATTTACCATTAATAAGGTTATACACCTTTGCACCAATCACGCCGCCCAAAATCGGCGCAACCCAAAATAACCAAAGTTGTTGCAAATAAATGCCACCAGCAAACACCGCTTGGCTAGTGCTACGCGCTGGGTTGACTGATGTATTAGTCACAGGGATGCTGATCATATGGATGAGCGCTAATGTAAGGCCAATGGCTAAGCCCGCCATTGCAGGGCTAGCAGCTTTATCGGTCGCACCCATAATAATAAATAAAAACACGGCTGTCATCACCACCTCGCAAACAAACGCCGCGTGAAGCGCGTAACCATGTGGAGAAGCCTCACCATAGCCGTTAGAGGCAAAACCACCCAAGGTATAGCCTTCTTGCCCGCTGGCTATGCAGTAAATAACGGCGGCTGCCAAAATGCCACCAAGTACTTGAGCAATAATGTAGTGGGGGAGTTCAGTCGCTTTAAAACGTCCTCCAGCCACCAATCCGATGGATACCGCAGGGTTTAGATGACAGCCAGAAATATGCCCAATGGCATAAGCCATGGTCACCACAGTTAAACCAAATGCAAATGAAACGCCTAAATAACCCAAGCCCAACTCTGGAATTCCTGCCGCCAATACCGCGCTTCCACAACCACCTAGAACAAGCCAAAAAGTACCAATTAATTCTGCTAACGCACGCTTTGTTAATGACATTTGTCGCTCCCTTAAAATATTAAAATTTAGTATTTTTATAAACTGCACTCGCAATTTACACTTTAATTTGCGGTAAAACAAGCTTCACTCGGTTAGAATGCACGCATGAGTACAGAGAATTCATTTAAGCATATTACCTCGCGTGATAACCCCATTTTTAAATACTTAAAAAAGTTGGCAGATAATGCTCGCGAGCGAAGGTTAGAGCGTAAAACTCTTCTAGATGGCGTGCATTTAATTCAAAGTTATCACCAAGCTTATGGAGAGCCAGATCTCGTGATTATCCCCGAAGGCAAAAGCAGTTTAGACGCCACGCATTTAATGCAACAATTTGGGCATGTTAATACAATTATGTTTCCCACCTTAATGTTTGCAGAGCTTACACCTGTGGTAAGTAGCACAGGTATTTTAGCGGTGATTAAAACCCCAGAAATGGTAGCCCCCGCAACGGTTGAATTCGCCTTGATGTTAGAAGATATTCAAGACCCTGGCAATTTGGGAAGCATGCTTCGTACCGCGCTTGGTGCAGGGGTAGATGCCGTCTATTTAAGCAAAGGCTGTACCGATGCATGGTCGCCTAAATGTTTGCGTGGTGGCCAAGGCGCACAGTTTTATTTAAATATGATTGAGGGCGTTGATTTGCTAGCAACCATACAAAATTTTGCAGGGAACGCTTATGCAACTACACTACAAGGCGAGTCTCTATATAAGCAAAACTTAACTGAGCCATCCGCTTTTTTAATCGGCAATGAGGGCGCAGGCTTAAGCGATAAACTCAGCAAAGCAGCTAGCAAACACATAAGTATTCCAATGCATCCACAATTAGAATCTTTGAACGCCGCTGCGGCAGCCGCCATTTGCTTATTTGAACGTACGCGCCAAATGGCAGTCAATTAAGTGTTAAGTAATAAAGGAGTTCTTATGCATAGCAAACAATTTGGTTTTACAGTTATCGAAATGATGGTAGTGGTTTCCATTCTTGCGATATTGGCGCTTATTGCGATTCCCTCACAAATAGAGCGCATAGTGCGCGAGGAAGTAAAAGCAGCAATGCCCTTGGCTGATGCCGCAAAAGACCCGATTTCTGAAGCTTGGAAAGCCACGAAAACCTTGCCAATCAATAATGCAGAAGCCCTATTGCCTGTGCCCGAAAAAGTGGTAAGCAATTTCATTAGCAAGTTAGAAGTGGCAGATGGCGCGATACACATGACATTTGGTAACAAAGCACGTACGCAACTAAGCGGCAAAGTACTCTCTTTTCGCCCAGCGGTGATTGAAGAATCGCAAGCGGTGCCAATTACATGGGTATGTGGTAATGCAAAAGCGCCTAACCAAATGGCAGTCAAAGGTAAAAATAATACCAACATCCCCGATATTTATTTACCTGGGATCTGTAGATAAGTCATTGATACATTGGGTATTTGGAATTAAGTCCACATAAATTCTCAGTAGCAGTAAAACTACGCAACTTTATATAAATTTTGCTGTTGCCTATTGCAATCATATTTTTTGTTGTAATGATAATGATTCTCATGTAGAATCGCATTTACTGTTATTTTGTTTATTAGAAAGTGCAATGTCATGAATCCTAAAAAATTAAGACCAATCTATTTGGCGGTTCTTGTGCTGGCAAACCAATTGGCGGTTGCAGATGATAACTACGATTTATTAGCGGCAATTAACGTACCACGCATAGACGTGATTGGTAACAAAAGTCAGCAGTTTATCCAGTCAAGTACTTCTAACATCATCGAAGAGCAAGACCTTGAAAGTGCGCACGTGATGACGACCAATGAAGCCTTGCGTAAAGTGCCAGGCTTGGTGGTGCGCGACGAGGAGGGGTTTGGAATTCGCCCCAATATTAGTATTCGTGGACTTAATCCAACCCGTTCGACCAAAGTGATGCTGCTGGAAGACGGTATTCCCCTTGCATATGCACCTTATGGCGATAACGCGAGTTACTACTACCCTTCAATTGACCGTTTTTCGAGGATTGAGGTACAAAAGGGCGCAAATCAAGTTAAGTTTGGCCCGCAAACAATAGGCGGTGTAATCAACCACATAACACCTGATGCCCCTCAGGAATTTGGAGGTTGGGCAAGTTTAACTGCAGGTAATCGCGATTATGTGAACGGCAGGTTTAATGTTGGTGGCAATGGAATGTTGTTAGATTATACCCATAAATCTGGTGAAGGAAATCGCGGTAATACGACACTTAATATTGACGATTTGAATTTTAAAATCACAAAAGCAATAAGTGATTTCCATGCGGTTACCTTTCGCGCCAATTACTTTTCAGAGAACTCGCAAGTTGGCTATTCTGGTTTAACTAGAGCGGAGTATCAGAATTTTGGTGCTGAATACTATCCTTATCAAAATGATAGCTTTGATACTAATCGTTATGGTGTGTCATTAACGCATGATTGGCAAATAACAGACAGCGCATTGCTCACCACAAACTACTATTACAGTTATTTTGACCGCGATTGGTGGCGTCAATCCAGTAATTCAGGGGATGCGCTCACTTCAAACGGGGTTACTCCAGTGGGATGTGCACAGCT